>Ga0209068_10000853_pt1 | contig 15656 bp, 14 predicted proteins | sample ColStrG_CSR_2012_FD_187200 | JGI IMG/M metagenome (GOLD analysis project Ga0209068, IMG submission 187200) | Freshwater sediment microbial communities in response to fracking from Pennsylvania, USA - Cold Stream Run_MetaG_CSR_2012 (SPAdes)... | ecosystem: Environmental > Aquatic > Freshwater >... | reverse complement strand
GATGTCGAAATCGAAGGGCAACGTCGTCACACCGGCGCACTTCATCGATTCCTACGGCGCCGACGCGGCGCGTTACTGGGCGGCGAACGGGCGTCCGGGGACCGACACCGCCTTCGACGAAGGGCAACTCAAAGTCGGTCGTCGCCTGGGGATCAAAGTGTTGAACGCCAGCCGATTCGCTCTCGGCCTGGGCGGCGACGCCGGAGCCGTCGCCGTGGCGCCGACGGAGATCTCCGAGGCGTTGGACCGAGCCATGCTGGCTCGGTTGGCCGACCTTGTCGCCGACGCCACGGCCGCCTTCGAAGCCTACGACTACGCCCGCGCCCTGGAGCGCACCGAATCGTTCTTCTGGGAGTTCTGCGACCACTACCTGGAACTGGTCAAGGGCCGCGCCTATGGGTCGCAGGGCGACGCCCCGGCGCGCTCGGCCATGGCTGCGCTGCAACTGGCGCTGTCGACACAGCTGCGCCTGCTGGCCCCGTTCGTGCCATTCGTGACCGAGGAGGTGTGGTCGTGGTGGCAGGAGGGTTCGGTCCATCGATCGCCCTGGCCCGACGCCGGGGAGCTCCGAGCGATCGCCGCCGACGGCGATCCGCTGGTGCTGGCCGTCGGCTCCGAACTCCTCGGTGAGGTGCGCAAGGCCAAGACCGAGGCCAAGCGTTCGCTCAAGGCGGAGGTGACGATGGTGACGGTGGCCGATTCCGCCGAACGTCTCGCCGCGCTACGCCTGGCCCTCGCCGATGTTCGCGACGCCGGCGCCATCGCTGACACCGAACTCACCGAGTCCGATCAGGCCAACGTCACCGTGACGCTGGCGCCTGACGAAACGACCTAACTCTCGTCGCCGCGGACCTGGACGCGCATGGCCTGCTCGTAGGCCAGGGGGATGCCCGCCGCGTCCAGGGCTTGTTTCAATCGACCCCGCAGCTCCCGCATGAGGTCGAACTGAACCGCCGGTCGTGTCTTGATCACGAGCCGGATGCTGATGCCGGAAGGGCTGAACTCCTCGACCCCCCAGACGGCTGGCTCCTCGAGCACACCATCACGCCAGGCCGGCTCGGCCACCACGGCCTCCGCGGTTTCGAGGATGACCCGGCTGGCCTCGGCGATATCGACCTCGTACGACAGGGTCACGTCGAGCAGGGCGCGCGCCCAATCCTGCGATTTGTTGCCCACCCGTCGGATCTCTCCGTTGGGCACATACCAGACCACACCGAACACATCGCGCAGACGGGTAACCCGAATCGATACCCGCTCGACCGTCCCCGAGGCCTCGCCCAGGTCGACGCTGTCGCCCACCCCATATTGGTCCTCGATCAACATGAAGATGCCGCTCACACAATCCCTCACGAAGCTCTGGGCGCCGAAGCCGATGGCGATGCCGACAACGCCGGCCCCGGCGATGAACGGGCCGAGGTTGATGTTGAGCACGCCGAGGACGGCGAACACGGCGACCGTCCACACCACGATTGACGTGATGCTGCGCAAGACGGTCCCCAGGGTCTGAGCGCGAGCCTCCCGGCGCTCGGCCCACTTGGCCCCCACCAGCAGCGCCGGGGGCACCCCGGCCACCGCGGCGTCGGCCGGGCGCGAGGTCACCCGTTCCACCGTGCCGCGAATGGCCCGACGCAACAGATGGTTGACGATCAACGCCGTGAGCGCGATCAGCGCGATGGTCAGGGGTTTGGCCACGACCCAGTCGATGATGTGGGTCCAGAAGTCGCTGCCGGTCCAGTCATAGGCCGTGCGACACACCCACGTCGGCGCGTCACCGCAGACGTCGTTCACCGTCATCCAAGACCCGCGTTCTTCAGGAAGCGTTGGCGGCGACGAAGTCCCAGTTCACCAGGCTGTCGAGGAACGTCTCGATGTACTTCGGCCGAGCGTTGCGGAAGTCGATGTAATAGGCGTGCTCCCACACGTCGATGGTGAGGAGCGCCTTCACCGAATGCTTCAGCGGGAGATCGGCGTTGGCCGTCTTCATGATCTGGAGGCCAGCGCCGTCGTCGGCCAGCCAGGCCCAGCCGGAACCGAACTGCGTGGTGGCTGCATCGGCGAACTGCGTGCGGAACTCACCGTAGGAACCGAAGGCACTGTTGATCTTGTCGCCCAGCTCACCGGTGGGCTCGCCGCCACCGCCCGGCGTCATGCAATTCCAATAGAACGAGTGGTTCCAAACCTGCGCGGCGTTGTTGAACAGCGGCCCCTCGGCCTGGGCGATGACGTCCTCGAGGGACTTGTCGGCGAGGTCGGTGCCTTCGGTCATCTTGTTGAGGTTCGTCACATACGTCTGGTGATGCTTGCCGTAGTGGTACTCCAGCGTCTCCTGGCTGATGTGGGGAGCCAGTGCGTCCATTGCGTACGGAAGCGGGGGAAGTTCGAAAGCCATGCCAGACGTCCTCTCGTGATGGTGCCGGTCGGGTGCACGGAACGAGGGCGAGGCTATCCCAGCCGCTCGTCGTTTCGTGCGGCCGCCCCCGACGCGACACGGGCGGGACTCCCGGAGGAGCCCCGCCCGTGGGCGTGACCAGAAGCCGTCGACCTCAGTCGACGGAAGGCAGACTCAGCGCAGGCCGAGCTTGCGGCTACAGGCCGGCCAGGCACCCCAGCCCGCCGAAGCGAGCACACGCTCAGCCACGGCGATCTGCTGTTCACGACTGGCCTGCCAGGCCTGCGAGGCGAACTCGCCGCCGCCGTAGCCCGTCCAGGTGGAGTTGACGAACTGGAGGCCGCCCGAGAAGCCGTTGGCGGTATGGGTGGCCCAATTGCCGCTGGCCTCGCACTGGGCGAGACGGTCCCACACCGAGCCTGTGTCCACGGCGGGAGAAGGAGCGACACTCGGAGCGGCGCTCGTGGCGACGCTCACGGGGGTGGCAGCCACGGGCGCAGGGGCCGGAGGCGGCGGGACGAGGTAATTGTCGAGCGCGGCGCGCTCGTCATCCGAGGCGTTGAGGTAGGCGACGCTCATGCGGAACGTCGGGTTCGACGCCCAGCGCTGACGGAACGCCGCTTCGTTGTAGTGCGTGAAGCCATCGGACGAACCGTCCGACACGAACGCCGTCGAGACGGTGGTCTCGGTGGCATCGGTGGTGGGAACCCCGGCAGCAGCGGCGGCGGTCTTGCCGTCGCCCCCGTGAATCAGGCCTGGGGCGATGAAGGCCGAGAGCGCGACCGTGGCAGCGAGACCAAGCTCGACGACACGCCGCGCGCGACGTTCTCGGCGGAATAGGGGGGACATGGGACGCATTCCTTTCGACCCCGACTCTCGGGGTACGGGTATGTTGCGGCCCTATACCTTCGACATTCCGTTACCTGTTCGCAACTTTACCGCCATGATTTCGTTGTGAAAGGAGTCACTTGAGAGTTTGATACGCCTTCAAATATCATCACAATTATTCTAGATCGTGGTTCGTACGGCCCATAGAATGACGCTACCGTAACTTGATGCACCGTCAGATTGACGCCAAGGGGCGCGCCTAACCGGCCGATGCGACGAGCACCGCGGCAGTGGCGGCGAGGGCCAGCCCCACGAGTTGGACGGCCCGCATCCGCTCCTTGAGCACCACTCGGGCCAGCACCACAGTGCTCGCCGGGTACAGCGCCGCCAGCACAGCAATGACCGACAGAAGGCCACGATTCACGGCGGTCAGGTAGAGCGCGTTGGCCCCCGCGTCGCAGATCCCGCAGGCGATCACGAGCCTGCGCGTGCCCGGCACCAGCCCGACGCGACCGGGCGTGACCAAGGCCAGGGCGAATAGGGCCACCATCGACACCGATCGTGCCCCCACCAACGGCCACAAGCCGGCGCCACTCGACGTCCGCTGCAGGAAGACGAAGAAGAGCCCGAAGCCGATGCCGGCCCCGAACGCGGGCAGCAGGTCATGCACCGTGGCTCGGGCCCGATGGGGAGTGCCCGTGGGCTCCTCGCCCTGAGCGATCATCACGATGGCGGGTAGGGCCAACGCGATACCGGCGGCGGCCAACAGGCTCGGTCGCTCCCCCAACACCAACCCGGCCGCTACGGGCACCATGGCCGAGAACACGGCGGTGATGGGCGCGGCCACGCTCATCGGTCCCGTGGCCAGGGCCGTGTAGAGCAGGAGCAGGCCGACCGCCCCCACCACGCCTCCGGCCGCCCCCCAGGCCACATCGGCGAACGTGGGCTCGGCCGGTGGGAGTACCACCAGAACGAGCGCCAGGATTCCGACCAGCCCCACGAGCTGCGACCACGACGCCACGACCAAGGCTCGGAGGCGACGGGCGGCCATACCGCCCAGGAAATCCCCGACGCCGAACACCATCGCCGACGTGAACGCCAACAGCGCGGCCATCAGCGCCTCACCCGCACCCCGGATCCGCCACAACCCGAACCAACGACCCGAACCGGCGTAGGCAACGGGCGCCCTGGCGCCCGTTGCCTACGCCGGTTCGAGGGAAAGGGATGGGGAGTCGCCGACACGATCGGGCAGTCTGGCATCACCCGGGGTTCTCGACGAGATGCCCTCAGATGGGAAGCGCGGTCGTGGACGAGGTGCCCTCAGACGGGAAGGGCGTTCACACCTTGCTCGAGCGACAGCAGGATCTGTTTGCGCTCGAGGCCACCCCCGTAGCCGGTCAGCGAGCCGTTGGCGCCGATCACTCGGTGACAGGGAATGATGACGGCGATCGGATTCCGCCCGTTGGCCAGCCCGACTGCTCTCGAGGCCTGCGGGTTGTCGATGCGTCGGGCCAGTTCGCCGTAGCTGATCGTCTGGCCATAGGGAATCTGGCGAAGGGCGGCCCACACCTGCGTCTGGAACGGGGTGCCGCTCGGGGCCAGCGGGAGATCGAAGTCGGTGCGGTCGCCGGCGAAGTACGCGTCGAGCTGCTGTCGCGCCGCCCGGAGAACGACATCGTCATCGGCTCGTTCCCAATGAGGGCCGGGCTGGGGGTGGGGCAGCATGTACAGACCCGTGAGGTCGTCGCCTTCGGCCACCACCATGAGATCGTCGATGGGGCTGGGCATGGTCGTGAAGCGCACTGTCATGGGGATGACCCTACGCCCGCCCCCTTCAGTCGTCTGGCGGAAATCGGACTACCAGGGCGGACGACGTGGTCACGCTCGCGACACGTGAGATCGCTACTCACCGGGTGGGGTCGTCGAGCACCTCGCCCACATCCTTCAGCGCGGTGCGCACCGCGTGCCACCCGCCCATGCCGTGCACTCCCGGGCCCGGCGGGGTCGATGACGAGCACAGGTACAGCCCCTTCACCGGCGTCCGCCACGGCGCTCGGGACAGCACTGGACGGCTCACGAGTTGGGTGAGGTCGACCTGCCCACTGCTGATATCACCGCCGACATAGTTCCCGTCGTGCGCCTCGAACTCCGTGGCCCCCATGACATGGCGGGCCAGGATCCGGTCTCGGAATCCCGGAGCGAAGCGCTCGATCTGGGCTTCGATCCGCTCGGTCATGTCCACGTCGGATCCGTTCGGGGCGTGGCAGTAGCCCCACGCCGTCTGACATCCCTCGGGGGCTCGGCTGGGATCGAAGAGTGATTGCTGAGCTACCAGCACGAACGGGTGCTCCGAGTGACGGCCCCGGGCCACCTCGTATTCGCTCGCCGCCACCTCGTCCACCGTTCCCCCCACATGCACCGTCGCCGCCCGGGCGCAGTCCGGCGCATCCCAGGGAATGGGACCCTCCAGCGCCCAGTCGACCTTCCACACCGCGGCGCCGTAGCGAAACCGACCGAGCGCCCGGCGGTAGCGCGCCGGGAACCGGACGTCACCGAGGGCCAACACCTGGCGGGGGGAGAGGTCGAGCACCGTGATCGGCGCCGACGGTATGTCCGAGAGCGCCGTCACCCTGGACCCCGTCTGGATCGAGCCACCTCCGGCGACGATGATCGAGGCCAGGGCATCGGCCACGGATTGGGAGCCACCTCGGGCGAGGGGCCAGCCGACGGCGTGACCCAAGAGACCGAGGAACATCCCGACCCCAGCCGTGCTCAGCGCGTTCAGCGACAGGATCGAATGCGCCGCCAACCCCGCCAGCAGGGCGCGAGGCTCATCGGTGGTGAACCACCGTTGGGCCGCAGCCCGGGCCGACCACGCCCCCCGCATCCCGAATCGGGCCAGGACGGGGAGGTCGCGCACCGGAGGTCGGCGCAGTGGCGACAGCACCGCTCCGATAACGGCGTCGGCGTTGTCGACCAACGACTCCATGAGGCGCCGATACGCCCGTTCGTCGTCCCCAAACCCAACCGCCGTCTCGACCACCGATCGCCGCAACACGGCGGCACGGCCCCCGTCGAGCGGGTGCGCCATGGGGACGTCGGAGTGGATCCATTCCAGGCCGTGACGCTCCAGGGGCAATGACCGCAACACCGGTGACGCCATCCCCAAAGGATGGATGGCCGAGCACACGTCGTGGACGAAACCGGGCAGGGTGAGCTCCGCAGAGCGGGTGCCGCCGCCGACGGTGTCCTCGGCTTCGACCACGAGGACGCGCCGGCCCGTTCCGGCGAGGACGGCGGCCGCGGTCAGCCCATTCGGCCCCGAACCGACCACCACGGCGTCATAGGCATCGGACACCCCGCCATTGTGGTCTGCCCCAGCGGACGCCCGCGACAGCTCAGCGGGTGTTGCCCCAGCCGTCCCAGAAGGTGAGTCGCTCGGCAGGCAGACGCTTGGCCGGTTTGAAGTCCTCGCCGGTGTAGTAGGCGACCGGGAACAAGCCCGTCTGGGTGATGGTGGGAGGGATGCCCAGGACCTCGGCGGCCTCGGATTCGTACATGAGGTGCAGTGAGGTCCACGCCGTGCCCAGACCGCGGGCTCGGGCCGCCAACATGAACGACCATGCCGCCGGCAGGATCGAGCCGTAGACCGAAGCCTGACCCAGCACCCCGGCCTCCTCGACACGACCTTCGATGCAGGGGATCACCAGCGCCGGCGCTTCGTGCATGTGCTCGGCGAGATAGGTCGCCGAGTCGACCACGGGCTGGCGCGACGCGGCGCGGGGATCGTCACCGTCGTATTCGGGCGGTGGCATCATGGCGTACAGCCCGAAGGCCCGGGCGTAGATGTCGCCGATCGCCTTCTTCTTGGCCGGGTCTGTGATGACCATGAACGACCAGCCCTGCAGGTTCGACCCGGTCGGCGCCTGCAGCGCGACCTCGATGCATTCGAGGATCAACTCGTCGGCCACCGGGCGACTGAAGTCCAGCCGCTTGCGAACCGAACGGGTGGTCGAGAGCAGGTGGTCAGCGGCCGCGATATCGATCATCCACGGAGTCGATCAGCGATCGTGTCGGTTGGCAAGCGGGCCGACCGATCAGTTTCCGGACGACCCGGCGCTTCCCGGCGTGCTCGATCCACCGATCGATGGCGGTTCCACCGGCACGACCGACGGGACCGGCACGACCGACGTGGCCGGCATTGCCGGCGGGACCGGCGGTGGAGCGATGAACCCGGGGTCGATGGCCAGCACCATCCAACTGCCCCCGTCGGCCGATTCGAGGCGATAGGCGGGAACGAGCCACATGGCACCGTCCGTGCCGGGAACGGCCGTCAGGATCACCGACACGTTGGTGATGGTGATCGTGATGTCGCGCGCCTCGGGCAGAACGGGGACGGGCGGTTCGTTGATACCCGGTCCCGCCGGGGTCAGCGCCAGCGTGGTGGAGGAGGGCAGCTGAATGGTGCCGGTGGTCACCGGGCTGTCCGGCGGAGGGGACGACCCGATGACGCCACTGATGGCGCCGGGACCCGAACCGTCGACCGTGGTCGGAACGTTGGTGACCATCATGGGCTGGATACCGAGCTCGTTCCCACCCGCCTGCAATCGGGTGATGGCGGCGTCGATGCCGATGAGCGGGTACTGATCGCCGCGCGCGGGCTCGCCCAACCAGCCGTTGGCGGCCACGACCGCGCCCTTGGCACCGAACACCACGGTCGTGTCGACACCGTCCACTGGAGCCCCCTCCAATACTGGAACAACCCGCACCGTGGCGGAATACGCATCAGCGGACACGGACACCGTGGCGTGGGTGAGATCGATCCCCGCGTCGGCCAGCAACCGTCGAGCGGAAGCCTCGGCCGCCGGTCTGTCGGGCACCCCGTCCGGGGCCCGAGGCGCGGGCGGCGCCTCACAGAGGATCACCGGTGGCCCCGGGTCAATCGGGTCAGGCGGCGGCGGATCACCGGGCATCGACGTGAGTGGCACGGGCCCGGTCACCGTGGTGGTGGAGGCAGGCGCGGACCTAACCGCGCCGGACGGGACCGTCGTGACCGGCGCGCTCCCGGACGTCGTCGCACACGACTCGACGGCACCAGAGGACGTGGACGCTCCGCCGTCATTGAGATACCAACTGGCCCCACCCTGGCTGGCCACCTGAAGGCTGCGGTGATTGGGGTCGCCGACGACAAACCCCGTGGCCGAGTTCACCACCGAGCCTTCGACTCCCAACGCTCGGGCCAGTCGGGCCACCGCGGATCGATCGGGTTCCCCCGCGGGGAGCGACCACGCCGCGCGCGTACCCGCCACATCGACAAGGCCGGGACCTCGTCGATAGGTGACCCGGTCCCGGCGCGCCATATCCGGGTAGATCGTCGTCGTCACCCCCCTGGCGTACGACGCACCGCCGAGGGCCAACGGCAGGGCCGCCGGTTGGACGACGGAGGTCGAATCGGACCCGCGCCAGGCGACGGCGACCGACCCAACAGCCACCAGGGCCAGCAGACCGGCCAGAACGGTAATCGGACGAACCTTCACGCGTACTCCCCTCGTTCCCCGGCTTGGGCCCAGTTCCCCCGCCGTGGTGACCGATCCGACGAACGGGGGCTGGGTCTGGTTCCCGTCATCGTTCGGGTCATCGCCACCCTCCGATGAACCGATTCACCTCCGCCGGCCGTATTCCCCTGCAAAGCGGCCGTCCCGTACCGGGTCCGCCACGCGAAGGAGCCCGTCATGACCACCGCCTCTCGAGTCGTTCCCGAATCCCAACCGGCGACCCGCGCACCACGCCGCTCGCGGCCGCTGGTGATCATGGCCGCGGTCATCGGCCTGATGATGGTGGCCGCGGCGTGTTCATCCAAGGGCTACGGCACGTCGTCGTCGTCGACGTCGACCACCAAGGCTTCGGGGTCCGCCAGTCCCTACGGCGCCGGCGCGGCATCATCGACGACCACGGTCGCCTCCGGCTCGAAGAATGCCCTCAGTATCGCCACGACCAGCCTCGGCCCCGTGGTCGTCGACTCGTCGGGTCGGACGCTGTACCTGTATGAGAAGGACACCGGCTCGACGCCCACCTGCACCGGCCCCTGCGCCAAGGCCTGGCCGGCCGCCACCGTCAGCGGTACCCCGTCGTCCAGCGCTGACATCACCGCAACGGTCACCGTCGCGACCGCCGCCGACGGCTCCACTCAGCTCGTGCTCAACGGCCACCCCCTGTACCGCTATGCCGCCGATACCGCTCCCGGGGACGTGAACGGCCAGAACGTTGGCGGTGTTTGGTTCGCCGTCAAGGCCGACGGCCAGAAGGCAGGGTGAGTGCCCTCGGCCGGGATATCCCGGTGGGATCGTGCGGTTGACCACCGCCACGGTGGTTTGTGGCACGATCCCGAGCGTGACGGGTTACCAGCCGCAGCGGTGGGGGGCGCATTGAGTGCCGCGCCCTCGCTCCCGGAGCCGCCGCTGCTCCCGGCGGTGGCGGCCGGGATTGACGGCGCCGCCACCGACTTGTGGGCGCGCTATGCCGATCGGGTGCGCAATCTCGGCCTGCGACTGTCGGGTTACGACCCTCGCTTCGCCGATGACCTCGTCCAGGAAACGTTCGCCAAGCTCTGGAAGGGCGCCGATCGTTTCGATGCGAGCAAGGGCACGGAGGCAACGTTCGTGTTTACGGTGGCGCGGCGCGCCGCCGTGGACCAGTGGCGGCGCGGCCGACGCTCGGCCGGCGACCGATCGTTGGGCGAACAAGAATTCCTCGGCGATGGAGCGGGAGGACCGCTCGCCAGTCGGGGCGAGGACCATGTGGACGCGGTGTTGACGGGGTGGGTGGTGAGCGAGGCGCTCGAGGCGCTCAGCGTCGCCCAGCGCCAAGTGATCGACCTCGCCTACTACGGCCAGCTCACCCAATCGGAGATCGCCGACCGTCTCGGCATCCCGATCGGAACGGTGAAGACCCGGACGTTCGCCGCCCTCAAGGCGCTGCGGGTCGGGTTGGCCGACAAGGGGGTGGTGACGTGACCGACCAGGGCGAACCGGGGCCAGGCCTCGACGACGAACACACCCGCCTCGGCCCGGATGTGGCTGGCTACGTGCTCGGTGGCCTGAGCGCGCCGGAGCAGCAGGCCTTCGAGGCTCACCTGGCCATCTGCCCAACGTGTCGCGTCGAGCTCGCCGACCTCGACCCCCTCCCGGTGTTGTTGGATCTGGCTCGATCCGATCCGACATCCGACCCTGACCGAGTTTCGCCTGCCCTCCCGGAGGCGGCCCCGGTTGTTGTTCCCGCCGCTGTGGGAGTTCCCGCCACCGGTGCCCCCAACGCCAGGCGCGGTCGCCGGCTGTTGGTGGGGGCCGCGGCCGTAGCGTTGGCCCTGCTCGTCGGCGGGGCCGTCGGCGTGGCCACCACTCGCACCGATGGGCCCCGATTCTCCGCGCCGGTGACCCTCGAGGCCGTCGGCGACGCCGCCACCGCCAGCCCCGCCCCAGCCGGAACGGCCTCCTGGCGGGCGATCGACTCAGGCACGCTCGTGCGGTTGGACCTCAGCGGGCTGCCGGGCGACGGCACCTACTACGAGTGCCTCTGGATCTCCGGCCAGGGCGTCCAGTCGGCGGGCACCTTCCGGCCGGACTCCGACGGCAACGTCCACGTCGAGCTGACCACGGCCGCGACCAAATACCCGGGCTGGCGGCTCGAGATCCGCGCCCACGGTCCCGACATCGGCCACGACCAAGGCGTCGCCGTGCTCGACGTCTCAGCCTGACCCGATCCGTTTCTGGCCGCGGCTTCCGGCCGCAACAGCCCGTTTCGGGTGCGGCTCAGAACTTGAGGACAGGGTTGGCGTACTGGCCCGCGGCCCAGATCGCGCCGAGCGCGAAGATCCAAGCCATGGCCAGGGCGACCGCCACCCCCGCCCACTCGTTGCGAACCTTGCGGTCGAGTTGGAAGAGCACCCAGCCCGTCAGGAACCCGCCCACCAGTCCACCCACGTGGCCGGCGATGGAGATGCCGGGGATGGCGAACGTGATGACGAGGTTCAAGATGATCAGGCCACCCAGACCCGATTGCATCAGATTGATGCGCTGCGAACGCTGGAAGGCCACTGCCGCGCCCATCAGCCCGAAGATGGCCCCGGACGCGCCCACCGTGAGCTGCGTCGGGTTGGCCAACATGACGGCGAAGGCACCCGCCATCAGGGAAGCCAGGTAGAGGGCGGCGAAGCGGGCATGGCCCAGGATTCGCTCGACCTGTGTCCCCAGCAGCCAGAGCACGAGCATGTTCATGCCGACGTGGATGAGCCCGGCGTGCACGAAGCCCCCGGTGACCAGCCGGTACCACTCACCGAAGGCGACACCGACCCCACCCCCGCCGAACCGGAAGGCAAAGCCCCCGATCAGCCCCCAGTCGGCGTCGAAGCGGCCGGCGGTGCCGCTGAGCGAGCCACCTCCCACGATGTCGAGCACGAAGACCAGGGCGTTCATGGCGATCAGGATCTGCGTCACGATCGGTCGCCCGTGGAGTGATCGGGGGGTGATCACCTTGCTGTTACGGGCGCCCTGCTTGGTGCATTCGGGGCAGTGGAACCCCACCGAGGCCTGGACCATGCAGTCAGGGCATATGGGTCGCCCGCATCGTTGGCACGACACGCCGGCCCGGCGGGCGGGGTGGCGATAACACACGGGCGTGGTGGGGGTGACCGTCGGCTCGACCATCGGCCGCTGACCCTAACGGTCGCGGGGCCACAACCGGACGCGGTGGCGGCCCCGGGGACGTCGGCCTACCGACCGGTGAACGTGGCTTGGCCGGGACCGTGGTCGAGGAAGGATTGCACCCCGATCTTCGCATCCTCGCTCCGGAACACCTCGACGAAGGCCTCCTGCTCGATCTGGAGCCCTGCGTCGAGGTCGGTGACGAGACCCCGATCGATGGCCTGCTTGGCCAATCCCTGGGCCACCAGCGCGCCGGCCGCCAACTGAGCGGCGTAGTCCAGCACCGTGTCGTGGAGCTCCGCCGGCTCGACCACCCGGTCGACCAACCCCATGGCCAGAGCTTCGTCGGCCCCCACCTGTCGACCGGTGAGGATAAGATCCTTCGCCCGCGACGGTCCCACGAGGCGAGCCAATCGCTGGGTCCCGCCACCGCCGGGGATGATGCCCAACAAGATCTCGGGCTGACCGAGCTTGGCTCGGGTCGACGCGAAGCGAACATCACAGGCCAAGGCCAGCTCACACCCCCCACCCAGGGCGTAGCCGCTGATGGCGGCCACGACCATGCGAGGAATCGAGGCCAGAGCGTCGAGGGCCTCGAGGAACAGCCCACCGATGCGAGCCGCCTCGACCGGCCCCCCGAACTCGGCGATCTCGGCGCCCGCCGCGAAGATCCGATCGCCACCGGTGACCACCACCGCACCCGGTGGTTCAGCGTGCAGGAGCTCCGCCGCTGAGCGCAGCTCGGTCAACAGTTGGATGTTCAGCGAGTTCACCTTGGGATGGTCGAGCGTGATGACCGCCACCCCATCGGCGCGTCGCTCGAGATGCACCAGCTCGGATGGGCCATCAGCGGCGGTCGTCGTCATGGTCGAGAACCTACTGCGGCAACCTGGGGGATCTGGCCGTGGCGGTCGTCATCGCCGCCGCGTTCGCCGCCGTGGTCGACTCCTTGTCGAAGGACATCCCCATGCAGATCGGCCGACCCAGCTCGCGCAAAACCCCGAACCGGCGTAGGAAGTGGTCGCCCTGGCGACCACTTCTTACGCCGGTTCGGGGGGGAGGGCGGCTAGGAGTTGATCGGCGGCCGACCACGGGTCGAGCTGCGAGCCGATGACGAGCGCTCGCAGTTCTCGATACCGGTCCGAGCGGGAGAACCCGACAACCCGTTCCGCCAGCCGAACCCCCACCACCCGCTCGAACTCCACAGCGAGCCGGTCGGCCCGACGCTCGGCCAGCGCGCCGCTCGCCTCCAGGTGCGCCTGATGACGGGTCAGCTCGGCCCACAGTTCAGCCGTACCATCCCCGGTCGAGGCCACCGTGGCCAGGATCGGGGGCCGCCAAGCGTCCGGCTCCGGATCGACGGCGGAGAGCTCCAACATCTGCTCCAGGTCACGCCGTGTGTCGGCGACGCCGGGGCGATCCGCCTTGTTGATGACGAACAGGTCGGCGATCTCCATGAGGCCCGCTTTGTTGGCCTGCACCGCGTCGCCCCAGCCCGGATTGACGACCACCACCGTCGTGTCCGCCTCACCGGCGATCTCGACTTCGACTTGGCCGACCCCGACGGTCTCGATCAGCACGACCTCACATCCCGCCGCGCCCAGCACCCGCGCCGCTTGGGGAGTGGCGACGGCCAGCCCACCCAAATGTCCCCGCGTGGCCATCGAGCGGATGAACACATCGGCGTCGAGGGCGTGGTCTCCCATGCGCACGCGGTCGCCCAAGATGGCGCCACCGGTGAAAGGCGACGATGGATCGATGGCCAGCACGCCCACGCGCCGGCCCTCGGCCCGGGCATGGCCGATGAGCGCGTTGGTCAGCGTCGACTTGCCGGCCCCCGGCGAGCCGGTGAGCCCGATCGTGTACGCGAGTTGCCCCCCAGGCACGACCAGACGGTCCACCGCCGCGGCCCCATCCCCCCCACTCTCCACCACGGTGAGGAGTCGAGCGAGCGCGGCCCGGTCCCCTGATCGGGCCAGACCAAGGAGCTTTTCGGGGTCGGTGGTGCGTGGTCGGGGCACGGTCGAAGACACTACGCCGGGTGACTCCTGGAACCGGGTGTCTCCCGGCCGTCGGCGACCTCGGGCCGTCCCCGAGGCCACCACCGCGAGACAGCCACCATCCTGGGAACTACCGTCACGCTCAGAAACGGTGTGGACGGCGTGAGGGCGACGGTCATCAACACCGCAAAAGGGAGGCTCGATGGCTCGGGGGCGGCTGTGGCTGACACTCGGACTTGAGGGTGGCGTAGGGCCGGTGGAGGAGGTGCTCGAGGAGCAGGGTCGTCGACGCGTCCTGACCGGTGACGTCGATGAGCTCCGGGCCTGCGTCGACGATCTCCTGTCCCTTGATCTGGCCGACCGGCCCAACGCGGAGATGCTCGTCGCCCGAGTTCTGCAGCGAAGCCTCCGCTCCCCCGACCACGCCCACGCGCTCGCCACCCGCGCTCACGAAGCCTTCGCCGCCGCCGGAGACGTCGAAGGCCTGGGGGCAGTCGAGACCGTGCTCGGCGACCTTGCGTGGCAGGGGGGCGAGGTCGCCGAGGCCGACGCGCACTGGTCGGCAGCCATGGAGCACGAAGCGGCCGGTCCCTCTTCGACCGGACTCTTGACGCTGCGGGCCGCCGCCGACTTCCTGACCATCGGCGACGTCGATCGGTCGATGCCCCGCGTGCACGAGGCCTACGCCGCCACCGTGGTGGACGGCAGCGAAGTCGACGAGGCCATGGCCACGCTGCTGGGCGGATTGCTCATCATGGACACCGGTGATCTGGATCGCTCCAGTGACGCACTGCAACGAGCGAACGACCTCTTCGCCGAAGTCGCGTCCGAGCAGGACGCGGCCATGTGGCCGCTGGTCCCGATCGGCCTCGGCGAGGTGGCGGTGCGCCGCGGCGATCCCGTCCAGGCCCGGGCCCGGTTCGATGAGGGACTGACGATGGCGACGCGGATGGGGCGACCGCTCCTGGCCATTGCCGCCCGAGCGATGGTGCCGCTCCACCTGTCCAACGAGGACCCCGCCGCGGCTCTGGCCCTGGCGATCGAAACCGTGGCCCTCACCGAACCCGACGTCCATTGGTTCGTTCGTCAGCTCGCCGATCGGGCCTTGGCCGAAGCGCTCCTGGCCCACGGGGATTTCGACGCCGCCGCCGAGCAAGCGGCGATCTGCGTGGAACGGGCTGCCAATCCGTTGCTGCGGGCCAAGTGTCTGATGATCCAAGGCCGAGTCGACCTGGCCCGGGGGAACGCCGCCCAGGCCATCGTGGCGCTCAATGATGCGGCGACCACGTTCTTGTCGCGGGGCACCTACCTGTGGGCCGTCGAGGCGCTGCTCTTGCTGGCCACTGCCGACCCCGCGAGGGCGCCGGAATACCTGGGACTCGCCTTCGATCGCACCGGCGCCGATGGCGCGTTCCTCCGGCTATGGGCTCAGCGTCCGACGTTCGTCGTCACCCTCGGTCCCGGCCACGAATGTCGCTTCACGCTGGACAAACGGGAGCTTCGGCTGGGCGACAAGGGGGAGCAACTGGTGGTCGAGACCGTGCGCAGCGGGGAGGCCGGCCTTCACTGGGAACAGGCCGCCGCCGCCCTCTGGCCCGAGGACACGAACCACGACCGCATCAAGAGCCGCCTGACCAGCCTCACCAGCCTGGTGCGGGGTCGGCTGGCATCGGAAGGCTGGCGACTGCGCCGCGACGGCCCGCTCTTCGTCTTCGTCGCCTTCGGGGCTCAGGTGAACAC
>Ga0209068_10000852_pt1 | contig 15658 bp, 18 predicted proteins | sample ColStrG_CSR_2012_FD_187200 | JGI IMG/M metagenome (GOLD analysis project Ga0209068, IMG submission 187200) | Freshwater sediment microbial communities in response to fracking from Pennsylvania, USA - Cold Stream Run_MetaG_CSR_2012 (SPAdes)... | ecosystem: Environmental > Aquatic > Freshwater >... | reverse complement strand
GGAGTCGAAAGCGACTCCGGGCCGATCACGGTGGACCGGTGGGTCCCCCGTCTCCATCCACTTTCGGTGTCCCCTGCCTACTGGATGGAGCTCAGCGCGGTAGAGAGGGGAGGAACGCCACCGGTCATCTTGGCGAACCTCCGGGAACGGTAGCGGTTTCTGTTGCACCCGTCACGTCTTGCGGATCCGGGCGTTTCGCCCGTCGTCGCTTCGTAAAACGCCAGGAAGACAACGGATGTGCGCAGGTCAACGGCGCCCGACACCGGAGCGTGTCCGGGCCGTTATCTTTCCGTTACGTGAGATAACTCACAGTTTCAACCGCCGGCGAATGGAGGCAACACGTCGATCGTCGCGCCGGCGCGCAGCGCGGCGTTGTGGTCCCGGACGGCGATTCCGTCGCACAGATACGAGCAGCGTTGCAGCACTTCGGCAAGGCCAGCACCTCGCATTGCGAGGCTTTCGACCAGGTCGGCCACGGTGCCGCCTGGACGCACCGGGACCGTTTCGGATTCGGCACCTGCAGCGGACCGCGCGGCGGCGAAGTAGCGCACCGTCACCTGGATCGTCGGGCTAGCCACCGATGGCGCTCATCGGGCGATCGGGCTGGACGAAGTCGGGATCGTTGATGCCGTGGCCGGCGGGCTTGCCCCACATCGCGGCGCGCCACGCCGCCTCTAGTGCGTCGTCGTCCGCACCGGTGCGGAGCAGACCGCGAAGGTCGGTCTCGTCGGTCGAGAAAAGACAACTGCGGATTTGGCCGTCGGCCGTCAGCCGGGTGCGATCGCAGGTCGAACAGAACGCGCGCGACACCGACGCGATGACCCCGAACCGTCCGGCCGGCGTGTGCGGGCCCGTGTCGACCAGCCACAGCTCAGCCGGGGCCGACCCGCGCGGCGCCGGATCTGCACGCAGCCGGAAGTGTGGCCGCAGCGCGGCGAGCACGTCGTCGGCGCTCAGCGCGGTGTCCCGGCGCCACTCGTGGCCGGCGTCTAACGGCATCTCCTCGATGACCCGCAATTGGTAGCCATGCTCGAGGCAAAACGCCAGCAGCCCAACCACGTCCTCGCGCCCGGTGACCGGGTCGAGGACGGCATTGACCTTGACCGGTGCCAGGCCGGCGGCTTTCGCGGCGGCCAAGCCGGCCAGCACATCGTCAAGCCGGTCCCGACGGGTGATGGCCGCAAAGCGGTCCCGGTCCACGCTGTCCAATGACACGTTGACTCGGTCCAGGCCCGCTTCGGCGAGCGCGACGGCGCGCCGGGCCAGTCCGACCCCGTTGGTGGTCAGTGAGATCTCCGGGCGGGGCCGCAGACCGGCCGTCGCCGCCACCACACGTTCCAGGTGGCGGGCCAAAAGTGGTTCACCGCCGGTGAAACGCACGCTGGTGACGCCGAGGCGAGTGACGGCGATGTGTACCAGCCGGGCCAGCTCGTCCGATTGCAGCAGGTCCTCGCCGGGCAGCCAATCCAAGCCGGCCGCGGGCATGCAGTAACGGCACCGCAGATTGCAGCGGTCGGTCAGCGATACCCGAAGGTCGGTGGCGACCCTGCCGTAGGTATCCAGCAGCGGGCCGCGGGTCGGTGCGTCGGCGGCACCGTTGGCTGCCCCGCGAGGGGCGGGCACTTTCGGCACCCCGAGTGCCGTCATAGTCATGCGGGCACCCGACTGAGGGTCGGCGAGCTAACCGGGACGATCTCTTTGCCGAGTGGTAGCAGCGATACCGGGATTAGCTTGAGATTGGCCAGCGCCAGGGGAATGCCGACGATGGTGATCGCCATTGCTACCGCACTTACCAAGTGCCCGATCGCTAGCCAAATCCCGAACAACAACACCCAGATGACATTGCCGACAACGGCACCGCTGCCAGCATTTGGCTTATCGACGATCGTGCGGCCAAACGGCCATAACGCGTATGAGGCGATGCGCAGCGACGCGAAGCCAAAGGGGATCGTGACAATGAGCAAGAAGCAGATTAGCGCCGCGGCCAGATATCCGATGGCCATCCAGAGGCCGCCGAATACCAGCCAAATGATGTTCAGGATCAGGCGCATATTTCCTCCAGTAGTAGCTGCCAGCCTACCGAGCAAGCCGGTGATCGGGGGTGCTGGGCGGCCAACCCACCGAGTAGGATCACAATCCACTGGGGCGTCCTGCGCAGGCGGGACGCTTCTTGTGTTACCCATCCTAGAGATCCATCAGACAAGCAGGTGAGAGCAGTGCCGACCGGCAAGGTGAAGTGGTACGACTCCGAGAAGGGGTTCGGCTTCCTGTCGCAGGAGGACGGCGAGGACGTCTACGTCCGTTCGTCGGCGTTGCCCGAGGGGGTCGAGGGGCTCAAAGCAGGTCAGCGGGTGGAGTTCGGCGTCGCTTCCGGCAAGCGCGGACCGCAGGCATTGAGTCTCAAGCTGGTCGATCCGCCGCCCAGCCTCACCAAGACGCTTTCTCGGACGCGCCGCGAAGCGCCCGCCGAGCACAAGCACAGCCCCGACGAACTGCATGGCATGGTCGAGGACATGATCACGTTGCTCGAAAACGTCGTGCAGCCCGAGCTGCGCAAGGGGCGCTACCCGGATCGCAAGACTGCCCACCAGATCTCCGAGGTCGTGAAGGCAGTGGCCCGGGAGTTCGACGCCTAGCGCCCCTTTTCTGACGGCGGGTTGCGGCGCAGGATTGTCGCCATGGGCTCATACGTCGGCGAGGGCGAATTCAACCGGGACACCAACTACATCACCACGCGCATCACCGCCGACGGACGCGACGGTTATCCGGTCGAGCCCGATCGGTATCGGCTCGTCGTCGCCCGCGCTTGCCCCTGGGCCAACCGCGCGATCATCGTCCGACGCCTGTTGGGGCTGGAAGATGCCCTCTCCATAGGATTTTGCGGCCCAACTCATGACCAGCGCAGCTGGACGTTCGACCTCGATCCTGGCGGCGTCGACCCGGTCCTGAAAATCCCGCGGCTGCAGGATGCCTATTTCAAACGCTTCCCCGACTACCCCAAAGGCATTACCGTCCCGGCGATGGTCGACGTAAACACCGGCGCGGTGGTAACCAACGATTTTGCGCAGATGACCCTGGATTTCTCGACCGAGTGGACCGCCTACCACCGCGACGGCGCGCCTGAGCTGTATCCGGAGCGGCTGCGGGCCGAGATCGACGAGGTGAGCAAGCGGGTCTACACCGAGATCAACAACGGCGTCTACCGGTGCGGCTTCGCCGGCTCACAGAAGGCCTACGAAGCGGCATACGATCGGCTGTTCACGGCGCTGGATTGGGTGAGCGATCGGCTGGCGGGTCAGCGATACCTGTTGGGAGACAACATCACCGAGGCCGACGTTCGGCTGTTCACCACGTTGGCCCGCTTCGACCCGGTCTACCACGGACATTTCAAGTGCAATCGGTCCAAACTGTCCGAGATGCCGGTGTTGTGGGCCTACGCCCGAGACCTGTTCCAGACGCCGGGCTTCGGCGACACGACCGACTTCGTCCAAATCAAGCAGCACTACTACATCGTGCACGCCGATATCAATCCCACCCGCATCGTGCCCAAGGGCCCCGACCTCACTGGCTGGCACACCTCGCATGGTCGGGAAGCTTTGGGAGGCAGGCCTTTCGGGGACGGCACGCCGCCCGGCCCGCCGCGTGACGGCGAGCGGGTCCCCGCCGGCCACGGCGCGTAATTTATTTGGCCGTTCGGCGCGAGGAGGGTGAGGGCGGCGGGAAGTCAGGACGTAAGCCGCACGGACCATTCCGCGTGCGGGGCGTCGCGCAGTTCGCCGGAGGGGTCGACCACCAACGTCAGCAACTGCACGACTATCCCGGTCAGCCGCCCGCGCTGCGGGTCGACCGGTGGGATGGTGACCGCGAGCCGGGTCCCGGGCCGAAACATCGTGGAGGCGGTATTGGTGGGATCCTCGTACACCTGCAGTAGTCGCCACGGAGCCCGGGAAATGGCTTCGGGCACCGAGAGCTGAACCGGATAGCGCTCGTTGACCGGTAATTGTCCCTGCGCATGTGGTTGCTGGCAGTCGTTGAGGTTGAGCACGTTGCAGTACAGGTATGGCCCAACGCGGGTCAGGTGCCCGTGTGAATAAACGCTGATCTCGGGTCGCTGCGGACCGGTCGGGCGTACCAGCAGCCACGTGCCGACCCCGGCGCCAACGGACAGTGGGAGCAGCACGGCCGCCAGCAGCACGGCTACGCGGCGGTTGCGTGCAGGCTTCACTCGGGCATCACCGCCGCATTGCCGGCACCGCGCCGCATGCCCTCTTGCTCGACCATCACCGGCCGGTTACCTCCGAGACCCGGGATCAAGGAGTCACCACGGAAGCTGACGATGGTCTGCGCCAGACCCAGGATCAACATCGAACTCACCGCCGTGAAGCCGACCCACAATTCGGTGTAGACCATCACGCCAAGCGCACCGCCCAGCACCCAGGCCAGCTGCAGCGTCGACTCCGAACGCCCGAACCCCGATGCCCGCGATTCCTCGGGTAGATCATCTTGTAGCGAGGCATCGAGCGAGGCCTTGGAAATGGCGCTCGAGCCCGATGTGACCAAGGTGGCGATGACCGCCGCCGCCAGAGTGCCGGCGACCGCAGCGATCAACGCGACCGCACACACCGCAACCGTGCACCGCACCACCAGCAGGGCCGGCCTGCCCAGCTGCAATCGCGCGCTGGTGAAGTTCCCGGCGAAATTGCCGACTCCGGCTGCCGCGCCGATCATCCCAAGCAGTGCCAATTGTCTCCAGCCGTTGGCGTGTTGCGCCTTGGCGACAAACGCCGGATACAGGAACAGGAAGCCGACCATCACTTTGATCGTGCAGTTACCCCACAGTGAGGTGATGATGTTGCGGCCCAGCGGTTGTCGAAGTGTTCCGCCGACCTTCTTGACTTCGTCGGGCCGGCTTCGCGACACAGGGCCGTCATCTCGGCGGTAGCTCAAAGTGGCCGGGACCTCGCCCGCGGTCACCTCGACCCAGCGGGGAATCCGCATCGACAGCCAGGCGCCGGCAATAGTGGCGGCCACCACCACGAACAACGCTCCGGGCAGCTTGAGCAGGTGGGTGCAGGCGAACTCGACGCCGCCCGCAATGGCACCGCCGGCGATGGTGCCGCCGAGCAAACCGAACATGGTCAGTCGGGAGTTGACCCGTACCAGGTCGATGGTCGGCGGCATCACCCGCGGTGTCACCGCGCTGCGCAGCACACTGAACGACTTCGAGAACACCATCATGGCCAGCGCACACGGGTAGAGAACCCACGACGGGAAGCTGCCGGTCGCTCCGTCGTAGTTCATGATCAGCACCACCGCCAGTGCGGTGCGCAGTGCGAACGACATCGCCAGCGCGACGCGGCGGCCGTGCTGCAGCCGGTCGAGGGCCGGCCCGATGAGTGGGGCGATCACCGCGAACGGGGCGATGGTGATCAACAGATACAGCGCGACCTTCGACTTGCTTTCCCCGCTGGCCGCGGCGAAGAACAGCGTGTTGGCCAGGGCGACGGCCATCGCGGAGTCCACGGCGAAGTTCGCCACGACCGGCCACGTCAGCGCGGTGAGACCAGATTTATCAGCGCCGTCGGCGGTGGCGGCCCGGTGAACCATCGAATACATCCGCGAACCCATTTCGCGGCTGCGCTGCGCAGCGGCGCGGGTGACGGTGATTCGTTCGCCGGCGGACGGCCCACGTGGCGGCGGACCGCTCCGGTCCGGTTCTCGCTGCTGTCGGCCCAGCGGCGGCAGATAGCGGTTGGAGCTGGGCATGGGCGGCGGACGACGCGAGCGGCGGTACTCGGCATCATCGGCGGGGTAGTTGGCCATGCCGGGATGCTGATTGACCGATCCGTTGCGGGACCGGCGGCCTGGGTTGGATGCCACCCGGCCAGGATCATCACGCCGCCGTCCAGACACGAATCAATTCTCTCCTATGCCGACTTCTCGCGTGGGCAAGTGACCGGGTGTGGCTTGCCAACCTTGTCGTCCGGCAGTATTAGTGACGCAGCACAGAGAGGGGATCGCGTGACCGGACCCATTGAGGAATCCGTCGTGGCGACCGTGGGTGACTGGCCCGACGGATTGGCGCCGGTGCTCACGGGTGCGGCGGACCAGGCCAGGGCGGCAGTCGCAGAGTTCAGCGGACCGGAGACGGTCGGGGATTACCTGGGTGTCAGCTACGAGGATCCGAGCGCCGGGACGCACCGGTTCTTGGCTCATCTGCCTGGTTATCAGGGATGGCAATGGGCTGTCGTTGTCGCGGCCTATCCCGGTGCCGAGCGCGCCACAATCAGCGAAGTGGTGCTGATCCCGGGGCCGACGGCGCTGCTTGCGCCGGAATGGGTGCCCTGGGAGCAGCGGGTCCGGCCGGGGGATCTGAGCCCCGGAGACCTGCTGGCACCGGCCGCGGACGACCTACGGCTGGTCCCCGGCTATACCGCCAGTGGTGACCCTCAGGTTGACGAGACCGCTGCCGAGATCGGACTGGGCCGTCGCTGGGTGATGAGTGGCTGGGGTCGCGCGGACGCCGCTGAACGATGGCACGAAGGGGACTACGGTCCCGACGCGCCGATGTCGCGGTCCACCAAGCGAGTGTGTCGCGACTGCGGCTTCTTCCTGCCGCTGGCGGGATCGCTCGGGGCGATCTTCGGGGTATGTGGAAACGAACTTTCCGCGGATGGGCATGTCGTCGACAAGCAGTACGGCTGTGGGGCCCACTCCGATACTCCGGCTCCGGCAGGCATCGGGTCGGCGTTGTACGAGCCCTATGACGATGGTGTCCTCGACGTCACGGAAAAACCGGCAGTGCAGCCGGCGGAAGCTCCGGTAGAAACCCCGACGGAAGCCCCGGTAGAGGTCGCGACAGAAGCCCCGGTCGAGGCCTCGGCGGAAACTCCGGTCGAAGCCCCGACTGAATCGCCGGATTAGCCTTTCTCGGCGGCGGCTTTGATCTTGGCCAGCGAGGCCTTCATGCCGTCGATCAATTCGCTCTCGAAGTTCGCGGTTCCACCGAAGAACGCGTTGATCGTCAGATTCGAAACCGCGGTGACGCCGTTTTCGGTGTGCCGGCTCTCAATCACCCGGGTGCTCTCGCCGTTCGGCTCGAGCTCGTAGCTCCAAACTCTGTGGTTGGTGTTGACCCGGAACGCCAGCTTCTTCTCCGGGATCACTTCAAGGACCGTGCACGTGGTGGGCCATAACGTGCGGTTGCGGCGGTTGAGGTTGAGGGTGCGGGTACCCGCGCGGAGCGGGCCGAAGGACTTCATCCAACGACATTGGGGGCTCCACTCCGGCATTCGCCGAAAATCGGAGATCAACGCCCAGACTTTCGCGGCCGGCGCATTGATGTCGATTTGCGCCTGTAGCAGCGGGGCCACCATTGGTCCTCCCGGGTTGCGTCGAGATCTATTTGGGGTCGAGAAATGTTTCGAGTCCGGTTTGTGCGCCACGTGCGCCGCGGCGCGCCGCGGCGAGCTGCCACACGAAAATGCTCGTGCCGAGGCACGAGACCCCGAGTCCGGCCAGCGTGATCGGACGCCAGCTCTCCAGGGCGGGTACGAGGAACGCGGCGGCGGAGGCGATCACCCAGCCCAGAGCGCCGATGGCGATGAAGGGCCACAGCCCGAGCAGCACCCGCGGCAGCTGTGGAACTTCGCGGTTCTGGTCGGGTTCTTGTGGCATCGGGATTAATTTAGCCCGGCGACGGCCTTGGCGAGAGCTGGGCGGGCAACGTTCGCCGTTTCGTATCCCTAGTTCTCGGGTTCCGTTGTAACCTCGCGCCATGCCTGACAGCGATGCGCGGCTGGCCAGCGACCTCTCGCTGGCTGTGATGCGGCTGGCGCGACAGCTGCGTTTTCGCAACCCGTCGTCGCCGGTGACGCTGTCGCAGCTGTCGGCGCTGTCGACCTTGGCGAACCAGGGCGCGATGACGCCGGGGGCATTGGCGATTCGGGAACGGGTCCGGCCGCCGTCGATGACCCGAGTGATTGCCTCCCTCGCCGAAATGGGTCTCGTTGACCGTTCCCCGCACCCCGTCGACGGCCGGCAGGTGCTGGTCTCGGTCTCGGAGTCCGGGGCCGAGTTGGTCAAAGCGGCTCGCCGGGCCCGCCAGGAGTGGCTGGCCAAGCAGCTCGCGACGCTGGACAGCGACAAACGTGACATTCTGCGCAATGCGGCCGATCTGATCCTGGCTCTGGTTGATGAAAGCCCGTGACGGTCGATGAAAGCCCTTGAGGGCGTCGATGTTCAGGATGTCACCGACCCCGATGATCCGCGGCTCGACGATTTCCGCGACCTGAACAGCGTGGATCGTCGTCCCGATCTGCCGACCGGCAAAGGGCTTGTGATCGCCGAGGGTGTGCTGGTGGTGCAGCGCATGCTGGCGTCGCGGTTCACTCCGCATGCACTACTCGGCACCGACCGCAGGCTGGTCGAGCTCAACGACGATTTGACCGATGTAAATGGAATCGCGGCGCCGTATTACCGGGCGTCCGCGGATGTCATGGCGCGGGTGATTGGCTTCCACCTCAACCGTGGCGTGCTCGCCGCCGCGAGAAGGGTTCCCGAGCTGAGCGTTGCCCAGGTCGTCGACCACGCCCGCACCGTTGCGGTGCTCGAAGGCGTCAACGACCACGAGAACCTGGGCTCGATCTTTCGTAACGCGGCGGGGCTGGGCGTGGACGCGGTGGTCTTCGGCGGCGGGTGCGCTGATCCGCTCTATCGTCGCGCCGTTCGGGTTTCTATGGGACACGCACTGTTGGTGCCCCATGCGCGGGCGATGCAGTGGCCCGGTGACCTGGTGATGTTGAAGGAAGCCGGTTTTCGGTTGCTGGCGATGACTCCGCACCCGGCGGCGCGCCCCCTGGCGCAGGCAATGCACACCGTGCGTGACGAACGTGTCGCGGTGCTGGTGGGTGCTGAGGGACCGGGACTGACGGCGGCGACACTGAGGTTATGCGATGTGTGGGTGCGCATCCCGATGTCGCGGGGCACCGACTCGCTCAACGTCGCGACCGCGGCCGCCGTGGCGTTCTACGAGAGAATTCGGCTCGGCTCCTGGGTGATCGGCCCGTGAGTCAAAAGCACGGTGAGCCCGTCCCATGGGCAACGGGTTTGACGGTGGCCGGTTTCGTCGCCGCGGTTACCGCCATAGCGGTCGTAGTGCTCAGCCTCGGGCTGATCCGGGTGCATCCGTTGTTGGCCGTCGGACTCAATATCGTGGCGGCCGGGGGACTGGCACCCACCCTGTGGGGATGCCGGCGCACCCCGGTTTGGCGGTGGTTTGTGCTGGGCGCAGCGGTAGGGGTGACGGGCGCGTGGCTGACGTTGGTCGTGCTGGCCTTAGCCGGTCGCGGCTAGCCGGCAGCGCTTATGCCGCCAGGGATCAGCGCTGCCCACCGGAGCGCACCCCGAGCAACACATCCTCCCAAGCCGGAATGACCGGCTTGCCCCGGCGGGTGTGCACCGGTGGCTCGGGCCGCTCGGTGACGGCCGGCCTGGCGGTCTCGTCGAATTCGACGTGAGCTACCTTCGCCAGCGGCCGCAGTGGACGCTCGAAGTTCGGGTCGACGAGCTCGCTGGCGGCATCGTCGACCGCAGTGACCGTTCCGCCGTGGGCGCCAGGGACGAAGCAGAAATGCGCGATGTTGTCGGAGCGTCCGGCCTTCCACGCGAGCTGCACCGTCCAGCGGCAGTCTTCGTTGCGCCAGGCGTCCCAGCTGAGCCCGTCGGGATCGAGGCCACGCGCCACCAAGGCGGTGCTGATGGTCTCCAGCAGGGTCAGTACCGTGGGGCCGCCGGCCAGCACTGGGTGAGCCGCCGTTGCCAGCTCCGCGGCACGGTAGCGTTCCAGCAATACCGGGTGGGCGAACCGGCGGATCCGCGTGATGTCAGAGCCGGATGCCGCCGCCACCTGCTCGACAGATGCGCCGGCGCGGATCTTGGCCTGAATATCTTTGGGGCTCAGCATGTTGGTGACCTGGATATCGAGCTGCGGTTGCTCCGCCGGCCCCGTGTCGCGATCGAGGGTGACGCGGAGTCTATCGTCGGCCGGCAACACGAACTGTTCTACGGGGTCGCCACCCTCGCAGATGACGTGTTTGCCGTCGGCGTCGAGCCCGACCAGTTTGAGTTCCCGCATGGCTTCTCCTCGCAGGCTACGTGCAGGTCAGCAACGGACCCATCACGTGCGCACTCTAATGGAGCCGGCCGCCGTTACCAGGCTGACACGCTGGGTTGCGCGCTGATGAAAAGCGAGTTAAAGCCTCTCGACAATCCAGTCGACGCATTGGGTGAGGGCGCTGACGTCATCCGGGTCGACCGCGGGGAACATCGCGACCCGCAACTGGTTGCGGCCGAGTTTGCGGTACGGCTCGGTGTCGACGATGCCGTTAGCCCGGAGGGTCTTCGCTACCACCGCGGCGTCCACCTCGTCGACGAAATCGATCGTGCCCACCACCTGGGAACGCAGCCCGGGGTCGGCGACGAACGGCGTGGTGTACGGCCGCTCTTGCGCCCACGAGTACAACCGCTGTGACGAGTCGGCCGTGCGCTTGACCGCCCAATCCAGCCCACCATTGCCCAGCAGCCAGTCGAGTTGTTCAGCGAGCAGCACCAGGGTGGCGATCGCCGGGGTGTTGTAGGTCTGGTCCTTGAGGCTGTTCTCCACCGCGATCGGCAGGGACAGGAAGTCGGGAACCCAGCGACCGGACGCCGCAATGGACTCGACTCGGGCCAGTGCGGCCGGGCTCATGATGGCCAGCCACAGGCCGCCGTCGGCGGCGAAGTTCTTCTGCGGCGCGAAGTAATAGGCGTCGGTCTCGGTGATGTCGACCGGCAGGCCGCCGGCGCCGGACGTCGCGTCGATCACGATCAGTGCATCGCCGGAACCAGCGGGGCGGCGGACGGGCACCGCGACGCCCGTTGATGTCTCGTTGTGTGCCCAGGCGATCACGTCGACCGACGGATCGGACTGCGGCTTCGGTGCGGTGCCGGCGTCGGACTTGATGATGATGGGATCGCCGATGAAGGGATTCTTCGCGGCGCAGGAGGCAAACTTTGCGCTGAACTCACCGAAGGACAGGTGCAGCGAGCGCTTGTCGATCAACCCGAAGGCCGCGGCATCCCAGAACGCCGTCGCGCCACCATTGCCCAAGATGACCTCGTAGCCGTCCGGCACGGAGAAGAGCTCGGCCAGTCCCTTGCGAACCCGGCCCACCAGATTCTTGACCGGCGCCTGCCGGTGCGACGTGCCGAACAGCGCGGCCGCGGTGGTGCTCAGCGCCTGTAATTGCTCGGGCCGCACCTTCGACGGGCCCGACCCGAATCGGCCGTCGCGGGGTTTGAGGTCAGCGGGTATCTGGAGGGGGTCAGCCATATCTTCAGGGTAATGAGCGGTCCGGACGCAGCGAGACCCGCGGGCCGGTTATCGGTATACCGCCAGCACGGATGTCGACGAAGGTGTGGGCCATGCCACGCCGGACCTCATCTGCGGGCCGGGTCACAGCGCTGGGAAAGGTCTGGATAATTCCCGGTACCTGCGGTACCGTGTTAGACATACGACGTCCAAATGTAAACCTCGCTGGGGAGGCTTGGAATGGACAGGACACGAATGGTCCGGCGTTGGCGGCGCAACATGGAAGTGCGCGACGACGCTGAGTACGTCGACATGCTTGCCACACTGTCCGAGGGGTCAGTGCGGCGGAACTTTAACCCGTACACGGATATCGATTGGGATTCGCCGGAGTTCGCTGTCACAGACAACGATCCCCGGTGGATTCTGCCGTCGACAGATCCGTTGGGCCGCCATCCCTGGTATCAAGCCCAGCCCGAAGAGCGCCAGATCAAGATCGGCATGTGGCGCCAGGCCAACGTGGCCAAGGTCGGGCTGCACTTCGAGTCCATCCTGATCCGCGGCCTGATGAACTACACGTTCTGGGTCCCTAACGGGTCGCCGGAATATCGTTACTGCCTGCACGAATCGGTTGAAGAGTGCAACCACACGATGATGTTCCAGGAGATGGTCAACCGCGTGGGTGCCGATGTCCCCGGGATGCCGCGGATGTTGCGCTGGATCTCGCCGCTGGTTCCGCTGGCGGCCGGACCGTTGCCGGTGGCCTTCTTCATCGGGGTGCTCGCCGGCGAGGAGCCCATCGACCACACGCAGAAGAACGTGCTGCGCGAAGGTAAGGCGCTGCATCCGATCATGGAGCGGGTGATGGCCATTCACGTGGCCGAGGAAGCGCGGCACATCTCCTTCGCGCACGAGTACCTGCGTAAGCGGTTGCCGAACCTGACCAAGTGGCAGCGGTTCTGGATTTCGCTGTTCTACCCGCTGACCATGCGGGTGTTGTGTCAGGCGATCGTGAAGCCACCCAGGGCGTTCTGGCGGGAGTTTGATATCCCTCGCGAGGTGAAGAAGGAGCTGTTCTTCCGGTCTCCGGAGTCGCGAAAGTGGCTGCGCGACATGTTCGCGGACGTGCGGATGCTGGCCTATGACACCGGGCTGATGAATCCGGTATCACGGGTGGTTTGGCGGATCTGCAAGATCAACGGCAAGCCGTCGCGCTACCGCAGCGAGCCGCAGCGCCAACACCTGGCCGCCGTACCGGCTGCATAGCTGGTACAAGTATTCATGCCGCACGTTATTACCCAGTCGTGCTGCAACGACGGGTCCTGCGTTTTCGCGTGCCCGGTTAATTGCATTCACCCGTCGCCGGACGAGCCGGGTTTCGCAACCTCGGAGATGCTCTATATCGACCCGGTGGCCTGCGTGGACTGCGGTGCGTGTGTGAGCGCGTGCCCGGTTGGCGCGATCGCTCCAGACACCCGACTGCAGCCCAAGCAGCTGCCGTTTGTCGAGATCAACGCGTCGTTTTATCCGGAACGCCCCGCCGACGTAAAGCTGCCTCCGACGTCGAAGCTGGCCCCTGTGATCCCGGCCCCTGAGGTGCGTGCCCGCCGACGGCCGTTGACGGTGGCCATCGTCGGATCCGGGCCGGCCGCGATGTATGCGGCCGACGAACTGCTCACGCAGCGCGGGGTGCAGGTCAACGTCTTCGAAAAGCTGCCCACGCCCTACGGGTTGGTACGCGCCGGGGTGGCGCCCGATCACCAGAACACCAAACGGGTCACCCGGCTGTTCGATCAGGTCGCCGGTCATCGGCGTTTCCGGTTTTTTCTCAATGTCGAGATCGGCAGGCAGTTGAGCCACGCCGATCTGTTGGCCCACCATCACGCCGTGCTGTATGCCGTCGGCGCGCCCGATGACCGTCGCCTCGAGATCGACGGGATGGGGCTTCCGGGCACCGGAACCGCCACCGAGTTGGTCGCCTGGATCAACGGGCATCCCGACTTTACTGACCTGCCAGTCGATCTCAGCCACGAACGCGTCGTGATCATCGGCAATGGCAATGTCGCCCTCGATGTGGCCCGGGTGCTGACCAGCGATCCAGATGACTTGGCCCGCACCGACATCTCCGATCGTGCGCTGGAAACGTTCCGCAGCTCCGCGGTCCGCGAAGTGGTGATCGCCGCCCGGCGCGGGCCGGCCCAGTCGGCATTCACGCTGCCAGAGCTGGTCGGCCTGACCACCGCGTCCGACGTCGTGCTGGACGCCGGCGACCACCAGCTGGTTCTCGCCGATCTCGCGACCGTGTGCGACACGTTGACCAGGGAAAAACTCGAGATCCTGAGCAAACTTGGCGACGGTTCGGCCCCGTTGCCCGCATCGCGCCCGCGGATCCGGTTGGCCTATCAGCTCACGCCCGAGCGGGTGCTGGCCGACCGACGCGCCACCGGTGTGGAGTTCGTGGTCACCGGCTCTGGGGAACTGCGTCGGCTCGACGCGGGCCTGGTTCTGACCTCGATTGGCTACCGCGGCAAGCGCATTCGCGATCTTCCGTTTGACGAGGCCGCGGCGGCCGTCCCGAACGACGGGGGCCGCGTCGTTGACCCCGAGTCCGGTCAGTCGGTGCCGGGCGCCTACGTCGCAGGCTGGATCAAGCGCGGGCCGACGGGGTTCATCGGCACCAACAAGTCCTGTTCCTTTCAAACCGTTGCGGCCTTGGTCGCCGACTTCAATGCCGGCAGGCTGACCGATCCGCTCGCTAAGCCCGGGGAACTTGCCACCCTGGTGCGCACCCGCCAGCCCGCTCTTGTCGACTCCGAGGGCTGGCGGGCCATCAACGCCGCTGAAATCGCGCGTGGCAGTGCGGACGGACGGCCGCGTAACAAGTTCACCGATGTGGCCGAGATGCTCGCGGCCGCGGCCAGCGCGCCGTCGGCGCAGCCGCTGCGAAACCGGCTGTTGGCCCGGTTGCGCGACCGCTAGGCTTCGCCGCTCTCAGGCGGTGGTGAGAACCCGATCCCAGCCTTCGACGGATTCCGGGCTGCGTGGTTCCGGACCCACGTAGATGGCCGACGGGCGGACCAGCTTGCCGAGCCGCTTCTGCTCAAGGATGTGGGCGCACCATCCCGCGGTGCGTCCACACGTGAACATCGCCGGCATCATGTTGGCCGGCACCCGGGCAAAGTCCAGGATCACCGCCGCCCAGAACTCGACGTTGGTCTCGATGGCGCGATCTGGACGACGCTCGCGCAGCTCCGCCAACGCGGCCTGCTCCAGCGCGACCGCGACGTCGTGGCGCGGTGCGCCGAGTCGTTCCGCGGCGCCCCGTAGCACGCGCGCACGCGGGTCCTCCGCGCGATAGACCCGGTGGCCGAACCCCATCAGCTTGTCGCCGCGGTCCAGGATTCCCTTGACCAGGCCGCGGGCGTCACCGGTGCGCTCGACCTCTTCGAGCATCGGGAGCACCCGGGCCGGCGCTCCACCGTGCAGCGGCCCGCTCATTGCCCCGATCGCCCCGGACAGCGCCGCCGCCACGTCGGCGCCCGTCGACGCGATCACCCGCGCGGTGAACGTCGAGGCGTTCATGCCGTGCTCTGCGGCCGACACCCAGTAAGCGTCGATGGCCTCGATGTGCTTGGGGTCCGGCTCGCCTTGCCAGCGGGTCATGAAACGTGCGGTGACCGTTGGGCATTCATCGATAATTCGCTGCGGAACGGCGGCCTGGTAGATACCGCGGCCGGACTGTGCGACATAGGACAGTGCCATCACCGACGCCCGGGCCAGCTGGTTGCGCGCGGTGGCTTCGTCGGTGTCGAGCAGTGGCTTGTATCCCCAGATCGGTGCCAGCATCGCCAGGCCCGCCTGGACATCGACCCGCACATCACCGGTGTGGATCGGCAGCGGGAACGGCTCGGCGGGCGGAAGCCCGTGGCCGAACTTGCCGTCCACCAGCAGCGCCCACGCGTCGCCGAATGTGACCTGCTGGCGCACCAGGTCCTCGATGTCGACGCCGCGGTAGCGCAGAGCGCCGCCGTCTTTATCCGGTTCGGCGATTTCGGTGGTGAAGGCCACCACGCCTTCGAGGCCGGCGACAAAGTTTTCCGGAACCCTAGTCATGGGAAAATTCTCGCACCCCGCCTCCCGGCTAACGCTACCGGCCGGTAGCTACCCGGTAGCGTTGGCGTGATGACGGAAAAAGACTCAGACCGTCTGCAAGACCACTTGCAACGGATGCGAGTCGAGTACGGATCCGTCGAAAAGGATGGCAGCCCGGATCTCGACGCGGACTGGCTCGACGGCGGTTGGCTTGCGCTG
>Ga0209068_10000851_pt1 | contig 15662 bp, 14 predicted proteins | sample ColStrG_CSR_2012_FD_187200 | JGI IMG/M metagenome (GOLD analysis project Ga0209068, IMG submission 187200) | Freshwater sediment microbial communities in response to fracking from Pennsylvania, USA - Cold Stream Run_MetaG_CSR_2012 (SPAdes)... | ecosystem: Environmental > Aquatic > Freshwater >... | reverse complement strand
GTGCGATCCAGGATTCCAACCGTTGAAATCGCCAACCACCGAGACGCTGCGGGCGCTCGGCGCCCAAACGCTAAAGAAAGTGCCAGATTCGCCGTTGACAGTAGAGGGGTGGGCTCCCAGTTTTTCGTAAATGCGGTTGTGGGTGCCTTCATTGAACAGAAACAGGTCGTCGGCATTCAAAAGCGAGACGTCGTGCCGGACTGAAGGGGTTCGCGAGATGGACTCGTCTGGTTGTTTCATTGGGATTTGAAAGCTATCGAAAGTAACTCAGGAGCCACCAGTGTAGCGGAAGGCGCGCCTCCTGCACATGGTAGACTCCTAATCATTTATTCGGGAGAGGTCGTTTCGCGGATATGCCCGCACTGCGTGTAGTCGTTCTTTGGCACCAGCATCAGCCCTACTATAAAGACCTGGTCACCGGCTCCTATCGGCTGCCCTGGGTGCGTCTGCACGCCCTCAAGGACTACTACGGCATGGTGAAGCTGCTGGACGAGTTTCCCAACGTGCACCAGACGTTTAACCTCGTTCCCTCGCTGATGACCCAAATCCAGGACTATGTTGCCGGAACTGCCAGCGATCCCTTTCTGGATGTGGCATCCAAGCCCGCCAAAGATCTGACGAGCGAAGAGCGCCGTTTCGCGTTGCAGTACCTGTTCCAGGCGAATCCGGTGCACGTGATCGGGCGATATCCGCGTTATCGTGAGCTTTGGGAGCGTTTGCGCTCTTATGGGTCGCCGGAGAAAGCGGATGCTTCCTTTGGTGCCCAGGACTTTACGGATCTGCAGGTGCTTTCCCAGATTGCCTGGTTTGACGAATTTTTTCTGGAAGAGAAAGACATCATCGCGTTGACTCGCAAGGAGCGCAATTTTTCGCTAGATGACCAGAAGTTCGTCATTCGGCGCGAACGGGAGTTGCTGGCGAAGGTGCTCCCAGCCCATGCGCAAGCCGCTTCCCGGGGTGGAATCGAGATTTCCACGTCACCGTTTTACCATCCGATTTTGCCCCTGGTGTGCGACACCAACCAGGGAGCAGTTTCCAGTCCGGGCTTAACACTGCCCACTCGTCAGTTCCGCCGGCCCGAGGATGCGCGCGAACAAGTCAAGCGCGGTTTAGACCTGCACGAGGAGATTTTTGGAATCCGCCCGAAAGGCATGTGGCCCTCCGAGGGAAGCGTGTCGGAAGAAGCGATTTCCATCGCCCACACGCTTGGTGTGAAATGGATGGCCACCGACGAAGGCGTGCTTTCGCGGAGCCTGAATTTTAATTTTGTCCGTGATGGCGGCGGGCGCCTGACTTGGGGTGGCCCTGAGCGCCTTTACACCCTTTATCAGTACGAAAAGCAAGGCACGCGGATGCATATGCTATTCCGCGACCACACCATGTCGGATCTGATCGGCTTTGTGTACTCCGGTATGCCGCCCCAGGAGGCAGCCCAGCATCTGCTGAACAACATCCGCACCGCTGCCCAACCCGTGCTGGATCAGGGCCGCGATGCGATTGTCCCGATCATTCTGGACGGCGAAAACGCCTGGGAATACTATCCCGGGTCGGGACGGGAATTTCTGCGCCGGTTCTACGACGCCTTGCAGAATAGGGGTGGTTTGGAAGCGGTCACCGTTTCCGAGGCGATTGCAAGGCACAAGAATTTCAGCTCGCTGGGAGGTATTACTCCGGGGTCGTGGATCAGCGCGAATTTCAATGTATGGATTGGCGCAGCGGAAGACAATCGCGCCTGGGACTACTTGCATGCGGCCCGTGAGTTCTACGATGAGAACGCGCCGCAGGCCACCGAGCAGCAGCGACGACTCGCGTACGAAGAAATCCTGATTGCCGAAGGCAGCGACTGGAACTGGTGGTACGGCCCTGAACACCACTCCGCCAACGACAGCGATTTCGATGAGCTCTACCGAAAACATTTGGCCAACGTCTACCACGCGTTGGGAGCTATGCCGCCGGACTACCTGGTGCAGCCCATCACGGCGAGCCCGAGCCGCCCGGAGTTTATTCCTCAGACAAGCTACATTCACCCGAAGATTGACGGCGAGATCATGCGCTATTTCGAGTGGATGGGCGCAGCCATGCACACTGCCGACCAGCGTGCCGGAGCCATGCACGGGAAGCAATTCTTCCTCGATGCCGTCTATGCTGGCGTGGACGAACAGTTTCTTTATGGTCGGCTGGACTTTATCGGTGGCGTTCCAGACACCGGTTGCGACATCGTGGTGAATGTGGAGTCGCGGACGCCGGGGCACACCACAACCCATCGCGAGTTGCGGGTGGACGCATTTATGGAACACGGTCGGCTGCAGACCTGGAGCGTAACCAACCCGAACAACGGCGCTCAGATTGTGGACGCGGATCGCAGCGACAAGTCCCCTGTGCAAGTCGCGCTGAAGAAGGTATTCGAGTTCCGCCTGCCACTCGAGTGGTTGTGTGCCCCGATGACCAGCACTGGCCCGGCGGCCGACCACCTGCGGGTGCGAGTCAGCTTGTGGCACGACCGCTTACCTGTGGATGCGCTTCCCGTCGAAGGGTGGATCGAATTGCAGCTAGTCAGCGAAGCCGAACTGTTGTCGGGCGTATCGTTCGTTTAGTAGGATTGAAACTCGCGCTGGGAATGCCAAAAAGTCTCTTGAAAAGTAAAACCGGAGCCCAAGGCTCCGGTTTCGATTTTAGCTAAGAGCTAACGGCTTAGAGTCTGGAACTCCTTACTCGCCGGCCGCCGCAGAACTCATCACCATCGGACGGCTCAATTCCATCACCAGTTCCGTGCCCGCAGGCAACACCGCCGAATGATGTTTGGTCAGCCAGTGAATCGTGGTCGCACCGGCGCCAATCGCTGCGCCGACCAGAAAGCCTTTCCCGCCACCCGCCAGTGCGCCGAGAACTCCGCCGCCTGCAGTGCCCGCAGCCAATTCAACGTTGTCTCCGCGGTCGCGAGCGCGGCCCTTGAATTCACCTTCCTCGTTTACGTCTGTCCCATTACGCAAATTCGTATCCACAACCGTTGCGTTCAGGTTGTAGCGCGTGCCATCGGGCAAAATAACGGTGTGCGGGAAAAGGGCGATCGTCGGATGCCCCTCGACACGCCTTGGTTCCGCGACTCGTCCCACGGTCCCTTGCACAGTGGTCCCGATAGGAATGATCGTCTTCCCAGCCAGCGCGACAGCTTCCGTTACGCGACCAGAAAATGTGTCGCCCTGCTTGCTGCTAAACGTCGCGAGAGTATTTTCCAGCTTGATTCGGACCGCGGTTCCCGCGGGCAAAGACATATTCGTCTCCGCAGCAGCAGCCAGAGTTAGAGCGAAACCAACGCACACAACTGCCAAAATTTTCATCCACATCCTCCTGCAATTTGGTCGTGACTTGACTCTAGACGAGCCATAACTGGCAAACAATAGAAGGAAGTCGCGGGGGAACCACGCGAGGTACGAGGAAGAATTATGAAAAGATTGTGAAGATGCCACAACGAACTCAGGTAGCGGCCAGCCAACCCGCGCCCTTCCGCTATAATCGTTAGTTCACCCTTCATGAGCGACATCATCCCAGTTTCGGCGATTTCTCCAGCCGGCACCGCAGTTCGCAAGTCTTATTCCGCCCGCCCGGAAACAATTCCGGAACCCGCTTTCAAGGATATCTTTATGACAATTCAAGAAGTTCGCGCCCGCGAAGTGCTCGATTCGCGCGGCAACCCCACCGTAGAAGCTGAAATTCTTCTGGCCGACGGCACTCGCGCTCGCGCCATCGTGCCCAGTGGCGCTTCCACCGGCGAACATGAAGCGGTTGAGCTTCGCGACGGCGACGCTAAGCGCTTTCTCGGCAAGGGCGTTTTGCAGGCCGTTGAAAACGTAAATGGTGAGATTTCTGAAGCCGTGGGCGGTTTTGATGCGACCGATCAACGCGGTTTGGATCAACGCATGATCGAGCTGGATGGCACGCCCAACAAGGCTCGCCTCGGCGCTAACGCCATTCTGGCGGTTTCCATGGCCGCCGCCCGCGCTTCCGCCAAAAGCTTCAAAATGCCGTTGTATCGCTACCTTGGCGGCGTGAACGCCCACGTTCTACCCGTCCCGATGATGAACATTCTCAACGGTGGCGCGCACGCCGATAACAACGTCGACTTCCAGGAATTCATGTGCATGCCGGTCGGCGCCGAGTCCTTTTCAGAAGCGCTGCGCTGGGGCGTGGAAGTGTTCCACACGCTGAAGGGCGTTTTGAAAAAGCGCGGCTACAACACTGCAGTCGGCGATGAAGGCGGCTTCGCGCCGTCAGTAAAGTCGAACACTGAAGCCATTGAAGTGATTCTGGAAGCTATCCAGGGCGCGGGATATCGCCCCGGACAAGACATTGCAATTGCTCTCGACCCGGCCAGTAGCGAGTTCTTCAAAGACGGGAAGTACGTCTTCAAGAAGAGCGACAAGAGCGTGAAGTCGTCCGAAGAGATGGTGCGCTTCTGGGCGAAGTGGGTGGCCGACTATCCCATTGTCTCGATCGAAGACGGTCTGGCCGAAGACGACTGGGATGGCTGGAAGATGATGACCGACGAACTGGGCAGCAAGATCCAGCTCGTCGGCGACGATCTTTTCGTTACCAATACCGAGCGCTTGCAGGAAGGCATCGACCGCCACGTCGCCAACTCGATTTTGATCAAGGTCAATCAAATTGGGACGGTCAGCGAAACTTTGGATGCCATCGCTTTGGCCCGCCGCAACGGCTATACCTCAGTGATTTCGCATCGCTCCGGCGAGACCGAAGATACCTTCATTGCGGATCTCGCCGTCGCAACCGGCGCGGGCCAGATCAAGACTGGCTCCGCATCGAGAACAGATCGCATCGCCAAATACAACCAGCTCCTTCGCATTGAGGAAGCGTTGGACGAAATGGCAAGATTCCCCGGAATCAGCGCCCTGAACTACAAGGGACAAGCAGTTTAGAACAACGTGGGCGGACACTCCTGTCCCCGGAAGGCCGGGAGCGAGAGGAAACGCAGAGGAAGAAGGAAGGGTTATGAAGCTGTTACAGTTCTGCGCAATCGCGTTGCTGTGCGCCGTTCCCGTGGCAGCGCAACAACCTCCTGCCGCAAGTCCCGCTGAAGTGCCCGCTACCCGTGAGCAGGTTGTGCACCTATTTGACGTGATGCACGTCCACGAGCAGATGCGCAAAACCATGGACGCGATGATCGTACAGATGCGCGAGATGATGCGCGATACTGTAAAGAAGCGCAGCCCGGATATGACGGAGGAGCAGTTCTCGAAGATCGAGGCGATGCAGGGAGATATGCTGAAGAGCCTTGACCTCGACGGCATGCTCGATGACATGATCCCGGTCTATCAAAAGCATCTAACGAAATCCGACATCGACGCGATGAGTGCCTTTTATTCGGCGCCGACGGGGCAGAAGTTGATGCGCGAACAGCCGCAGATGACGGCCGAAAGCATGCAAGCAATGTACGGTCGCATGCAGAAAAGCATGGACGAAATGATGCTGAAGGCCGAAGAAATGGCCAAGGACGGTGCTGCGAAACGCAAGTCCGAAAAACCTACAGCGAAACCGGAACAGAGAAAGAACTAGAAGAACGCACAAAATTACGGCGTCCGAACTCAATCATGCTAAAACCACTGGTCCTCATCATCCTCGACGGCTGGGGCTACCGCTCCGAAACCAAGGCCAACGCCATTGCGCTCGCTCGCAAACCCACCTACGACCGCTTGCTGCGGGATTTCCCCAACACGCTGATTCAGACGAGCGGCCCTTCCGTCGGTCTGCCCGAAGGTCAAATGGGCAACAGCGAAGTGGGACATCTCAATATTGGCGCGGGTCGCGTCGTTCACATGGACATCACGCGCATCGACCTCATGATCCAGAACGGAGATTTCTTTTCGCATCCCGTGCTGCTCGATGCCATGCAGCACGCTCGCGTAGGTGGCCGACGGTTGCACCTTTTCGGCTTGCTTTCCGATGGCGGCGTCCATTCGCAGCAAGCGCACCTCCACGCGCTTTTGAAGATGGCGAAACAGAACGGCGTCGAGCGCGTCTTCGTTCACGCTTTCATGGATGGACGCGACACGCTGCCCACGAACGGCGCCGGTTACATCGAACTGTTGCAACAGAAAATGCGCGAGTATAGTTGCGGCAAGATCGCAACCGTCAGTGGCCGCTACTACGCCATGGATCGCGACCGCCGGTGGGATCGCATCGCCAAAGCTTTCGATGTGATGGTGACTGGCAACGGCGGTTCCGCGCATTATGCCGACCCAGTGCAGGGTGTTCGCGAATCCTACAACAAGGACGTCACCGACGAATTTATTGTTCCGTTTGTTTGCGCTGACAGCAAAGGGGAACCCGTTGCGACAATTCGTGACGAAGACGCGTGCATCTGCTTCAACTACCGTGCCGATCGTGTACGTGAAATCACTCGCGCGCTCTGTCGCAACAGCGGATTGAATGCGGAGGCGGGACGCAACCTCGAGGGCGCGGAAGACCTCGACAATACAATTCCTGTGAATCGCGTTCCCAAAGATCTGAAATATGTTTGCATGACGCAGTATGACAAGAAGTTTACGCTTCCTGTCGTTGTACCACCGGAGTCTCTCGACAACATCCTTGCCAACGTCATGGGACAGGCGAGTCTGAGGAATTTGCGCGTGGCCGAAACCGAGAAGTACGCGCACGTCACATACTTCTTCAACGGTGGCGTTGAGACCCCATTTGCGGGGGAAGAGCGCCAAATGGTGCAATCGCCCAAGGTTGCCACTTATGATCTAAAGCCGGAAATGAGTGCCCAGGGCATTGCCGATACGGTGGTCAAGGCCGTCGATCAGGGCAGTTTCAATGTAATCATTGTGAACTTCGCCAACGCGGATATGGTGGGCCACTCCGGCAAGATTGAGCCGACGGTGAAGGCCGTTGAAACCGTTGACGGCTGTCTGGCGCAAATTGAAGCAGCGGTCAAGCGTAAAGGTGGTGCGATGCTGATTACGGCGGATCACGGCAATGCCGAAATGTTGATAGATCCGGTCACGGGCGGCCCACACACGGCGCATACTCTGAACCCTGTTCCATTTATCGTAGTCAGCGGTGAGGACAAAAAGTTTGGGCTCAAGAGCAACGGCTCTTTGCGGGATATTTCGCCGACTGTCCTGGGCATGCTGGGAATTCCGCAACCGAAAGATATGACCGGTCACGATTTGCGAGTCTCACTCATTCCGAAATAGGTTCCGCCACGGAGACACGGAGAATCGTGAATCCACGCCTCCTTGTGATATGAAAGTTCTCCTCGCCCACCGCCATCGTTTTTCCCTCTGGACGGCTCCGGATTGGGTCGCTCCGCGACTGCGTACCGAATTTCCAGCGCACGAATTCGTACACCTTGTCGACTACTCAAAGATGGAAGAAGAAATTCGCGACGCGGAAGTTGTAATTACTTCATTCCTGCGTCCGGAGCAGTTCGCGGCGGCCCGTCGCGTGCGGTGGATTCACTCGCCCGCCGCCGGAGTCCATCAGCTACTGCATCCCGCATTCGTAGCTAGCGATGTTGTTCTCACCAATGCCCGCGATGTTCACGCGCCTGTAGTCGCTGAACACGTGATTGCGCAGATATTCGCGCTGGCGAAACAGATTCCTGCCTGCGTTCGCTATCAGCAGAAACAAACGTGGGCACAGCAGTTGATCTGGGATGGTTCGCCGCGCCCCCGCGAAGTGATGGGCGCGACGCTTGGGTTGGTCGGCTTGGGAGCGATCGGCAGGGAAGTTGTCCAGCGCGCAACCGCGCTCGGAATGAAGGTCATAGCAGTTCGGGAGCATCCCGAGAAATCCGCCGAAGGCGTTGCCGCTATTTACGGCCCCCAGGACCTCAACAAGCTCCTGTCGCAATCAGATTTTGTGGTTTTGGCGGCGCCTGTAACGGCTGGCACGCAGCATCTCATCAATGAAAAAAGCCTCGGCCACATGCAGCCGCACGCGTCTCTCATCAATGTGGGTCGCGGCGCTTTGGTAGACGAGACGGCTTTGGCAGCCGCGCTCCGCAAGAAGCAAATCGCGGGCGCCGCGCTGGATGTCTTTGAAGAAGAGCCGCTCCCGGCAGATTCTCCGTTGTGGCAACTGGAGAATCTTCTCATCACGCCGCACACCGCCAATCTCACTGAGAAGCTGTGGGAACGGCACTACGCGGTGATTTGCGCGAGCATGCGCCGGTATCTTGCAGGCGAAGATCTCCCCAGTGTTGTCGACAAGTCGCGAGGCTATTGACCAACGTTTTTGGCGATCTCGCAGCCCTACTCTGTCGCCACCTGCCATTTCCCGTTTTGCCATGCCACTCGCAACGTGCTCTTTTCGGCGGCGCCGTGATAGAACTTCACGTTGTACTTGTCGATCAGCGCCTGCCGATCCCAGGTATTCAGGCTCTGCACAAGCGCGCCACTCGCGTCATACATCTCACCCAGGCTGTTCGGCGTCCATTTCCACCGGTAGTCAAATTGGGCGCGAGTCGGAACGGGCATTGTGGCGGCGGCCACATCGACCAGTGTTCGATCCGCCAATGGAACGTTGTAAGCGGTCGCGCCCGTCGCGTCCTCCGCGTGTTGCACTCCGGCAATGTCAGCCAGCAGCTTTTCTCCCGACGGAGTCAACTTAACCGGGAACGTCTTATCGCCTTTGCCGACCTGCAGGATTCCAGCCTTTGCCAGCAGACGATACTGCGCATTGTCAGGCCGCTCGTCGTTGGTGGACTTCACTTGGCCCGTGTGGAAGTGCGCCATGGCGGGGCCTTGGGCTGCAAGAACCGTGTTGGCCATCTGCCGTGCCTGATCGGGAGTGAATTCACGGCGACTCTCTTTGTAAAGGTAGAACGCCCCGAAGGCAATCGCCGCCACAAGCGCCCCCACCAATAGCATAGGGACAAGGCCGAATTCTTTTTTCTCAAGTTCCAGTTCTTCTTCAAACATGGGATGGCTCCTCCTGGCTGAAGCAAGCCGAATTACGCTTACAGAGTAGGCCGATTTGCGCATAGATGGCTGTGACGTAAATCACATCCGATTGTGGAAAAGTGATCGGCGAAGGCAAATCGGCTTTAGAGTGCAAGCGATTGCAGGCAGACTCCCTCTTTTTCTTGCACAGGCGCTTGCAAAGTATTGATTTAATGGATAGATAGCTGAACAACGCTCTGGCATATTGCGTGCCCATCAGGAATTGGGTTGGTGTGTTTGCGTCGACGCCGCGATGCTCAAAATCCTTCAAACTCTCGGGTTCGTCATAGCTGCCCTCGCGCTGGTGAGTCCCCCCGTGTCTGCCAAGGCACCGCGTATAACACCGCACAATCCTTCCGTTGACGTGGGCAAGGGGCACTGGGGACACTTGGTCGTGCGCAATTCCAGCTACCGTGAAATGCTCAGGGGCAGCGCGACGCAAGGCTGCGTCGCCAAGACCCCTCCAGAGGCGCTAGCCACCCCAAACCCCATGCTGGACGCACCGGACAACCTGCGCCTCACCGTGAGCTTCGTTGTTGGCATGGATGGCCGCGTTTACAGCCCACTGGTCCTGGACGGCGCCAACCCCGACCAGGCTCGCCCCGTTCTCGATGCTGTCCGGCATTGGCGGTATCGTCCCGCAGTGTGTAATGGGGCACCTGCCGAGTTCGAAGCGAAAGTTGAGTTTTCCAGCGCGTCCAATCGGTTCTAGAATGGATTCGGCAGGTTCACTTTTGCCGGAAGGTCATTTTGGACGATAAGAAGCAAAACCCGCCGAGCGGCATTTCCGTTCCACCCGATGATGGATTGGATCGCCCGATTTCGCACACCGTGGACGATTTCTTTCAAAACCTCAAGTCCGAGATGCGCCGTCCGAAGCCCAGCGCCGAAGCGGTTGCGGCCGCGAGGCTGGCCATTGAGCGCCTGGAAATGCAGTCCATGGGGTCAGACGCCATGTCGGGCCATACCCCCGATGCGGCGCTTTCAATCCCCGGCGCGTGCCGCTTGTGTGGGCGTGTGAATCCAGCTGAGAATCACTTCTGCGGCGGTTGCGGCGTTCCTTTGGAGTTGGCGGGACCAGTGGCTGGCCAAGTTGTGGCTCCCGGCCCGAATTCCGCCGGACACCAGTATCACCACCACTACCATCATCATTTCCTTTCCGGTGGTGCCGAGGGAGGTCTGGCAGCTCTGCTGGGAGGCGGCACCGCTCCCCGCCGCGAGCCAGGAAAGCCTTCCGCATCCACGCCAGCCATGTCGCGCTCGGAGTCTGGCATTCGCAAGCTTACTCAGGACTGGGCGCAGGCCTGCAACACCAAGCATCTGGACGACTTAGTGGATTTCTACGCGACCGATGCTCTGGTTTTGCGCTCCAACTATCCGCCAGTGCGCGGTACTTCCGCTATTCGCGAGTTCTTTGTTCACATGCTCGAGGGCGGACTCGGCGACGTCGAAGTCGAACCCCTGCGAATTTTCGTTGGCGCCGATGTCGCCTACGAAGCCGGACGCTGCAAGATGCTGGCTCCCACCGCGGCAGGGAAACGCCGGGAAGAGCGCGCCAAATACGTCATGATCTATGGCCGTCAATCGACAGGCGAGTGGAAATCCGTTGTCGATTGCTGGTCCAGCGATTTGAGCCTGGGAGCTGGCGCGGAAACCGACCCAGCGCGTCCCATAAACCCCGCGGCGCCTGGAGCAAAGCCCCTTCCGCGACGGACGGCGTAGTGCGCCTGTACCTCACGTGTAATAGGATTTGTCATTCTGAGCGCAGGCGAAGAACCCTTTCTAAGTCGAAAGCGTTTCAGCGAGAGGGATTCTTCGCTGCGCTCAGAATGACAAGGCGCGAATGGCTGCCGCAATGTCCCGAAAATTCCGCGCCACGCTCGAGCCGGACCACACGCGGCTCAAATGGGTAATTGCCCGCGTGCCGTTTGATCCTGCCAAAGTTTGGAAGGACAAAAGGTCCCGCCGGGTGCGAGGAACCATAAACGGCTTTTCCTTCCGTACTTCTTTGTTTGGATCGAAGCGGGACGGCTATATTCTGCTCGTCAACAAAGAAATGCAGAAGCAAGCCGGAGTGCTGGTTGGCGGTGTGGCTGAGTTTGTACTGGAACCCGATCATGAAGAACGCAAAGCTGTTGTTCCGCCCGAATTGGGGAAGTTCTTCAAGCAAGATCGCGCCCTCAGCAAATGGTTTGAGAATTTCAGCTATTCCCACCGAAAAGAAATCGGAAGTTGGGTGAGCGAGCCGAAAACGGCGGAAGGACGTGTTCACCGCGTGGAACAAATGGTAGAAAGAATGATGCTCAGCATGGAAGGGGAACACGAAACGCCTCCGATTTTGCAAGCGGCGTTTCGCCGCGAGCCGCAAGCCCGCGCCGGGTGGGACGCCATGACGCCCGTACAGCGCCGCAGCCATCTGATGGGGATATTCGGCTACCAAAGTCCGGAGTCCCGCGAGAAGCGCGCAGGGAAAGCGGTAGCAGAAGCGCTGAAGATCATGAAACGGTAGCGTCGCCACGCAGAGGGTATTTATGAAGAGCAAAATCAAATTCGCGGTTGCGATTGTCTTATTCTTTGGTCTATTGTCGGGCGTGTGCTCTCTGCTTGCCGAACAAGCGCAGCTCGTTGTTCCAAATTCAACCCAGAAAGCAGCCATCATGAACAATCATGCCAAGGGTACGTTTGAAGTGAAGTTGGCCCCACTGGCTACAGAGTCCGATCCTGCGCTTGGACGCATGTCCATCGACAAGCAACTGCATGGCGATCTTGAAGGCAGCACCAAGGGCGAGATGCTGAGCTTTATGAGCGGTGTCAAGGGTTCCGCCGGCTACGTTGCCATGGAAAAAGTTACAGGAACGCTGGCAGGACGTAAGGGGACGTTCGTTCTGCAGCACTCGGCCACCATGACGCGGGGGGTACCTGCATTAAGCGTCACCGTGGTGCCGGATTCAGGAACCGACGAACTTGTGGGGCTCACGGGCAAGTTCGACATCATCATCACAGACGGAAAGCATTCTTACGATTTCGAGTACTCGCTGCCGGAAAGTCACTGAACCTTACTCAGTGCGGCAGACGCCGCACACTCTTGTACGCGTGGCCTTGGCCTTGCCTTCCAGCACCAGCCAAAACCTCGCGGACAAGAGTGTTTCGTCACGCGGCGAGCTACTGCAGATAAACCGCGATATGAGTCGACCCAGTCGCGGTTCCGCATTTTGTGGTTCCCGTCAAAGTCGCGAGGCCTGGAGAACTTGGGATGGTTTTGCCAGCAAAGGCCCACGCCCAATCTCCCGGTGTAGTCGCCACGTTGCGCGAAGCCGTATCCAACGTCACAGTCTTGCCGGCCTGGATCTGTGTGAGCTTGTAGGAGACGGCGCAGGTTCCCGAGAATGTAGTGTCCGAGAAGCCGACAATGTAAACGTAGAACCCGCCGTGCACCAGCAGGCTGGTGGGAAAGCCGAGATCCAAATTTGCAACGCCCGCGCCCGGCACTCCGTTGACAACCGGGACCTTTCCGTTCGGGTCCGGATGGGTGGCTACTACCAATGTGGGCACAACCACCGGGGTGGCGATAGGAGCTTGTGCGCTGGCTCGGAATGATCCGAAGGTAAAGGCGACGATCGCGGCGAAGATAACAACCTTTTTCATGAACTGCTCTCCTTAAGAATTCCCCGAGGGGAGTCTGCACGAACAAATACGAACCGCTTCAAAAAAACCACGCGGGAAATTGTTTCCCCGTTTTCCCGCGTGGGCCGAGTGCAACAATCAAAGCCACGGCAAACGAGTTCCTGTCGCCGGTCCCCAGTGCTTGTCGCGTTTTGCGCGACAGGCGGGCGGGTGATCGTTAAGGAACCGTGCCGAAGATTCCGCCCGCCGGCTCCTGGATATTCGCGCCGAAGGAAGTCCATCCGCTGTGGTTGAGGCCGACCTTCATCGTCGCCGAGGGGGGGATCCAGTTCCAGACTCCCTTGAAGTCACTTCCGGTTCCGGAACTGGGCGTGTCCGCGACCAGCCAGTACTTGGTTCCTCCTACAAGCGGAACCGCAGGCGAGAAATTGCCGATCGTAAGGGTGCAGCAGACGCAGCAGTTGGATAGGTGAGTGATGGTAATCGGCCCTCCCACCAGCGTTCCCGGAAGGCCTGCATGGTCACTATAGACGCTGAGATTCACCTGGTTCGCGCCCGAGGCGTTGTATTGAATGGCGACTTGGACCTGCGTCACGTGCGAGTTCAACTTGGGCGAGAACGGCAGGCCGACGGACTGTTTCCCGCCCGAGAAGTTCGGGCCAAGCACAAACCACCCGCCGCTGGTAAAGGCGTTGGTCTTCGGGCCCAGGTTGCTGAAGATGGTTACTAAACCGGCGGGAGCATCCTGCGCGGGAGTGCGGATCTGGGACGAATTCGCAGCCGGCATGTAGACGCCGGGGCTCCCCGAGTCGTGGATCGTTTGCGCCTGCGTCGGAAGCGTGGCCAGGGAAAGAGTGATGGCGAACATCGCGAGAGCGAGCTGCACGCCAGTGGTTCGTTGGGTATGGCAAGAAATAGGTTTCATAATTTGGATCACTCCATAGAAATACAAAAGCTGCAAATTTGTAAGAATTCCGTTCCGTTAGTAGGTCACCTTGAATCCATTGGCCGTGAAGTTCCCCGAGCTGTCCAATAGGTTGCCAGCCATGGTCCGTTTGTCGTTGATGCCGGTTACGCGCGTGCCGTTGGGCATGACGGGGTCGCTGAATTTGTAGAACTTTCCGCCGGTCCGCAGAGCGCTATGCGAGCCGGTCGCGTCGACGTAGGACAGCGCCAGGTCGCCGGCTGTGTTGATTCCGCGCATCAACGTCTCCGTGGCTCCCGGAACGTTCACAGTCGTGAACTTTTTATTGGTATAAATGGCGCCGTTGCGAAGCCCGGCCGTGTTCTGCCAGACCAGTGTGACGATCCCGGCATTGTTGATTCCCCAAGCCAGGGTCGAAATCGAATTGGGAGCGTCGAGCACGGTGTAGCCGGCAGCGGTGCCGAAGAAGGCGCGCCGCTTGTTGAGACCCAGATCGAAGAAGGAACCCGTCACCTGGCCTTTGTCATTCAGACCGTACACCTGCGTCGGAGCGCCGGCGGAAGGTGTTACAGCCGTGAACTTTCCCCCTGAGTAAGTAAACCCATAGGAACCGCCGATAGCGTCTTGATAAAAACCCGCAAGGACGCCTTTGGAATTAATGCCGTAGATGAAAGTCCCATTCGCTGCTCCGGGATGGTCGATCGTCTTGGCTTTTCCGGCCGTAATCACCAGTCCATGCCACGAGCCTGCGCTGTCCAGGTAGGTGCCTACCATGTTGCCCGAGTTGTTGACGGCGTAGATGGCCAACGCCTGCGCTCCGGCAACGTTTACGGGACTGAAGGTGAAGGTCAGGGCCGGGGCTTGGGGGAGCGCCTGCGCGGAGACCGGTTGCTGGATGGCGAGAGTGGCGAAGGTGAGGACGGCGGCGAAAATGGTGGCGGCTTTCTTACTAGGGCGAACTGCGTTCATTCGTATCTCCAGGGAATTTTGTTGGGCAAGGAGGCTGTAGGCACTCCGGAAAACGACCTTTGGATCACCGCTCCAAGTCGGGAACCTGAGGCAGGACAGCCATAGGAGGACCAAATTTCGCATTAAAGGCCATGTCCGTCAATGGTTTGGCGGTAACGCCTTGGCTCTGCCTAGATCACGTAATAAGTCATTTGATTACATGTGATTAGAAAAATCGGTCACCCAGAAAAAACAGCACGAAAGTGGGGTTAACGGGTGTTCCCTTCAACTGTTAAACTGGGTTCCCCTGCAAGATTGAAGTGCCGAAATGCCTCCAACCGTTCCAACAAGCTCCGCTGTCTGCTTCGGTGTTTTCGAGGCGGATTTACGCTCGGGTGAACTCCGTAAAAAGGGTGCCAAGGTCAAGATTCAGGAACTGCCTTTCCGAGCCCTGAGGCTCTTTCTGAGCCGCCCCAATGAGGTTCTCAGTAGAGATGATTTTCGCGCCGCTCTGTGGCCCGATGACGTATTCGTGGATTTTGATCGCGGTATCACCAGTGCAATCAATCGTTTGCGGGATGCGCTGGGAGATTCTGCCGAAAATCCGATCTTCGTCGAGACGGTTGGCCGCCGCGGATACCGCTGGATAGCGCCAACCTACACTCCTCAGGAGCCGGTAGCTGAGATCCCGGTAGAGACGGCGGTTCCGGCCGAGACAATTGAGCCTCCTGTTGTACCCAGTTCAGGGCGGAAATTGCTCTATCCGCTAGCGGCGTTGGTTGCGCTCTGCTTGGTGTGCGCTCTAGGAGCGGGGTTTTACTGGCAAAGGAATCACCGAGAGCCCCGGAGAGCAGCGCAGATCTCGACGTCGCCGAGCGAGGGGTTCACTCACCGCCCTGCCAACCATGAGGCTGAAGAACTCTACCTCCAAGGCCGTTTCTATTGGAATAAGCGGACGCCGGAGAGTCTGACCAAGGCCGTGGACTTCTTTACGCAGGCCATTGTGCACGATCCTGGCTACGCACAGGCGTATGTTGGCATGGCTGACTGCTACAACCTGCTGCGCGAGTTCTCGGTGATGCCGAGTTCAGAGGCCTATCCACGCGCACTGGCTGCAGCGAAGCGGGCAGTCGAACTCGACGACCAGTCGTCGCAGGCACATGCGTCGCTGGCCTTCGCTTCGGCCACATCCCATAGGCCGA
>Ga0209068_10000849_pt1 | contig 15671 bp, 13 predicted proteins | sample ColStrG_CSR_2012_FD_187200 | JGI IMG/M metagenome (GOLD analysis project Ga0209068, IMG submission 187200) | Freshwater sediment microbial communities in response to fracking from Pennsylvania, USA - Cold Stream Run_MetaG_CSR_2012 (SPAdes)... | ecosystem: Environmental > Aquatic > Freshwater >... | reverse complement strand
CCGCCGGCTGGAGAATTTCGTGCACGGCAAGGCGATCGTCGTGACCGGTGGGGGCGGATCGATCGGCGCCGAGATTTGCGATCGCATCGTCACATTCGGTGCGGCACGTGTCCTCGTGATCGAGAACTCGGAGCCCGCCCTTCACGCGGTCTTGGAGGCGCTTGCGACCAAACAGTCGAACGCGACGATCGAAGGTCGTCTGGCCGACGTCCGCGACCGCGATCGGATCTTCCGTCTTACGACCGAATTCCGGCCGGAGATCGTTTTCCATGCGGCCGCGCTCAAGCACGTGCCGCTGCTCGAACGTGATTGGGACGAGGGGGTCAAGACCAATGTGTTCGGGTCGGTCAACGTGGCCGATGCCGCCGCCGCCGCCGGCGCGGCCGCAATGGTGATGATTTCCACCGACAAGGCGATCGAGCCGGTGTCCGTGCTCGGCGCCTCGAAGCGCTTCGCGGAAATGTATTGCCAGGCCCTCGACCATGACTTCGCGCGGCGAGCCGACGCACACCGGCGGCCGCTTCGGCTGATCGCCGTCCGTTTCGGCAACGTTCTTGCCTCCAACGGTTCGGTGGTTCCCAAATTCAAGGCGCAAATCGATGCCGGCGGTCCGCTGACCGTGACGCATCCCGAAATGGTGCGCTATTTCATGACCATACGCGAAGCCTGCGATCTTGTCGTCACGGCCGCCAGCCATGCACTCGGGCCCGACCAGGCCGATGTCGCCGTCTACGTTCTCAACATGGGCCAGCCCGTGAAGATCGTTGATCTCGCCGAGCGGATGATCCGACTTTCGGGCCTGGAGCCAGGGCGGGACATCGACATCACGTTTACCGGCATCCGACCGGGAGAGCGCCTGCAGGAGATTTTGTTTTCCCGCGAGGAGCCGACCGCGCCGATCGGCATCGATGGCATCGTCGCCGCCAAGCCCGTCTCCCCTCCGTTGGAGGCAATGCGCGGATGGCTTGTCGCGCTCGAGCAGGGCCTGCGCCGCGAGGATCGCTCGGTGATCTATGGCGTGCTGCGCGACGCGGTGCCGGATTTCGGCGGCGAAGCCGCTTAGTGGCAAAGCCGCCCAGCGACAAGGCCGCCTGGCGGCGAATCCGCATGGCGGGAGCCTCAATTCTTTTTTCTCGCGAAGCTCGAAAGAAGCCAGGCCACCAGGGCGACGCCGATCAAGAGCGCGACCGTGATGACAAGGGGATCGTGCTTTGCGGTCGTGAGGAACGCAAGTCCGGCGAGCGCGAGATTGGTCAAGAAGACCCGTCCGACGATGTCGGGAACGCCGAAACCCAGATCGCAAGCGCGCTGATAGTAGTGGCTGCGATGCGCCTGCCAAAAAGGCTCGCCGGCCGCGACCCGGCGAAAAAGCGTGACGGTCGCGTCGGCCAGGTAGTAAAGCGGCAGCAGGAATGCTGCGGCCGGCTGGCCGTCTCGCGCCAGGTGCAGGAGCAACCAACCGAGCAAGAGCCCGATCGGCAAGCTGCCGACGTCGCCGAGAAAGAGCTTGGCCACCGGCTTATTGAAGGGTGCAAAGCCGAGCATCGCGCCAAGCAGCGCGAGGGCCAAGACGGTCGCCGGCGGCGGAACCGTCGCTGGCTGACCCAGCAGGACCGCGCTCGCGGTCAGCGGCACCACCTCGGCGACCGTCATCCAGTCGATGCCGTCCATGAAATTGACCAGATTGACGAACCACAGCAGTGCGACGAAGAGGCAGAGGCGCTCGACCCACCACGGCAGCAACGGAACGATGCGCAATTCGGCCGGCATCGCCGCGATCGCGACCGCGATCGCGAGCATCTGCAACATGAGCCGCGGCGCGACCGGCATCGGCCGCAAGTCATCGATTCCACCCACCACGGCAATGAAGGCGGTTGCGGCGAGCACGGTGAAGACCTCCGCGGCTGCGGCCGAGCTCATTTCACCGAGCGCGCCGGCGCAGCCGACGGTGACCACGATTGTGGCGGCGATCACCGCAAAGCCGCCGCCTTGCGGTGTCGGCTCGCGATGGGAGGAGCGCGCGTTCGGCTGCGCCAGCGCGTGGCGGCGCAGCAGCGGGCGCAGCAGCACGATCAGGACGGTGCTCAAAACGGCCGCGGCGATGAGTGCGCCGGCACCGGCCCAAAGCCGCAATCCTTCATTGCCGCCGTTCATTTGTCCTCCGCCGCGGAAGCCGCATGCTCCTTTAGCAAGTCGGGCAGGCATTTGGCGATATCCCGGCCGTTGCCCGCCGTGCGGCTTCGACAACCCGCTGGCGGGCGGCGTCCTCGCGTTTTGGGTTGTCGAAATTGGGTTGACGAGGCGGACCCCCCTTCCTAGAAACCTCGTCAGCGACAATGGGCATTTGGCGCCGATTCGTCGCCAGCCGCGGGCGAGTAGATCATGTCCAAGCTCGATTTCAGGGTCGGTAGCCCGGAGGTCCGCCGCTATTTCACGGCCTTGTCCGACTATCTCGTGCAGGCGACGGTGACCTCGGCGTCCGGCGCACCGCTCGAGATGGCCGAGGCCATCATCCAGATCATGGCGCTCGCGCGGCGGACGCATGCAGCCGGTAACAAGCTCATATTCGTCGGCAACGGCGGCAGCTCCTCGATCGCCAGCCACATGGCGACCGACTATTCGAAGAACGGCGATGTGCGCGCCATGGCGCTCAACGATACTGCGATGCTGACCTGTCTGGGCAATGATCTCGGCTATGAGCGGGTGTTCGCCAAGCAGATTGAGCTCTACGCGCGGGCCGACGATCTCGTCATCGCGATCAGCAGCTCTGGGCGCTCGGCCAACATCCTCAATGCCGTGAACGCGGCGCGCTCGGCCAAATGCGCCGTCATGACCCTCAGCGGCTTCACGGTCGACAATCCGCTGCGCCGGCTGGGCGACATCAATTTTTATATCGCTTCCGACCGCTACGGTTTCGTGGAGATCGGCCACCTGACGATCTGCCACGCGATCCTCGACTTCATCTGCGGCTTGCGCGTTCCCGAGGGCATGGTGCCGATCGGGGCGACCGTAGCCTGAATTGCGTCTTCGGGCGAGCGCCTCATGTCCCAGGCGTCTTCGGATTGGCAACCCGATAGTGTTCGTCCCGACGATGTCCGTCTGCTCGTACCCGCGGTGGATGCCGCCGATCCTGAGGTGACGATCCTGGTTCCCTCGCTCGACGAGGAACTCACCATTGGGCAGTTCATCGACTGGTGCCACGAGGGCATAAGAAACGCCCGGACCTGCGTCGAGATCCTCGTTGTCGACAGCTCCACCGACCGCACCGCCGAGATCGCCCTGGCGAAAGGCGCTCGCGTGCTCAAAACGCCGAGGCGCGGTCTCGGCCGCGCCTATATCGACGCCATTCCGCACGTGCGCGGGCGGTTTGTCATCATGGGCGACGCCGACTGCACCTACGACTTCCGCATCATCAAGCCTTATGTCGATGCCTACCGGGCCGGAGCCGAGTTCGTCATGGGCTCGCGCTTCAAGGGCACCATCGCCTCGGGTGCCATGCCGGGATTGCACCGGTATTTCGGCACACCGCTAACGACGTTCATCCTCAACCTGATGTTCGGCAGCAAATTCTCCGACATTCATTGCGGCATGCGCGGCCTCACGCGCGACGCGCTGATGCGCATGGACCTGCGCTCGCAAGGCTGGGAATACGCTTCTGAGATGGTTTTGAAATCGGTGCATATGGACCTCGTGACCACGGAGGTGCCGATCAATTTTCTCAAAGATCCGGAAGGCCGGCTGAGCCACATGAAGCGCCGCGGCTGGCTCGAGCCCTGGCGCGCCGGATGGATGAATCTGCGCGCGATGCTGACCCACGGGGTCAATTTCTTCCTGCTCAAGCCGGGCTTCGCGCTGCTTGCGCTCGGCTTGACGTTCCTCGTTCCCTTGTCGTTCGGACCTTTTTCGATCGGCCCGGCCAATCTTTCGTTGAATACGATGTTGCTCGCCATGGTGGTGGCGACGCTCGGCCTGTCGATGGTGTTCTCCGGGCTGATCGCGAGCGTATTGTTCGACTATTCGGGTGCGTTGCAGGCGCGGATCGAAGGCGCGTTGTCGTTCAACCGCACTTTCGTCGGCTGCCTGCTCGCCGCGCTTGCCGGACTTCTCATGATGTTACCGCTGGTGCGCAGCTATATCGTCCAGCACTTCACGCTGCAGGAGGGCAGCATCTACACCCATTGGGCGATCCTGGGGCTTTGGCTCGTCAGCGCGTCCTTTCAGACCTTCATCTTCGCCGCGATGATCCGCGCGCTTGGCGTCGTGCTTCCTCGGCGTTCGCAGCCTGGGGTCGTTGCGAAGCGCAAAGGCGCTTCGGCGCCCGAGGTCGTGCCCGACCGGCAGGAGTGATCGCGGGGCGATCGACGTTCAACAGGTCGGGCCGGCGCGAGCGAGCCTGACTGGATCCACGAAGGTCGCCTTGAATTGAGGCTGGCGGGATATTGCGGATATTGCGATCTTGGACCAAACCTAGCCGATGCGAACTCTAGTCACCGGCGGCGCCGGCTTCATCGGCAGCCATCTTTGCGATCGCTTGCTCGCGCGGGGCGACCAGGTCTGGTGCGTGGACAATCTGCGCCTCGGTCGGCGGCGCAACATCGCGCATCTCGCGGCCTTGCCGGCATTTCGCTTTATTGAGCTCGACGTGCTGGACCGTCCGGCGCTCGGCGCCTTGTTCGCCGAGGCGCGCTTCGGCGCCGTGTTCCACCTGGCGGCGAATTCCGATATTGCGGCCGGCACCGGAGACTTCAGGCTCGATCTGGAGCTCAACCAGCTGACCACGGTAGCGGTGCTGGAGGCAATGCAAACGCATGGCGTGAAGCGCCTGTTCTTTGCCAGCACCTCGGCCATATTCGGAGAGACCGACGCGCTGCTGCACGAGGATTTCGCACCGCTTGAGCCGATCTCGTTCTACGGCGCCAGCAAGCTCGCGGCGGAAGCCTATATCTCGGTCTTCGCGCACACATTCGGCGTCCGTGCGGTTGTATTGCGCTTTCCCAACGTGGTTGGGGAGCGCGCGACCCACGGCGTGATCTATGACTTCCTGCGCAAGCTGGAAGCCGATCCGGGCCAGCTTGCGGTGCTGGGCGACGGCAACCAGTCGAAACCCTACCTCTATGTCGGCGATCTCGTCGGGGCGGCGCTCACCGCCTGGGACAAGGCCGAGGGGGCATTTGCGGTCTATCACGCGGCCGGGATCGGGACCACATCGGTGCGTGACATCGCCGAGATCGTTGTGGCCGCGGCGGGTCGCAGCGACACCCGCATCGTCTATGCCGGAGGCGATCGCGGCTGGCCGGGCGACGTTCCGCGCTTTCGCTACGACATCTCGCGGCTGCAGGCGTTAGGATGGCAGCCGCAACGCCATTCGACGCAAGCGGTTTGTTTCGCGGTGGAGCGCATTCTCGCCAATGGCTTTTGACTCGGGTTGATCCGCATGCATGCCGCCATCATCGCGGGAGGTCTGGGAACGCGCGCGGCCATCATGACGGGCGACCGCATTCCCAAGTCGCTGCTGCCGGTCGCCGGCGTGCCGATCATTTTCCGCCAGTTGCGCGTGCTGCGGCGCGAAGGCGTGACGCAGGTGAGCGTGCTGGCCGGCCATCTGGGCGATCGGTTGAGGTCGGCGCTCGAACCCGAAGCAGCCGCGCTCGCGCTCAAGCTGCAGATCATGGTCGAGCCAAAGCCGCTCGGGACCGCCGGCTGTTTGACGGCGCTCGATCCCGGCAGGCAGGAGATATTGATCCTCTATGGTGACATGCTGTTCGATATCGCGCTGGCGCCGTTGTTGGAATTCCATCGCCGAAAGAACGCGCTTCTGACCGTGGTCGCGCACCCGAACGATCATCCCCGCAGCTCGGATTTGATCGTCGAGCGCGCCGGCCTGGTGCAGAGGATTCTGCCGCACTGGCAGCCGCGCCGGCACGATCACCGCAATCTGGTGCCGGCCGGCCTCTATCTCGCTTCGCCCGGGTTCTTCGCTGCGCTCGAGCCCGGCACCAAGGCCGACATGATCAATGACGTGTTGCCGAGGCTCGTCGCCGCAGGGGCGCCTATTGCAGCCTACAATACGCCCGAATATTTGCGCGACATCGGCAGCCCGGCGCGGCACGCGCTGGCCGAGCGTGACCTGCTCGGCGGCGAAGTTCGGGCGCTCAGCTGCGCGCACCCGCGGCCCGCGATATTCTTCGACTGCGATGGCGTGTTGAACGAGGAGCCGGGCGATCCGGGCGTCGTTATCCCGGACGACGTGAGGATGATCCCGGGTGCCGGCACCGCGTTGCGGCGCGCGCGGGCGGCGGGCCTGCTGACGGTAGCGGTCACCAACCGTCCGCAGGTCGCCAAGGGATTGGTGACGTTCGAGGGCCTGGACCACATTCTGGGCCGTCTCGAAGCGCTGCTCGCCGAGGATGGCGGCGTGCTCGACCGAATCTATGCCTGTCCACATCATCCGGAGTCCGGCTTCCCGGGCGAGATTCCGGAGCTGAAGATTCGCTGCGAATGCCGCAAGCCGGGGACGCTGCTGTTGCGACAGGCGCTTGCGGATCTGCCGATCGATCGGCCCCGATCGATGCTCATCGGAGACAGCTTGCGCGACATCGGCGCCGGACGCGGGATCGGAATCTGGGCTTATGGCGTGCGCACCGGCTACGGCTGCCGCGATCGCGAGCGATACCGGCGGGAAGCCGGCACACCGCCGGTTCTCGACCTGATGTTCGAGAGCGTGTCGGAAGCGGTCGAATTCGGCGTCGGCTACCGCGCGCTCGCGGCGCCGGTCATGGCCGGCATCCGTCGCGCGATGGAGCGGGGGACAAAACCAGTGCTGGTCGCGGTGAGCGGTCGCTCGCGGGCCGGCAAGTCCGCCATCGCTCACGCCGTCACCCGGTCCTTGATCGAGGACGGCGTGGCCGGCCTGCACGTGCGACTCGACAATTGGATCATGTCCGCAACCGAGCGCGAACCACGCGCCTCGGCCGAGACACGAAACCGCGTCGATGCGCTGTCGGGTGTGGTCTTTGCGTTGCGCGCCGGATCGAGCGTCAGTGCTCCCGGCTATGATGCGGCAACGCGCGGGGCAGGCGAGGCGGTGACCTACGATGCCGCGGGGCGATCGGTCATCTTGCTTGATGGCAGCTTTGCGGCGCATCGCAGCATACGGGCCATGCTGGACATTGCCGTCTTCGTCGCCGCGCCGTCGGACGTGCAGCAGGCGCGGTTCGCGGCCTTTTATCGCTGGAAGGGGCTCGACCAGCAGGCAATCGACGCACTCTGGCGCGAACGGGCCGACGACGAATGGCCGGCCGTCGACGCGCATCGGGAAGGCGCCAATCTCGTCCTTGCTTCGGTCGGGAACGATGCATGACACCTCAGCGCGAAATTCGCGGATTTGGGTGGCCTGGACGTCACCCGAATTGCGGTAGTATGGCTGTTCACCCATCGATGCGATCAAGAAAGATCGTCCACAAGCGAGGTCAAACGTCCCGTGACAGCGCCGCGCGTCAGCATCATCGTTCCCTGTCACAACGGGGGACGCTTTCTCGATGGCCTGCTGGCAAGCCTCGGCGCCCAGACTTTTCGTGATTTCGAGACGATCATCGTCGACAACGGCTCTACCGACACAGCGACCCGCGAAAAGCTCAAGACTCTCGATCCGGCGGTCCGGGTCGTGCACCAGGAGAACCGCTATTTGCCGGGCGCACGCAACCGGGGCTTCCTCGAAGCGCAGGCCGATCTGGTTCTTCCGCTCGACTGCGATGATACGTTGGAGCCATCCTACCTCGCCGAAACCGTCCCGATCCTGGAAGCTGCGCCGCCCGACGTCGGCTTCGTGTTCACCCATATGCGCCTCACCGAGACGCTCACCGGCGTGCTCCCGCGCCACATCAATCGGTTCGACCAGTTGTTCCTCAACCGGCTGCCCTATTGCATGCTGATCCGGCGGTCGGCCTGGCGGGCCGTGGGCGGTTACGACGAGACCATGCGTGATGGAACGGAGGATTGGGAGTTCAACATTCGGCTGTCCTGCTCCGGCTTGCGGGGTATCGAGCTCGCAAAGCCGCTCTTTGTCTATTCGGTCCGTCCCGACGGAATGTTGATGAGCCGTTCGACGCGGATGCACGGCACGATCTGGCGGCACATTCGCACCAAGCACGCCGATTTGTATCGGATCGGGGCCCTCGTGCGCCTGTGGCGCGAGACGCGGACGATGCCGTCCAATATCTCTGCCGGTACTGCGGCCGGGTTGCTCCTTTCGGCGAAGGTGCTTCCGGAAACTTGGTTCAACAATCTGTTCTTCTGGTTGCTCATCAAAACCCGCACGCGACGAATAGAACGCGGGCAGCTGCAGGCCGGCGGGGTACCCGCGAATGGCCCGGCCTCGCGCCCGGAATCGCCGTAAGTGGGCACGGCATTGAGATTATCCGCCCTCGGCGGCACGGCAGCATTTCGAGAGCTCGTGCAGCCCGGCCTTCGCGAAACCCCACTCTCATCACTTTTCTAGCGATCGCTTTCAAACTGCAGCCGTTCTCGTCGACGAACTTGTTGCAACCCGCTAAGCTCAGTGCTGTTTTCCGGCGTGGCTCTGTTTCGCCAAAAACGAGAGGTCTGCAGTTAGTACGCTTCTATTTTTATTGCTCGGCAAACGCCTGAACGCCGGCAGCCCGCTGGGACCCTCGACAATCATGCCGATTGCCGTCGGGGCGCCAGCGAGTCTGCGCCGCACGCGCTGCATCGCCGCCGCAAGCATCCTGCCCTTGAAGCAGGAGGCGTTGCGCTTGGAGGCAATCTGGCTGGTGCCGGCGGCGGCGGCGGGTAAACCGTGAAGACAAGGGTACCGATGCGGAGCACAGGGGCGGAGTGGCTCGTTGTAGGCATGAAGGCGCTGTAATGGGGCTGGACCGAAGGGACCGCGTTGCTCAGCCGAGGCTGCGGGCCAACTGAAGCCGTCTGGCAACAGTAGGAGCCCGTGGACGAAGTGAAGCCGGTGGCTCGTGCGCCAACGGTCGAACATCCGAAGCCGTGTGAATCGAGAGGTTCACGCGCGGTTTTTGACGCGCCCGGGGGTGAGATTCCTCCGGGCGACTCGACAAATCGCCCCCGTCCATCTTCATATAGACGCGGTGCGCGCCCTTTTGGGGCCCGGCTCTATTCGCTTTGCTCTCCAAGCCTGCGAATGCGGTCGCGGCCATTCGGTGACGATCCTTCGCGCAGCGGATCGGCGCCGCTCGTCGGAGCAGTCTCGTCCATCAACTTATCGACTTGCTGAAGCATCTCCGCGAGCTTGTTGCGTAAATCGACGAGTTTCATGGAGGCCGTAAACTGCTGCCGTCCCGCCAAGAGCAGCAGAATCTCCAGCACCTCGTCCGAATTGCGAATCAGGTCGACGAGGTGTTGACCGTTGGGGCCGCTGATCCCACCGAGCCAATTCTTCACCGTCCGCTCCCCCGCCCCAGTCCATCGCCGGATTATTTTGACGGCCTGGTGGGTGGTGCCCAACTGCTTTTGCAAAGCATAGGCGATCGCGGTGCGATATGGCCCAAATTTCTCTCCGTTTGGAAGAAACATGCCCGTTTTCGGCAACATTATGCCGACCCTCCGCAGCTATGGTGGATGGAATGCGGAGTTGATCGGATTGGGACGATCCGCGCTCAAACTTCGACGGGGCGCATGACTGTCCTTCTCGCTTTCGGAGTCGGACTTCAAAGCAAGTGGGATGGTTGGCAGTGGGGCGTGAGCTCGGGACGGACCGTAGTGCCGAGGCAAGTGGCAAGTCAGTGCGTGCCGCGCAGTATGTCCGTATGTCCACAGAGCACCAGAAATACTCGACCGAGAACCAAGCCGAGGCAATGCAGGAATACGCCGCGCGGCGCGGAATCGAGATCGTGCGCACCTATGCCGACGCGGGGAAAAGCGGTCTTCGTCTGGATGGCCGCGATGCGCTGAAGCAGCTCATCTCAGACGTTGAAAGTAAACGAGCCGATTTTACGACCATCCTTGTCTACGACATCAGCCGATGGGGCCGGTTCCAGGACGCGGATGAAAGCGCCTATTACGAATACCTATGCAAGCGCGCCGACATCAGCGTGCAGTATTGCGCCGAGCAGTTCGAGAATGACGGAAGCATAGCCTCCACCATCGTGAAGGGTATGAAACGGGCGATGGCCGGCGAATACAGTCGGGAACTATCGGTCAAGGTCTTCACCGGGCAGTGTCGGCTGATCGAGCTTGGCTTTCGTCAGGGCGGGCCAGCTGGATACGGGTTGCGCCGCAGCTTGATCGATCAAGCAGGGACTGCCAAAGGCGAGCTCACAAGGGGTGAGCACAAGAGCATCCAGACCGACCGCGTGGTTCTGGTGCCCGGACCTTCCGAGGAGATTAATACTGTCCGCTGGATGTATCAGTCGTTTGTGAAAAGCGGCACGCCAGAGTACGAAATCGCAAATCTCCTTAATGAACGGGGCCTCACGACCGACCTTGGACGGCCGTGGACACGCGGGACAGTTCACCAGGTGCTGATCAATGAGAAATACATCGGCAACAATGTCTGGAACCGTGGCTCTTTCAAGCTCAAGAAGAAGCGGGTTCGCAACAGTGCAGACATGTGGATTCGCGCTGAGGGAGCGTTCGAGCCCATCGTTGACCGATCGCTGTTCGAGGCGGCGCAGGAATTAATTCGCGAGCGATCGTACAAGCTCTCTGATGAGGAGATGCTGGGGGCCCTCCAGCACTTGCTGCAAGATCGCGGATACCTCTCCGGTTTGATCATCGACGAGACGGAGCGTCTGCCGTCCAGCAGCGCCTATCAGAGTCGTTTTGGCAGTCTCCTGCGTGCCTATGAGCTGGTCGGCTTCTCACCGGAGCGCGACTACCGTTACATCGAGATCAATCGTGCGCTACGCTGCATGCACCCGCAAATCGTGACCGACACAATTGCGGGAATCGAACACATGGGAGGTTGGGTGGAGCAGAATCCGACCTCCGATCTCCTGACCATCAACGGGGAGTTCACGGCGTCTATCGTGGTGGTGCGATGCCGGACAACACCTGCGGGTTCGCTCCGTTGGCAAATTCGTTTTGACGTCGGCCTGTGGCCCGACATCACTGTTGCGGTTCGAATGGACCAGCCGAACCGGGAAGCTCTCGATTATTACCTGCTGCCTCGGGTCGACATGACAGGTCCTCGCCTGCGTCTCGCCGAAGACAATGGAGTCTCCCTCGACGCCTATCGCTTTGAGACCCTCGAATCCCTTTTTGGCTTTGCGGCGCGAGCCGAACTTCTGGAGGTCGCATGAAAACATCGCACGAGGCTCAAGCGGTTGAGATGATTCCCCTTGAACGTATAACGGTGATCAACCCACGGGTTCGTAACAAGAAGATCTTCAGGGAAATCATAGCAAACATCGCTGAAGTCGGTCTGAAGAAGCCGATTACCGTCACCCGTCGCGATGAACCAGACGGTCCCCGATACGATCTCGTCTGCGGTCAAGGCCGGCTGGAGGCGTACCAGGTACTTGGCCAAAAGGAGATTCCTGCCCTGGTAGTCGACGCCGACGCCGATGACTGCATGGTGATGAGTTTGGTCGAAAACCTTGCCCGTCGGCAGCACCGCGCTATCGACTTCCTCCACGACATCCAAGGCCTCAAGCGGCGGGGTTACAGTGATGCTGCAATCTCCCAGAAGACCGGCCTACATAGAACATATGTGCACGGCGTTAATCGATTGATCGAGAAAAGTGAGCATCGGCTGTTGCGAGCGGTTGAGTGTGGCCAGATTCCAGTCAGCATTGCGGTAGAGATTGCTGGGGCCAGCGACGAGGAAACGCAGATCGTCCTCCAACAAGCTTATGAAAAAAACCTATTGCGCGGTAAGAAACTGGTTGTCGCCAAGCGACTTATTGAGCAAAGGCGGCGAAGGGGCAAAGGACTACAGGTTAGCGGGAAAAGGCCCAAGCAGGCCTTGTCATCGAACGCGTTGATACGAGCGTACCGGGAGGACGTGGACCGCAAGCGCCTTTTGATCCGCAACGCAGAGGCTACACGAAATCGGCTAATCTTCGTGACGGAAGCCGTGCGGAAGCTCCTCGACGATGAAAATTTTGTGACGCTAATGCGAGCGGAAGGACTCGACACACTTCCCCGAAATCTCGCCACACGAATCCAAGTCGGAGAGGAGGCCTGACCATGGCACGCAAATCCGCGACATCAACAGTGACGATGGCTTTTGAAGAAACGGAGCTTCGAATTGCCATTGCCGACATCCAGCCACTTAAGCTTGTCTCCGACGGTGCCAAAGACACTTGCAAATACGCTCAGATTGCCGCTTCGATCCGCGAAGTTGGCATCGTTGAGCCGCCCGTGGTGGTGCGTGACCGCGGGGAGCCAGGCAAGTTCCTCCTTCTCGACGGTCACTTGCGCATCGAGGTCCTCAAGAATATGGGCGAAACGGATGTGGTGTGCCTAGTCTCAACGGATGATGAGGCCTTTACCTACAACAAGCACGTGAACCGCATCGCGCCGATCCAAGAGCACAGGATGATTCTCAAGCGGCCGAGCGAGGCGTCTCGCAGGAACGTATTGCAAAGGCCCTTAACGTCGATGTCCAGAGCATCAGGCGAAAGCGGCATCTCCTGGACGGAATTTGCGCAGAGGTTGCGGAAATCCTCAAGGATAAGCACATTGCCATCCCAACCTTCACGGAACTCAAAAAGATGACGCCGTTGCGACAAATCGAGGCCGCAGAGCTGATGGTCGCGATGAACAAATACACAGTCAGTTATGCACAATCGCTGCTCGCCGCGACACCGGAATCACAGCTGGTTGAGTCTACTAAGCCCAAGCGCGTGAAGGGCCTGAGCAAGGAGCAGATCGCACTGATGGAGCGCGAATCCGTCAACCTGGAGCGCGAGTTCAGGATCGCTGAGAAGTCCTATGGCGCCGACCATCTCGATCTTGTTGTAACAAGTGGCTATCTCGCCAGGCTGATCAGCAACGCACGGGTGGTGCGCTACCTCGCGCAGCATCACCGCGAGATTCTGGCGGAGTTCCAAAAAATTGCTGGCATGGAAGCGGCGGCGGCCTAAATGCGTGCTGCGTATCGCGCAGGCGCTTGGACGCGACCGCTACGGGGACCCGGACTCAATAAGCGCGGGGACCGCAGGGGAAGCCGCAAGGTGTGGCGGATTAAGCGCGCTGGTGGGGATGGCGACGAACCTGTTCGGAGCCCGCCAGGTTGGCGCTCATACGGACGACCGCATGGCCTGTCGATCCGCGTCCGGTTCACGATGTTGTTTGAGCGCGTCGGTGGATGCGACTCTAGGGTCGGGGTACCTGTGGAAAGGGACGGTGAATCGAGCCATTCGAGGAATTTAACCCTCGATCCTGGCTAAGTGGCTCCAGCGACTTGTAAATTCGCTCGGAGTCGTGGAAGGGCCAAGCACAAAATATAATGTAACGATTCTAGGCCGCTTCATCACCACGACGGTTTGCGCAGTGGTGCGCCCCGACCTCCAGCATTCTCGTTGATGAATTTGACGGACACTGCCCCGGAATTGCGGCAAGCAGGAACCGGACCTGTTTCGCCTTTCTGATTTCTTTGATTTGTCTGGTGATCGCTTCGGAAGGCGCACGCCACTGCTCTTCTCGCATCACTTCCGCGCTTTATTTTCGGCTCGCTGTAATCCATATCGCGCATCTGTTCGGCGCACTTCATCCTGCCAAGCAGAATGCAGCCACGCTTCGAGTGCAGTCGCTTAACGGGCTGAGGAAAGGAAGACCATCAACTTCACGATCAGATATCATATGGACCAGAATGGGCTTCAATCGCGCGACCTCAGGCCCTTTATTGGAATTGGCGCGGTCGATTGTTGTTGGAGTCATTGACAACACCGCCCGGGTGTTGTTATTTTGTCCAGCATGAGGGCTGAGCTGCTGATGGATGAACGGCACGTGTTGGACGCCGGGATATTCGTCGAGATCGTTGTATGGCGCTTGCCGCGGCCGCTGCAAGGCTCGGTACACCGATTCAAATATCGGCTGGCGCTCGTCGTCGACGAGGTCTGCATACTACGTTACGACAATGAGGCGGGCAAGGGTGACCACAGGCATGTAGGGAATGCCGAGGAGCCCTACGAATTTGCTGCTCCAGAGATACTCTTGGCGGACTTTTGGAGCGCCGTCGAAAAATGGAGTCGATGAGATGAAGACCGTAACGCTGCAAGTAGCTACGCTCGAAGAGGTGAAGCGGCGTGCGCAGGACGCTTTCAAAGGCAAGAAGCAGGGCGCGCGCATCAGCTTCACCACGCCGGAGCTACTGTTCCGGCTCATGACCGCGAAGCGCTGGGAACTGATCCGTTCCATGGTTGGCGCCGGACCGTTGACCATTCGCGGGGTGGCACGGCGGGTGGACCGCGATGTCAAGGCCGTGCACAGTGACGTGCATGCCCTGCTCGATTGCGGCATACTGCAGAAAACCAGCCGTGGCCTGATTGTCTTTCCGTTCGACGCAATCCGCGTTGACGTCATGCTGCGCGCGGCCTGATGGCAGTGCGGCGAAGTTTCGGGGATTTCAGCGGTCCGCCGGCGGCATCTCCCACGTTGACTGCCAAACGGCCCATTCACGGCGAGTCAATTGTGGTTTCTTTGCTGAATCATTGGGGCTTGCAAAATCGGAGGCCTTCACGCGACCGACGCCGCCCTGTACCGAGACACCGAGGTTGTTCCGGTTGTCAGGCCGTCCGCGCAGCGACAATTGCCATTGTCGATCAGTGATTTAGTAAATCGAGCTGTCGAAGAAGTCTTACTTTACATCAAGTAGTCTCGAAAACACCTTTCCCCAGTGGCCAAGCTGTCCAAAAAAAGCCTTAGCTGCCCATTAACCATATTTATAACTGCAGCTCCCGATCTCCCGGGAGCTGATGGCTGGGCCGGGGGGCCCCAAAGGGGGGGGATTTCAAGAGAAATGAGAGGCGACTGGGTCGGTAGTCATTGCCGCCTTCCAAGTTGCACGCCTCCAATAGACCTTGCGTTTGACGTTTCGTCGCGCGGGAGGCGACTGCCTTTGCGTATGGGCGCTGACGCGCCATGGGGGTTCGCGAAGTCTAGTTAAGTTACAGCAAACGTGGGGATTGCTGGAGCCATGATCGATTCATTTTCGCACCGCAGCTACGGTTGGGACCGAGCCGCTAACGTCAACTTGCTGGCGTTGAGGGGAGCTGTTTTGGCGGACAGCCCTCAATCGCATCGGCGTTTCTCAGTGATTATCCGTAAAGTCTTACCTGCTTCGCCAACAACTTTTTCAAACCATGACTTTAGCGTTGGCCAGCCTACGCCAGCAGGCGGTCAAACTCGAAGCTATTGGGAGAGGCTATCTTGCTAAAACCATCACACCTCAATTCATTCCTGCGCCCGGGCGAGATCCTCAGTGACGGTATCACCGACGTCGATACGTTGGCGTCGAGCGAAACCGCGGTCGCGGACAGCATTGTGAACTTGTTCGACGGCGATCCGCTGCTTGGTTTGGCTCAGACCGGCAATCCCGGCGTCCAAAGCCTCATGACTGGCACATCAGCGGGCGGCGCTCCCAGCTTCACGGCGACTGCGCCAGTCGACACCGGACCTGTGGTGGCGTCCGGATCGAGTATGGCGACGGTGATCGACGCCGGTGCGACGCTGGAACT
>Ga0209068_10000848_pt1 | contig 15671 bp, 15 predicted proteins | sample ColStrG_CSR_2012_FD_187200 | JGI IMG/M metagenome (GOLD analysis project Ga0209068, IMG submission 187200) | Freshwater sediment microbial communities in response to fracking from Pennsylvania, USA - Cold Stream Run_MetaG_CSR_2012 (SPAdes)... | ecosystem: Environmental > Aquatic > Freshwater >... | reverse complement strand
GCGCCGGCGTCCCGCCCACCCATCGGGCCGGCGGGACGCCGGCGCTGCACAGTACCTACGCGGACTCTAGACTCTCGGCTTCTCCCTCTTCCTCCAGCATGAACGCCAGCACGTCCTGTGGAACCGGCGCATTCCACACCGGCGCAAAAGACTGGCGGTGCAAAGGGCAAGGCCCGTGCTCGCGCAAAGCTGCCAGATGACGCGGTGTACTGTAGCCCTTGTTCGAGGCCAGCCCGTACACCGGGAAGACCGGGTCCCATTCCACGATCATGCGGTCCCGTTCCACTTTCGCGATGATCGACGCGGCGGCGATGGAGGCGGAGAGCGCATCGCCGTGAATGATCGGCTGCTGGGGAAGCTCACAGTCCAGTCGCAGCGCGTCCACCAGCAGGTGGTCCGGGCCAGGATCGAGGCGTGACACCGCTTCCCGCATGGCCAGGCGGGAGGCCTGGTAAATGTTGATCTGATCGATGCGAGCCGCGTCGACCGCCGCAACCGACCAGGCGAGGGCATGCTCCCGGATCCGCTCCGCGAGAACTTCACGGCGCTCCGCCGGCAGCAGCTTGGAATCCCGCAAACCTCGAATCCGGTACGCAGGATCCAGGATGACGGCCGCAGCCACGACCGGCCCGAAGAGCGAGCCGCGTCCCACTTCATCGACGCCGGCGACCATGCGCGCTCCCAGTTGCCACACTCTCTTCTCAAACCGGAGCGTGCAATGCAGTCTTTTGAGCAGGCGCAACTTGGCGGCTGAGGCGGAAAGCGGTCGGGCGGGCGCGGACTTGAGTTTCAGCGGCATGAAACAACAGATAATTACAAATATCGATAATTACAAATAGCTAAGGATAGACGCATCTTCGCCCAGGCCGGGGTTGTGGTGCAATGTGGAAAAACTGCAAACTGCCCGCAACCGTGATGGATTCATGGGGCCCGAAGGTAACCAAAAGGTGCCATTACGGGGGTAAATTGACCACTCTGTAACCCCTTGTTACTTTCAATCGAGAGAGTTGTCCCAGCAGTGGAATCATTGTGATCGAAGAGATTTCCAATCCATCGCCCGAGCGCCAGAACAAGCGCATTCACGCCGCTCTTCCTATTCGTGTCACCTACTGGGACAGCAAGAACAAACCCGCCCTTGAAATTGCCTGCACTTACGACATTTCCGAGCACGGGGCGCGGGTCACCGGGCTGCGCTGTGTGAAAGCGACGGGAGAAATCATCGCCATCGAGCGGGGCCGCAACAAGGCGTTTTGCCGGGTGGTATGGATTGGTGAACCAAATTCCGAGTTACGCGGTCAGATCGGCATCCAGTGTGTGGAAGAGGATCGCACCCTGTGGGAGGCCGAACTGCGCGACATGGAAGAAGCCTATGAGCCGATCCTTCTGGATGGAGGTCTCAAGCGGGCTGGTACGTATACCTCACACGAGCGTCGCCGGCGTCGTGAACGCTTTGCTATGGAGGGGGTCGCTGAGCTGATCAAGCTGGGGCCGAACAGTACTCGCGCCACCGCAATTCTGAAGAACATGTCAGAGATCGGTTGCCTGGTTTCAACCAAGCAGATTCTGCTTCCCGGCACGGAGTTGAGACTGGCGCTGAACCTCGGCGCGTATGATCTGGCGCTCAAAGGGCAGGTTCGACACGGCGATCAACACGCAGGGCTCGGCATTGAATTCCGTGAGATTCGCAAAGGTGAGCGCCAGATCCTGCAGTTCCTGATGCGCAAGTTAGCGGAAAAACACCTGGAAGATAGCTTGCAGTTCGAAGTCCACCCGTAGCCCCAGCCGTACCTGCCTGAAACCGGCGTCAAAGCGAGCAATCACTTCGCGGCGACTTCTGCCACAGCGTGTTCGCGATCCACATCCTTCAGCCGGGCAGCCTTGCCTTTTAGACTGCGCAGATAGTAAAGCTTGGCGCGGCGTACCTTCGAAGAGCGCAGCAATTCCACTTTGTCGATCACTTTGGAATAGAGCGGAAAAATGCGCTCGACGCCATGGCCGAAGCTGATCTTGCGTACCGTAAAACTGGCCTGCGGCCCGCGGCTGCGGGAAATTACCACGCCTTCAAAGGCTTGCAAGCGCTCCTTGTCGCCTTCCTTGATCTTTACGTGCACCCGCACGCTGTCGCCCGGAACGAACTCGGGAATGTCGGTGCGCTTGGTCTTGGCCAGAAGTTTTTCGATGATCAGGTTGGTCATGGTCTTGCCCCTTCGTTCTAGAAATTTTGCCTTGTTGCTATGTTTCCTTGCCTGTGATGCGGGCCAGCAATTCTTTGTCTTCGTCGCCCAGCGCAGCGCGATCCAATAGATCGGGCCGGTTGCGCAGAGTTTTCTCCAACGCAGTGCGCCGGCGCCAGCGGCGTATTTCCTCGTGGTTACCGGACACCAGCACCTCCGGCACCTGCCAGCCACGAAAATCCGCAGGCCGCGTGTAATGCGGATAGTCCAGCAATCCCCCCGACGCGCAGGTGGAATTGGGACCGTCGCCAGTTCCCGGTTCTGCGGATACCGTAAACGACTCCTGCCGGGTTGAAGCCTCATTGCCCAGCGCGCCGGGAATCAGCCGCGTGACTGCGTCCACGATTACCGCCGCGCCCAACTCGCCGCCGCTCAGCACGTAGTCTCCGATCGACAGTTCGCGGTCGGCGATGTGCTGCCCCACCCGTTCGTCCACGCCTTCGTAACGGCCGCAGATCAGGACAATGTGCTCCAGCCTAGACAACTCCTCTGCTACACCCTGGTTGAAACGCGCGCCCTGCGCCGACAACAATACAACGCTTTGCTTTGCAGCAAGCGGTTTCGTGCCACCCGGAATCCTCTCCGCGCGGGGCTGGACCTTCAGTCCTTCAATACATTCAAAGATCGGTTCCGGCTTCAGCACCATGCCTTCGCCGCCGCCGAACGGGCGGTCATCCACGGTGCGGTGCCGGTCGTGCGCAAAGGCCCGCAGGTCGTGGACTTCGATCGCCGCCAGGCCTGCCTCTCTTGCCCGGCGGATAATGCCGTAATCCAGTGGCCCGCGAAAGAAATCAGGAAAGATCGTCAAAACGTCGATCTTCATCGGGGACCTTGTTGCGTACACCCTGCTTCAAATCCCTGTCATGCTGAGCGAGCAAGCCGCGCTTGCGCGGCGAGGGAGTCGAGGCACCTCTATACCCATCAGTCGCTTATACGAATAGGGGTCCTTCGACTCTCCGCTTCTTCGCAAGCGAAGAAGCGGCTTCGCTCAGGATGACAGCTTCTTATTACTAATCTTCTTATTACTAATCTTCTGCTGCTCTTTCTCTTCCGCGCTCAGCGGAGCATTCACTTCCAGCATGCCTTCCGGCAGCTTCATGCAAATCTTCCTGCGCTCAGTGTCCACGCTGGCCAGGTACGCTTCCGCGTAAGGGATCTCGTACTCTTTCGATCCTGCATTCACGATCAGCAGCGGCGCTTCACCGGCTCCAAACTGCACGTCCTGAACCTGCCCAATCTCGCGATCTCCGTCGAAGACTGCGCATCCCACCAGATCGCTTACGTAAGCCCATCCCGGGTCAAGCTTCGACCGCTGCTTGCCAGGAACCTGCAACTCGCTGCCAATCAGGGCCTCGGCATCGGAAATCGAATCGATACCCGCGAACTTCACGACCAGGTGGCCCTTGTGCGGCCACAATTCCTGAATCTCTAACTCCCGGCGTGGTCCATCCTTGGGCAGCGCCCACAGCCGCATTCTGGGTTGGAACCGGTCGGGGACGTCGCTGTGTACCTCGGTTGCAACTTCGCCCCGCCGTCCCTGCGTCTTCAGAACGCGGGCGAGAGTAATGAACTCGTCGGCTATTCCAGAATCTCCAGCGTGAAACGCTTATTAAACCTTATGCTGGCGGCCCCCAGCAGATTTCGCATGGCCCGCGCCGTGCGCCCCTGTTTGCCGATGACGCGTCCCAGATCGTTTGCGGCAACGGTGAGCTCGAGCACAGAGTCGCCACCTTCCTCGACCTGGTTGACCGAGACCTGTGCCGGGTCATCGACCAGTGCTTTGGCGATGTGCTCGATCAGTACCCGGAGATCCCCGGTTGGCTCGCTGATCTTTTGTTCGCTCAAGGCTGTTCGCTCACAAGCTGTTCGGTCAAAGCAGGCTCCTGCTCAGTAGGATGGAATTCCGTGCCACGCGCGATGCGATCAGGCAACCGACGGAGTACTGGCCGGAACCGGCTTGGACACAATTTTGCTGACCCGGTCCGACATCCGGGCGCCTTTGGAGACCCAGTAGTCGATGCGCTCGCGCTTGAGTTCGATGCTGGCCGGGCTGGTGCGAGGATTATAGGTTCCGACGGTCTCGACCGGACGGCCGTTGCGCGCGCGTTCCTTTTCGATGACCACCACACGATATTGCGGTTGCTTACGCGCACCCGTGCGCGACAGACGAATCATTAACACAGAACTTTGTTCCTTTCCTAATTGCTTCAGGCAGGCTGAGACAAACCATTATTTTTGCAGAATTTAGCAGGATTAGCAAGTTTCGCCCGCCACACGGATGAAACACGTGCGTCCCCGCCGGTTGTCTGCATGGCCCGCACGGGGACGCACGTCCTCCATTAAAGCGGACCCAAAATTGTACCCGCCGCTCACATTCTTGCTAATATAGTCCGTTCAGTAGAGTTCGGCACACCAGGGAGACGAGAGCTCATGACTTACGTGATCGCAGAACCGTGCATCGGCACCAAAGACACCGCCTGCGTGGACGCTTGCCCGGTCGATTGCATTCATCCCAAAAAAGATTCGCCGGCCTATGCCGAAGAAGAAATGCTCTATATCGATCCCGTGGAGTGCATCGACTGCGGCGCTTGCGTGCCCGTATGCCCGGTGTCGGCGATATTCGCGCTGGACGATCTCCCGGAGAAATGGGCGTCGTTTACCGAGCGCAATGCAAAGTATTTCGGACGGTAGCTATCAGCCATCAGCTATCAGCCATCAGTGAAGCGCGGTTGTCGCAAACTGATTGCTGACGGCTGAGAGCCGATAGCTGTCTTGCTTCCCATCTCCCCACCTCTCCATTACAATCGAGCATTAACTTGCCGGGCTTCAACTTGCTAGGCTTCCATGGCACTGAAGGAGTCGGAAGCGATCGTACTGCGCACCTATCCCTTGCGCGAGGCTGATCTGCTGGTCACGCTGTTCACCCGGACGGAAGGAAAAGTTCGCGGCGTGGCGCGGTCCGCCAAGAAGTCCAAGCGGCGGTTTGGCGGGGCGCTGGAGCCGCTCACTTACGTCCGGGCTTACTACGAAGATCGAGAGCGGCAGGAGTTGACCCGGCTGGATTCCTGTGAGGTTCTGGAATCGCCGCTGGCGACGGAAGTGGGCTATCCGCGGGCGGTCGCCTTGGCGCATGTGGCCGAGTTGCTCGATGAGTTGTTGCCGGATCGCGAAGCCAATGACGCTGTGTTCCGGCTGGCGCTTTCGGTGTTGGCCGGGCTGCGCGGTTCGGAGATCTGGTTGCCCGTCACCTATTTTGAGCTGTGGATGACCCGGCTGATGGGCTATCTCCCCGAGCTTTCAGAGTGCATCGCCTGCGGTCGCACCCTGAACGGCAGCCGGGCGTTTTTTCACGCTCTGGCCGATGGCTTGATGTGCGCCGACGACAAGCGCCTGGCGTCGTCGGAAATGTCGCCCGGCTCGCGGACCCTGGCAGCCCAGATGTTTCGCGCGCCGCTCGAAAGCTTTGGCGGAACGGCGTGGCCCAGGACCCAGGGAAGCGATCTGCGAAAATTTCTGATCCAGATCCTGCAGCGGCATATTGAAAAGAAACTGGTAACCGCAGCCATGCTGGAGAAAATTAACTAAAAACTGAGAACCAGAAACTAAGAACTGACAAATTACAAACAAGAAACGTGCCACTCCCCAAACCCAACCCGCTTACCTTCCAGGAACTCATTCTGCGCCTGCAGACTTTCTGGGCTGAGCGCGGCTGCGTTTTGCAGCAACCGTACGACGTCGAAGTCGGTGCCGGCACCATGGCGCCTGAAACTTTTCTGCGTGTGTTGGGGCCGAAGCCTTACAAAGTTGCTTACGTGCAGCCCTCGCGCCGACCGGCCGACGGACGTTATGGAGAAAATCCCAACCGGCTTTTCAAGCATATGCAATTGCAGGTCATCCTGAAGCCGCCGCCGGAAAATGTGCAGGAGCTCTATCTCGAATCTCTGGGCGCGATGGGCATTGATCTGCGCCAGCACGACATCAAGTTCGAAGAGGACAACTGGGAATCGCCCACCCTGGGCGCGTGGGGAATCGGCTGGCAGGTCATGCTCGACGGACTCGAGATCACGCAGTTTACCTACTTCCAGCAGTGCGGCGGCGTGGATCTCGATCCGATTTCCGCCGAACTAACCTACGGACTGGAGCGCATCGCCGCTTTCCTGCAGGATGTCGATTCCATCTACGATATCGCGTGGGCACGCGATCCGGAAACCGGGCGCGTAACGACCTATGGCGATGTGCGGCTCGCGGATGAAGTGCAGTTTTCGGTTTACAATTTCGAAGCGGCCGACGTCGAGAAAGCCTGGAAACACTTCGAGCTGTGCGAGAGTGAATGTAAAGCGCTGCTCGAGAACTATGCCGCACTCACCGGAGACACAAGCGATGGCATTGGGCGCGACAAGAAACGATTTCCTTTGCTGGGCGCGTACGACCTCTGCCTGAAGTGTTCGCATCTGTTTAACATTCTGGACGCGCGCGGTGCAATTTCGGTGACTGAACGTGTGGGAGTTATCGCGCGAGTCCGCGCGCTGGCTGTGGGGATTGCGAAAGCCTATGTAGACCAGCAGGGCGGCGATGCCCGGGTAGAAGTTGAGCAGCAACCCGTCGCCGATAAGAAGCAGGGACGGAAGAAAGAGAAGTTGTCGTCGGTGGGATCGCCGTCCTGAGATTTTATTTAGCGCCGCCGTCCCGGCAGGATGCCGGTGCTACACAAATTGAAACTTACTTCACATGCCTGATTTTCTGCTCGAGATCGGTTGCGAAGAAATCCCGGCGCGGATGATCGACGCCGCGTCGCAGGAACTGCGCGAGCGTGTGCAAAAGTTATTGGACCGGGAACGCCTTCTGCCCAGCGGATCGGTCGACTCACTTGACACTCCCCGCCGCCTGGCGGTCCTGGCGGCCGGGCTTCCCGCCGCGCAACCGGACGTCACGGAGCAGGTGACTGGGCCGTCGGCAAGCGTGGCCTTCAAAGACGGGCAGCCCACTCCCGCGGCACATGCGTTCGCCAAAAAGGCTGGCGTGAATGTTTCGCAGTTACAGACTACGTCAACTCCAAAGGGGGATTACCTCTCGGCGAAGGTGACGAAGCCCGGACGCACTGCGGCAGAAATCCTGGCCGAAGCTCTTCCCAAAGAGATCGCTTCCGTCTACTGGCCCAAGAGCATGTATTGGCGCAAGCCGACCGAGCGCTTCGTCCGCCCGGTACGCTGGCTCGTTGCTATGCTGGACGCCGACGTCATCCCGCTGGAGTTCGATGGTGTGCGCGCCGGGAACCAGTCGCGTGGACATCGAATTCTGGCTGACGAACCGGTTTCGGTTCCCCGCGCCGGGACTCCTTATCTGGACGCTTTGGAGCGCGCCAAGGTTCTCGACCGCAGCGCAAGAGAAAAACAGATTCGCAAGACTCTCGACGCCGCCGCTCGCACCATTGCGGGCGCGCGCTGGCGCGAAGACAAATCGTTGCTCGATACCGTAATCAATCTCACCGAGTGGCCTTCCGCGATTCTGGGCGCCTTCGATCCCGAATTTCTGGACCTGCCGGAGGAAGTTCTGGTCACGGTCATGCGCGACCACCAAAAATATTTCGCCGTCGAAGATTCGCGAGGCAGCCTTTCGCCTCATTTTCTGGCGGTGCTCAACACCGATGGCGACCGCGACGGCGTCATCCGGCACGGGCACGAGCGAGTGCTGCGGGCCCGCTTCAACGATGCCCGCTTCTTCTGGCAGACCGACCAGAAACATACCTTGCGGGAGCGCGCTGGCTGGTTGAAGAACGTCACTTTTCAGAAGGACCTGGGCAGTTACTTTGACAAAGTTTTGCGAGTGCAGCGGTTGTGCAGCTGGCTGTGCGAAATCATCCGTAAGGCCGGGGTTGCGATTCGACCCGGCGTTATCCATAAGGCGGCCTTACTGGCGAAGGCCGATCTGACGACGGAACTGGTGAAGGAGTTTACCGAGTTGCAAGGGATTGTCGGTGGACTGTACGCGAGAGTACAGGAACTCGATCCCGACATGAAGGCCGACGCCCGCGAGGCGGTTGCGACCGCAATTTACGATCACTACAAGCCGGAATCGATGGAAGATTCGGTTCCACGGACCACCGAGGGCGCCGTGCTCTCCATCGCCGATAAAGCGGACAGCATCGCCGGCATGTTTGCGCTGGGGCTTCAGCCTACTGGATCAAAGGACCCGTTCGCACTACGCCGCCAGGCCAACGGCATCGTCAAAACGATCGCAGAACACAAGCTGCCGGTAAGTCTCGCCCAACTGTTCAAGGATGCGCGTGAAACCTACCGAGGCTCGGCCGCGGAGAAAAAGTTCTCAAGTACGGTAGATTACGACAGCGCGGTGAACCATTTCCTGCGCGAGCGCCTGGAGTTTTACCTGCGCGACGTTCTCGGTTTCAGTTACGACGTGGTAAAAGCTGTACTGGCCGCCAGCGCCGACGACGTGGTGGATGCGGCCGCGCGAGCGGAAGCGGTGAAAAGCGTTTTGCATATGCCCGAGTTTCTGGCCATTGCGGCCGCTTGCAAGCGCATGCGGAACATTCTGAAGCAGGCGAAGGAGAAGGGAATCCGGCCGGCAGAAAAGTTCGAGAATTTGGCCGATTCTGCCGATGAAGAGAAGGCGCTGGCCGCGTTCCTGGATACGCATGCTGCCAAAGTCGAGGGGCATCGGCAAAAGAAAGAGTATCGTGAAGCCCTGCTTTCGCTGGCGACTGCCAGGGAGCCGGTAGACAAATTCTTTGACAAGGTGATGGTCATGGTCCAAGACGACCGCGTACGGGCCAACCGCCTGGCGCTGCTGCAGACATTATTAAGAGAATTCTCCACCATCGCCGATTTTTCCGAGATCGTAACTGAAGGCACCAAGGAATCTTCGAAACAATAAAGGATCACATCTATTATGGCGACGCAAACTCTCCCCGAAACCAGCCTTGAGACCACAGAAAAAAATCCCGCCACCAAGTACGTCTACTTCTTCGGCGGCGGCAAAGCCGATGGCAACGGCAAGATGAAGGATGACCTGGGCGGCAAAGGCGCAGGTCTCGCCGAGATGACCAACGCGGGCCTCCCCGTGCCTCCGGGCTTCACCATCCAGACCGAAGCTTGCCGGGAGTACATGCGCACCAACGGCGTTTCGGCGGAGGTCGACCGCCAGATGGACGCCGCGCTAAAGCGTCTCGAGGAGTTGCAGGGCCAGAAACTCGGCAAGGGCGAGAATCCGCTGCTGGTGAGCGTGCGTTCCGGTGCGAAGTTTTCCATGCCCGGCATGATGGACACGATCCTCAACCTCGGCCTCAACGATCAAAGTGTTGAAGCCCTGGCCAAACGCAGCAATAATCCGCGCTTCGCCGCCGACTCTTATCGCCGCCTGATCCAGATGTTCGGCAACGTCGTGCTGGATATCCCCAAGCACGCCTTCGATGAAGTGTTCGATGCCAAGAAGAAGCAGAAAAAAGCCAGGCTCGATACCGATCTCGACGCCAAAGCGCTGAAGGAAGTAATCGAAGACTACAAAAAAGTCGTCAAGAAACACACCAAGCATGACTTCCCCCAGGACCCGCACCAACAACTTGTCATGGCCCGGGACGCAGTGTTCCGCTCCTGGCAAAACGATCGTGCCAAGCACTACCGTCGCATCAACAACATTGACGACATGCTGGGCACCGCGGTCAACGTGCAGGCCATGGTCTTCGGCAATCTCGGCGACACCAGCGGCACCGGCGTGGGATTCACCCGCAATCCCGCCACCGGAGCAAAAGAGTTTTATGGCGAGTTCCTGATGAACGCGCAGGGCGAAGACGTGGTCGCCGGCATCCGCACCCCGGTGCCGATCCTCGAATTGCAGAAAGTGATGCCCGCCGTTTACGACCAGCTGCGCGAGATCACCACGCGTCTGGAAAAGCATTACAAAGACATGCAGGATTTCGAATTCACCATCCAGGAAGGCAAGCTCTACATGCTACAGACCCGCAATGGCAAACGCACCGGGCCAGCGGCTGTCCGCGTTGCCATTCAAATGGTGGATGAAGGCTTGATCACCAAAGAAGACGCAATCTTCCGCGTCGACCCCAATCAGGTTTACGAGTTCCTGTTGCCGCGGCTGGATGAGAAGAGCGCCAAGGTAGAAGTGTTGGCCACGGGCCTTCCGGCATCACCGGGGGCAGCCGTCGGGCAGATTGTCTTCACCGCCGACGAGGCCGTGGAAAAGGCCGGTCACGGTGCGACCAAGAATCCTGTCATCCTGGTGCGCGCGGAAACCACGCCGGAAGATATTCACGGTATGGAAGTGGCGGCCGGGATTTTGACTTCACGCGGAGGCATGACCAGTCACGCCGCCGTGGTCACGCGCGGCATGGGCAAGTGCTGCGTGGCAGGCGCGGGCGATGTCGAGGTAGACGAAAAGGCGCGCGAGATGCGGGCGAAGGGGCAGGTGTTCAAGGCGGGAGACTGGATCTCGCTCGACGGCACCACCGGACGCGTGATCAAGGGCAAGCTTGGCACCATGGCCGCAAAGCCAGACGACCCTGAGTTGATGAAGCTCATGGGCTGGGCGGAACCGTTCCGCAAGTTGGGCGTGCGGGCCAATGCCGACATCCCGCGGGATGCCATCCAGGCGCGCGCATTCGGTGCCGAAGGCATCGGCCTCTGCCGTACCGAACACATGTTCTTCGGCGAAAAGAAACTCCCCCACATGCGCGCCATGATTCTCGCCAACAGCGAAAAAGACCGCCGCGCCGCGCTCAAGAAATTGCTCCCGCTGCAGCGCGCAGATTTCGTCGGAGTATTTCGTGCCATGGACGGTTTTCCAGTCACCATCCGCACGCTCGATCCGCCGTTGCACGAGTTCCTGCCGCGACGCGAAGATCTGATGGTCGAGATCGCGGTACTCGAAGCTACCAAGCCGAAATCCCCCAAACTCAAGGGACTCAAGACCCTGTTACGGCGGGTGGAAGAGTTGCACGAGTTCAATCCCATGCTCGGACATCGCGGCTGCCGTTTGGGAATCACTTATCCCGAGATCACCGAGATGCAGGCCCGCGCCATCTTCGAAGCTGCAGTGGCGGTCGCCAAGGACGGGGTGAAGGTTTATCCCGAAGTAATGATTCCGCTCACCGCCACCCTGAAAGAAATGGCGAACCAGGCGGCAATCGTGCACCGCGTGGCCCAGGAAGTCTTCAAAGAAAAAGAAAAAACCGTCGACTACCTGGTAGGCACCATGATTGAATTGCCGCGGGCTGCGCTGGTAGCCGACGAAATCGCGAAGGAAGCCCAGTTCTTTTCGTTTGGCACCAATGACCTGACCCAGACCACGTTTGGTTTTTCCCGCGACGACATCAACAAAGTGTTGCCGACTTATCTGGAAGAAGGCATCCTCAAACAGGATCCGTTTGCTGTACTCGATCGCGAGGGTGTCGGCCAATTAATCAAGATGGCAACCGAGCGCGGACGGAAAACCCGCCCCGGCCTCAAAGTCGGTATCTGCGGCGAGCACGGCGGCGAACCGTCGTCGGTAGAGTTCTGCCACCAGGTAGGACTGAACTACGTGTCATGCTCACCCTTCCGTGTCCTGACGGCTCGCCTGGCAGCGGCCCAGGCGGCAGCTACCGACAAGCTGAAAGTTGAAGGCGGGAGGACGAAATAAGCGGCAACATAAAACCGGGAGCGTAAGCCCTTTAAGCCTGCGCTCCCGTCACCGAATCCGGTCGAAACGTCCCAACGCAATCCAGCCTCACAAGCTCACAATTCCCTCCTTGCCCAGCTTGATCGGTTTCGCGGGATAGCTGAACTTGTCCGCTTTATCCGCTCCTTCGCGTTTCGAGTCGGTTACCGTGGTCATAAATCCGGAAATGTTCTCCTTATCGACGGTCAACGTTACATAACCGTGTTGTTTGTCGTTGGCCGCGATGAGGTGTGCTTTGGTTTCGGGATCGACTCCTTCCTTGCCGGGATTGGCCGTCAAACCGTGCAGGTGGTAATAACCGCCGTGCCCTGCCACCAGGAAAGGGATCGTGATGCCCTTGGAGACGGTGCACTCGATGCGCTGGTAATTGTGAACATGAGCGGTCAAGACCATGTTGGGCACGCGGCGAGAGTCATTGATTGCGTGCTGCACCGCATCCGCCATGGCGGGGCTGCCGCTGTGATGGTCATCAAACGAATAGACGGGATGATGCAAAGCCAGGATCAGCGCCTTGTCTTCCGCCGCCGTGGCAAACTCGTGGGTGAGCCACTGCTGCTGTACCGAATCGATCGAGCCATGTTCGGGAACATTCGTGTACATGCCAATAATAGTGACCAGCGGGCAGTTGAGAGTGAAGTAGACATTGGGCAGCGACATAGTCACTCGTGGCGCATCCTGCGATTCCGGGCGCACTTGCGCGCTGGGTGACATGAAGTAGCGCACCCAGCCGTCAAGAGAGGTCTGACTCGCGTTGACCGGATCGCCGTCGTGATTGCCGGGGATCGAAAAGATCGGCGCCGAGTAATGGTTGTAGGGATCGTAGAACTGTTCGTAGTATTTGTCGATTTCACCGTTGTAGTAAACCACGTCGCCGAGATGATAGAAAAAATCGGGCGCCTCACCCGCGGGGTTGTTAAGATCGCCCTTCATTTTTGTCGCAACATCGGCTTGATACTCAGCGTTCTTGATCCCGCCAGTGTCGCCCACGGTGTGAAAGACGATTTTTTTGGCTGAGCCAATCTCGGGCAGGGAAGTTTCCAGCGAATAATGATACGGCGGATCCCCCAAGGGTGGGGGGAGCGGCTGAAAACGCTGTGTGCGGTGAGTGAGGGTTGACAGCGGATGCACGCCCGGATAGGCCTGCGAACGTTTGCGGGGTGGGCGGGGATTAACCTGCCCTTGACGGAGCACGGTTTGCATAGTTCTCTCCTTGATTGTGTTGTTTTCGAGTACTGATTTTGGAGGGAAGAGGGTATTGCGGAGCCGAGCCCTTACGATACTCGCCGAGTCTTGCGAAAGCAAGCGTGGCGGCGATGCCCGGGGGGCGATAGGAGCACGATTGCATGTGCCTGTTGCGTCCCGGACAACGATCGATGCTATTGCATCCTTTGCAGCCTTGCGATCAATTTCTGCGCGAAGTTCTCGTCCGACTCCGACCAGAGCAGTCGTGCGCCGGCGCCGGAGTTTTTTTCGATTTTGCCGGTAAACTCGACCAGTTTCTGCACGTTCGCCCGCACTCTCGCCGCAGCCTCGATGGTCAGCGGGACTTCGTCCTGAAGAAAGAGCGAGTCCAGACCCAGGTCGACCTCGATGTGGCCTTCCCTTTCATAAACTCCGTCGTCAAACTCGGTTCCGTGTACGAGGAATTTCACTTGCGACGGTTGCTGAGTCCATTCGCCATTTTCGCCAACGATCCAAAGATCCCAGAATGCTTCAAACAGGTAGGCGTAGTCTTCATGGAGCAGGTCGGACGCGATCAGTACCGCCTCTTCGGGGGAAATACCCGGCCGGAAGCGCCGTTCGAGGATGGTCGGTTCGTCCCAGGAGACGGGATGAAGCGCCAGATAAGTGACTCCCGGCTGCTGGAGCGAAAACAAAAATTGCCGCATCACAGCCAGCGCATGAGGCAACATTTCATCGGCCTCAAAACTGGAAAACCAAAGACTCAAATAGAGAGGATCAGCCATTCGAAACCGGCGCACACCAATCGCCCAGGGCGCCGCTTTCATTCTAACCCGCTGGCTGCGCACATGTTTGAGTCGCGCCGCCTGGAACAACTCTGACCCTAATTTCAGCACCGCACGGTAATCGCCCAACTCGAATATGCGTTCACGCCACGTTCTTTTGACACTGCTCCGATGCGCTGTTAACATCGAATCTCAATCCGCAGGCTCCCGCCTTAGAAGTGTGGTCCCCGTCGTCTAGCCTGGCCTAGGACATCGCCCTTTCACGGCGGTAACACGGGTTCAAATCCCGTCGGGGACGCCAAACCTTATCAACGATTTACGCGAATTTGCTCAGAAATTCGCGGTACAACGACGGTACAACTTGGTCTTGGCCTAATCATGCCCACAACCTTGCTCTGGGCGGCGCGCTTGTCCGGACTCAGAGCCTGGGTGTACGTGTCGAGCGTCATCCTCGATGTGGCGTGGCGTAACAGCTCCTGCACAACCTTTACGTCCTCCCCATTACCCTTGAGCAACGTTGAGAAGGTGTGCCGAAACGTATGCCATCCCAGTTTCTTCTTGATTCCCAGCCGCTTGGCTATCGGCTGGATGTGGTCGCGCATCACGGTACTCAGCCAGACAGGCTGCTTACCGCGCTTGGTTCCGGCCCGGTTAGAATTCGTGGCCCATACGTAGTCGCACGGATTCTTGTACGGGGTTTCTTCGTACCACGCCATGAGGTCCCGAGCCACGTACTCGTCGATCGGCATCAATTTCCTTGACACCTCCGTTTTCACCGGGCCCACATGCTGGTCGACCAGTGACCGGCTCACGTTCAGATGCAGATTGGAGAAATCCACATCCTCCCATTTCAGGCCGGCGAGCTCACCTCGACGCAATCCGGTGGGCATGTCGACGAAAACCATGGCCTTCTCTCGAACCCCAAGCGATGCGAGAAGCAATTGCATCTCTTCCACTTCGAGAATGTCGGGTATCCGTTCACGTTTTCCGGAGACGCGAACACCCGAGCCTTTGACCGGGCCAGTGATTGGATTTCGATCAATGAACCCCCACCGAATGGCGTGATTGAAGACACTGCTCATCGCGTCGCGGATCTTCTCCTTGGTACCGCCTGCCAAAGGTTTGGGTTCGTCAAACCTGGTTGTGACAAGCGTCCTAAGCCATTGCTCAACGGCGATGGTTTTGATGGCTCGTAATTCGAACCTTCCCCATTGAGGTAGGACCCACCTGTTCAGAACCCACGTCTTCCTGCTGCGGGTCGAATAGGCCTTGCCGTCTCGTCCATAGTCCGCGAGTTCGTGGAACTTGTAGTGCTCCACGGCCTCCGCCATGGTGATCGAGGTCAAGGGAGTCGGGCCATCAGTGTTGACGTTTAGCCGCAGTCCAGCTAGCAAATCCTGCAGCTTCTTGCTGTTTTCTGGATAGTCCTTAACGGGACCAATGGTCTTCTTGCGCTCGCGTATGACACCGTCCGCGCATCTTCTTCGCCAGCGAAATTGCCACCTTTCGATCCCGTCCTTCCGGGTGGTCCTTTGTAGACACCCGTTCTGATAACGTGCCAGCATTCACTTCCTCCTGGAATTCTGGCACGGGTCGCTGGTTGAATTTACCTTGCCACGCGTCCAAGCGTCCAGCTCTGAGATTAAGAATCTCCATTTCCGGCGCTTGCTGCCGGTCAGTGGGTGAGCTGGAATCGATCCTTGTCGCGCGAGTCGCAGCACTGTCTTGCGGTTGTATTTTACGAACTCTGCAGCCTGCACGACATCAACGAACGCTTCTGCTC
>Ga0209068_10000845_pt1 | contig 15707 bp, 12 predicted proteins | sample ColStrG_CSR_2012_FD_187200 | JGI IMG/M metagenome (GOLD analysis project Ga0209068, IMG submission 187200) | Freshwater sediment microbial communities in response to fracking from Pennsylvania, USA - Cold Stream Run_MetaG_CSR_2012 (SPAdes)... | ecosystem: Environmental > Aquatic > Freshwater >... | reverse complement strand
GGCGAGCTCGCCCGATCGGATCGGGATGGTGAGCGGGCCGACGGGATCGGGCCCGGCTCCGGTGTCGCCGAGGAGCGGGAGGCGGCCATCCGGGCGGCGTAGAGCCTGGTAAAACGTCAGGCTCCGCTCGTACTTCTCGATCCATGGCGGGGCGGGCGCCATGTGCTGACGCGCCAGATACGTGAAGGCCAGGCTCAGCAGCTCGATGCCGTCCCGGTGGTACCCGGCCGAATGCTCGAGGATGGCTCCTTCGTCGTTCACGTAGAAGGCCATCTGCCCCTCGAACCGGTCCAGCGCGGTCCGCGCATAGATCTGGGCCCGGGGCAGGCTGGGGAACGCGAGCGCGTAGTGCCACAGCCCGAGGTTCTGCATGACCCCGTGATTGGTCGCCAACGTGAAGTGATCCGGGCGGGCCAACACCGCGGCACTCCGCGCCACCAGCTGGAGCACGGCCTCGGCCACCGCCGGGTCGTAGGCGGGGTGCCTGCGGTACACGAGCCAGAAGTGGGCGAGCACCGGGATCCGGGCCGCCACCGCGTGGTCATTCCAGAGAAATCCGGTGGGAAGCCAGGCCCGGCGCTCGAGACTCGACCATCCGAGGATCACGTCACGCGCCGCGAGGAGATACCGGTCCTGCCCGGTGGCCTCGTAGGCCCGCAGGAGCAGCAGGGGCAGGGTCAGGGCGGCCTGAGACAGCTGCCATCCGCCGCTCCCGCGCGCCACGTCCGCCGGCGAGAAGGGCATCGTGACCTGGACGTGGGGGAGACCGGGCACGTCGACCACGCCCTGGAGCAGTCGATCCGCGGGGCCCACCGGGTCGCTTAGATCGACCACCGGCCGCGCAACGAAGTAGCCCGGCGTCAGCGCGGCCAGGGCGCGGAGGGTGGCATCATCGGGCGTTCGGCGCGCTTCCTCGATGGTCGCGGCCGGTATGGGAACGCTCGCCACGTAGTAGTGGGCAAAATGCGGGAGCCAGACGCCCACCAGCACGAGGGTCGCCGCCAGGGCCCCGACCGCAGCCCCCAGTCGGCCTCCGAGCCGCATGGCTACCGCGGACTGGGGCTGGCTGGCGTACCCGGGCCCGCCGCGTGCTTGTACAGGAACACCCTCGGCTGGGTCGGCGAGTAGGTCACGGTCATCACGACTCCGTACGTGTCGATCGGAATGGCGATCGAACACGAGACGGCGCCGTACTGGCCCACATCGAAGAACGGGGGTCGCTGCGCCTGCAGCGTCCAGCGATCGGTCTCCGAATCATAGGCGTAGAACGTGGAGTCCTCCCCGAACAGGAGGAAATGCCCGCTGACCGGATCCACGGTGAAGATCGCGTGGCCGCCGCTATCGAGCGGGACCGGAGAATCACCCATCTGGCGAATGCTGCCCTTCGCATCCATCCGGTACACCGTCTTGACCCCGCTGCCGCCCCCGAAGATCAAGACCTTGGCGACCGGGCTGTACTCGGCGGTGGCGTGATAGGGCCCGGTCTTGATGGTCGTCCAGGGCGAGGTCCAGCGGCCGCGCCCGACGTAGTAGAACTCGATCTCGCTGGTACCCACGAACAAGATCCCATCGCGATCGGGGAAATACTGGATCGATCCGCAGCAGTTGAAGTCGCCCTGCGGAATCGTCGTCAGCTTCCGCCAGGCCTTCTGCGCGATCTTGTAGGCCCAGATCTCCGGTCGGTTGAACGGGCGGAAGTAGAGCTCGCCGGTGGCCGGGTTGATCGTGTTGTGATCGTAGGTGTGGTTGTAGAGCAGGTACGACGGGGTGGGATCCGGCTCCTGGCGCCAGGCGTTGGTCGCCTCGTCGTACGTGATGAAGCGTCCTTGATTCTCGTGCGGCCCGCCCACGAAGAGCACCTGGTGCGACGTGGGATCCCAGACCCCGCTGTTCTGATACTCGAGGATGTTGTACACCATCACGTGGGTGGGCACCTGCAGCAGGGCCGGCGTGAGGCCGGAGGTCTTCAGCTCCGCCCACGTCCCGGGCGCCATCGACCCCGCGAGACTCGCGAGGGCGCTCGGGTCCGCCGCGGCCAATCGAGGAGAGCAGACAAGGCATCCGATCACCACGGCCAGCAGGCCGAGCCCCGCGACGGTGGATCGTGCCCCGTTCGTCGTCACGAGCCGGCCACCTCGTCGAGGCACGCCGCGAGGGCGCGAGCCTGGGAATGGCGAGCGTAGCGCTCGACGCGCCCGATCGTCGGAAGAGGATGGGTGCCTCGACGAACCGCATCGAGGAAGCCCGGGAGCTGAGCCTGAAGGGCGTCCTCGTCGAGCAGATCGATGCGGGTGGTGCCTCCGCACTCGGCGAGCAGGACACCGGTGTCACCCTCGGCAGGCGTCAGCGCGAGGATGGGTCGTCCGATCCGGAGGTACTCGTAGGCCTTCGCCGGGATCTGGTGATTGCAGGGCGTACCCTGCAGGACCAGCAGCGCGCCCGCCGCCGCGCTGTCCTGCAGCGCCTCCCGGTAGGGCAGGGGCGGGAGAACGAAGACGAGATCCTGGAGATCCAGGCTCTGGACGAGGTCGGTGTAGTAGTCCGGCGTGCCGGGGGCGCGCAGATCGAGCCGGAAGCTCCCGGGATCGAGCCGGCCATCCTTCCGGAGGCGGGCCAGCGCGCGAAGCAGCGGTCGCGGATCGCGCTCGTCCTGGTAGATGAAGCCGGCGTGAACGATCCGGACGGGCTGACCCTCGGGAACCGTCGTCGGCACGGTCCGGGGAGCGCTCGAGAAATCCGCCTCGTCGTAGCCGTTCGAGATCACCAGGCAGCGGGCGGGCACCGCGCCCGGAACACGGGACAGGAAGTCCTGCCGCGCGGACGGCGTCGTGAAGATGAGGCGGGCCGCGGACGCGGCGGCCCGCCGCTCGATCCACTGATGAATCCGGCGGGTCGGCCCGTGCGAGGGATATCCCGCCTCGATCATCGGGTCCCGGAAGTCGGCCACCCAGGGGATGGACGTGAGCCGGTGGAGCGTCAGGGCGATCAGGGAGGCGGTGGCAATGGGATAGGTGGACCAGATGACCGTGGGCCGATGCCGGCGGATGAGTCGAAGCCCGGCCGGTACCGCTCCGAGCCACCAGGAGATCCACTGGTCGGGCACACCCAGCATCCGCAGGCTCGACCCCCTGACCGCGAGATGTCGCCGCGTGTCGATGGCGAAGGCCCGGGCCACCTCCACGTCCGCGGGGACGTCCGCCAGCCCCTCGCGGCTCGTCTCCGGGTACGCGCGGGGGGCGGCGGTCAAGACCAGCGGTCTCCAGCCGGAGGCGGGCAGGTGCCGGGAGAACTTCAGGGTCCGCTGCACGCCACTGCTCCCGAAGCTGGGCGGATAGTGAAACGCGACCATCAAGACGGATTTCACGAGGGTAGGACGTCTTCCATTCGGAGACGCGGCCGGATCAAGGTGGTGACGCCGTCCGCCGCCAGCACCTCCGCCGGAGTGGCGTGACTCAGGAAGCCGAGCGGGCTCGCGGTCAGCCCGTAGGCGCCCGACTGGAAGATGCCGACGAGATCGCCGACCTCGGCGAGAGCCAGCATCGCGTCACGCGCCAGCGTGTCGAGCGGCGTGCACAGCGGCCCCACCACGTCCACGGTCTGGGAGGACTCCGCTCCGAGGCGAGTCACCACCGCGAGCGGGAAATTTCGCTTGATCACCTGTCCGAGGTTGCCCGACGCGGCCAGATGATGGTTCATGCCGCCGTCCACGATGTAGAACGTCTTGCCCCGCGACACCTTGATGTCGTTGATGCGCGCGACGTAGATGCCGGCTTCCGCCACGAGGTAGCGCCCCGGCTCGACCAGGAACCGCGTGCCGGCCAGGCGGCGGTCTCCCTCGATCTCCGCCATCAACGCCTGTAGCTGCTCACGGAGCTTGTGCGTGTCGAGCGGACGCTCGGTGGCGAAGTAGGGCACTCCCAGCCCGCCCCCGAAATCCAGGGTAGCCAGCGGATGACCGAGACGGCCCGCCAGGCGGCGGGCGATCTCGAGCCCTCGGCGATACTGGTTGACGAGCACCGTCGCGTCGAGGATCTGGGTCCCGCTGAAGATATGCAGACCACGAAAGTCCACCGCGGGATCTGCCAGGAGCGCGTCGGTGACCTCGTCGAGGCTCTCCTCGTCCACCCCGAACGGGGCCGGCTTGCCGCCCATGCGCATGGCGCCGCCCTGGACCTCGGCGCCGGGGTTCACGCGGAGCCCCACTCGCGCCTGCGTCCCCAGCCGCCGGGCCACCGCGCTGATACGACGGGCCTCGAGGGCGGATTCCACGTGAATCTCCCCGACCCCCGACGCGAGCGCGGCCTCGAGCTCGGCCTCGGTCTTTCCCGGTCCGGCAAACAGGATGCGCTCGGGCGGACAGCCGGCGGTCAGGGCTTGCCGGAGCTCCCCCGCGGAGGCGATCTCGAGACCCGCCCCCTTCTCGAGGAACCGGCGCAGAATCGCTCGATTCGGATTCGCCTTCACCGAGTAGCAGATCGAGAACTCCGGCGGGAGGGTCTCGCGAAGGAGGGCCCACTTCCGGTCGAGCACCGAGGCATCGTAGGCGAAGAACGGGGTTCCGAACTTGTCCGCGATCTCCCGGATCGAAACCCCGCCAACCCGGAGCTCGCGATCGGAGCCGGGGAAATACTGGGTCAGCAGGGCGGCGACGTGGTCCACGGGAGAGCGCTACAGCCCTTCCCGACGCCGGAGGGCCGGATAGTCGACCTTCCCGCTGCTGGTCCGTGGCATCTGGTCGAGCACCTCGATCGCCTTCGGCACCATATGTCGCGGCATGTTGGCGGCGCAGAACTCGCGCAGCCCCTCGGCTTCGGGCTCCGCCCCCTCACGACCGACCACGAACGCCTTCACGGTCTGCCCCAGCACCTCATCCGGAATCCCGATCACCGCGGCGATCTTGAGCAGGCCGCTCTTGAACAGCACCTCCTCCACCTCGGTCGGGCTGATCCGGAACCCGGAGGACTTGATCATCGTGTCCCGCCGGCCGATGAAGTAGAGGAACCCCTCCTCATCCATCTTCACGTAGTCGCCCGAGTAGCACACGCGCTCCACGTCGCCCAGCTCCGGAGGCAGAAAGGGATGGGGACGGAGCACCTTGGCGGTGAGCTCCGGCTGCCCCCAGTACCCCATCGACACGGTCGGACCTCGGTGCACGAGCTCGCCGACCTCCCCCGGCTTGCACGGCTTGCCCTCTTCGTTGATGACCAGGATCTCGGTGTCGGGGATGGCCTTGCCCATGGACGTCGGGCGCCGGTCGAGCTCCGTCGGCGGCAAATAGGTGGACCGGAACGCCTCCGTGAGCCCGTACATGAGATAGACCCGGGTGAGGGGGAGCAGCTCCCGCAGCGTCGCCAGGACCGGCTGGGGCATCGCACCGCCGGTGTTGGTGATGTAGCGCAGGTGCGGGAGGCTCTGCTTGTGCAGCCCCGAGCTCGGCTGGGACAGGAGGCTCCAGAAGGTCGGCACCCCCGCCAGCCCGGTCACCCGCTCCGCGAGCAGGGTCTTGACCACCTCGCGGGCGAACACGAAGTTGATCAGCACCAGCGCCGCACCCTGCTGCCACGCGGTCATGAGCTGGTTCATCCCGGCGTCGAAGCTGAACGGCAGGACCGCCAGGATGCGATCGGCCTCGTTGATCTCGAGATACGTCGACACGATCGAGCTGCCGGCCATGACCTGCGCGTGGCTCAGCATCACTCCCTTGGGCTTCCCGGTAGAGCCGGACGTGTAGAGGATCGCGGCCAGATCCTTCTCGATTCCGTGGTCGCGCCAGCCCGCGGGGACGTCGAGCGCGCACACCTCGTCGAAGGCGTACGTCGCCAACGGCCCGTCCACCGGCCCCGACTCGCCGACCAGGATCAGGAAGTCGAGCGACGGAGTCTCCTTGATCGTCTGACGGAGCGTCTCGAGCTTTTCGCGGGTCGTGATGAGCCCCTTCATCTGGCAGTCGCGCGCAATGTGGCCGACCTGCTCGGGAAAGAGCACACCGCTGATCGGCACGTAGACGCCGCCGGCCCGCGAGACCCCGAAGATCGAGAGCGCCTGCGGCACCGACGCGTCCAGGTAGATGCCGATGCGATCGCCACGCTGAAGGCCCGCCTCACGAAGTCCACGGGCCAGCCCGGACACCTTCTGGTCGACCTCCGCGTACGAGAAGCGCTGCGAGCCGTGAACGAGCGCCTCCGCGTCCGGGCGCCGGCGGGCGCTCGCCCGCAACATGTGGTGAATCAAGAAGTCCATTCCTAGGCCTCCACGAGAACGTAGCTCACGCCATCACGTCCGCATACGTCATGTTCCAGGGCTGTCCGCTCTCCGGGTGCGCTCCGGCGTAGGCCACCACGTGCGGTCCGCACTCCCGGGCCCGGAACCCCGCGGTCCGAAGCGGAGCGGCCAGGGGATGATCCGCGGAGATTAGCGTGTGCAGCGACTCGAGCCCCGCCGCCTGTCCGAGCTGCGCCGCCGCATCCAAGAGATCGGCGACCTCGTCCGAGGACAGGGTGCCGAAGAGATCCACCACGATCGAATCGTGATGCATCGTGGTCATCACCAGGAAACCCCTCAGCTCACCGGAGCGGCGCGCGGTCATCACCTGGTACTCCTGCAGCGGGTCATCGCGGTAGCGCCAGTTCAGGTCCTCGGCCGCCCGTCGGCCCCGGACGCCGCCGCCTCCGTCCACCCGCCGGTCCAGGGCGGAGAACTCCTCGTCGAAGCGACCGGGATGGAGCGCGATCTCGAGCTCCGGGCTTCGGCGGCGCATCCGGGACGTGAGACGGATCACCGCGTTGCCGAGCCGGGCCGCCGCGGCGGTCGCAAGACCGCGACCCAGGAGCTTGGCGAACTGACGATCGGTCCGCAAGAGTCGGGTGTGGCGCGTGAGGGTCGCGCTGGATGTCATCCGAAGGCGGCGAAACGTCGACATGCCGCGCGCGTTTGGAGGGCAGTCGTAGCACAGCGCCAGGTGCCCCGTATCCACGGGCCCGAACGTGGCCTTCTGGAGCATCAGGGCCGGCCCGAGGCTCCGGTGGCTGGGATCGATGGCAAAATCGCCGACCTGCCCGCAGAGCTCCACCTTGTCGCCCCGCCAGATGGCGCGCCGGAAGAGCGAAGCGACCCCGACCGGATCACGGCTCTCCGAATCCCACAGGAGCCAGGACCACGCCGGGCCCAGGTGCCCGTCGCGATAGATCCACTTGAAGCGCCGAGCGTGCGGGAGGTCGGGCAGATTCCGCTCCAGAACCGCCACGAGGTCCTCATACTCAGTGTCGAGATTCACCGCCCGAATTCGTACGGTCATGGCGGTCAGCGGGACCCGACGCTCGGTCGGTCCTCGACGAAGCTCGTCAGCCGCCTCAGGGTCTCGAAGTGCTCCGGGATCAGGTCCTCGTCCGCCACCGTGATCCCGAACTCCTGCTCGAGGTAGCCGACCAGGTCCAGCACCCCGAGCGAATCGAGGATGCCGTTCGCCAGCAGATGGTCGTCCACCCCCAGCGTCTGCTTCCGCGCGGAGGGGAAGTGCTCGACGAGAAAGCTCTTGATCCGGTCCGTCACCGATTGGTCGCTCATGACGTGTCTCCCTGAGTAGTGCTCAACCGTCCCGGTCCCCGTGAGTCAGGAACCAGGTCGAGTGTTGGAGGAAGGCGGAGTGGAGCTCGGTGCCAGGCGGGGTGTAGACGACGACCGGCGAATCCCCCCGCGGACGGAAGCCGAGGCGAGACAGCCGGGCGACCCACGACGGGCCCGCGACGAGCGCAGTCCGCAAGTCGGTAGCGCCCTGGGCCCACGCCCGCGCGATCGCGTGGCGGAGCAGCGCGCTCGGCACCCTCTCGTCCGGTACCGTGAAGACATCGACGAGCGTCGCCACCGTTCCCTCACGCGCCATCGCCGCGTACCCCACCAGCGTGGGGCCGACCCGGGCAGTCAGCAGCTCGTGCTCCTGGATCGGATTGTCGCGATAGCGCCAGTTGAGATACCGGCCGGATCGCTCGCCGCATATGCCGTGGGCGGAGGCGGTCCGCCTCGCCAGGTCGGAGAATTCCTCGCCGCAGCGCCCCGCGTGCACCGCCACCGTCAGGGCTCCGGTGGACCGCGGCGACCGGGCCGTCCACCCCAGTGCCACGTCCGCCAGGCCTCCGACTGCACCCACCCAAGCGCCGCCGCGCTGCCGCAGACGGGGGGCGATCCGAAGGGGTCGAACCATGCGGAGGAAGCGCTGGGACGGGGCTATCCGCAGGCGCCGATAGATCGCCTCCATCGAACGACTCGGAAAGTCGTAGCAGAGCGGCACCCCGTCCGCGGCCAGGTCGTCGAGGCATGCCCGCTGAAGCTGGAGCGCCGGGCCGAGGGCGCGGTGCGTCTCCGCGACGCAAAAGTCACCCAGGAGCCATCCGGTCACCGCTCGCCCCTCCACGAGCATGCGTCGCGGGAAGGCTCCCGCCATCCCCACCGCCTCGCCGGTCGAGCCATCCTCGGCCATCCAGATGCGCCCGTGGCCGGCAGGCGCGGTCTGGTAGAGCCAGTCGAAGCGGCGCCGATCGTATGCCGGGTTGACGTGACGAGTCAGCAGCCGGATCGCGACATCTCGATCGCCATCCACATCGCCGGGACGGATCTTCACGATCATCGCCCCGGCCCCCGGGCCCGCAGGCTTCCCTCGGTCGGGGTGCTCTCGTCGACGAACAGACGATGCCACAGCTCGAGCGACATCAGCGCCCACAGGTGGTGAGCGTGATTCCGCTGGCCTTCCTGATGACGCGTCCACATGCCGCGAATCGCGTCCGCCTGGAAGTAGTTGCGTCCGAGCGCCCGCTCGGACAGGAGCAGGTCCTCCCCCATCGGACGGAGGTCACCCCGCAGCCACGAGGCCAGCGGGATCGAGAAGCCCATCTTGGGGCGGTGAATCACGGCCGCCGGAACTCGCTTCTCGGCGAAGCGCTTCAGGAGGTACTTCGACGTCCGCCCGTGATACTTCATCTCCGAGGGCAGCCCCGCCGCGAACTCGATCACGTGATGGTCGAGCAGCGGAGATCGCACCTCCAGCGAGTTCGCCATCGCCATCCGGTCCACCTTCACCAGGATGTCGTTCGGCAGCCAGGTCTTGAGGTCCACGTACAGGATCCGCCGAAGATGGTCCAGTCCCCGCACTCGGTCGAAATGCGCCCGGAAGGCGGTGAACGGGTCGTGGCCGTTGAGGCTATGGCGGAAGCCGTCCGTCAGCAGCCCCTGCTTGTCGGCCGGTGTGAACAGGCTCATGTCGTGGAAGTAGGCCTGTTCGGGGTCGAGGCTCAAGTTCCGCAGGAGGAACTTCCACCGCAGCGGCCGCGGAAGCCGGTCCGCCTTGGGCCAGATGGAGGCCAGCGGCCCCAGAATGCCCCGGCGCACCGGTGCCGGTATCGAGCCTCGGAGGCGCGCCTCGAGCAGGTTCAGGCCATATCGCCACTGGTAGCCGGCGAACACCTCGTCCCCGCCATCGCCCGACAGGGCCACCGTCACGCGCCGCCGCGCGGCCTGGGAGACGTAGTAGGTGGGAATCGCGGAGGAGTCGGCGAACGGCTCGTCCAGGTGCCACACGAGCGTGGGCAGAATGTCGACCGCGCGCGGCTTCACGACCACTTCTTCGTGGTCGGTCCGCAGCGTGTCGGCCACCGTGCGGGCGTGCGGAGCCTCGTTGAAGGCTCGCTCTCCGAATGTCACGGTGGTGGTCGCGACCGGCCGGTCGAGCAGGGAGGCCATGGTCGCCACGACCGCGGTCGAGTCGACCCCGCCGCTCAGGAACGCTCCCAGCGGCACGTCGCTGATCAGCCGGAGCCTCACCGCCTCCGTGAAGATCGCATCGAACTGCTCGAGGCACTCGTCCTCGCTGCGCGCGGGCACGTCGCGGTAGGCGACGTCCCAGTACTCGACGGTCCGGGTGCGCCCGCCTTCCCACACGAGGTAGTGCGCGGGCGGGAGCTGCTGGACGTTCTGGTAGATCGTCCGCGGAGCGGGCACGGCCCCGAACGTGAGGTAGTCGTCGAGCGCCTCGACGCTCAGAGCGCGCTTCACCGAGGGATCGGTGATCAGGGCCTTGAGCTCCGAGCCGAACAGGAGCCGCTCGCCGTCCTGCGTGTAGTAGAGGGGCTTCTTGCCGACCCGGTCGCGCGCGAGAAGCAAACGCCGCGTGCGGAGATCCCAGAGCGCGATGGCGAACATGCCCCGGAGCCGGGCCACGAAGCCGTCTCCGTACTCCTCCCAACCGTGGACGAGCACCTCGGTGTCCGAGGATGTCGTGAAGCGGTGTCCCCGCTGGAGAAGATCCGTCCGCAGCTCCTGGAAATTGTAGATTTCCCCGTTGAAGACGACGACCTTGCTGCGGTCCTCGTTGTAGATCGGCTGGTCGCCGGTGGAGAGGTCGATGATGCTCAGGCGCCGGTGGCCGAGTCCGGCGCCCGGCCCCCAGAAGAAGCCGTCCGCGTCCGGGCCGCGGTGCGACAGCACACTCGTGACCCGCCGCAGGAGATCGCGGTCCACGGGGTGCGCCGCATCCCGGTACACCACTCCGCTGATGCCACACATGCTCAGGCGCTCCTCGCCAGCCGGCTCGCGGCCAGGCTGGTGTACAGGTTCGCGTAGGCCTCGACCATCCGCTCGAGGCTGAAGTCTCCGTTCGCTCGCTGGCGCGAGGCCTGGCCATGTCTTCGGCCGAGCTCCGCATCGCCCACGTATCCGGCGATCGCCCCCGCGAGCGCGGTGGGGTCCTGGCGCGGCACGAGAGCGCCGCCCACCCCTTCCTCGACGAGCTCCGGGTTGCCCCCGACTCGAGTGGCGACCACCGGCAGACCGCTCGCCATCGCTTCCAGGATCGTGTTGGAGATGCCCTCCGCGATCGACGGCAGCACGAACACGTCGAGCGCGGACATCACGGTCGGAATGTCGTCGCAGCTCCCGAGCAGGCGAACGTGGTCCTTCTGTCCCAGCGTGGCGGCCACGCGCTCGAGCTCCGCCCGACAGGGCCCGTCTCCGGCGATCAGGAGCAGCGCGTCCGGGTGCGCCATCCGCACCGTCGCGAACGCGCGGATCAGTCCGGCCTGGTCCTTGACCGGGTCCAGACGCCCGACCGTTCCAACGATCGGAGCGGCCGCGGGCAGGCCAAGCCGCACCCGCGACTCCAGCCGGCCGCCTCGGCCGAATCGGGACAGATCGACACCGTTGTGGATCGCGGTGACCTTCGCGGCCGGCACCCGGACGTCCTCGATCAGCCAGCGCCGCAGATCCGTCGAGACGGTCACGAAGTGGTGCACCAGAGGGGCCAGCGCACGTCGGATCCGATTCCGCCGCCGGTTTCGCCCATCCGGGTCCGAGACTTCTCGCCCGTGCTCGCCGTGGATGACGAGGGGAACCCGGGCGACCCGGGCGGCGGGGATCGCGTCGACGGCGGGCCAGTTCCGCGAGTGGACGATGAGCGGCCGCAGTTGCCGCAGGAGGCGGACGAGACGCAGCAGGGCCCACGGGTCCTGGCCGGGGCGCTTGCCCAGGACGATGACCTCCGCGCCAGGTCGGAGGCGGGCGTGCAGCGGCCCGTCCGCGGTCATGCACACGATGACGTGCCGGAAGCGGGACGAGGTGGCGTTGACCAGGTTCACCACGCCGTTCTCCAGACCGCCGATGGCCAAGGAATTGACCACGTGGACCACCAGCGGCAAGGCGGAGGTCGGCCGGGGGATCGGTCTCGTCACGGAAGGGTCGCCACGATCATGCGGAGGGTGCGGAGACCGCCGGTCAGCCCGTCGATGCACGCCTCGCGGATCTCGGTCGAGTCGGTCAGGTATTCGCGTCGCCCCGTGCACGCCAACAGACGTAGCCGCACGTCCATGATCTGCTTATTCTGCAGGGTCAGCAGGGGATCCGGAAACTTCGCGGTGGCGAGGATGAGCTGGTTGCTCTCGTACGCGCCCCGGAGGTAGCGGTAGGCGTCGAGCAGATATCGCACCGCGGCCGAGGTGGTCTCGGCGTCGCCTCTCGACGTCAGGAGGCCGAGGCCCTGCTCGTAGGCGGGCAGGGCGGTCCGAACCTGCGTGGCGACGACCTTCGGGTCCTTCACGTTGTGGAAGAGGGGCGAGTCCTTGACGTTCCCCTCCTGGGCCGCCGCGGGCAAGGAGGCCATCGCGACGAGGACGAGGGCCTGCCCCAGGCCCCATTTCCATCGATTCATGTGACACGCCTCGCTCATCTGGGCTCCCTCCTAGGCCTGCGAACCCGAGAGCAGGTCCCGGGCCACGGTTCTCAGCTCGGTTCCGAGGGTACGATCGAGCAAGAAGAGTGCCACGATGTACGTGCTCGCCCCGGCCAGGATCTCCGCGGCGAGGCCCTCCACCGGGCTCATCTGGAATGGCAGCCCGTGCTGCAGGAAGACCACGGCCACCACCATGGCGCCGGTGGCCCCCAGAGGAGAGGCGAGCCTCCGCAGGTACTCGCCCGCCGAGAGGTCGATCTCGGCCAGGGCCGGAAGCACCAGGGTGAGCCGCAGCGGTATCACGACGATCAGACGCGTGACCACCACCGCGACGAGACTGATCCAGGCTCCGGCCACGGTCGCGGCGGTCACCACCGCGAACCAGAGCAGAGCTCGGTTCAGCAACAAGCTGGCCCGGCCACGGGCCATCAACAGCGGGCTGCAGGTGATGGTGGAGAGCACCACCGCGCTCTCCAGACACAGGATCTGGAACGGGATGATGAGACCTTGCCACTTCGCGGAGAGGAGAACCGGAATGAGCTCGGGCGCGACAAGGGCCAGCCCGATCTGGACCGGCAGCGAGATCACCGTGAGGTACTTCGAGATCTTGAGAAAGTACGCGGTGAGCTCGGTCCGATCATGCTGGAGCTTGGAAAACACAGGCAGCGATATCTGGTTGATGATCGCGGTCGACAGCCGCATCGGCGCCTCGGTCAGGCCCTGCGCCATCGAGAAAAGCCCCACCGCCGTGCTGCTGAGCAGGCGGGCGATCACGAACGTGTTGGTCGTCGCGGTGAAGGTGCTCACCAGCTGGCTGCCGGCCACGCTCACGCCGAATGTGAGCAGGCTCCGCATCCCCCGGAAATCGACGGCCAGCGTAGGGGCCCACCCCGCAAAGAAGGCCAACCCCACGTTCAGCACCACCGCTCTCGCCAGGTGCCCCATCACCAAGGCGCCGACACCGTAGCCCATGTAGGCCAGGCCGAGCGCCACCAGAGCCGACGTGGTCACACCGAACGCCTCGGCGAGGGATCGCCGCCGAAGATTGATGCTCTTGGTTAGGAGACTGTAGGGAACCGTTCCCAGCGAGTTCAGCAGGAAGGTCAGGCACAGCAGGCGGAGCGGCCAGACGAGGCCCGCCTCCCCGTAGATGCGGCCGACGGTCCCGGAGGCCGCGATGGTCAGCCCGGTCAGCACCAAGCTCGAGGACACCACCACCCAGAACACCGCGCTCACCTGCTCCCGGGTGAGGTTCTGGCGTTGGATGAGGGCGGTGCCGAGCCCGAACTCCTGAAGCAACTCGACCATCGCGAGCACGCTCAGCGCGATGGCGTAGAGGCCATAGTCCTCCGGCGCCAGGAGGCGAGCCAAAAGAACCGTCACCCCCCAGGAGATGAGCTGGCCCCAGAGCCGGGTGGCGCCGTACCATGCGGCCGACTTCACCGCGAGCGTACGTAGAGCGGACTGTTCGGTCATGACTCGCGAGGGTCGCTCGTCGCCTCGCGCCGGGCCGGGAGCAGCTCGGCCTGGGGGCCGGAGTCCCCGGTGACGAGTCTTTCGAGGCCGCCCAGGATCCGGGTCCAGTCGTGGTTCCGCTCGACGCATGCGCGGGCCGCCTCCGCGAAGCGCTCCCGCCGAGCCGGCTCATCGAGGAGCGACAGCACCGCCCGGCTGAACGACTCGGGGTCGTCCGCGACCAGGAGATCTCGGCCCGCTTCGGCGTTGATGCCATTGAATGCGGCGGGGCTGGCGACCACCGGCAGCCGCATCGCCATCGCTTCGAGCACCTTGTTCTGGAGGCCCCGGGCGATCCGCAGTGGCGCGACCGCGACCGTCGCGCCGTCGAAGTACGGCCGCACATCGTCCACCCGGCCGCTGACCACGATCCGACGGCCGTCGGCCAGGCGTCTCACCGAGGGAGACGGGTCCATCCCGACGATGTAGAACTCGGTCTCGGGCCGTCGCTCCCAGATCCTCGGCAGGACGTGAGAGACGAAGTCGGAGACCGCTTCCACGTTCGGCTTGTACGACATGTTCCCGGTGAAGACCACCCGGCTGGTCGCCGTCACGGCGGCCCCGTCTCGCCGGGGCCGGAAGTACTCGAGGTCCACTCCGTTCGGAAACACGTGAATCGGCTTCTGAACGTACTGGCCGAGGACTTCCCGCTCTCTCGGAGCGTTGACCGAGCAGGCGTCGAACCCTTCGGCCAGCCATCGCTCGTAGCGACGAACCTTGCGGCCCTCGAGCCGAAAGCCGACCGACAGCGGGAATGCGGCGGAGCGCGCGTACTCGAGCCACTTCTCCGAGTCCGCGTCTCCGTAGTCGAGGATCTTCCGGCAGCCTCGGTGCCGGGCCACGTAGGGACCCATCGACGAGCAGTGGACGAGGATCGCCTCGAATCCCCGGCTCTCGAGCAGGCCGCGTACGGTCCGAGCCAGCGCGGGCGAGTAGAAGTAGCCGAAGGTGGCCGGGTACGAGCTCGCGGTATACAGGCCGAAGCGGCCCCACGCCGCGAAGGCCGGGATGCGCTCGACGTGCAGCTCGTGACAGTACCCGCGCAGCTCCTGACCTTCGGCGAGCTCAGCCGCACTGCGGGCCACCGTCGCGACCGTCACTTCGTGATGTCGCCCGAGATGCCGAATCATGTTGAAGGGACGGATCTTGCCTCCCCGCTTCGGCGGGTAGGGCAAGCGGTGACAGAGGAACAGGATCTTCATCGCCCGTCGAACGGCCGCCCCAGCGCCCCGTAGCGGAGGCCAGGGATATCCCGGAAATCGCCGGGCGCGAACAGGCTCCAGCTGTCGAAGAGCACTCCGGGGGCCCGGAGTCCGCGCGCGAGCGCGGGGATCCCCGCCGTGAGGTAGTCCGGATGGTTGTTCATGATGACGACCGCGTCGGCTCCCGCGAACCCCTCCTCGAGCGTGCAGGCGCGCGCGCCGAGCCCGGTGACGACCTTCTCGGGAGTGACGAAGTCGTGTCCCCACACCTCGAGCCCGGCGTCCTGGAGCCGCTGCATCAACGGAATCGCGGCCGAGCCTCGGACGTCCTCCGTCGCGGGCCTTCCCTTGAAGGCGAAGCCGGTGACGAAGACCTTCGAGCTCGTCGAGCCGGGGCGAAGCCGCCGGAGCTCGCCGATGAGCCGGTCCGCGACCTGGTCCGGCAGGCCCTGGTTCAGTCGTCGGGCCTCTTCGATCACCCGGGGCTTGAAGTCGATCTGGTGCAAGCTCGCGATCAGGATGAGCGCATCCTTCTCGAGACACGGCCCCCCGACGAACCCGGGCCGGGCCACCCCGGAGCGTTGATAGTCCGCGTTGGCCGCATGGATGAGCTCGCCGGCGGACAGCCCGAGCCGCTCGGCGATCAAGGCGACCTCGTTGGCGAACGCGAACGTCAGGTCGCGGTAGGTGTTGTTGATGAGCTTGATCATCTCCGCCGCCTCGAGTGAGGACACGCGGACGATCTTCTCGGTGATCCGACGGAACATGGCCTCCGCCCGATC
>Ga0209068_10000842_pt1 | contig 15726 bp, 22 predicted proteins | sample ColStrG_CSR_2012_FD_187200 | JGI IMG/M metagenome (GOLD analysis project Ga0209068, IMG submission 187200) | Freshwater sediment microbial communities in response to fracking from Pennsylvania, USA - Cold Stream Run_MetaG_CSR_2012 (SPAdes)... | ecosystem: Environmental > Aquatic > Freshwater >... | reverse complement strand
GTAGTACCGCTCAACGAGCCTCGCGAGGCTGTTCCACGGATTGACCACCGCCCATATGTCCCCAATCAATGCTGATGCGAAGGAGAGCCCCACCCAGCCGATCACCCAGACCATGGTCGGCGCGATGTTCTTGAACGGGCTCTGGTTACCGATCAGCCCCGCGACCGCCACCAGCGCAAAGAGCGCGACCGCCGCGCTTCGGACCGCCAGGACGCTCATCGCTGCGCTTGAAGGGGTTGTGCGACTCGTCGAGAGGAGGATACCCAAGGGAGCCCTGGGTACGAGTGATGTGACCGACGAAGATACCAGCGATGAGAGACATGCGAGGCTCCAGGGCCGAAGATTGACTCTTCTGACCCTAGCGCCTCACAAGTCACGACTCAAGCCTCTCTACTTGACTGGATTCGGAAGCTCTTCCAGCGGAGCCTTGGCTGCTTCAGCTGCCTTCGCCTCAGCTGCCATTGCTTCGACTCGCTTGACTTCGCAGAGGCTGCACTCCCAGACGATTGCTTCGACGACTTCACCTGTCGAAGGAATGAACGCTCGACCGGGCTGTCCAGGCACTGGAATTCCGTTGAGGATTTCACCGCAGCGAGCATCAGAGTGAACCTGAGGCATCGCGACGTTCACGCAGCCAGGACACGACTTGTTTGGTGCGATTTGTTCTTTGAGCCACTCCATGTACGCCTTGCCGAAGCCGCGCGGATCTTTGCGCAGTTCTTCGATCTTCTTGTGAGCATCACCAGCCACTGTTCCTTGCTGGGCCGCAGCAAGAATGTCGATGATTTCTTTGAAATCCGTTGACCTCTTCATTGCCTGACTGACTTCGTCTTCAAGAGTTCCGTCTTCTTGTGTCTCTTCAGGTGCTTCGAAGTACAGGTGTCGAATGTCGTTGATTGCGTTGGTTGCGATGCAGAACTGCTCGTAGACTGCTTCTGCTTCTTCTTCAGAGAGCAGCTTGCGGGTGTCACGAGGTGACCGAGCGTACAGTTCAGCCAGCAGTGATGAGAGCTTCTCAAACTTCTTTTCGAGTTTCATGAGTGACCTCAGGGGTTGGAGAGAACTCCTCCTAACACGCTAGAGAGTCGTGACTCAAGCCGTTGGCGGGATTCGAACCCGCAACCTGCTGATTACAAATCAGCTGCTCAACCAGTTGAGCTACAATGGCGTACTGAGGTGGAAGGGCTCGAACCTTCGACCACACGCTTCAAAGGCATGTGCTCTACCAACTGAGCTACACCTCACTGGGGAGGAAGGAATCGAACCTTCAACCTTTGGATTCAGAATCCAACGCGCTACCAATTGCGCCACTCCCCAACACAGCGGAACAAGTAGGATTCGAACCTACGAACGACTTGCATCGTTGACGGTTTTCAAGACCGTTGCCGTAAACCGCTTGGCTATTGTTCCAACACAAAAAACTAGAGCGGACACCCACGGTGAGTGTCCGCTCTGGGCAACCTGTATAAGCGTTTGCCTCCACCATCTGCCGTACTCAGGCGACAGATCCTTTGCTACTTGATAGCCGACGCACTTGCCTTGATGAAGGTTGTGGTCCTTAATGTTTGTGTGCGTTCCATGCACTTGACCAAACAATTTCTTTGGCCTCACATTTTCCTGTGCGTCAGGAGGTAGAGTGTATTGCGTACATTCCTGTAAGGCGCCAACCTCTAAGGAGTAACTGCCCTTACTTTCAGCGCAGGAACGCTCTACTTTCTGTTAGCCTTGCTATCAATGAAGTGCAGGTGGGGAGAATCGAACTCCCGTCCAAGCGCTTTCCACATTCAGCTACTACGTGCGTAGTTGGTTTTCCATACAGTCACGCAGTCACAGGTCGGTAAGCCAACAAACTTTTCCCTGTCTTGCATCCGTTTTTGCTCTTTACGCTTAGGTGTCCGGCGGTTGCCTGTAGCGCTGTACTCCAGTGATGACGTCAGTACCCACTACAGGAGCATCTTGTGGGCTGACGTGGTGAGAGGCTTTCGCATCACCAAGCTTTTGTTCGTAACCGCTTACGCGGCTGCGAGCATCGGCAGGTCAACGTTGTCGTTGGCTTTTTTGTTTGTTTCCCATTTTTACGTGGTCCTGGGAGCCACGGCACGCATCTGAATCTTTCTAGCACCTGTCGAAACCAGGGCACCCGCGAGTCATGACTTCTTACTGCTTTACTTCTACTTCATTCTTTTCACTTGATGGAAAAATCAACTTAGCGTGCGTTGCTGCATGACAGTTTTTGCATAAGAGAATGCAATTCTTTAGCTCTTTCTCTATGCGAGGCCACTGCCAAAACCTAGCTGCGTGAAATTGTGGATCTTTCTTTGCTGAATCCAGATGGTGTACGTCCAGGGCGCATGAGAACTTCATGTAGCCGCAATAGCTACAAGCTCCTCCTAAATGCTGTATGATTCTCAATCGTACCTGTTGACTCCTTTTGACTGCAAGTGCGTTCATGCAAGCTGCGCATAAAGAGCGCTTGTGTCCGTAGAAATTAGATGGATTCTTTTCTCCACAATGACACGCATATCTACTGCTTTTCCTTGTGGTGAGCTTGAATTTCTTGAGCCAGTAGTTCGTGTTGGTGTAAGAGCTACCAACAGAACATGCGATCTCTCGAATAGATAAGCCCTTGATTACTAGTTTCTTTAATTTACTTTTGTTCATATGTGGACGTTGTCAGGATTGAACTGACGACCCCTGCCTTGCAAAGGCAGTGCTCTCCCAGCTGAGCTAAACGCCCGTACCACCACACTTTGTCTAGGTCAGTGTGTTCCTTTTGGAGTTTCGGCTTTTCATGCAGTGGTGACTGTAACCCACCATGTTTCGTCCAGTGCATTCAAGGAGCGACCTTTAGGGCACATCTAGACTCCAATGTTCGTCGTCATCAGGTGAGATTCGAACTCACGACTCGGAACTACGCTCTGACTTACAGTGCATTGATGCACCGTAGTATCTGAGACCGCTAGCTCCTCGCTCTACCGTTGAGCTTACTGATGCGACGTTACGGTTCAGTACACTTTAGCCCTTGGGCCTAGCGGGGCGTACAAAAACAACTCACTTAGTGTATTGCTCTCTGCCCGAAATTTACCGAACCTGTGCGTTCGAGAACACTATAGGTCCAAGTCACGACTCACTCTGCGCCGCGCCACGTCTGCTGCCACGCGTTGACGGTGAGCTATGAGGTAGTGCGTCTTCAATGCCTATGAAGGTCCAGAGGGACCGGAAGGTTTGCAGCCATCCGCGCCATGCCGTGTCGTCGAGGTGTTCACTGATGCACCCTCGGTTACACCTAGCGGGAGGAGAGATTCGAACTCTCGACATTCAAGGTGGTAACTTGACGCTCTAAGCCGCTGAGCTACACCCGCGTTCTTCTTTTCTTTATTTAGTTGTCAGAGGACTGACCACTTCCTAGCAGTACCTTGCAGGGGTTGTCAAACAGAAAGAACGTAGTCCCCAATTTTGATGCCGTATCGAGCGAAGAAGCCTCCTGGCATCTCGATGGCGGCGTCCACGTCGTAGGCAGGCAGGTGCATGATTTCGACACCCGGCTGCATGGTGCGTGTTTCGAGGATGGTACCGTCGCCTGCGTTCAACCACGCCAAGTCGATTGGGAACTGGACGTCCTTCATCCAGAATGGCCAGCGTGCCTTCTTGTCGAAGAGGAAAATCATTCCAGTGCCGTGAGGCAGTGAGTCTCGGTGCATGAGGCCGCGCTCAAGATCAGCGGGCTTCACTGCGACTTCCATTATCTGCCGAGGCGCGATGATTGCGTTGCGTCCCCGACCGAAGATGACGAGCTTACTGTCCATAGAGCACTGCCAACCCTTCGATGTCGATGACCTTCAGTTCGTCGAAGAACTTCTTCGCTTCATCGACGGTCATAACGATGGTTGCTGACTTGCCCTTCACCGTCACAGTGAGAGTGACGTTGCCGTCAAGGTCAGCCGTCAGACCTTTTATCTCACCTTCGACGTTGATGAATGGCGAATAGCGGATGTGCATGGGGTGTCCTTGGTAGGGTCCTACCAAAGTCCTCCTTCAGGTTCAACGGTTTCGCTTTGAAGCCTTCGTCGCAGCCTGATATCGCTGCACGTACTCTCCCGGCGTGTATGAGCTTCGTAAACGACTCAGCCACCACCAGAGTCCGCCGACCGTCAGCACCACGAGGCCACCATAGAACCAGCCTGAGCCTGACGACTGAGCGACAGGCTGAGTCAGCACCGTGGCTTCGGGCTGATACGCGTTCGGCGCGTTGGTGGAGTTCTGAGCTTCAAGAACCTGCGAGAGCGGAATGTCGGTGAGAGTCATGGCTTAGGTCGTAGCAGAATTTCAGTCGCGGTGCTCGCGCTGCCACTCCTTGACTCTCTTTCGCTCTTCTTCAAGCTGCTTGGCTGCTTCAGCTACCTGCTCATCGTGTTGCTGCTGCACCAGAGCAGCCTCAGGTCGCGAGAAAGCCTCCAAGAAGAACGCAGCCGCGCCTTCAGGCAGCTTCACCTCTGCGATGTGCAGTGGGTCACCGAAGAGGTTCAACTCAGGCCCTGGAGCCTCTGGGAGGCTCTTGGGCTGCTTCAGAGCAGGCGCAGCGAAGAGGAGAGGCTGTGGTGCTTTGGGAAGTTCCAGGCGCATTGCAGGAGGCGCAGGAGGTATCAGCAGCGTCGGTGCTGGAGGAGGCACAATGAGCGCAGGTGCTGCTCTTGGAGCGCTCTCTCGCTGCTGCTTCAAGTGCTCAGCTGCACCTTTGATGTCAGCTACCAGCTTCAGTGCATGCTCTGACTGAATTTCAATCCTAGGAGGCAAGAGTTCATTGTCGGGTCCAAGACGACCAGCCTCTCTGGCTTGATGGTACGTAATGGTCGGCATGTCATCTGACGAGAACTTCAACTTCTTCTTGCGTTCGAACTCCATCATGTCCATGTAGCCTTGTTGCGCTGCCCGAATAGCGTGTCCTGTCATCACATTCCGCTCTTGATAACTTGGACCATCAAGATACTGACGTGCAGAGGTCATAGCAGCCTGAATGAAAAACGCAGACATGTTCTGGTTATCAGGAGCAAACGCATGTAGAAGTGCACTCTTGATGAACTCAAGTTCTATCTTACTGATACGAATGTTTATCTGCTTGTTCTTGAGTCCATACACTTCAGTATATGCGTCGTATTCGTGCTTAGACATAGTTTTCCTTCACACTCTCGGTGGCTGCCAGCACTGCTGGAGAAACAATGCGATTTGTGCTCTCGTGCAGCTGTCGAATAATGACTGCACGCATCCAGCCAAAAATGATACTTCGAATGCTGGTTCCGAGTTTGTACGACAATGGAAGATTGAAGTCTGTAGCTGCAATTTCTACTACACGCTCAAGCAACAAAAGTTCTCCAGGCGTCAGCATAAGGTTGACTCGCGCTGTGCGAGCGTTCTTGCCGGGAGAGAGACGGTTCATCAATTGATAGTACGCCTCGTTAAAGGCTGCGTCGGGTGGTGGGGGCACTAGATCATCGGTCATGGCGATCTCCTTGAAGAGTCACGGCTCGTTCGATCTACCGCCTTCTGGGTGCATATGCAAGAAAGTTCCTTCTCCATATATAAGGGTCGAAATATAAGAGAGCGGATAGGTTTTATCTATATACAGAAATAGTAGTAGATATATAAGTCCTTGAAATTACGATCAAAGGAACAAACGGTATATAGATAAAACCTATTCTCTCTCTTATGTTTGGGCCTAGCTATACGACCCTAGGCCGTTATGCCGCCACTGAACTCGGCCTGACCGTCCAAGATCATAGACGGTCTCCCAGGCTGAGTCGTGGCTCTCCAGGCCTATGAAAGAGCAATCTCTTGCTGGAGAAGGGCTCGCTGGCGTAAGCCGCGCGCACCATGAACGAATCAGTCATCCGTCACGAAGCGAGTTACGACGCCGCAGGCTGCGACTACGTGCTCACCTCCAAGCAGTTCCCTGACGCCGCGCTCTGGATGACGTTGTCACGTCACAGTCCAGCAGCACGAATCACGTTGCTGTCTGTTCCAGAGAATCGAGCAGGTCTCGCGTTGGCTCAGGCTCTACTGTCTGAAGCAATTAACATAGCGAAGAAGAGTAAAGCCAGAACTTGCATCAAGACGAAGATCTCACTTCAGACATCTGTACATTTCAAGACTGCTGGCTTCCGCAAGGTCGGTGAGGACTACATGCTGGACCTCTACTCAGACCAGCGAGAAGACCAGCGGGCCTAAGTCGTAACTTCGGGTGGTTGCCGCCAAGACTAGTAGGGCTCTGCAATCTCGGATTGACCGTGCAGGATGTCTGTATTAGGTCAGACCTCATGCCAGAGACTTCCAAGCGGATGGACATCGATGCCTCCACTCTGTCGTTTGAGGAGTGGTACTTCGTGTGGACAGTGATGGGTACGCGCCCAGACGCCACCATGAAGGACGTTCAAGAGTTCAGCGTCCGTACTCTTGGGAAGAGCAAAGCCGAGCAGAAAGTCATCGTCGGAGTAGGACTCGACTCTCTGATGCGTCGTGGATTCATCTCGTATGAACTCGACGCAATGGGTAACCCTAAGCTCAATGCGCAGCAAGAACCCATCTACAAAATCAACGGCAGCATCGTTGGTCGCGTTCGTGAGTACAAATCGAAGGTCTGAGGAGACGTCACCATGGGCTGGTTTCAATTCATCACTGACTGGACGCAGGTGAAGAAGGAGAAGGAAGGCCTCATGCAGGCCTTGAAGATGACTCCTGTTGGTGCAGGCATCAGCCTCACGAACCACACCAACCCCATCACTGCTCGGGCCATTCTCGAACTACTCAAGGAGAACCCGAACGAACTGGAGATGACGGATCACGGCTTCTCCATCACGCTCATGCGGAAGGTCAGCATGATGCAGTCGATGTCGCGGCAGGCTCGTAACGACGCGTTGGAGGGCTTCGGCATCCTCAACGCAGACGGAGTCGTGACTTTGAACCTCCAGCATGGGCATGCGCTCCCTGCACGAAAGTGGCGTGACGGAGTACCCGACAACGTCAACGACGACAAGACAGCAGCGACCAGCGACGTGAAGACCGTCATCACCGTGGAGAAATGATGGCTAGCTCCATTCAGGACATCTGCGTTGCGTTCTTGGAGTTCGTCAAGGAAGACCTCTCTCCTCGAACAAACAAGCCAATTAGCCCATCAACGATGAGCAGCTTTCGTCGTGCGATGGAGGGCTTTGCTTACGCAGTGGACCAAGTGAAGCAGCCACTTGCTTCTCTGCCTGACGACTTTCTCGAAACAACGTGGATGGCTACGCAGGAGTCCGTACACAGTAAGCCTATTCATCTGCGTATCAGAGTCGGTGCAATCATTCGCTTCTTGGCTTGGTTGCGTCAGAATCGCATTCCATTTCCAGAAACAATGCGAATCCCGAACATCACGACTCCTGCTCGGAGAACTGAAGGCTCTCCTCCATTCACTTCGTCTACTCCATTCACTCCAACAGTCGTACGCTCACCTGTCACTCCTGCACCTGAGGAACCTGAAATGAACGACCTGCCGTTGAACGACCCGATGAACGACGAGGTGAACAATCCTCCGCAAACGCAGTCGCTGCCTCCGCAGCAGACAGCCACTCAGGCGGCTCCTCGGTTGCCGAAGCAACAGGCTCCTGCGAAGCAGCCTGAACTGCTCAACGCGCGCAAGGACATGGTGCGTGTGCGTCGTGAACGCCCTGGTGATGACCCGATTTTCATCAGCGATCACGAGTACGCCAAGGTCGCTGCATTTGGTGCACTCGACCCGTTCCTCAAGCAGGTCGTCGGCCCTGGGCTCAACATCGTCGGTGATGTGACGTTCTTGGTCGCTCGTGTGGTGGATGGACGAGAGGGTCCTGCAACACGTTGCTCAGTCACTCTTCAGTCGTCGAACGCAACGCAGCAGCCACCCGCAGTGAAGGAACAAGTCATGACTCAGACGCCCAACAACACAGACGTTCTCGGAGCGTTCGAGCAGCAGCGACGTGTGCTGGAAGAGCAGGAAGCACGCATGCTCAAGCGCATCGAAGAGATGCAGCGAGGCACACCGCAGGGCAACAGCGAGATGGACAGCATCAAGTCCATGCTCGGCTCACTGGCGTCGTCAGTGCAGGCACTCGCTCAGCGTGTCGAAGCACGCGAGATGGAGCAGCAGGCACCCCCGCCTCCTCCGGTTGCTGCTGGCACCAACAGCAATGACATCCTCGCGATGGTGCTCAAGCAGTTCATGGAGCAGAAGGTTGCACCACCTCCTGTCGCTGAGAAGTCGCAGAGTCTCTTCGATGACCTGTCGAAGCTGACGCAGCTTCAGACACTCTTCGCACAGAAGAACGTGCAGATCGACACGTCACCACTGGAAGAGCAGCTGGCTGACCTGCGCAAGCAGTTGGCTGAAACTACGAAGAAGGACGAACTGTCAGACGTCATGGTGAAAGTGAAGGCGATGATGGACTTCACCAAGCTCCTCAACGGAGACAAACCTGTTCGCGAAGGTGCGATGGGCTTCTTCGGTGGGCTGCTGGAGAAGGTCATCAACGACCCGAGCCCTCTCGCTGAGGCCGCAGAGCGCATCCTGACCGCAGCACGCTCAGGGGCTCCGATGCCTCCTGGCGCTGCAAAGCCGAATCAGCAGCAGGGTCTGCCGCCTGCTGTGAAGGCAGCCACTGAGCAAGTGCTCACTGCTGCCAAGCAGAAGAACGAGGAAGCCATCGTCGTTGCGATGCACAACTGGATGTCCACCATGGTGTCGGCGGGTGAGCCGTTCAGCAAAATCACGAAGAAGCTCTCAGACCTCTTCGCTGATGGTGAGAACAAGCGTCGTGAACTCGGCTTGCTTCTCAAACACATCTTCACTCAATTCGGCTACGGGCAGCACGCAGACCCTGTCACTGTGACATGGATGGTCACAGCTGTCGTCGAGACGGTTGCCGAAGTCAACGCAGGCAATCAAGAGGAAATCGAAGAGGAGGAAGAGGTTGAAGTCGAAGAGACACCGGCTGAGCCTGATCTCGTCATCCGCGTCGGTGGTGCTGCTCCTGCTGAGGCCGAAGTCGAAGAGCCTGAGGAAGAGGAAGGAGGCGAGGAAGAGGAGCCTGAAGAAGAAGGAGAAGAGCCTGAAGAAGCTCAGGCTGCGAACGAGTCACCTGAGGCTGAAGAGCCTGAGGAAGAAGTCGCACCGGCTCCTGAGCCTGCGGCTGAACCTGAAGCCACGCCCAGCAAGCCTCGTCGAGGCAAGAAGAACGCTGAGCCCGAAGTGAAGGCGTAAGTCATGGCTCCTGACCCTCGAAAGCCTGGAGCAGGACTCGGCACGTTGCTGAAGATGGGCACGCAGTTCGCTGTGAAGCAGGGCCTCCAAGCCCTGAACAGCAGCAGCCTCATCGAAATCATCGCGAAGGAGATGTACTTCGAAGAGAACCCGAGCGGTGACTGGCCTCGCCTCTCGCCGGGTGACAAGGCGCTCTGGAAACAGCGCGTGCAGTTCGTCATCACGAAGACCAGTGAGCATCTCGGTCTCTGAGTCTCAGCGCTGAGTCGTGACTTCGGCCCTAACGGGTGCTTGCCTTCAAGGGGCAGGTTCCGTTAGGGTCGAATCATGTCCGACAGCGACGAAATCTCTCGCAAGCTCCAAGTCGGAGCGTACTTCATGCTCGCAGGCGGCTTCGTGCTGTCTGCTATTGCGCAGATGCGAGCCGCTGTCACCACTCCGAAGACACTTGGACGTGCTTCTCTTCCTGCTGGCGTCAATGATGGAAGCAACGGTGTTGCTCGGGAGAAGCGCTACGACGTCAAAGACATTGATGAGCGCGCTGCTCTCGTGTCTGACTTGATTCGCAAGGCGTCACTCAATCCTCAGTTTCATGAGCACGTCGTCAAGATGGTGTCACAGAAGTGCGACATGCTTGGGCGCGTGGACAACCAGAATGGTACACGCTGGTGTGTTGCTGAGAAGGACTGTGTTGGTGAAGCGAAGGCTGTCTTCAACAACATCCGCTCACCTCGCAGCAAGTATGGAATGCGCTACGTGCGCGACAACCTCATCGCTGATGTCTTCACAGCTGGTGAGCGTACACTTCTGATTACGCATGGTGGCGACTGTGACGACTTCACGATCGTACTTGGTGGAGCGATGCTTACAATTGGTCACCCAGTACGCATGCGAATCGTTGCAACTCGACGTCAAGATGTGTCTGACGCTATCGCTCCCTGGTCACACATCTACTTGCTGACTCCGATGCAGTTCGACAACCCGAACGCTCAGTGGGTCGCGATGGGTGCACCGCGTAGGCTCTTTGCAGACAAGGCAGGCAAAGGAGACGGAAGCTTGGCGTGGACCACGATGGACGGGTCCATGGACAAGCCGTTTGGTTGGGAAGCTCCGGGGGCACGAGAAGTTGCTGCGTCAGGCAAAGCTGCTGGCATCATCGCTCGCGTGCGTGACTACAACGTCGTTGACCCTTCAGAGGAGCAGTGATGAAATTCTTCAGCAAGTCAGGACTTGTCGGCATCGGAATGGTTGTCTCGGGGCTGATTCCGTTGACGGTTGCATATGCTCAGCCAGTCATTGAACGCGCAGCAGTGCTGGCCGCTGAGCCAGTCAAGGCACAGGAGTCTGGCGTGATGGTTCCGATTTGGGCGTTGTCGATGTTGGTCCCCTTTGTCATGGCTATTGTGGGCTGGTTGCTCAAGCGCTCACTCGACGCCATCGACACAAAGCTCGTCAGCCTGGATGCAGGCTTGAAGAAGTCGGAAGCAGCGCACACAGAACTGCGTGTTGATCACACCGCTGTGAAGGGTCAAGTCGAAGGTCTTCTGCTCATCGAAGAACGTCGCAATGGTCAGCGACACAACACACCCTCTCCCCCGTAGTCAGCAACACAGAAGGAGTCGTCATGGCGAAGAAACGGAAGAACCCGAAGTCGTGTCCCTCAGGCAAGAAGCTGGTGAAGTTCAAGGCGAAGGGCGTGTCGTTCTGCGCCTCCAAAAAGAAGAAGGGCAAAGGTGGCAAGCGGAAGGGTCGCAGCGCTGCTGCACTGAAGAAGGGACTCAGCAAGGTGTGCCGTACAGGTATCGGCGCGAATGGCAAGAAGCTCAGCGCAGATCGCCGCCAGAAGATGAAGGGCCTCTGTAAGTGGGCCAAGGCGTAGGACCCATTGCTTTGAGGGTTCAGGAGTCATAACTTCTGAACCCTCAAGGCATCGGCTCTCAAAGACTTTCTTGGAGACACACTCATGGGCTTCTTCAGTGGCTACAGCAGCGGTTCCTCGGTTGGCGGGTTTCTCGGTGGCCTTGGCCGTCTGACAGCCCGTGGTGGTGCTGGTCCTTCCAAGGAAGCCAGCCGCGTCGTGCGCGCCTTCGCACATGGTCAAGCAGCGCAGGGAGCATGCAAGGGGCCGAAGGATGCCCGTGCATGTGAAATCACCTCAGACGGCCTGAAGCTGAAGGTCGGCTCGCTGGTCCTCGCAGACCGTTCCATCCCCTACAGCCCTGTGGTCAAGGTCTGCATCCCGGCGCAAGGTCAAATCGTCGCGTTGAAGAGTGGCAAGATGGTCGAGGCGCAGGAGTCCAAGGACGTGAAGGCTGCGGCAGGTGCGCTGCTTCGCTCTCTGAAGACAGGCCTGGGCGTGCGAACCACTCGTGGTGGTGCTCATCGCATCTCAGGTCGTCACGGTGCCTCCAAGGTGGCGATGCCGGGTGAGTGCCTGACCATCAACATCAACAAGGGTGAGATGCAGCGCGTCGGTACCAACGCCTCAGCGACGCTGCTGGCGAAGTCACGAGGCATCCTCGACAGGAAGACCTTCGCCGCTGCAAAGGCTGAAATCCTCAAGGACCGTGACACCACTCGGCGCAACAAGCGGCTGCTCGCGCTGACGATGGCTCGGGCTTCTCGTGCTTCCAAGCGTCCTGGCAAGATGCCTGCGCCGTTCAAGCCGTACACCGGCAGCGAATGGATGCCTCCGGGTGAGTCGGCGGTCTCCTCGGCACGCAAGGCTGGACGGAAGGGCAGAGGCAAGTCGAAGAAGTAGCTCTGCGACAAGGTTGAAGTTCAAGGGCAGCTACGCGAGAGTGTAGCTGCCCTTTCTTTTTCAGGAGTGAGTCATGGCTTTCAGACGCATCCGCCGATCTTCACTTCCTCAAGCAGTTCAAGCGTTGATTCATTCAGATACTCTTGCGCTCACCATCATGATGATGCACCCAGAGAATCCATGGACAACAACTGAGGTCAGACTTGATTACACGGCTGACTACGGAACACAGCCTCACTCAACTGAACGAGTCGTGAATCTTATCACAGGTCAGATGTATGAAGGAGATAAAGACATACGAAGAGAACGTGAAGTGCGTGAACTCATCGGAGATGACAGCCTCGATGACGTTGCTGTACTAGTCGTGCATGCAGCAAAGTACAAAGTACCGCGACGCTATGAAATCAAGATGAATCGCGCAGCAGTCAACAAGTACCTCATCAAAGACCCTATCGAACTCCCACCTCAAGTCGCGTCACTTCTGCATGTCTACGCAAATGTTCGTTCTGGTGCATACAGAAAGAAAGCACTGCAAGAGTTTGAGCACTTGTATGGTGCTGGCTCAGAGACAGTCTGGAATGATTGGATGCTCGGACAAGGACTACTCAAGATGAACGCAGCACGAGCAAAGCAACTCACGCCTCGTGGTGAAGAGTTCGCGTCTCGTGTACCTGATGCCTATGACCCTGGTCGTAGCCTGTACAGCAGCAAGAGTGAGCAGATGTTGCCACTGAAGCTTGACGGCATGTACATCGGAACCTTCGCTGGTCTGCTGAATCACTGAGATAAGTCATGACTACGGCTCAGAAGCAAGGACAGAAGCAGCTGGTTGACTACCTGAATCAAACAGTCGATCCATATGATTTTGGTGGACTCATCAATGACTGGCGCAACTCAGGTGATGTTGATCTAACCGAATCATTCAACCAAGAAGGTGATGATCTTCAAGTTGAAGATCTCAGCGAAGGTCAGTTGACTCGCTTTACTAAGTGGCTCAAAGAATACGTCGATAAGCATCCTGAAGAAGTATTCGATATGGGAGCAGAAGCTCCGTCTTACTTTCACTTCAGAAACGCTAAGGCATTGCCATCAAAGTCATGGCTCATTCACTACACAAGCCAATCACCATTCACATCATTCAAGCACGGTCGTCCAGGTAATCAACTCGGACTCACGACGTGGTTTCGCAACAGACTAGAACTCACAGCCAAGTGTCCAGAGAATGCAAGTGGTGAGCTTGGACTATACGAAACACTCTACGGTTTCTCATTTGATTTGTCAGATACTCGTCACTTTGGAAACGAGCGTCGCAAGTACGGTCAAAATGCTGTCATCTTTCAGCATGATTACGCTATAAAAGCGTATCACGTAGGTGACAACGAGTACCAGTGCATATTCCCACTCTGCGGTGAGTATAATGCTATTCCGATTTACGGAATCACCATGGCTGGTGGTGGCTGGGTAACTGTCGATAACAACGACATCGAATTCGAATCCAACGAAGCGCTCCTTCAGTGGGCTGAATCACGCACTAAGCAGCGCACTAAGAAAAAGAAGCAGCTTGCTGGTTTTAGTAGCACAACAAGTCGTTGGCTGCCTGGAATTACAGTGCGTCACGGTACTTTTGATGGAATGAGGTAAGTCATGACTCTCTTCGGCCTCACCAAGCTCTCCCTCGCACTCTCTTCAGCCTACGAGTCACTGCATGCGCTCGTTCGCTTTCAAGATCGTGTCAGCCAGTTCAAGGCAGCACAAAGCAGAGCGAAGGAACTGAATCGAAAGCTCGTCGTCATCGGTGACCCTGACGCTGGTCTCCACACTCGCATCGTTCGAGCTTACGACTGCGGAGACATCTGCATTGACTTGACTGGTTGTCCTGCGTGTCCAACAGCAATGAAGTTGGACATCACGAAGGATGAGCTTCCATTCGCGGCGAACTCAGTTGTCATCTACGAAGCCTGCGTACTTGAGTACGTTGATGACCTTGGAGCCGCCTGGAACAACTTGATGCGTGTTGCTGGTGGAAGAGACAACTACTTCGGTGTGCGTGTCTCTCCTGCGAGTCTCACGTCACGATTCTTTGGTGGAGCGAAGTGGATATTCTACGACACTGCTGAACCGTACCTGTACCGCGCCGTCCGCATCAGCAACTCCACGAAAACAGGGAGCAGTCTCTACGGAGTCAAGCAGCTTCGCTGAGAAACTTGCAGCCGGATGACGGATGGGAGAAGGTTCTCCTATGGGTCTCGGCTTCGCTGATGGTGAAAGTCAGGTCACAGCGCAGAAGGTCGTGACGACCCTGCGCTGTGGCAACCCAGACTGCAACGCAGCCGTAGGGCAAGCACATCTGATGGGCCTGGGCTTCTTTCGCATCCTCCACTGCACAGCTTGTGGTCGTGGCTCCGAGTACGAGAACACCTCGCAAGGATGGACCGTAAAGCTGTTGGCAGGCCGCTTCGTGCCGAAAGCCATGAAGAGAGGGTAATGCTTGACAGAGATTTCCAGGGAGGTGTACCCTCTCTACCGAAGCCCGCAGGGCTCACAGAACCGCCTGAGTACGCTGAAGGTGATGCACTCAGGTAGTCACAAATAGTCGTAACTCACGAGTCGGAGACTAGGTCTCCAAGCAGCGGCTCCTGAGGGGTCACATACCCCACCACTCCAGTCCTCCATGAGGCCTGGGGTGGTGGGGTTTTGCTTTTCCGGGTCCGAAGTCATGACTCGTGCAGTTCCGACGTGGCGGATTCCTCCACGATGCAGTCGAAAGGAAAGCAGTCATGGACATGATGGAACTCGATGGGTTGGCTTCAGTGGATGCGCTGTTTGGCATCGCAGGACTCAAGGAAGACCTGATGGATGTCGGCGTCCTCGCCGCCACCGCAGGCATCTCGACGGTGGCCGCTGACTGGGTCTTCGGCAAGGCAACCTTCCTCCCGGACATGCTGTACCGTGGCTACGGCAAGGGTGCCCTTGCCATCGTCCTCGGTGGCGCGCTCGGCATCGGTGCCGGTCGCTACATCAACCGTGGCGTCGGCGCAGGCATCGCAGCTGGTGTCGGTGGCTACGGCATCTACACCATCGCCAAGGAGGTCTTCGCGAAGATGGGCGTCCTCCAGGGCGTCGGCGACATGTACCTCGGTGACGGAGGCCTCAACGGGGGCTACGCCAACGACTACAACCCGCTCCCCGGTCAGGTGCGCGGCCTCGGGCAGGCAGGCAACATCGGCGCTCGTGATCTCCAGCCCATCCCTGGGCAGGGTTCGCAGGGCTTCGCAGGCGTCGCGTCAGTGTTCACCTGAGACCTGTAAGTCTCTAACGAACACGCTTCAAAGCTGAGCAGCAAGGAAAGCATCACCCACCGCAGTTCCACGCAACAAAGAAAAGAAAGAGGCTTCACATGTCTTCAGCCGTTCCCGTTCCCGAGCAGCCCGGCCGCATCTTCATCCCCGCAACTGGCACCGTCGTGCAGCAGGACCAGCAGTACGAAGGTGACTACTACGACACTGCGGAGTTCATCGCGTTCACGGTCGGCGCGAACCAGGACTTCTTCAAGAACCAGACCAACAAGGACACGCAGTTCACCAACCTCACCCAGACCAAGCGCATTCCGTCCTACGCGAAGCTCAAGCTTCAGCGTCTCGGTGTGCACGTTCGCCAGTGGGCCGGCGTCGCTCGCCCCTCTGCCGAAGACGTGGTC
>Ga0209068_10000841_pt1 | contig 15747 bp, 13 predicted proteins | sample ColStrG_CSR_2012_FD_187200 | JGI IMG/M metagenome (GOLD analysis project Ga0209068, IMG submission 187200) | Freshwater sediment microbial communities in response to fracking from Pennsylvania, USA - Cold Stream Run_MetaG_CSR_2012 (SPAdes)... | ecosystem: Environmental > Aquatic > Freshwater >... | reverse complement strand
CCAGAATGTGCTCGAGCATGGCAAACCGGCGCTTTTGGCCATCATCGAGGCTCTTGTAGAGGGGGGCGACCGCGTCGGCGACCTTCTGCAGCGAGCTGCCGGTTTCCGTCATGGCGGCTGCCCGCCGATGCATGCGATCGGCCGGATCGTCGGACTGCGGCTGTCTGTCGCGGCGCGAATTTACGGCGGCGGCGACGCGATCGAGGCGCAGCTTCGCCATCTCGCGCGAGGCCTGCTCGAAGGCCGGCCAGTTCTTCTCCTGGTCGGGGGTCAGTCCGAGGCCGGCATGCAAGGCCGCGAGTCTCGCGTCCGCGAATGCGCGCATGTCCTCCATATTCGGCTGCCAGCGCCCGAACCCTTCGGGCCGCCCGCGCTGCTGCGCATAGACCAGCGAGGAGCCGACGATCGCGAGTGCAGCCGTTCCGGCAAGAGCTGCTTTCCACATGGGGTTCCCTCCAGGGTGATATCAACTGGCGCAAGTAGAAATGGGAGCGCATTCCGGAGCAAGTTAATGTTTGGTTAGATTGATGCTTCGCCGCAGCAAGATTACGTCGCTGTAATGTTCGCGCGCCGACTTTCGTCTCTTCCGACCCACTGTTTGATCGGTCACGATTGCGCGACGCACCAGCTCACAAACCCAGATAGGCCTGTCTGATCTCCGGCATCGCGGCGATGCGCGCGCTCGGACCTTCGGCGAACGGACGACCTTCGGCCATCACATAGGCGTAGTGGCTGAGCGCGAGCGCGAGATGGACGTTCTGCTCCACCAGCAGGATGGCCAATCCGGTCTGCTTCAAGGCATTGAGCCTGCTCACCACCAGCTGGACCATGACGGGCGCGAGCCCGAGCGAGAGCTCGTCGATGATGAGCAATTGCGGATCGGACATCAGGCCGCGGCCGATCGCCAGCATCTGCTGCTCGCCGCCCGAGAAGGTGCCGGCCTTCTGGCGCCGCCGCTCCTTGAGGCGGGGAAACAGCGTGTAGACTTGGTCGAGGCGGTCGGCGAAGCGATGGCGGGCGCGCACGGAGAACGCACCCATCTCGAGGTTTTCCTCCACGCTCATCTCGGCGAACAATTGGCGCCCTTCCGGCACCAGCACGAGACCGCGCGCGGTCTTGGCGTGGGGCGACAGCGCGGTCACATCCTCGCCGGCGAACCACACGCGCCCCTTGGACGGCGCGATGCTGCCCATGACGGCGCGCAGCGTGGTGGTCTTGCCGGCGCCGTTGGCCCCGACCAGCGTGGTCACCGCGGCGGGAGCGGCCTCGAGCGAGATCCCCCACAGGATCTGCACGTCGCCGTAGCCGGCCTCGAGCGATTCCACCCGCAGCAGCGCTTCGCTCATGACGGTTCCGCCGCGGACATCGTCATGAGCTTCGGATCGCCCAGATAGGCCTCGATCACGGCCGGATGATTGGCGACCTCTTGCGGGGAGCCTTCCGCCAGATTGCGGCCGAGATTGATCGCCACGACGCGGTCCGACAGGCTCATGATCGCGCGCATGACGTGCTCGATGATCAGGATCGAGACGCCGCGCTGCCGAATGGCGCGGATGACCTCGATCATGCGCTCGATCTCGGTCGGGTTGAGGCCGGCCAGCACCTCGTCGAGCAGCAACAGGCGCGGGCGGCCGCACAGCGCGCGGGCGAGCTCGAGCCGCTTCTTGCCGGCCGTGGTGAGCTGGCCCGCCGGCATGCCGAGCCGGTCCGTAAGCCCGACCAGCTCGGCGACCTCGCGCACCACCTTGCGGCCGGCCGCCATCGACAGATTGTCGTGGCCGTAGCAGGCGCCCACCAGGCAATTGTCGAGGACACTCAAGCCCACCAGCGGTTGCACGATCTGGTGCGCGCGCGCGATGCCATGATGCGCGACCTCATAGGTCGGCTTGCCGGTGATATCCTTGCCTTCGAAAACAATGCGGCCGGAATCCGGCGGGCAGACACCGTTGATCAGATTGAACACGGTCGATTTGCCGGCGCCGTTGGGACCGATGAGGGCGAGAATCTCGCCCTCCCCGACCGTAAAGGTCAGTTCCGCCACAGCCTGCACGACGCCGAAGCGTTTGCTCAGCGCGTTGACCTCGAGCAAAGCGCTCATTGCAGGTGCGCTCATTGCAAGATGGTCCGGCTGCGCGGCCAGCGCTGATGGATAAAGCCCACCAGGCCGCCCGGCGCGAACAACACCATGGCCAGCAGCAGCGCGCCTGCGATCACCAGCTGCAGCTGGGAGATCGTCGGCGAGGTCAGCAGATAGCCGCGCAGCTCTTCATACAAAAATGCGCCCAGCAGAGGTCCGCTGACGGTGCCGTAGCCGCCCAGCATGATCATCACGATCGCTTCGATCGACAAGGTGAGATCGAACGCGCCGTTAGGCTCGATGATGCCGCTCTTGAAGAAGAACAGCCCGCCCGCCATCGGCCGGGAGAATGCCGAGGCGCTGTAGGCCAGCGCCTTGTGGCGGGGCGTGCGCACGCCCAGCACGCCGGCGGCGTCCTCGTTCTGTCCGATCGCCAACAGGCCGAGGCCGAACTTCGATGTCTTGATCGCGTAGCTCATCAGGAGCGAGAGCACCATGACACCGACCAGCAGGAAATAGACCAGCCAGAGCGCCGCCATCGGACCGCCCAGAGGCTCATAGGCGTCGAACGAGAGATAGATGCCGGTGGCGCCGCCCCACGGCTCGAAATTGGCGACGAATTGCCTCACCGCCTCGTTGACGCCGATGGTCGCCAGCGCGAAGAACGCGCCGCGCAAACGGAGAATGCCGAAGCCGAAGACGAGCGCGAGCAGGCTGACCGCGGCGCCGGCCATGAGCGCCGCCGCCACCAGCGGCCAATGCCAGCGCGTCACCAGATCGACGCAGACATAGCCGCCGAGACCGAAGAAGACGATGTTGCCGAAATTGATGTAGCCGGCATAGCCGATCATCACGTTCAGATTGCTCGCCAGCGTGATGTACACGGCCGCCAGCAGAAAGCTCTCGCGCAGCCCGACATCGTCGCCCCAGTACGGAAAGAGCGCAAACAGTGCGCCGAACAGGACGATCAAGCCGGGGAAAATGCGCCGCGGCGTAGCGACCTCGAGCGCGTTTTTGCGGCCCAAATCCTTATGGTCCAGGTCTTCGTGGCTGATGTCCGCCGGGACTGTCATTCGATTGGGCCCAAATCGTCAGGTTGGACGGCGTCAGGCGCGCGACAGCGCGAAAATGCCGCGTGGAAACGCCACCAGCACGACGACGAACAGCGCGAATTCGATGATCGGCGTCCAGCTCACCGGCATGAACGGCGTCGCCAATCCCTCGACCAGGCCGAGCGCAATGCCGCCCAGCAAGGCGCCGGCCGGATTGCCGAGCCCGCCCAGCACGGTCACCACGAAGCTCTTGAGCTGGTAGTTCGATCCCGACAGGACCGTGAACGGAAACAGGGTGGCGATCAGGGCGCCGGCCGCGCAGGCGAGCGCAACGCCGAGCCCGAAGGTGACGGCGAGCACCTGCTTGGTCGGAATGCCGGACAGCTCGGCCGCCTCCCGGTTGCTGGCGACCGCGCGGATCGCCTTGCCGTAGCGAGCGTGATTGAGGAACAGATAGAGGAGGCCCGCGATCAATCCCGCAAGAGCGGCCGCCATCATATGGGTTCCGGTGAATGTGTAGCCTTGCCAGCTGATCCCGGGCAGCGAGACCGGAATGTTGTACGGGCTGGTGGTCCACAGCGCCGTCCCGATGCCGATCAGGATCATGTTGCAGGCGAAGGTCGCGAGCAAGCTCATGAGAATCGGGCGGCCGATCACGCGATCGACGGCGATCCAATAGATCACCACCCCCACCACGAAGGCCACGACCACGACGATCGGAATGCCTTCATAGGGCGACAGGCCGAGTGTCTTCGACAGATAATAGACGATGAACATGCCGAGCACGATCATCGCCCCATGGGTGAGGTTGATGACGCGCATGACGCCCCAGATCAAGGTCAGCCCCATGGCGGCAAGACCATAGACCGCGCCGACCAGCACCCCGTCGATCACCGAAGCGAGCACGCCGATCATGGGAAAGTCTCGGCGTTCCTCGCCCCGCTTGCGGGGAGAGGGCGACACGGAACTGAGGAAATCCCAATCTCGGCCTGGTGAGGGGGCATTTCCGCGGGCTCAGACTCGAGGAGAGGCCCCCTCATCCCGACCTTCTCCCCGCACGCGGGGAGAAGGAGTGAGAGACGCCTGCGTCCCTGACGTGATCGCTCGGCCTCGCGATCGATTCCCGACGATGTGTGCATGCGAACGGGATGCCCCAGCTCGGCCCTACGCGACCCTCTCGCTCAATAAATGATATCGGCGGTCTTGGCCTCGTTGGGCCAAATCACTTCCTTGACCAGCTGGCCGCCCTTCTTCTGCCATTGGCCGAGCACCATCGCGTGCGCGAGCTGCAGGCCGTGCTCTTTGGGATCGGTCGAGAACTTAGTGCGGCCGAACAGGGTGGTGACATCGATCTTGTTGAGGACCGCCGCCACCTTCGCCTGATCGATCGAGCCGGATTGCTCGATGGCGTGCTGCAGGAGCAGTCCCGCCGTATAGCCGCCGGCCGCGTGATAGCCGGCTTCGATCTTGTACTTGTCGGCGAACCGCTTGTTGAACTCCTGGGCATTGGGGCCGAAGTCAGGCTTGTAGGTAACCTGCGGGGCCCATTGCGAGGGAACCGATATGCCGACCGCCGCATCGCCCAGCTCGGCGAATTTCGGCGTATCGGGCGCCACCAGCAGGGTGACCCATTTGAGGCCGACCTTCTGGTCGTGCAGCTGACGCGCCAGCGTCGAGCCATCCGGATAGTGCCCGCCGCCCAACAGAGCGTCGGCCTTGGCCGAGATCAATTTGTTGATGATCGGGCCGAAGTCGGTGGTGCTCGGGCTGTAGGATTCGTCGAGCACGACGCTCACGCCTTGGCGCTTGGCGAGGTCGCGGGTGACCTGCGCCACCGCCTTGGAGAACGGATCGTCCTTGTAGATGAACGCCACCTGGGCCTTCGGATTCTTCTCCTTCAGGGCATCGACCGCTCCGGCCAGATATTGGCCCGCGGGCGAATAGACCTGGAACAGATTCTTGTTGCCCAGCTGGTAGGTCTTCTCCTCGGCGCCGCCGGTGGTCAGCATCACCTTGCCGTATTGCTCGGAGATGATCGCCGCGGTCGCCACCAGGCCGGAGGAATAGGGACTGAACAGGAATTGCGCCTTGTCCATGGCGATCAGGCGGGTGTAGAGCTGCTGAACGCGCACGTTCTGGGATTCGTCGTCGTAGCTGGCGAAATTGATCTTGTAATGCTTGTCGCCGGCCTTGATGCCGCCCGCCGCGTTGACCTCGTCCCGCCACAGCTCGAAGCCGCGCATCTGCGACACCGAGTCATTGTTCAGCGGACCGGTCTGCGAGACCGTGAACCCGATGGTAATGGTGTCGTCCGCGCGCGCCGGCATCGCGACGATCACGGCGGTAATTACGACCGTGATGGCGGCTGTGGCTGCGAGCAGAGCCAGCCTGTTGGCGATCATGGTTCCCTCCCAGGATTTCGGTCCCGTATGATCGCCGATTCAAGGCCTACGCCGCGGCAGTCAGGGGCCCGATGCACTGCACGATTGCGCCGGTGCCCCCCTGCTGTCAATGCATCAATCGACGCATCAGGTGACGGTCAAACCGCGTCGGTCGAATGCACGCGCCGGTCGCCGACGATCATCTCCTCCGGCTTGCCGCGCTGGCGCTTGATCATCAGCTTGTTGAGCGCGCCCAGATAGGCCTTGGCGGACGCCACCAGCGTGTCCGGATCGGCGCCCTTGGCGGTCACCGACTTGCCGCTCTCGGACAGCCGCACCGATACCTCCGCCTGCGCATCGGTGCCGTGGGTGACCGCATGCACCTGGTAGAGTTCCAGCAGCGCCTCGTTGGGCATCAGCGCCTTGATGCAATTGAAGGTGGCGTCGACCGGCCCGTTGCCGGTCGACTGCACGGTGTGGTGCCGGCCTTCCATATCCAGCGTCAGGGTCGCCGATTGCGGGCCCATCGTGCCGGCGATCACGGTGAGCGAGACCAGTTTGACTCGGTCCTGCGCGGTCGCGATCTCCTCGTCGACCAACGCCTCGATATCCTCGTCATAGACGTGCTTCTTGCGGTCAGCGAGCGCCTTGAAGCGCACGAAGGCGTCCTCGAGCTGATTGCCGGCCAGGTGATAGCCCAGCTCCTCGAGTTTGTGGCCGAAGGCGTGGCGGCCGGAATGCTTGCCCATGACCAGCGACGTCTGCTTCACGCCCACGCTTTCCGGGGTCATGATCTCGTAGGTTTGCGTATGCTTGAGCATGCCGTCCTGGTGGATGCCGGATTCATGCGCGAAGGCGTTGCGGCCGACGATCGCCTTGTTGTACTGCACCGGGAACGAGGTCACGGCGGACACCAGCTTGGAGGCGCGCGTGAGCATCGTGGTGTCGATCTTGGTCCAGTACGGCAACACGTCGTTGCGCACCTTCAACGCCATCACCACCTCCTCGAGCGCGGCATTTCCGGCCCGCTCGCCGATGCCGTTGATGGTGCATTCGATCTGCCGGATTCCGGCGCGCACGCCGGCGAGCGAGTTCGCCACCGCCATGCCGAGATCGTCGTGACAATGCGCCGAGAAGCGCGCCTGGTCGGAATTCGGCACTCGCTCGCGCACCATCTTGATCAGCGCGAAATACTCCTCCGGGACCGTATAGCCGACGGTGTCCGGAATGTTGATCGTGGTGGCGCCGGCCTTGATCGCGGCCTCGACGCAGCGGCAGAGGAAATCATGCTCGGTGCGGGTGCCGTCCTCGCTGCTCCACTCGACGTCGTCGGTGAAGCTGCGCGCGCGGGTGACGGAAGCGATCACCATCTCGTACACCGTCTGCGGCTCCAATTGCAGCTTCCACTTCATGTGGACCGGCGACGTCGACAAGAAGGTGTGGATGCGACCGCGCTTGGCGGGCTTGATCGCCTCGCCGGCCCGGTCGATGTCCTTCTGGCCGGCGCGCGCGAGCCCGCACACGACCGCGTTCTTGGCGCGCTTGGCGATCTCGTGGACTGCGGCGAAGTCGCCCTCCGAGGCGATCGGGAAGCCGGCCTCGATGATGTCGACCCCCATGGTGTCGAGCAGTTCGGCGACCTCGAGCTTCTCTTCATGCGTCATGGTGGCGCCGGGCGACTGCTCGCCGTCGCGCAAGGTGGTGTCGAAAATGACGACGCGATCCTTCTCGGATGGTGCGGTGGTCATGGCAAGGGTCCTTCTGGTGGTTCGCGCCCTCGAGGAGCGCTCATGGGTTCCGTGGTTCCAGTCAACCCCCTGAGTGCCCAGGCACAAATGCCCAGCCGGCGCTCAGGGGCTGATAAGGAGCAGGAGCCCGCAGCGAATCAGGGCAGCGCCGGCCAGGGCCTGGATGGCCCCCCGGTTGGTCGCGCGGATATTGCGTCGCGTCGACATCGCTTTCGCCCTACGGATGGAACCGAAGCCCATCGCCACTTGAGTCCACTGAGGGTCGCGGAAGAGAGTAAATCCTCCGTTAACCCCGAACAGAACCGGGCAGGTTCTAGCTGAAATCCGGTCCCGTGCGCAAGCTGGCGCGTCAGCGATCTTTGCGCGGCGCCTCGGCCAGCAGCGCCGCCCGCACCTTACGCATCTCCTTGAGCGTCGCGGCGCCGACCTTGGGAAAGGAGAGATCGAGACCTTCCAGCGCCTCGATCACCGCCGCCGCGACCACCAGGCGCGTGAACCATTTGTGGTCGGCGGGCACCACGTACCAGGGCGCGTTCGGCCGGCTGGTGGCGCGGATCATATCCTCGTAGGCGGCCATGTAGTCATCCCAGCGCTTGCGCTCGTTGACGTCGTCCATGGAGAACTTCCAGCGCTTGGCGGGCTGCTCGAGCCGATCGAGGAAACGCCGGCGCTGCTCCTCCTTGGAGACGTGCAGAAAGAATTTGAGCACCAGCACGCCGCTGCGGGCGAGATGGCGCTCGAAGGCACGGATGTCCTGGAAACGCTCTTCCCAGACGTGCTTGCCGGTCAGCGGGCGCGGAACCTTCTCCCGCTCCAGCAATTCCGGATGGACCCGCGCCACCAGCACGTCCTCGTAGTAGGAGCGGTTGAAGATGCCGATCCGCCCGCGCGCCGGCAGCCGCGTGCCGGTGCGCCACATGAAATCGTGATCGAGCTCCTCGGCGCTCGGCGCCTTGAACGAATGCACGTCGCAACCCTGCGGGTTCACGCCCGACATCACATGGGCGACGACGCTGTCCTTGCCGGCCGCATCCATGCCTTGCAGCACGATCAGCACCGCCCACTGGTTCTGCGCGTACAGACGCTCCTGCAAATCGGAGAGCCGCTTCACGTCGTCGGCGAGGATGGAATCGGCGGCCTCCTTGTCGATGTCGCCGGTGTGGGTGCAATGCACCGACGCCAGGCGGAAGCGATCAGGCGCGTCGACCCGATAAGGCTCGAGAAATTTTGCGGACTTTGATTTCACGGATTCGGATTTCGCAGATTTTGATTTCGCAAGCTTCATCCGCAACCGAGCTCATAGCCCCTTGATCAGGCCGGCATCGATCAGCAGACGATTGAAGCGTCGCGCTTCCGCGCCGCCGGCGCAAGCATAGAATTTCCCCTTGCAGCGCTCGAAAATCCTTTTTTGCTCGGCAAACGAGGCGTCGAGCGGCAGGCCGGCGACCTCTTGCGTGATCAAGGGCAGATAGGGCCCCTCGATCGTCTCGAGCGCGGAGGGCAGATTGACCGGCTGATAGTTGACGGCGTCGATGGCGTAATAGGTGGTGAAATAGCGCGGATCGTAGCTGGTCAGGCGTTGGGCGATTCCGGTTTCGTCCAGTGAAGGTTCCAGGATGAAGGAGGCGAAATCGGGCTGATGGTCGCCGTAGCGCACCAGCAGAAACGATTCGTCCGGGAAATCGCGCTTGAGATGATCGAGCAGGCCGGCGTAGTCGCGCTGGCTCAGGGCCTGCCGACGCAGATATTCGTCGACCAACGGCGTATTGCCCAGGTCCTTCCATTCCGGCAGCAGGTCCGGTCGCCACCGATAATCCCACGGATAGTGGTTCTGGGCGAGATAGACGAACAGGAACATCGGCCCGTTGCCGTGTTCACGCTCGATCATGCGGCGGGCGGCGTCGTAATAGAATTGGTCGGGCTCGACCCGGCTGGTGCCGAGCGAGCTCTGGTCGAAGAAGTTCTGCATCCCGGTGCTGGTCTGGAAGCTCTTCGCGCTCATGAAGGCGCCGAGCGCCGGATAGATCGAGAAGGTGTGATAGCCGCAGCGGCGCAAAGCCGTTGGCAGCCCGCGCTCCACCCGCCCGGCGGCGATCCGCGTCACGTAGTAGGAGAACTTCCCGAAGGAGCGCGCCGACAGCCCCGCCAGCACGTTGTACTCGGTGTACCAGCTCGGCCCCCCCGCCCCCTCGACGACGAAATGGCGCGCCTTGCCGTCGAAGGACAGGAAATGGGAACCGTAGCCGTCCGGCACCTTGACCCCGGGAGCGGACCGGATGTCGAAGCTCGATTCGTCGTGCACCATGATGATGTGCGGCGGCTTTTGGGCCGGCACGCAGGTCGCATCCGGCAGCAGCTTCAGCCGATCGGTCACGACCGCGTCCGATTCCATGTATCCGTGCAACATCAGCTCGGACAGCGCCGTGACGCCGGAGCGCACGAATTTGGAGACGTAACCGCCGCCGAGGAAAGTTTCCCAATCCTCCTGCGGCAGCGCGAGCGATACCGCGGTGATCCCGGCGACGCATGCGCCAAACCCGATCAGCGAAGTTCGCAACCGCATGCGGAACGTATCGAGGCGCCAGAGCAGCGCCACCAGCGGAAGCACGACGAACACCGAGATGACGATGTTCCGCGTGAGGCCCGGTATGATCGACAGGAGAAAGCTGATCGTATCGTTGTCGATGATCATGACGTCGAGGAAGTTCGCGGTCATCCAGATGATGTTGAACTTGAGCCGCGAAACCAGGACCAGAATGACGATCATCAGGAGCGACAATCCGGCCGAGACGGCCGGACGGCGGGTCAGGCCGAGCCAGAAGAAATTCAGGATGCCCCAGGCCAGCAAGAAGGCGACCTTGGCCACGATATCCGCCTCGGTGAAGGCCATGATCGCGAGCGAGGCGAGGTGAAGCGAGGCGATGAGCGCGATCCGCAATGCGTCGCGCCGGCCAACCAAGTGGGTTGCGCCGAGACGGTGAGCAAGGGCTGAAACGGCGGGAGGCATGGCCAAAGCTGCCGTGCCCGGCAATGATTATGCGTGAGAAATCCGGCACACGTCGCTGATGTCATAAAACTTTAAAATTACCGTCATGGCAAGTTCACATTCGCGCCAGCCCTGCGGCATCGTGAACCCCAAGGCTCAATTGCCGTTGATTGTGCGCTGCAGCAGAGTCAGGGCACGTCTGCCAGGGCAACCCATCAACGAAAAGGGGGCTGGCGCGCGAGCGCCAACCCCCTTCGTTTCGAACGTCTGTGCGCCGGATTTACGGTTTCACGAACAGGCCGACGATCCCCGCCGAGCCCTTCACGTGTGAGGGTTGCCCTTGCACCGGGGCCAGCTTGGGCAGGAGCTCCTCCCGGGTCAGGCCGGCCGGAATCTCCTTCGGATCGTAGTCCGTCGCTACCAGCAGGAACGTGTAGTGGTGCGGCTGCACGTTGGGCGGGGTGCAGGGGCCGTTGTAGATGCCGGTGCCCTGGGTGGCCTTGCCGCCGACGAATTTATCGGACGGCTTGCTGAGCTCGCCTTCGGCAAACCCGGTCACCTTGGCGTCGATTCCGTACGTCACCATGTGATGCACGCCGGCGCCGCCGCGGCCTTCCGGATCCTCCATCAGGAGCACGAAGCTCTTGGTGCCTTCCGGGGTGCCGGTCCACGACAATTCCGGCGACACGTTCTCGCCGACGCAATTCGGGTTCGTGTTGGTGGCGGTTTGAGCGTTGGCGGCCTTCTTAGGCAGCATGGTGCCGTCCTTGAAGGTCTTCGACGACAGCGTGAACACGTCGGCCGCCAGGGCGGATCCGGCAAACAACGATGCCAGCGCGATCCCGCCGGCCAGCACTACACTACGATTCAACATAACGTCTCTCCCTTGGGGTTGTTGCATTGTGGGTAGGTAAAGTGGGCGGCCGCGAGTGTAGCCGGTGCCGGCGTCAGATCAAGGTGGTCAAACGCCCAATTCCTCGGCACCGTTTGAGGACGGCCGCAGCGGTATTCTGTCTAGGAAACGAGCCGGCCCTGGATCAGTTCCGGCTACGGTCCACCATGGCCCTTTGCTTGATCCACGGCATCATGGCGCGCAGCTTGGCGCCGACCTCCTCGATCGGGTGCGCCGCCATCTTGTTGCGCATGGCCTTGAACGAGGTCTGGTTGACGCGGTTCTCGAGCATCCAGTCCTTGACGAACTTGCCGGTCTGGATGTCGTCGAGGATGGCCTTCATCTCGGCGCGGGTGGCGTCGTTCACCACACGCGGGCCGGAGACATATTCGCCGTATTCGGCGGTGTTGGAGACCGAGTAGTTCATGGTGGCGATGCCGCCCTCATAGATCAGGTCGACGATCAGCTTCACCTCGTGCACGCACTCGAAATAGGCCATTTCGGGGGCGTAGCCGGCATTCACCAGGGTCTCGTAGCCGGCCTTCATCAATTCCACCAGACCGCCGCACAGCACCGACTGCTCGCCGAACAGATCGGTCTCGCATTCCTCACGGAACGTCGTCTCGATGATGCCGGCGCGCCCGCCCCCGATCGCCGAGCCGTAGGACAGGGTGAGATCATGGGCGTTGCCGGACACGTCGCGGTGCACCGCCATCAGCACCGGCACGCCGGCGCCGCGCTGGTATTCCGCCCGCACGGTGTGGCCGGGCCCTTTCGGCGCGATCATCATCACGTCGAGATCCGCGCGCGGCTCGATCAGGTTGAAATGGACGTTGAGGCCATGGGCGAACATCAGGGCGGCGCCCTGCTTCATGTTGGGGCTGAGATGATCGCGGTAGATTTCGCCCTGCAGTTCGTCGGGCGTGAGCATCATCATCACGTCGGCCCATTTGGCGGCCTCGCCGACCTCCATGACCTTGAGCTTCTCGGCCTCCGCCTTGCCGACGCCGGCCGAGCCCTTGCGCAACGCCACCGCGACGTCCTTGACGCCGGAATCGCGCAGGTTGAGCGCATGGGCGTGGCCCTGGCTGCCATAGCCGATGATGACGACCTTCTTGCCCTTGATCAGGTTCAGGTCGGCGTCGCGATCATAGTATACGCGCATGGTATTCACCTCTTGCTCGGCTCACGAGAAGCCCGTCATTTCCTGTTGTGAGTTTCGCCAAATCCGCGGCTGCGCTGCTTGTAATTTCTATGCGGCGTCCGCACAAGCCGTCGTTGCGAGATAGCTACATCGCCTCCGGCCCGCGCGCGATGGCGACCACCCCGGTGCGCGAGACCTCGACCAGGCCGAGCGGCAGCATCAGAGCGATGAAGCTCTCGATCTTGTCGGTCGCGCCGGTGATCTCGAACACGAAGCTCTCGATCGAAGCGTCGATCACGCGCGCCCGGAAGGCGTCGGCGAGGCGCAGGGCCTCCACCCGGTTCTCGCCCTTGCCGCGCACCTTGACCATGGCAAGCTCGCGCTGGATCGCCGGGCCCGCCACCGTCATGTCGATGACGCGGTGCACCGGGACCAGCCGCGCAAGCTGATTCTTGATCTGCTCGACCACCATCGGGGTGCCACGCGTCACGATGGTGATGCGCGAGAGATGCTTCTCGTGCTCGGTCTCCGACACGGTCAGCGAGTCGATATTGTAGCCGCGGCCGGAGAACAGGCCGATGACGCGCGCGAGCACGCCGGGCTCGTTGTCGACGATGACCGACAGCGTGCGGGTCTCGACGCCCTGCAACGCCGGCGCCGCGGGGTAGTGGGTGGTGCTGTTCACTTGTAGATTTCCTCCTGGCACGATCCGTAGCCCGGATGGAGCGCAGCGTAATCCGGGAACGCTGGTCCCGCATTGCGCCTTCGGGCGGCGCTTCGCGCCGATCCGGCGGCTCTATGCGGGCTACAAAGAATTCTCACACCATCACCTTGCCTGCCTCGGTGATGGCGTCCTCGATCTTGACCGCCGCGTCGCCCAGCAGCATCTCATTGTGGGCGCGGCCCGAGGGAATCATCGGGAAGCAGTTCTCGGCCGGGTCGACCACGCAATCGAAGATCACCGGCTTGTCGACGCCGATCATCTCGCGGATCGCGTCGTCGAGGTCGGCCGGCTTCTCGCAGCGGATGCCGACCGCGTGATAGGCCTCGGCCAGCTTCACGAAATCCGGCAGCGCATCCATGTAGCTCTCGGAATAGCGGCCGCCGTGCAGCAATTCCTGCCATTGCCGCACCATGCCCATATACTTGTTGTTGATGATGAAGACCTTGACCGGCAGCCGATGCTGCACCGCCGTCGACATTTCCTGCATGTTCATCAGCACCGACGCTTCGCCGGCGATGTCGATGACGAGCGAATCCGGGTGCGCGCGCTGCACCCCGATCGCGGCCGGCAGGCCGTAGCCCATGGTGCCGAGCCCGCCGGAGGTCATCCAGCGGTTGGGCTCCTCGAACCGGTAGAATTGCGCCGCCCACATCTGGTGCTGGCCGACTTCCGTGGTGATGTAGGTGTCGCGGCTCTTGGTCAGCTCGTAGAGCCGCTGGATGGCGTATTGCGGCTTGATGATCGCGCTCGAATTCGTGTAGGCGAGCGAATTGCGCGCGCGCCATGTCGCGATCTGCTTCCACCAGGCCGCCAGCGGTTTCTTGTCGGGCGCCGCCGGGTTGGCGCGCCACAGGCTCACCATTTCGGTCAGCACGTTGGCGCAGTCGCCGACGATCGCCAGATCGACCTTGACGTTCTTGTTGATGGACGATGGGTCGATGTCGACGTGGATCTTGGTCGAGCCCGGCGAGAAGGCGTCGAGGCGTCCGGTGATGCGATCGTCGAAGCGGGCGCCGATGCAGATCATCAGATCGCAATCGTGCATCGACAGGTTGGCCTCGTAGGTGCCGTGCATGCCCAGCATGCCGAGCCATTGCGGATCGGAAGCCGCATAGGCGCCGAGCCCCATCAGGGTCGAGGTGATCGGAAAGCCCGTGAGCTTGACCAGCTCGCGCAAGAGACGGCTCGCCGCCGGGCCGGAATTGATCACGCCGCCGCCGGTATAGAACAGCGGCCGCTTCGCCCGCCGCATCATCTCGACGGCGCTCTTGATCTTGACAGGATCGCCTTTGGTCCTGGGCTTATAGGTCTTGTGCTCGATGTTCTGCGGCCCCTGATAGAGCCCCTTGGCGAACTGGATGTCCTTGGGAATGTCGACCACGACCGGACCGGGCCGGCCGTGGGCGGCGACGTAGAAGGCCTCGTGCAGCACGCGCGCCAGATCCGCGATATTCTTCACCAGGTAGTTGTGCTTGGTGCACGGCCGCGTGATGCCGACCGTGTCGCATTCCTGGAACGCGTCGTTGCCGATGAGGTGGGTCGGAACCTGCCCGGTGATGACCACCAGCGGGATCGAATCCATGAGCGCGTCGGTCAAGCCCGTGACCGCATTGGTCGCGCCCGGCCCCGAGGTCACCAGCACGCAGCCGACCTTGCCGGTCGAGCGGGCATAGCCTTCCGCCGCGTGGACCGCGCCCTGCTCGTGACGCACCAGGATGTGCCGCAGCTTGTCCTGCTGGAACAGCGCGTCATAGATCGGCAGCACCGCACCGCCCGGATAGCCGAATATGTCGCGAACCCCCTGGTCGACAAGCGCCTCGATCACGATTTCGGCGCCGCTCATTTCCTTCGTCATCGTTCGCTCCTCACCTGCACCTTTCATGGCTGGGTTCGCCTGAGAATCAAAAAGGGGCCCGAAAGCCCCTGCGCACCGCCGGCTCGCGGGTTGCTCTTAGCAACCCTCGGCGATGCGCCCTCGCACGAGCACCGCATGAATAATGGTAATAAAATTGCGCATTTCAACTCTGTTCTGTCATTTCCTTGCGCGCTTATAGGGCTCTCCACCCTGGAGGTCAAGCCGGAATTCGCGAGATTTCGCCCAATATCAGCGTTTCGGCGGCCTCGGGCTCGCTCCAGGACCAGCCCGCCATCCGGTTGCGGAACCAGGTTGCCTGCCGCTTGGTGTAGCGCCAAGTGTCCCGCACCCCGCCGCGCGCCGCCTCCGCCAAGCTGATCTCGCCCGCGAGATGGCGGATCAGCCAAGGCACGCCATGGGCCTTCATGGCCGGAAGCGTCGGATCAAGCCGGCGCGCCGCGAGCGCGCGAACCTCGTCGAGGGCGCCGGTCGCCAGCATGGTGGCGAAGCGGGTTTCGATCCGCCGCTGCAACTGCACCCGTTCGGGGTGCAAGAAAACCCTGATCGCCTGCGAGGCATCCACGGCCGGCCGCATCCCCTCCTGCTGCCAGTCGGACAGCGAGCGGCCGGTCGCCAGGACGACTTCCAGGGCGCGAGCGATGCGCGAACTGTCCCCCGGCATCAGCCGTTGCGCCATCACCGGGTCCACCCCGGCGAGCGCGGCATGGAGCGCGACGCTGCCCTGCGCCTCGAGGCGTGCCCTGACGGCGGCGCGAATCTCCGCGGCGATCGGCGGGACCGCGGCAAGGCCCTTGGTCAGGCTCTCGAAATAGAGACCGGTGCCGCCCACCACGATCGCCGGGCGGACATCGCGCGCCGCCGTCAGGG
>Ga0209068_10000840_pt1 | contig 15754 bp, 14 predicted proteins | sample ColStrG_CSR_2012_FD_187200 | JGI IMG/M metagenome (GOLD analysis project Ga0209068, IMG submission 187200) | Freshwater sediment microbial communities in response to fracking from Pennsylvania, USA - Cold Stream Run_MetaG_CSR_2012 (SPAdes)... | ecosystem: Environmental > Aquatic > Freshwater >... | reverse complement strand
GGGCCGACGGTCGTCACATCGGCAACGCCATCAGCTGGATGGATACCCGCGGCGCTCGCTACGCGTCGGCGGCGGCCGGCGGCGGCGTGGTCGTTCCCACCGTGGGCTACAACGCCAAGAAGCTGCGGCAATGGCTGCGGGTGTCGGGCGGCGTTCCGTCCCGCACCGGTAAGGACCCGGTCGGCCAGATGCTCTTCCTCAAGCACGAGCGACCCGAGGTCTACAACGCCGCCGCCGTCTTCCTCGAGCCCATGGACTACTTGAACCTCCGCCTCACCGGTCGGGCGGTGGCCTCGTCGGACACCATCGTCGGGCACTGGGTCACCGACAACCGCGACCTGGCCCATGTCGGCTACGACGACGAGCTCATCGAGTGGGTCGGAGTGGACCGGGCCAAGCTGCCGGAGCTGGTACCCACCGGTTCGATCATCGGCACCCTCAGCGAATCCGCGGCCGCCGAGTTGGGCCTGGGCCGCCATGTGCAGGTGGTGGCCGGGACCGGCGACACCGCCTCGGCCGGCATCGGCTCCGGTGCGGTGCGCGACTTCGAGGGCCACCTCTACATCGGCACCTCGTCGTGGCTGTCGTGTCACGTGCCCTTCAAGAAGACCGACATCTTGTCCAACATCACGTCGCTGCCCTCGGGCATCCCCCAGCGCTACTGGGTGGCCACCGAACAAGACACGGCGGGCAAGTGCCTCTCGTGGTTGGTCGACAACATCTTGTACCCCGACGATGCCCTCGGTTCAGGCCCCGCGCCCGACGACGTGTACGACCGTCTCAACGAGCTGGCGGCCAAGGTGGCGCCGGGAAGCGGCAACCTCGTGTTCCTGCCCTGGCTGAACGGCGAGCGCACCCCGGTCGACAACCACCTCATCCGGGCCGGATGGTTCAACGCGTCGTTGGCCACCGATCGGGGGCACCTGGTGCGCGCCGTCTTCGAAGGGGTGGCCTACAACACGCGGTGGATGCAAGATGCGGCCGAGAAGTTCACCAAGCGTCGCTTCGAGCACCTCAACTTCGTCGGCGGCGGAGCCCGCTCCCCCCTGTGGTGCCAGATCATGGCCGACGTGCTGGACCGACCCATCCGCCAGGTGGCCGACCCGGTTTTGGCCAATGTGCGGGGCGCCGGCTTCTCGGCCTCGGTCGCGCTCGGGCACCTCCGGTGGGACGACATCCCGGCCAAGATCACCATCACCGAGACGTTCCAGCCCAATGCCCGCAACCGGGCCACCTACGACCGGCTCTATGGCACGTTCGTCGACCTCTACAAGAAGAACAAAGGCATCTACGCCAAGCTCAACCGGCATTCGAGAAAGAACCCCTCATGACTGACACCACCGCCAAGAACACCGCCGAGTCCGCCGACCAGAACCGGCCGCCGGAGCCCACCATCAAGGACTACCGGGAGCGCTACGAGACCTACGCGGCGATTCCCGCCACCGGGCGCGCCCGGGCCGAGGTGTTGGCCGAGATGCGGGCCATGGCGGAGCTCGAGGCGGCCCGGTGGGAACAGGGGTATGCGTCGGGATCGGTCTACAACGGCGACCCCGACCACATCGCCTTCCTGAACGAGGTCTACGCCCTCAATTCCCAGGCCAATCCCCTACACACCGACCTGTGGCCCAGCGGCACTAAGTACGAGAGCGAGATCGTGGCCATGACCGCCACCATGCTCGGCGGCGGAGGAATCGGCGACGGTCCGGGAAGCGACACCGGCGTATGCGGCACCGTGTCGTCGGGCGGCAGCGAATCCATCCAGTTGGCCATGAAGACCTACCGGGACCACGCCCTGGCCACCCGGGGCATCACCGAGCCGGAGATGATCGTGCCCATCAGCGCGCACGCCGCCTTCGACAAGGCCGCGCAGTACTTCGGCATCAAGATCATCCACATCCCGACCGGCCCGGACTGGCGCGCCGATGTCGCCGCCACCGAGGCCGCCATCACCGACAACACGGTCGTCATCGTGGGCTCGGCGCCCTCATATCCCCACGGCGTGGTCGACCCCATCGAGGAGCTCAGCGAACTGGCCCGCGCTCGGGGCATCGGCTTTCACACCGACGGCTGCCTGGGTGGGTTCGTCCTGCCGTGGGCCGAGAAGCTGGGCTGGCCGGTGCCGGCGTTCGACTTCCGCCTGCCCGGCGTGACCTCGATCTCGGCTGACACCCACAAGTACGGCTACGCGGCCAAGGGCACCTCCGTCGTGCTCTACCGCACCATGGAGTTGCGCCACCATCAGTACTTCACCATCACCGATTGGCCCGGCGGTCTCTACGCCTCGCCCTCGTTCGCCGGTAGCCGGCCCGGTGCCCTCAGCGCCGCCTGCTGGGCCGCCCTGGTCTCGACCGGTGAGTCGGGCTATCTCACCGCTACGCGGGCCATCCTGGAGACGGCCGACCGGGTGAAGGCCTCGATCCGGGCCGATTTCTCGGAGTTGGAGATCTTCGGTGATCCCCTCTTCGTGGTGGCCGTCCGCAGCGTCGACGACACGCTCGACATCTACCGCGTCCTCGACGCCATGACGGCCCGGGGCTGGAGCCTGAACGGCCTGCACCGCCCGGCGGCGATGCACCTCTGCATCACCCAGCGCACCACTCAGCCCGACGTGAGCGATCGTTTCCTCGTCGACCTGCGGGGCGCCATCGAGGAGGTGCGGGCCAACCCCACCGCCGAAGGGGGCATGGCCCCGATCTACGGGATGGCCAACACCATCCCTGAGCGGGGCCTCGTGGCCGACGCCATGTTGGACCATATGGACAGCTGGTACCGGCTGCCGTGAGCGACCAACAACCAGCCGTGCCCCCGATCCGTCGGGCCGACGACGCCGACCGCGCCGAACTGGCCGCGGCCCTCACCCGGGCCTTCGCCGACGACCCCGTGATCGCCTGGCTCTTCCCCGACGAATCGTCGCGGGCGATCCGCACCGAGCGGACGTTCCAGATCTATTTGCGCGACACCCTGCGAGTTGGTGAGGTGTTCACCACCGCGGACCGCACCGGAGCCTCGATGTGGAAGCCGCCCGGCAAGTGGAAACTCGAGAAGCTCCAACTGGCTCGGCAGTTGCCGGCGCTGGCCCAAGCGTTCGGCCGCCGGATCACCGCCCTCATCGCCATGGAGAACCAGGTCGAGGCCCTCCACCCCGAGGAACCGCACTGGTACCTGGCCGTGCTCGGGACCGATCCGGTCGCCCAAGGTAAAGGCATCGGCGCCGCGCTCCTGCGCCAGGTCACCGACCGCTGCGACGCCAACGGCGAGGCGGCGTACCTCGAATCGTCCAAGCCCGACAACGTGCCGTACTACGAGCGGTTCGGCTTCAAGGTCACCGGCGAGGTCACGCTGGGCAAGCACAACGACGGCGCCACGATGTGGATGATGTGGCGCGATCCGCAGCCCCCCGACGCCTGAGCCGCAATCGCCCTGCCGCGTGATCACCTCGCCCCCAAAGGGGGACCGGCTGCGGCCACCTATTGGGTGGTGAAGATCTCCATCACCGGGTCACCCACGGCCAACCCGGTCAGGGCGTCGACGAAGGCACCGGATTCCGGGACGCGGAAGTGTGCGTTCAGCGCGTCGCGGTCGGTCCATCGTTCAACGAACACCAGCCGGAGAGGGTTTTCGACATCTCGATGCACGGAGTGGCTCATGCAACCGGGCTCCTGGCGGGAGCGACGCACGTGTTCCAACGAGACCGCCACCGCCGCATCGATGGTGTCGGCACTGGCATCCACGTGACCGAGCACGATGATCATGAGGGGCTCACCGGGGCAGGCATGAGTCCAGCGTAGAACGGTCACCCGGTCGCCGAGGGCTGGGCTGCGCCACACGCGGGAACGTGCTGAGACAAGATGGCATGTGATGTTCTCCGTCCCGAGGGTCCTGCCCGCTCATTCCATGACCTCCCGTGGCTGGCTGGTCCGGGTCGCGGTGGGCCTCACCGCCCTCACCCTCCTCACCCGCCTCCCCGGTCTCATCCTCGCCCGCATGTTCAACGTGGACGAGTCCTATCTGGCGGCCATGGGCCTGACCATGGGCCGGGGCGGTCAGCTCTACCGAGACGCGGTCGACCGCAAACCACCCGTGCTGCCGTGGCTGTACTCCCTCTCGCAGTCGCTCACCGGCAGCGAGGATCTGCGCCCACTCCGACTCCTGGCCACCCTCAGCATCGCCGCGACCGGGGTCGTGGTCACCCTGATCGTGCTCCGCCTCGCCCACGATCGGAAGTCCGCCTTTGCCGCCGGCGCGCTGGTGGTGTTCGGCACCGTGGCCTTCCTCCCGACGGACGGGCAGGCCGCAAACTTCGAGCTGTTCGGTCTGTTCCCGTCGAGCGCCGCCGTCTTGCTGGTGATCATGGCCCGGACGTCGCCCACCACCTGGCGCCGAGTGCTGAGTTTCGTCGCCGCCGGGGCGCTGGTCGCGTTGGCCGGGATGATCAAGCAACCGTTCTTCGCCATGCTGGCCCCCGTGGCCTGGGCGGCATGGCGATCCACCAATCGTGCGAGCGCCCTGGCCGCCACCTCGATCGGTCTGCTCACCTCGGTTGTAGCCATCGGTCTGCCGTTCGGGCTGGGCGCCGTGTGGCGGTGGGCCTGGCAGGACACAGGTGACTACCTCGGCGGCCAGCTGAACCTGGTTCGAGTGGCGGCCATGCTGGCGCTGGTCGTGGGGATGTTCGCCGTCCTCCATCTGCCCACCCTCTCGTCGATCTGGTCCAACCGATCGGGGCTGCGTCGGGTCGATGAACTGGTCTGGGTGTGGTTCGTCGGCGCGTGTATCGCCGTGGTGCCGGGGTTCCGGTTCATCGCCCATTACTTCGAGCTGTTGGTGCCGCCCATGGCGGTGCTGGCCGGCGTGCTGTTGGCCACTCTGGCTACCGACCGCCAGCGCCTCCCGGGCAAGGTTCCGGTCGCCCGCCATCCCACCGCCAAGGTGCTCGTCGGCTCAGCGGTGATCGCGCTGGTGTGCACCCTCATGGCCACCATGGGCTTCGCCAACGCCGGTCAGGTCCGCCCCGAGCTGGTGTCGGAGATCCAGGCCCACTCGCAGCCGGGTGATCGGATCCTGGTCTGGGGCGCGCTCCCCGAGGTGTACTGGCGGAGTGGCCGCCTTCCCGGTGCACGCTTCTTGTCCGTGGGCTACGTAACCGGCAAATGGACGGATCGGAACAACCCTCCCCACAATGCCGAGTCGATCGAACCGTTCATCTCGCGATGGCGCATCTTCAACCACGACCTGCGGACGCATCCGCCGACGGTCGTCGTGGACACCTCGACGTCGGGCATGGACGGCTGGGACCGCTACGGCCCCAGCACCTATCGGTTCGGGACCATCCTCACCACCTGCTACCGCGAGGACAGCAAGGTCGACAAGATGACCATCTGGACCTTGGTCGATGCCGCTTGCGTGGAACGTCTGGCCGCCGCCTCCTGATCCGACCGCGGGCGGGGTTCAGCTCGGCGTCGCCGCGATGAAGTTGGCGACCACGGCGGCCAGGTCCTCGCCCTTGTCCTCCTGGAGGAAATGCCCCCCGCCCACGATGGTGGTGTGGGGTTGGCCGGCGGCGCCGGGGATGCGCTCGATGAGCTGACGATCAGCGCCCCCGGTGATGGGATCGCCGTCGCTGAACGCACACAAGAACGGCCGGTCGAAGCGCGAGAGGGTCTCCCACGCCGCGCGGTTGGCCGGAGCGGCAGGGTCGTCCGGAGCCGACGGCACCAGCAATGGGAACTGGCGGGCCCCCTCCTTGAACGTCTCATCCGGAAAGGGAGCGTCGTAGGCGGCCACGACGTCGTCGGCCAGATCGCTCGTACAGCCACCGTTGATGATGAAGCCGGTGGGGAACGTCTCGACGTCCTGCGAGAACCTCTGCCAGGCCAGGAAGGCATCGCCGGGGGGACGATCGCCCGTGGGGAGGAACGTGTTGGCCGCCACCACTCGGGCGAAGCGCTCGGGGTGCTCGCCGACCAGGCGGAGGCCGAGCAGCCCACCCCAGTCCTGGCACACGAGAGTCACTCCCTCGAGATCGAGCGCTCCGAATACCAGGGACCGCAGCCACTCCACGTGGCGGGCGTAGGTGTAGTCGGTGCGGCTCGCCGGCTTGTCCGACCGCCCGAACCCGACCAGGTCGGGGGCAACTGCTCGCAGTCCGGCACCGGTGAGGATAGGAATCATCCGGCGGTAGAGGTAGGACCACGACGGCTCGCCGTGGAGCAACAGCACCACCTCGCCATCGCGGGGACCCTCGTCGAGGTAGTGCATGCGCAGGGTGGCCCCGTCGAGGTCATCAACGTCGGCATAGTTCGGAGCGAACGGGTAGCCCGTCAGGCCCTCGAACTGGCTGTCTGGTGTGCGTAGGACGTCCAACGGTTCCTCCTGAGACTTCGAGATGGTGAGAGGGTCGGTGAGTGAGATGGTCGGTGAGTCGGTGAGTCGTGAGTCAGTGAGTCGGTGAGTCGGCGAGTTCAGACGTCGAAGCGCTGGAGGTCGTCGGCCAGAACCACGGTGCCGCGAAAACCGGCGGAGGCCTCGGCCACCCATGCCGCGGCCTGCTCGCTCCCCGAGGGAGGCGCCGGCACCGGGTGCGTCATGACCAGCGTGGTCACCCCATTGCGGGTTGCGGTGTCGGCGGTCTCCTCGATGGTCGAGTGATAGTCGAGGATGTCGAGCAGACGAGGAATCGGGACTGCCTCGACACCCGCCCGGCGCACCACCGTCTGCACGTAGAGATCCGCCCCCGCGCACAAGCGATCGAGCCCAGCGCAGGGCTTGGTGTCGCCGGCGATGACGACGGACCGGCCCTCACTCTCGATCCGGTAGCCCACGGTGGGGTCCACCGGGCGATGATCCGTCGGCTCGGCCCGCACCCGCACCCGGTTCTCCTCGAACACCACGCCGTCGCTGACCTCGGTTACCTCGACCATCGGCTCCCAGGTGAGGTCATCGTGATGGGTAACCCGATAGCCGATGTCATCGCGCAACACCTCCAGGATCCGGCCGACGAAGGTGGCGGTTCCCATCGGGCCGACGATCTTGAGAGGGGTGGGCGTGAAACTCATGGCCCACTGCATGGTGATGATGTCGTTGAGATCCGTCGTGTGATCGCTGTGCAGGTGCGTCAGGAAGACCGTGGTGAACCCACCCGCACCAACGGACACCGCGGCGGCGCGCATGAGCACGCCCCGGCCACAATCGAAGAGCAGGTTGAAGCCACCGGCTTGCACCAGCGTTGCCGGTCCGGCTCGGTCGGGGTCGGGCAGCGGGCAGCCCGTGCCCAGGGTGATCACCTGCATGACAGCGCCTCGCTTCGGTCAGGGTGCGGCTCAGGGCCCGGCTAGGAGTTGGGTCATGACCCGCACCAGGATTCGTCGGCCCCGCGGAACGGAACAACCCTCGACTTCACGCAGGAGATTCCACGCTTCCCAGCTGGTGGCCACGTCAAGCGCGGCGACCAGGTCCCGCCGATCGGGACCGGCCCGGCGTGAGAGCTCACGGTCGAACACGGCCTCGAGCTCCTCACGCATCCAGGTGCGCGTCTCCGCCAGCTGATCGCTGACCAGGGTCGACGCGTCGACGACATGAAGCGTGGCCCGCCGCATCGGGGTGATCTCCTCGTAGAGCAGGGCTCGCTCGTTGACGAACGCGGATATCCGACTGGACAGCGCACCGGTCGAGGGGATCTCGCGCAGGAGGCCGCTCACGACCTCGAGCTGGCGTTCGATGACCGCTGCCAGGAGCGCCTCGCGCGACTCGAAATGGCGGAAAATGGACCGCTCGGACACGCCCGCCAGACGGGCGATGTCGGCCATCGACGGCTGCGTTTCACCCGACTGGATGAGCACCATGATGGCGTCGACCACCGCATCGCGGTTGCGCTCGCGCCGGACGGCTCGCCCATCAAGGGCTTCCTCGATCATCGCCCCGAGGGTAACTATTGGCAGTCTAGCTGTCAATAGTTACGCGGCCGCCATCGGATCGTTCCTGCAACGCGCCACCGTGGCGGTAGCCAAATGCAGGAACGTCGGCCCCGGCCAGCCGACCCCCGGTCCCCGCGAGAACGTTCCTGCAACGCGCCACCGTGGCGGTAGCCAAATGCAGGAACGTCGGCCCCGGCCAGCCGACCCAGCGAAAATGTCACACCTCGTCGCCAGGATGGCGGCCATGAGCTCGATCGACTTTGACCACGCCATTTCCCTCGCCGCCAGGCGCCAGCACGGAGTCTTCAGCCGGGCCCAGGCGGTCGCGGCAGGCGGCTCCGGCCGGATGATCGACCGGCGGGTGGCCACCTGCCGCTGGATTCGTCTCGGACCCGGCGTTTACGCGCTCCCGTCGGCGCCACCCACGTGGCTCCGCGCCCTGGCCGCGGCACAGCTCAGCAGTCCCGCGGCGGCGGTGGCTGGGAAAGCGGCGGCTGCACTCCACGGCTTCGAAGGCTTCCGGCCCTGCCGGCCCGCGATCACGGTGCCGATCGGCGCCAACGTCCGGATCGCCTCAGCCACCGTTCATCAACTCGCATCACCCAACCTGGCCCTCGTCGAAGGGCTCCGGGTCCTCACCCCGATCGACGCCCTCCTTCAAGTCGCCGGGCTGGCCCCGCCGGCCCGCACGCGACTCGCCTTCGACCAACTTCTCGCCAGCCGGGCCATGACCGTTGAAGCCGTGGCCAGACGATTTTTGCAGTGGGAGCCAGGACGCCGCGCCGGCAACCCTCTGATGCGGTCGCTCTTGATGGAGCGGATGGAGGAGGGACAGGTTCCCCCCGCCAGTGTGCTCGAAGGTCTCCTGTACGACGTTCTCGACCGGCCGGGCATGCCCCCCTACGTTCGCCAGCATCCTCTCCCCGGGGAGGGCGACGGCGTCGGATGGGTGGACGCCGCCATCCTGAGTTCACGCCTGATCCTCGAGGCTGACGGCCGCACGTGGCACGCCCGATTTCGCGACTTTCGCAACGATCGCGCCCGAGATCGACGCGCGGCCATCGCCGGGTACCGCACCCTCCGCTTCGCCCACGAGGACTTCCACGATCGCGACTGGGTCCAGGCCCAGATCCTGACTGCTCACCGCTGCCAGGCCGCCTGAGATCCGGCGCCGCTCGCCGGGGGGACGTTCCTGCAACCCACCACCGTGGCGGTAGCGAACTGCAGGAACGTCCGCCGTAGAACGTCCGCCGGGGGGACCGGAGGCGGAGTCAGCGGTCGAGGAGGGAGGCTCCGCCGCAGTCGTCGAGCAGGGCGCGAGCCACCTGACGGCCCAGCCGCTCCGCCTCCGACGCACCGCCGACCAAGGTCTGGCGAATCACGGTGTGGCCGTCGAGCGAGGCGAGCATGCCCTCGATGGACACCGTCTCCTCCGCGTCCACCGTGGCGAACGCTCCGGCGGGGAGATCACAATCGCCCCCGAGCTCAGCCAGAAACCCCCGCTCGGCGTCGAGCGACAGCCGACTCGGCCGGTGCTCGATCCGGGCCAGCCGCGCTCGCAGCGCCACCTCGTCAGGGGCATCGCCCGTGCGGCACTCCACCGCCAGGGTGCCCTGTCCGACCTGCGGCACCATGACCTCGGGTTCGAGCACCTCCGCCACCCAGTCCAACAGGTCGAGTCGCACGAGCGGAGCCAAGGCCATGACGATCGCCCCGTAGTCGGCGGCCTTCGCCAACCGGGTGTCGATGTTGCCCCGCAGCCCGGTGAAGGTCAGATCCGGCCGGGTCCAGGCCAACTGCGCCCGCCGCCGGGCCGAGCCGGTCGCCACCATGGCGCCGGGGGCGAGGGCCGCCAACGTCGAGCCCACCAGCACGTCCCGAGGGTCACCGCGCTCGGGCACGGTGGCGATGCCCAGCCCGTCGGGCGAACCCGAGGGCAGATCCTTGGCCGAGTGCACGGCGATGTCGGCACGACCATCGAGCACGGCGGCTTGCACTTCCTTGGCGAAGACGCCCTTGCCGCCCATCTCCCAGATGGGGATGTCTTGGCGGCGATCGCCCAGAGTCTCGACCACCACCACCTCGACCACGACCTCGGGGTCGACCGCCCGTAGCAGTGCCGCGACATGGTCCGTCTGCCAGCGGGCCAGGGTGCTGCCACGGGTCGCGGCTCGAATCACGGTCGTCACCCGAGACGGTCCCTGGTGCCGCTCGACCTACAGGTCGAAGAGATCGCGCAACGCCTCGGCCAGACGCTCACCGCGCGGCGATCCCGCCGCGTCCTTGAGGCCCACAGTCGGATCATGCAGGAGCTTGGCCACGATGCCCTTGGTGAGCGCCTCGATGGCCTCAATCTGGCGATTGTCCAGCTCCCCGAGTCGAGCCCGGAAGCGGTCGAGCTCGGCCGTTCGCACCGACTCCCCTCGCTCGTGCAGGTCCGCCACCAGCGGCGCGACCTCGCGGGCGCTGCTCACCGCCACGAACCGCTCGAGTTCCTCGGCGATCATCGCCTCGACGGCCACGACCTCGCGACGACGCTCGTTCACCCCGGCCTCGGCGAAGGCCCGCAGGTCGTCCATGTCGAGCAGTGTGACCCCGGCCAGATTGGCGGCCTGAGGATCGACATCGCGGGGTACGGCGACATCGACGATCAGCACGGGCTTGCCCGCTCGTGCTTCCATGACCCGGGCCAGATCGCCGTGTTCCAACATCATCGAGCTGGCACCGGTCGAGGTGAGCAACAGGTCGACCTCGGCCAGCGAATCGTTCAGGTCGGCGAGGCGCACGGCCCGACCACCGAGATGCTCGGCCAGCTCGACGGCCCGGTCCCACGTCCGGTTGGCGATACGCACATCGTCGACGCCGGCCGACGCCAGGGCCCGCACCATGCCTTCACCCATCTCACCGGCACCGAGGACGAGGATGCGTTTGCCCACCAACGACCCGAGCCGTTGGCCGGCCATGGCCACTGCGGCCGTGGACACTGACGCGATGTTGCGGGAGATGCCGGTCTCGGTGCGGGCGCGCTTGCCGACCTCGAGGGCGTGGCGGAACAGCAGGTTGAGCGACGACCCCGTCGTTCCCTCCTCCTGGGCCCGCTCCCAGGCCCGCCGCACCTGGCCGAGGATTTCAGCCTCGCCGACCACGGCCGAATCGAGACCCGAGGTCACGGCGAAGAGGTGGGCCACGGCATCGTCGTCGTACTGGACGTAAAGGTGGTCGGAGAAGTCCTCGGGGGCCAGGTACGCCATCTCGGACAGGAAGTTCCGCAGATCGGCATAGGCCCCGTGGAACTTCTCGGCCACGACGTAGATCTCGGTGCGGTTGCACGTCGAGAGCACGACGGCTTCGCTCACGTGCTCGCGCGCCGCGACATCGTGCAAGGCCTTGGGTAGCCGCGAATCATCGATGGTCATGCGCTCGAGCAGGTCGAGCGGGACGCTGCGATGGTTCAGACCGATGACGACGACAGACACGCCTGGAGGCGCTCCTTCGCTTCGGCGAGGTGACCCTCGCGGATGAGCTCAAGCATTCCCGAGTCGAGCGCGGGTTGCCAATCCAACCCCTCTGTCGAACGGCCCTCCCGCTGCAGTTGTTCCCGGGCCTCAGCCAGCAGGTCAATCAGGGTCACGTACTCCGGGCCGAACTCGTCGGTGTAGTGCCGCCGCAGCCACGTGGCCAGGGCCGGGCTGTGACCGCCGGTGGCGAAGGTGACGAGCAGTGGGCCTTGGCGAATTCGGGAAGGGAGGGTGAAGGCGCAGTTGGCCGGATCGTCGGCCGAATTGACCCAAACGCCGAGGCTCTCCCCGTCCAGGAAGACCGCCCGGTTCACCTCGGGATCATCCGTCGCCGTCACCACCAGCCGGTACCCCGCCACCTCGCCGGCGGCATAGCGGCGAAGCTCGCAGGTCACATCGTCGAGGCCGGCCAGCTCGTCGCTCACCGCCGGGGCGACCACCGTCACCACGGCGCCACATTCCAATAGGCCCCGTACCTTCTGCGTGGCCACCACGCCTCCGCCCACCACCAGGCAGGGACGACCGGCGAGGCGAAGGTTCACCGGATACAGCGGTTCGTCGATGGCCATCAGGTCTCGGCTCCCGCCGCCGCGGCTTCGGTACCGAGCCCGGCCAGGGCACCGCGACGCTGCTGATAGAAGCTCAGGATCTGCAGCTCACTGGCCAAGTCGACCTTGCGCAGCGATGCACCCTCGGGGACATTGACCACCGAGGGGGCAAAGTTCAGCACCGACGTGACGCCCGCGGCCACCAGCCGATCAGCGATGTCTTGGGCCACGCTCGCCGGAGTGGCGATGATGCCGATGGTCACCCCCAGCTCCGCGGTGATCTGCGGCAGTTCGTCGATGTGGCGCACCACGTGATCGCCGATGGTGGTGCCCACCTTGGCGGCGTCGGAGTCCACCAGGGCCGCCACCGGAAACCCCCGGTCGCTGAATCCGCCGTAGTTGGCCAACGCCTGGCCCAGGTTGCCGACCCCTACGATCACCACGGGCCAATCCTGGGTCAGCCCGAGTTCGCGGCTCATCTGGAACACCAGGTACTCGACGTCGTAGCCCACACCCCGGGTCCCGTAGGAGCCCAGATAGCTGAGGTCTTTGCGGACCTTGGCGGCGTTGACCCCGGCCAGTTCGGCCAGTCGTTCCGACGAGAGGGTCGGGGTGCCGCCGTTGAGTTCGACCAGGCTGCGCAGATACAGCGGGAGCCGTGCCACCGTGGCTTCGGGAATGCGCCGTCTCGCGGGTTCAGCCATCGGGTCAAGGCTACGCCCACGTGCATTCGTTCACAAAGTCACCAGCCGGGGCCACCGCCACGCCCCCATCTGGTGGTGGGGACGGGCGCCCGTGGGGCAAACTGGAGCCGATGCACACCGTCCTGGCCGCCACCGCCGCACTGCTGGCCTGCGCCTTCGCCATGCTCACGTTCGAGCGCTACCTCACTCAGCGACGCCGCCACGAGCTGATGTGGACCATCGCCCTCGTCATGTTCGCCCTTGGCTCGCTGGGCCTGTGGCTGGGTGCCGCCATCGGCTGGAGCGAGTGGACGTTCAAGACGTTCTACCTCTTCGGCGCCATCCTCAATGTGCCGTTCCTGGCGCTGGGCACCGTCTACCTGTTGCTCAACCGCCGGGTGGCCGACCAGACCGCGGCCGTGGTGTCGCTCCTGGCAGCCTTCGCCGCCGGCGTGGTGGTGGCCGCCCCGTTGATCGGCGTGATCGATGCCAACGTGCTCCCTCAGGGCTCGGCGGTTTTCGCCCTGGGCCCGCGGATCGCGGCCGGGGTCGGCTCCGGTGTCGCCGCCGTCGTCATCATCGCCGGCGCGGTGTGGAGCGCCATCCAGTTGCTGGTCGGACGGCGGCGATCGCACTGGGTTGGGACGACCACCGTTCCGGCCGGGCGCCTGGCCGCCGCCAACCTGCTCATCGCCGCGGGCACGCTGGTGCTGAGCGCCGGTGGGCTCCTCAACTCGGTGGTCGACGAGATGAACGCCTTCGCCATCTCCCTGGTGGTGGGCATCGCCGTGATCTTCGCCGGCTTCCTGCTCACCATGACCGGCACCCCGACGACGCCCGGCGTGCGCGGGTCGATCGGCCCCGGCCTGACCGAACCCACCCTGGACGACTACACCGCGTCGCCCCCGGCGACCCCAGCGACCGCCTCCACCACCGTGGTGGTCTGAACTTCAGCGCAGGGCGCGGCGCAGGACCTTGCCCGTCGGGTTATGCGGCAGTTCGTCGACGAACATGACCTTCGACGGGCACTTGTAGCGGGCCAGGCGGTCCATGCAGAAGTCGATGATGTCGTCTTCCTCGGCCGACAGCCCAGACGCCAACACCACGAAGGCCTTCACGGCTTCACCGGTGTGGGGGTGGGGGACGCCAACCACGGCGGCCCGGTCGATGGCGGGGTGCTCCATCAGGACCTCCTCGACCTCGGCGGGGAAAACATTGAAGCCCGAGACAATGATGAGATCCTTGGCCCGATCCACGAGGTAGACGAAACCGTCGTCGTCGACCACCGCGATGTCGCCGGTCCGGAGCCAACCGTCCTTTGTCACCGCGCTGGCGGTGGCCTCCGGATCGTTCCAGTAGCCCTTGAACACGTTGGGGCCCCGCACCCAGATCTCACCGGAGTCACCCACGAGGGCGTCCTCGCCGTCGATATCCACCAGACGCATCTCGATCCCTGGGAGGACGGGGCCAATCGATCCGACCGGAGCCGAGGTGCCGGAGGCCGAGGTGACCACGGGCGAGGTCTCGGTGAGCCCGTACCCCTCGGTCAGGTCCAGGCCGAGACGGTCGTGCACCCCCGCCACCACTTCGGCGCCGAGCTTGGCCGCGCCCGACACCGCACTGCGCACTGAACGGAACGACGACGGCGAGATGTCGGGCAGGCTGGCCAGAGCCGACCACATGGTGGGTGGTCCACTCATCATGGTGACCTCATGCTTCTCGATCGCCTCGGTGGCCGACGACGGGTCGAAGCGCTCGATGAGCAGGGTCCGTGAGCCCGACAACAGGCTCAGATCCAGAACAACGTTGAGTCCGAAGATGTGGAACAGCGGGAGCAGGCCGAACACCACGTCCTCGGGCCCTTGGGCTCGGCTGACCACCGACTGGATCTGCTCCAGGTTGGCCATCAAGTTGCCGTGGCTGAGCATGGCCGCACGGGGTGAGCCCACCGTTCCACTGGTGAACATGAGCACGGCCAGATCGTCGGGGTCACGCTCGACCAACGGGGCCGGGTCGAGATCGAGGAGATCGTCGAGCACGACGGCGTCGGGCAGATCGACCCCCGGGGTGACGATCACGAACTCGAGGTCGCTCAGCGCCTCACGGTCGAGGGCGGCGAAGGCCCCGGCCGAGGCCGGCGTGACCACGACCGCCCGCGCCCCCGTCGACGTCAACTCGAACTCCAACTCGGGGGCAGGCGCCTGCGGATTCAGCGGGACGACGATGAGACCGGCACCCAAAGCGGCCAGATACGGCGCCACGAAGTACCAGTTGTTGCCGGCGATGATGGCCAACCGATCGCCGGGCACGAGGCCCAACCCAACCAGGCCCCCGCGGATGGCGGCCACCTGGTCGCGCAGCGTCCCAAACGTGGTCTCCTGGCCCCGGCTGATCAGGGCCACCGCCTCGGCGGGATGGGACTCGATGATCGATGCCAGGTTCACGCAGCCCTGCTCCCTTGGTCCGGGACGGCCACCGGCCCACCCAGGATTCGACGTGCGGTCACGTTAGCGGTCCGACGGGCGGGCGGTCGCCCCTTACCGCGCTCCAGTTCCGCCCGGATTGTGTCGATACGACCACGATGCGTTGTTTTGCCTACCCCTCGAAGCCTCGGCGCAGCCTCCGATTGGCGCTGCCCGCGCTGGCGCTGGCCCTCCTGCTGGCCCTCCTCGTGCCCGCACCGGCCGGTGCGGCCGGCGGCGACGCGGGCGACTACGTGGCCCGCATCAACAGCCTGCGGGCGTCCGTCGGCGTCGGACCTCTCCAGGTCGACGGGCAACTCACGGCCGCCGCTCAGGCTTGGGCCGAGCACATGGCCGCCACCGCCACGCTGGCCCACGCCCCCAACATCGCGTCCGGAGCCCCCGGCAACTGGCAGAAGCTGGGCGAGAACGTCGGAGTCGGTTCCGGTAACGACGTGATCTGGCCGGCATTCGTGGCCAGCGCCCATCACTACGCCAACCTCGTCGATCCCGCTTTCAACTACGTCGGCGTGGGCGTCGCCTACAGCGGCGGGCGCCAGTGGACGTGTCACCGCTTCATGCAACTGGGCGGCGGAGCACCCGCCCCGGCGCCGGCGCCGGCGCCGGCGC
>Ga0209068_10000838_pt1 | contig 15765 bp, 15 predicted proteins | sample ColStrG_CSR_2012_FD_187200 | JGI IMG/M metagenome (GOLD analysis project Ga0209068, IMG submission 187200) | Freshwater sediment microbial communities in response to fracking from Pennsylvania, USA - Cold Stream Run_MetaG_CSR_2012 (SPAdes)... | ecosystem: Environmental > Aquatic > Freshwater >... | reverse complement strand
CCATAGCGCACCGCGATGATGACGATCGCCGTCAGGAATACCAGATCGACGGTCGCGATGCCGCCGAATAGATGCTGGATGGCTTCGCCCAGACCGAGAGCGACGGCCACCGCTAGGACGGCGGCCAGATAGGGCAGCGGGTCGAAAGCCGGGGTGTGGTCGGCCGTGCGGACGTTCTTCTTCGGAACCGGTTCGCCGCTGAGCTGATCGCCGGCGATCACATGCACGCTGATATTTCCGCTGCGCCGCACTAGGTCATGCACGACCGAGCCATGCAGGATTTCGAACCAGCGCGTGCGGCTCGACTTCCCCATCACGATCTGCGTCACATTGTTGGCGTGGGCGAAATTGAGCACATCGTCGGCGATATGGCGCGAGCTCGACGGGATCGTGATGCCTTCGCCGCCGAGCCGCTCCGCCAGCCGCAGCGTATCGGCGACGCGGTCGCGCTCCTCCTCGCTCAATTGCTGGCTGCGCGGGGTCTCGACGCAGAGCGCGGTGAACGGCGCATGCAGCCGGTCCGCGAGACGCTTGGCGTAGCGCACGAGGCCGGCCGACCGCGGGTCTTCGCTGACGCAGACCAGGACGCGCTCGCCGGCAGCCCACGGCCCCGAAATCGCGTGCGCCTGCATTTCCGTCAGCAACTGCTCGTCGACCCGGTCGGCGGTACGGCGTAGCGCCAGCTCGCGCAGCGCCGTCAGCTTGGCGGGCGAGAAGAAGTGCTGCAGCGCGCGCTCCGCCTGCTTGGGAACGTAGACCTTGCCCTCCTTGAGGCGCTGGATCAGATCGTCGGGGGTGAGATCGACCAGCTCGACCGCATCGGCGCGATCGAATATCGAGTCCGGCACGGTCTCGCGTACGCGCACATGGGTAATCTGCGCGACCACGTCGTTCAGGCTTTCGATGTGCTGGATATTGACCGTGGTGTAGACGTGGATGCCGCGGCTCAGGAGTTCCTCGACATCGAGGTAGCGCTTCGGATGACGGCTGCCGGGCGCATTGGTGTGGGCGAGCTCGTCGACCAGGACGATCTGCGGCCGCCGCGCCAGGATGGCATCGAGGTCCATTTCCTCGAGCCACTGCCCCTTGTAGTCGAGGCGACGGCGGGCGATGACCTCCAGCCCCTCCAGGAGCGATTCCGTCTCGCGGCGGCCGTGGGTCTCCACGATGCCGATGACAATATCGTACCCGTCCTTTTTCCGGGCGCGGGCCTGTTGCAGCATTTCGTAAGTCTTGCCGACCCCGGGCGCGGCGCCCACGAAGATTCTGAGCTTGCCGGCACGGTTTTCCTCTCGCCGGGCCGCTTCGAGCAGCGCCTCCGGCGAGGGTCGCTGGTCAGCATCGCGCCGCTGTTCTGACATCAGGGGTCACGCGTCCCGCCGGCTGATCGGGCCGGACCGATTCAAGACATTAGCATAAACCGGCTCCGGTTGCAGGGACCAAGCTTCAGCGCGCCGCTGCTGCGCCATCAAGCGCCAGATTCAAAGCCAGTACATTGACGCGGGGCTCGCCGAGCAACCCGAGCAGCCGGCCTTCGGTCTGCCCCTGGACGAGCGCACGCACGCGTTCCTCCGGCATGTTGCGGGCTTTCGCCACCCGCGGGACCTGGAACAGCGCGGCCGCGGGCGAAATATGGGGGTCGAGCCCGCTGGCCGACGTCGTCACCAGGTCGACCGGGACCGGCGCCGAGGGATTCTCCGCCTTGAGCTTGTCGACATCGCCCTGCAGGCGGTCGGCCAGCGCCTTGCTCGTCGGACCGAGATTCGATCCGCCCGAATTGGCCGCATTGTAGGGCGCGTCCACGTTCTTGGTCGGGTCATTGGGGTCCGGCATGTTGGTGGCGGACGGCCGGCCGTGGAAATATTTGTCGTCGGTGAAGACCTGGCCGATCAGCTCCGAGCCGACCACCATGCCGTCGCGTTCGATCAGGCTGCCCTGCGCCTGGTGCGGGAACAGCACCCCGGCCAATCCTGTAATCGCCAGCGGATAGGCGAGCCCGGTGATGAGGGTGAGCGCGAGCAGGATAACGATCGCGGGACGGATTTCCTTCAACATGGTGTTTCTCCTCAAACAAGGTGCAAGGCGGCGACCGCGAGGTCGATGGCCTTGATGCCGACAAACGGAACGATGACGCCGCCGAGGCCGTAGATCAGCAGGTTGCGCCGCAACAGCGGACCCGCGCCGATCGGCCGATAGGCCACGCCCTTCAAGGCGAGCGGAATGAGCGCAATAATGATCAGCGCATTGAAGATGATGGCCGACAGAATCGCGCTTTGTGGACTTGCGAGATTCATGATGTTGAGCGCCTGCAGCTGCGGATAGAAGGCCAGGAACATCGCCGGGATGATGGCGAAGTACTTGGCGACGTCGTTGGCGATCGAGAAGGTGGTCAGCGCGCCGCGCGTCATCAAGAGCTGCTTGCCGATCTCGACGATCTCGATCAGCTTGGTCGGGTTGGAGTCGAGGTCGACCATGTTGCCGGCCTCGCGGGCGGCTTGCGTGCCGGTGTTCATGGCGACGCCGACATCCGCCTGCGCGAGCGCGGGTGCGTCATTGGTGCCGTCGCCGCACATGGCGACCAGCTTGCCCTTGGCCTGCTCGTCGCGGATGAGCCGCAGCTTGTCCTCGGGCGTCGCCTGGGCGAGGAAATCGTCCACGCCGGCTTCGGCCGCGATCGCGGCGGCCGTCATGGGGTTGTCGCCCGTGATCATGACGGTGCGAATGCCCATGCGGCGAAGCTCGGCGAAGCGCTCGCGGATACCGCCCTTGATGATGTCCTTGAGGTGGATGACGCCGAGCAGCTTGCCATCCCGGGCGACCGCGAGCGGGGTGCCGCCCGATTTCCCGATGCTGTCGGAGATCATCTGGATTTCGCGGGTGACCTCGGCGCTGATGGCGGGCTGCAGCACGCGTGCCGTCGATCCCACCGCGACGGGCGGCGAATTCAGGAAGGCCAGGATAGAATCCACCGCACCCTTGCGCACCCAGGAGCCGCCGACCTCGACGCCGCTCATCCGGGTCTGCGCGGAGAACGGGATGAAATTGGCCTTGACCTCGGCCAGATCGCGGCCGCGGATGCCGTACTTCTCCTTGGCGAGCACGACGATGGAGCGGCCCTCCGGCGTCTCGTCGGCGAGCGAGGCGAGCTGCGCCGCGTCCGCCAATTCCTGCTCGGTTACGCCGCGCAGCGGCTTGAACTCGGTCGCCTGCCTGTTGCCGAGCGTGATGGTGCCGGTCTTGTCGAGCAGCAGCGTGTCGACGTCGCCGGCGGCCTCGACCGCGCGGCCCGACATCGCCAGCACGTTGAAGCGGACGAGCCGATCCATGCCGGCAATACCGATAGCGGACAGGAGTGCCCCGATCGTGGTCGGGATGAGGGTCACGAACAGCGCGACCAGGATCACCACCGAGATACTGCCGCCGGCGTAAGCCGCATAGCTCGGGATGGTCGCGGTGGCGAACACGAACACGATCGTGAGGCCGACGAGCAGGATATTGAGCGCGATCTCGTTTGGCGTCTTCTGCCGCTCGGCGCCTTCGACCAGCTTGATCATGCGATCGATGAAGGTCGAGCCTTGCGCGGCCGTGATGCGCACGCGCACCCAGTCGGAAATGACCTGGGTGCCGCCGGTGACGGCCGAGCGGTCGCCGCCCGATTCGCGGATGACCGGTGCCGATTCGCCGGTGATGGCGGCCTCGTTGACCGAGGCGATGCCTTCGATCACTTCGCCGTCGGAGGGGATCATATCGCCCGCTTCGACCAGCACGACATCGCCGATCTTGAGGTTGATGCCGGGGACCAGGCGGTAGCTCTTGTGATCGGTTCCGGTCAGCAGCTTGGCCTGCGTCTCCGTGCGCGTGCGCCGCAGTGTTTCTGCCTGGGCCTTGCCGCGCCCCTCGGCGATGGCTTCGGCGAAATTGGCGAACAGCACCGTGAACCACAGCCAGACGATGATCTGGACTTCGAACAGCAGGTGCTCGCCGCCGGTAACCAGATCGCGGATCAGGATGACCGTGACCAGGGCGGTGACGACCTCCAGCACGAACATGACCGGGTTCTTCATCAAGGTTCGTGGGTTCAACTTGACGAAGGAGGCGCCGATCGCCGGCCAGACGATCTTGGGATCGATCAGGGCCGAGGCGGGCGTTCGCTTGCGGGTGCTTGCGGTGTTCATGGCAGTCGCTCCAAAGGAAATCGGATTAGAACAGCGTGTTCGTGCGCATCGCCAATTGCTCGACGATGGGCCCGAGCGCCAGCGCCGGGAAGAAGGTGAGGCCTCCCACGATCACGATCACGCCGACGACCAGACCGACGAATAGGCCGCCGGTTGTCGGGAACGTCCCGGCCGAGGCCGGTACGGTCTTCTTGGCGGCGAGCGAGCCGGCGATGGCCATGGCGGGAATGATCATCCAGAAGCGGCCGACGAACATCGCGACGGCGCCGGTGATGTTGTAGAAGACGGTGTTGGCCGAGATGCCCGCGAATGCCGATCCGTTGTTGCCGGTGCTCGACGTATAGAGATAGAGCATCTCGGTGAAGCCGTGCGGCCCGGCATTGTTGGTGGCGGCGACCGCCGTGGGAACAATGGCGGCGACCGCGGTCCAGCCGAGATACATCAGCGGCAAAATCAGGATGGCGAGCATGGCCATCTTGACCTCCTTGGCCTCGATCTTCTTGCCGACATATTCGGGCGTGCGGCCGACCATGAGACCGGCGACGAAGATCGAAACGATCACGAACAACAGCATGCCGTAGAGGCCGGAGCCGACGCCGCCGACGATGATCTCGCCGAGCTGGATATTGATCAGCGGGATCATGCCGCCGATGGCGGTGAACGAGTCGTGCATGGCGTTGACGGCGCCGCAGGAGGCGTCCGTTGTGATGACGGCGAACAAAGCGGAGGCGATGATGCCGAACCGCACCTCCTTGCCTTCCATGTTGCCGCCGCTGAGGCCGAGCATGTCGAGGGTGGAGGTGCCCTGGGCCTCGGCCGCGTAGCAGACGATGACGCCGGCGAGGAACAGCACCCCCATCACGGAGAGGATCGCCCAGCCCTGGCGCTGATTGCCGACCATGCGGCCGAACACATTGGTCAGCGCTGCGCCGATCGCGAAGATCGAGATGATCTGCACGTAGTTCGACAGCGCGGTCGGGTTCTCGAACGGATGCGCCGCATTGGCGTTGAAGAAGCCGCCGCCGTTGGTCCCGAGCATCTTGATGGCGATTTGCGAGGCAACCGGGCCGACCGCGATGCTCTGCTTGGCGCCCTCGAGCGTCATGGCGTCGACATAGGGGCCGAGCGTCTGCGGAATGCCGGTCCAGACCAGGAACAGCGCATAGGGAATGCAGATCGGCAGCAGGATGTAGAGCGTGCAGCGGGTGATATCGACCCAGAAATTGCCGATGGTACGGACGGAAGCGCGCGCGAAACCGCGGATCAGCACCACCGCGAGCACGATGCCGGTCGCCGCCGAAAGGAAGTTCTGGTGCGTGAGGCCGAGCATCTGCACCAGATAGGACATCGTGCTTTCGCCGCCGTAGTTCTGCCAGTTGGTGTTGGTGATGAAGCTCACCGCGGTATTGAAGGAAAGATCCTCCGCAACGGCGGATTGCTCGGCGGGATTGAAGTACGGGATCACGCCCTGGAGCCGCATCAGCGCGTACAGAATCAGAAAGCCGCCGATGTGGAAGAACAGCATCCCGACGACGTACATCACCCAGGTCTGCTCGCGGCGCTCGTCGACGCCGCCGATACCGTAGAGCACCGTCTCGACCGGTCGCAAAATGGGCGACAGGAACGTGCGCTCGCCATTGAAGACGCGCGTCATGTAACCCCCGAGCAAGGGAACGATCGCCACGATGATGGCGCAATAAAGCAGAATCTGAATCCAGCCGATGACGGTCATGGTCGTGCGCCTTTGTTAGAACAGCTCTGGCCGAAGCAGGGCATAGACGAGGTAGAACATGAGCCCCGCGGTCACGAGGCCGGCGAGCGAATAATCGAAAATCATGGCACGTGTTCCTTACAGTCGGTCGCAGGCGATGGTGTAGCCCACCGAGAGGGCGAAGAAGGCGAGGCCGAGGGCCAACATGATGATGTCCATCATTTGCATGCTCCTAGCGGTAGGCGGAATGGTGCGCAGTCATTGGTACGTGCGCGCGTTGTGCCGATTTTTGATTTGCATCAAGCGCGCGAAAACTCTCTTCACCTTGTTCGATCGGGAATGATTTGACACGTGGCGGATATTTTTTCGAGACGGAAGCACGGGCCCCTTTATAGGAATCTCATATAGACGCGACGATGGAAGGCGGGTCACAACCACGACAATGCGGCCAGCAACTCGTTGAAATGTATTGAGTGTTGCGATCTGCGGCACGAAGGCCGCACTCTTATGGACGACCAGGGAACGTGTTGTGGTTCGTCAAATGGCGGCCTGATTTAGCGGGTCGGCCATGGTCAGCGGTGCGTAACGTCCGACGATCCAGGCCAAGCTACAGCCGCGCGGCGAGGCGAGGGATCGTGTCCGGTGTTAAATGCGCGAATCGACCTACCGGCGAATGGAGCCTTGAGCGCGTTTCGCGCGCCACTTCGGGCCGGGGCCGCGCATGTAGTGCGCCTCGGGCCGATACTTGTCCGCCTGATCGGCCATTGCGGTCCGCCAAGCATTTGCCACCGCCGCACGCGCTCGCGCCACTGCGATACCCCACCAGGGAGGCGTCGCAGCGAACCGGATTCGGACTGTTGTAGAGAGAAAACGAACAATCATGAGCTCCTCCATCGACCTCCGCTGCTGCTCTCAGTGAGGCTTATGGTTTGCCGGTCCGCGGCAGCAACCAGCCCATCATGACCCGACGGGGCTCGCGGCGGCTGCGCGGAAGCTCGTGACGCTGCAGTGTCTTTGCAGCAAAGCCGGCGGCCTGCTCTTCGGTCTGTCGCTTGTCGCGTGGCAGCGCCATCCACTCCCGAATGACGGTCCTGCGAATTTCTTGTCGGTTCATCTTGGCTCTCCTTCGTCGCGATGACGCCGCGTTAGTGGTCCAGTCGCGGGACCAAAATCCAAACGTCCCGAGCTAGACTCGCTCGGACGACGGTGAGCATGCCGGCGATCGCGAGCACGATCTTACGACCCTCCGTGACGGCTGGGGTGGCGGCGCGGCGCTTATCCTATATTCGGCGGGCCGACCGACCACCGCCTTGTCAGCCGGTGGATTTGTCCAGAGCGCACCAAATTCTACCGAGCGAAAAGCAGATATACCCATAGAATTGCAAGGAGCAATGGAACGCAAATAAAGAGGATGGCAATCGATGCCCGAACCGTCTGTCCCTGATCGGCAGAAAATTTCCGCTTCGCTTGCTCCACCATTTGCATGCCTGATTTGCATCAAGAGCGTCGCAAATCTGCTCCCGTGTTCGAGCGAGAGTTATCTGCCACTGGCCGGATATTTTTTCGAGATGGAAGCGATCGCGTCGTTATAGGAATCTCATATAGATGCGGCGGGTTCCTATGACTCCATGCATTCATTTTTATGAAGGCACTATATCGTCGTCCTGTGCTCCATCTCGCATTTTTATGTGGTTTTCGCCATCTTCCGGAGGCGGCCACGCGAGGCGCCGTACAGACCATGAGATGGCGTCATGTTCTCCATATCCGATGTCGAGTGCCGCTTGCCTGACCTGCAGGATCGGCTCAGGCGTGCTCAAGCCGTCACGCACGATTTGATGTCGAAGGTCGTCGCCGGGGCCTGCACCCGCATCATGACGCCAGGCAATGCAATCAGGGCCGCCAAGATCAATCGGCTGATCGAATTGGAGGCATGGACCGAGGCGGCACTCGCTTTGGTCGAGCTCGAATTGCCGCAATGGAAGTTGCGCCGGCTCGTTTGCGAGGAGGGCGTTTGGCTCTGTTCGCTCAGCAAGCAGTGGAATCTTCCGGATTGGCTCAGCGACAATGCTGAAACACGCCACGAATCGCTGCCGATCGCAATCCTGAGCGCCTTGATCGAAGCGCAGCGATGCGGCGAGCCGGCGTCCAGGCGGACGGCGACTTCGGTTCCGCAATGCCGGGTCGACTCAAGCTCCCCCGTCGAAACCATGTGCTGCGACAATTTTGCGTGAGCCGATCGGCTCGCGCGATGGAGATCGACCTAGTCCGTCGAGGTCTTGCAATGTCTGCCGGGCAAATCAACAGCACGCGCCGCCGCCGGGCGAGGTCCGTCGAGGACGAGTCTCCCGTCATCGTGGCTTCGATCGCGATTCTGGCGGTCATTGTATTCAGCTGCATGGGAATGATCGCGCCGGCCTTGTGGGACGCTTTCGTGGACGGCTCGGGTCCGCGTCGGAGCGAGCAGAGCTGCGGCCAAGCGATTGGCGCTGCTGACGCAGCGAAATGCCTGGAGAGTGCCCGCTTTCAAGCGTTCCGGCCGCGGCCGAAGTCGCAGGGCGATCTGCTTATTCCGCACTTATAAGAACGGGTCCCGTCCGCTCTCGAATTCATATGCTTCCGTGCGCACATTACCGGCATCGATAGAACGACATGCAGCGACGACACATTCGGCCGCCGCTGCAGCCTTCAGGAGAAAGAGGCAGTCGGAGAGACGATACGAAAAGCAAGAAAAATCGAGAGGAGTGATTCCGATGACCGACCTTGTGCTTAGTGCCGCTCCGCTTTTCGCCATAGTCAGACCCAGGCTCGAGGCGTTGGGTATGCTTCTGTCCCAAGCCATCGATGCTTTCGCCGAAGCTCGCATGCGCAATGCCCTGCCGGCGCGGTTGGTCCAGGCGCAACTTGAACTTGATCGTGGGAACACATCGCCGCCTCGACCGATGACGATCGGGGCGTCCGCCCCGACAGCAATCGGCACGGATGATCTGATTTCGAAGGAGAGCCTCCGATGCTCGTTCTGATCAACACGATCTCGGTCGCGATCGCCAGGACATTGGTAAGTGCCGCGTCGCTGTTGTCGCGTCTGCAGCGCTCCGTCGCGCAAGCGCGCGCCGATCGCGCGCGGGTCGAGGCCGAGCTGTTCCACGGCCGCTACCATCTTTCATCGAAGAACGACGACGACCTTCCACTCGTGAGCTGACAGGCGTCCCAATCATACAACCAACTCAAAGGAGAAGTGCCATGAACAAAGCCGAACCTCCCTCGCCGCAATCCTCGCCTCATTCAAGCCTGTTTCGAATCGGCAAGGACAGCCACGGCCATTGGGTCGTGCAGGATCAACAGGGGCTCCGCGGCGGTCTTTTCGTCGATCGTTCTGAAGCCCTGAAATTCGCAATGTTCGAGAACGGGAACCGCCCGCAGGCGGTCATCATGGTCCCGGGGGTTCTCGAGCTGGATATGATCGGCAGACGTCACCCAGGCCAGCCGGTTGCGGCCAATCCGCAGATTCCGTTGCGGCGATCCGCATAGTTGCGCTCGTAGTCAAAATCGATGAGGCCGCATGGGGGCCGCCATGATCACCGGAAGACATGTGTCGAGACTGTCAGGCTATGCGCCGGCGCTTCCGACGCCGTTCGACCAGAACGGAAATGTCGACAGTGCCGCCTTGGAAGCCCTTTGCGACCGGCAGGTCCAGGAAGGAGCCGCCGCATTGGTGGTTTGCGGGACCACCGGCGAAGCGCCGACCCTGAGCCGGGCCGAGCACTATGCGATCGCCTGCATTGCGGTCGGTGTGGCGCAGGGCCGCGTGCCGGTGATCGCCGGCGCCGGATCGAACTCGACCAGCCAGGCGATCGAGCTGGCCAGGGATGCCGAAGCCGCCGGCGCCGATGCGGTGCTGTCGGTCGTGCCCTATTACAACAAGCCCATGCAGGCCGGAATGTACGCTCACTTCCGTGCGATTGCGGATGCAACGGGCCTGCCGATTTTTCTTTACGACGTTCCCTCTCGCACGGTGTGTGGCCTGGCCGACGATACGGTCGCGCGGCTCGCCGAATGTCCGAAATTCATCGGCCTGAAGGACGCGACCGGCGACATCACGCGCCCGGTCCGTTTGCGATCGCTGTTGGGGCCGGAGTTTCGATTGCTGTCGGGCGATGACGGCACCGCATCGGCATTCATCGGGCAAGGCGGCAATGGATGCATTTCGGTCACATCGAATGTCGCGCCGGGCCTTTGTCGCGCTCTGTACTCGGCGTTGAAGCAGGGCCAAGCGGCTCGCGCCCAGCGGCTGGCCACGGCGGTGGCGAGGTTGACCGGCGCATTGTTCAGGGAAGGCAATCCGGTCCCGGTCAAATACGCACTGAGCTCCATGGATATGATGTCGCCGGGGGTCCGCTTGCCGCTCGTTGAGCTGACGAATGAGAGCAAAGCGGAGATCGATGCGGTTTTGGCGCAAGTGTGTGAGGCGTACGCGGACTACGTGATCGGCAATGCCGTTGGGCATGGTCGGCGGGTTCGATCCTTCAGCCGCCTGCAGCCCAAACGCAATCTTGCAGTCGTCTCTTGATCGAGCGTTTGTTGCCGGACAGTGCGTCACGGGCGTTTCATCGATCCGCGACGAAAGGAACGGGTGCCATGGGATCGGGGGGTTCTGCGCTCCAGCAAGCAGGGCGTGCAGCGGAGCGCGCAGGCGGCGCAGCAAAGCGGCACCAAGCGCTGATTTCCGCTGGATTGAGTGCGGCGGGCGGTGCAGCCGATCTGCAGGATGGGCGAGCCAAGCAAGTTCACGAATGGCTGCTCTCTCTTCTGCGTTTTGCGATTACGCGGGATCCGGAGGACGAGCTCGCAGTGCTGATGATGGCGAATGGAATTGACTCGCTCGGCCGCCAATGGGGGAGAGCGGCACCGACCTTCTTTCGGCGCTCGAGCGGCGAAGTCTGCAAGGCGATCACGGCGGCCAGTGATCCCGAACGAGCAGCCATTCTCGAAAGGCACGTTCTGCGGATCGAGCATCTTGGGCTGCGACGAGCCTTTCAAGCCGCCGTTCATTCCGAGGCGTGGGCGCAGCAAGCCCCTGACCGAACTCGTCAGGTGGGCTTGTGGGCGGGTCTGCGGGGTCCATGCGGCACAGGTGCGTGTGGTGATTGAAATATGTCCGGGTATCCGGCTAAAAGCCCAGCCGGTGGATGCGGCCAAGGGCTTCGGCAGGTCACAGGAGGCCGATCACTATGTGAGGCTGCTGGCCGCGCGTGGACTCGTGGGCCTTGCAACAAGGCTCTTGCGGATTGTGGAGCGGGCCTATCGCGCCGGCTGTCTCGATGTGGCGCAGGTCGAATATCTCGTGCGCCTCAGCGCCCGACTGCGCGCCCCCGCGCGCGGCCTCATCGGGACAAAGGCCCGTAGCGCGCCATTTCCCTCGGCCGCAGGCCGAACCGGTTCAGGGCGAGCACCCACGGCGGCTGGCCCCAAATCCCGGCTGTAATTTCTCTGTCACATATTCATCCCGAACATGCGCAAAGTCCCGCTCGACTGGGTGCCCGCCAATTTTGCTCCGTCGCAAATCCACTCTTCTATTGACGAAGCGCTTGCGCTGAGTCATCGGGTTGGCGTTACCGCGGCCCGGCTTATTGGCTGTATCCCACGCCCGACAGGGACCGCTTTGACGATGAGCAGCGACAGTAGCAGTCAAATAGGATTGTCCTCGCCGGCGGTGGCGGGCGCCTGACCGGGCTCTCCGTGATCGTCGCCCCCCGGCGATCATGAGGTACGCCATGAGTGCTCCGGTCCAGAGAGTCGAGCGTTGGTCGCCCCTTGGCCTGGGCACGCGAGGCCTCATTCCGAACGTCTACGACGGCATCGTTTTCGTTCTGGTGTTTGGGGTCATCATTGCGGTGGCGCATGGCGCCCACGAGATGAAAGCCCCGTTGTCGACCCTCGACATCGCGCCGGTGACGCTCGATCCGCGCAACCTGCCCGAATACGCGCTGCGCACGACGATACGGATGTTCGCGGCGATTTTTGCCTCGCTTCTGTTCACCTTCGTCGTCGCCACGCTGGCCGCCAAGAGCCGCAAGGCCGAGCTCGTGATCATTCCGGCGCTCGATATCCTGCAATCGGTGCCGGTGCTCGGGTTTCTCACCTTCACGGTGGTATTCTTCATGGGGCTGTTTCCGGGCAGCCAGCTGGGCGCGGAATGTGCCGCGATCTTCGCGGTGTTTACCGCCCAGGCCTGGAACATGGCATTCAGCTTCTATCAGTCGCTGCGCACCATCCCGGCCGATCTCGACGAGGTGAGCCGACATTTCCAGCTCTCCCCCTGGCTGCGCTTTCTGCGCCTCGAGGTGCCGTTCGCGGCGCCCGGCCTGATCTGGAATACGATGATGTCGATGTCGGGCGCCTGGTTCTTCGTGGTCGCTTCGGAGGCCATCATGGTCGGCGACACGACGGTGAAGCTGCCCGGCATCGGTTCCTGGATCGCGCTGGCGATCGAGCAACAGAACATTACGGCCGTGGTGCAGGCGGTCGCCACGATGGGGGTCGTGATCCTGGCCTATGATCAGCTCGTCTTCCGGCCGATCGTGGCCTGGGCCGACAAGTTCCGGTTCGAGCAGACGGCGGCGCAGCAGCGCCCGCAGTCTTGGCTCTATGATCTGATGCGCCGTGCTCGCCTGATCAACCGAATATCCGCCTACGCCACCTGGGCGATGACGCATCTGACGTATCTGCCTTCGATCCGGATTCCGGTTTCGCTCACCCGCAGCCTGTCGAAGCGCCCCAAGCTCGGCAGGACCGGAGACACACTGTGGCTCGTCGTGGTTCTTGCCGGAACCGGCTACGCGCTCTGGTTCGTGACGGACTATGTGCGCGCGACCATCGGCCCCGCCGATGTTCTCAAGGCGCTCGGCTATGGAGCCCTCACCCTGCTGCGGGTCGTGGTCCTCATTGCCATCGCGAGCGTGATCTGGGTGCCGATCGGCGTGTGGATCGGGCTGCGGCCGTGGGCGGCCGAACGGGCGCAACCGATCGCCCAGTTCCTGGCCGCATTCCCGGCCAATGTCCTGTTTCCCATTGCGGTCGTCGGCATTGTGTCGCTGCGGCTCAATCCCAATATCTGGCTGAGCCCGCTGATGGTGCTGGGCACGCAGTGGTACATCTTGTTCAACGTGGTGGCCGGCGCGAGCGCTTTCCCGACCGATTTGCGCGAAGCCTCGACCATCTACCGCCTGCGCTCCTGGCAATGGTGGCGCGATGTCATGCTGCCGGGGATATTTCCGTATTACGTGACCGGCGCGCTGACGGCGTCCGGGGGCTCTTGGAACGCCAGCATTGTCGCCGAGGTTGCGACCTGGGGCGATACCAAGCTCGAGGCCGCCGGTCTCGGCGCCTATATCGCGCAAGCCACCGAGGCCGGCGATTTTCCGCGGGTCGTCCTCGGCATCGCGGTGATGTCGATCTTCGTGGTCACCTTCAACCGGTTGCTGTGGCGTCCGCTGTTTCGGATGGCCGAGCGACGCTTTCGCCTGGATTGAACAAGGCCTGGATCGAACAAAGCTTGGATCGAACAAGGATTGAAAAGGAATCGAGCCATGGACACAGCCGTTTCCACCCGCCCACCCGCTTCCGCCGCCAGCGCCCTGGTCGAGATCGGCGGTGTGCGTCATCTCTATGGCGAGGGCGGCGCCAAGGACCACGTCGTCCTCGAAGACGTTGATCTGAGCTTGCGGAGCAACGAGATCGTCGCCTTGCTCGGACGGTCGGGCTGCGGCAAGTCCACGCTGCTTCGCATCATCGCCGGGCTGCTGCGGCCGACCTCCGGAACGGTCAAGATCGGCGGCGCCGACGTCGAGGGCCCGGCCAGCCAAGTCGCCATGGTGTTCCAGAGCTTCGCGCTGTTTCCCTGGCTGACCGTGCTCGAGAACGTCGAGATCGGGCTGGAAGCCCAGCGGGTCGATCCGGCGGCACGCAAGAAGCGCGCGCTTGCGGCGATCGATCTCATCGGCCTCGATGGCTACGAGATCGCCTATCCGAAGGAACTGTCGGGCGGCATGCGGCAACGGGTCGGGCTTGCCCGCGCGCTGGTCGTGCATCCGCAGGTCTTGTTGATGGACGAGCCGTTCTCGGCGCTCGACGTGCTGACGGCAGAAACGCTGCGCACCGATCTTCTCGACCTCTGGTGCGAAGGACGCATGCCGATCTCGTCCATTCTCATGGTCACGCACAATATCGAGGAAGCCGTCCTGATGTGCGACCGCATCCTGATCTTCTCCTCGAATCCCGGACGCATCCTCGGCGAGATCAAGGTCGATCTGCCGCAGCCGCGCAGCCGTCTCGATCCCCGCTTCCGCCAGCTGGTCGACGACATCTATGCGCGGATGACGTCGGGGCCGGCGAGCCGGACTGCCCGCGAGGGCTTTCCCGGGACCGGCATCTCCATGGTGTTGCCGCGGGTATCGTCCAACGTGCTGGCTGGCTTGATGGAGGCGGTCGCGGCGGAGCCCTATAACGGACGCGCCGACTTGCCGCCCTTGGCGGCGAGCTTGCAGATGGAGATCGACGAGCTGTTTCCGGCCGCCGAAACCCTTCAACTTTTTCGATTTGCCGAGGTGGAGGAGGGCGATCTTCGCCTGACCGAGCCGGGCAAGAGCTTCGTGCGCCTGGATCTCGATGCGCGCAAGCGGCTCTTCAAGCAGCACCTTTTGAACTATGTGCCGCTGGCCGGACACATCAAGCATGTGCTCGACGAGCGCGCCACGCATCGTGCCCCGGCAAGCCGTTTTCGTGACGAATTGGAAGATCAGATGTCCGACGAGGCGGCCGAGACGACGCTGCGTGCCGTCATCTCCTGGGCCCGCTTCGGCGAGGCCTTCGCGTATGACGAAGACAGCGGCGTGTTCAGTCTCGACAATCCGAGCTGACGCGCTGGTCTTACAGGTCCCCGGCGAGCTTGCTGCCGGCGGTGAGGAATTTCTGCGGGTCCACCGCTTCGCCCTCGATGCGCGTCTCGTAGTGCAGATGCGGGCCGGTTGAGCGGCCGGTGGTGCCGACCTTGCCGAGGCTCTGGCCGATCTTGACCTGCTGCCCGAGCTTCACGTCGATCTCGGACATGTGGCCGTAGCGGGTCGCAAATCCATTGCCGTGATCGACCTCGACCATCTTGCCGTAGCCGCCGCTCCAGCCCGCCGCCGTCACTGTGCCATTGGCGGTGACTTCGACCAGATCGCCGACCTCGGCACGGAAGTCGAGGCCGGTGTGCATCGCGGGCCGGCTGAGGAACGGATCGATGCGTACCCCGAAGCCCGATACGATGTCGGTCTCGCCGGCGACCGGCTTGCGCACCGGGATGCTGACCAGGGAGCGGGTCAATTGCTCGATCTCGGCGCGCGCGATCTTGACCGAGTAGAGCTGCCGATCGAACGCGGCGGCATTGAACGGCGGCAGCGCCGCTACGAACGGGCCGCCGACGCCGCTCTCGTTGCGGGTTCTGGGTGCCGGCGCGATCTTCTTGGTATCGATGCCGAGATCGGTCAGCACCCCGCGCATGCGCTGCGCCTTGGAATGGTAGGTCTCCTCGAGCGCGTTGAGGAGGGCCCGGTGACGGGCCTCGACCCGATCGAGCGAGGCTTGCAGGCCGGCGAGCGCGCCTTCGACGTTGTCGCTTCCGGCCAGCACGAGGCGCCGGGTCGTTGGATTTGTGTCGAGGGCGCCCAGAGGCGAAGGTTTGAGCGGCGGGTTGCGTTGCGGCGCGCCAAGGCCGTTGCGTGCGGGCGGCTTGATCGAACCGGTGGCGGCGGGGTCCGACAGGGCGCCGAGCGCAGCAGCGCGCGATTCCAGCGTCGCCTGGCGGCGTGACACCTGATCGAGCTTTTGATCGTACTGCTC
>Ga0209068_10000837_pt1 | contig 15766 bp, 12 predicted proteins | sample ColStrG_CSR_2012_FD_187200 | JGI IMG/M metagenome (GOLD analysis project Ga0209068, IMG submission 187200) | Freshwater sediment microbial communities in response to fracking from Pennsylvania, USA - Cold Stream Run_MetaG_CSR_2012 (SPAdes)... | ecosystem: Environmental > Aquatic > Freshwater >... | reverse complement strand
CTCCAAGGCTTCATCCAACAAGCTTTGCCGCGCGCCGCCGGTTTCCGTCGCCTGCGTGGCGGCCAGCGTGGGCGAATTCGTAACGCCTTCCAGCGTCGCCTGTTTGTGCAGCCGGTCGGCTTGCGCCGCCGTATATTCGGTTAGCAATTGCGTTAACCGCGAAGTGAGGACCGTTGAGCGCTGCTCGGGATCCACCATATTCAGTTCTTTTTCGTACTGCGCCAGCCGCTTTGAGGAGACATCCATCTTCGAGCGGAGTTGCTCCATATCGCGGCGCAGGGCGCTCGATAAATCGACGTAAGACTGATCCAGCGAATCGTGAATTTGCTTGACCAGCGATTGCGCGATGCCATTCGCCACATTCGCCGCCAATTGCGGATTTCTCCATGCGCGGTATGTGATGCGCACAAGATACGTGCCGGCCGGCCGGCTGATCTTCAAGCCTTTTAATTCGATGGGAGCGGCTTTCGCGCGGCGAATCGCTTCCGCATCGGGCTTCCGCCCGAACCAGCGCGCCCAAACGCCCGAACTCTTTTCGTAGTCCACCAGATGATACTGCTCGGCCACCGGACGAACTACCGGGTCCGATTGCGCCAATTCCATGTCGGTGTTCATGATTTCGTCCATGTCGTTGATGGCCGAAATCTGCGAGGCTTCCTGGCCCACCGCGCCGGCGGCGGAATGCCTGTCGAGCCGCAAGACGGCCGTGGCGGAGTACAAGCGCGGGAATGCTAATTGCAGAGTCACCGCTAGCATCATGGCGAGCGCCAAAAAATGGATGAGCTTCCATCTCTGTTTGTGCAGAATCTTGAGAAGCTGGCCGAACAGCTGCTTCGTGTCCGCCGGAAGCAAGCCGGCGGAGTACGGGCCCAGCGGGTAGCGAGCCGGATCGCCGGGCGGCGGATTCTTCGCCGGCGATGGCGCTCCCGCGATGCGCGGCAAATCTGAATAACGGTCTAACATTGCTTCGTTTCCGCGTGTTCCCTCAATGCCACACCACGAGCCCCGAAGCTACTGAGGAGCCAAATCCAGCCATATGCTCAAGCGCGGTCGCGCTCAGCCGCATGCCGGCATTGTCGGGAATGTACAAAATGTCGTTTGCCTGCAGGGCAACATCAGGCGATTTCCGGTGCAAAATCTGCCGTAGTTCGATGGGAATTTCTTCGCGCTTCCCGGATAACGCTATGAGGCGGTACACATACGCGCGTTTGGCGGTGAATGGCAATGCGCCCTGCGACAGCGCCAGCGCCTTCAAAACCGTGGAACCATCGGGATCGGCCAGCGGGTACGAACCCGGCATTTTGATGTTGCCGACAACAAACAGTTTCGGCGCATCGGGCACGCGGATCTCTTCTCCGCCGTGCAACAAAATATTCAGCGACGCGTCTTTCGCCGCGAGCAGAGCCTTGATGGGAATGTGCAGTGGGCTGTTCTCGCCGCCCTTGCCGTCGGGCGCCGAAACAATCACTTCCGGGCCGGCTTCCAACGAAAAGCCTTGCGCCCGCGCAATGGCATCGAGCAGCCGCATCTCGCCTACCGCCTGAAAATTTGCGGGCATCCGCACTGCGCCCACCACGCTAATACGGCGGGTGCGATACTCCAGCACCGCGGCGGACACAATCGGATCCACCAAAACTTTTCCCGTTACCAGAGCCGCTGTCACCGCCTGCGCGATCTTGGCCGGCGTTAAACCAGCCACCGGCACGCCCTCGCGCAGCAGCGGCAACATCAACTTGCCGTCCGCGGTCACCCGCGAACTGCGCGACAGTTCCGGCGATCCGGTCACCGAAATGTAGATCAGATCACCCGCTCCCACTGGCTCGAAACCCAAATTGCCGCTCGCAGCCTGCGTCTCCGCGGAATCCTGAGCTTGACCCGCGCCACCGCCGCCCGCAACCTGCGCGCGCAAAATGATGACGCCGCAAACTGTCAACAACAAAACTGCCGCCGGCTTTTTTCCGTTTATCATCTTCTGTGTCTCTTCACTATCTCGAAAAATCCCCCGGGGCGGCCGGTTCGGTGTGGAACCAGATCCACAGAAACACGGCGAATCCCGCTAACAAGGCCAGGAAAATCAACCACTCAAAAAAAACGCGCTTGCGGCGGTTCATCCTCCGGCAAGCCGCTCTTCCAGCACTTGCTCATACAACGCGCGCGTCCGGCTGAGCATGGTGTCCGCCACGAACAATTTTTCAAAGCGCTTTCTGCCGGCGCGACCCATGGCCATTCTCAATGTCTTATCGGTCAGCAAGCGGTTCAACGCGCCGCTTAATTCCTCTACCGAACCCGAGGATACGAGCAATCCAGTTTCGCCATCCACGACCTCTTCCGATACACCCCCTAGATCTGAGGCGATCACCGGGAGACCGGCGCGCATTGCCTCTAAGATGCTGATGGGCAGAGTTTCCGTTTTCGACGCCAGCACGAAAACATCGGTTTGCGCCAGAATTTCGGGCACGTCGCCGCGCGATCCCTTGAATTCGACGCGTTCGCGAATCCCCAGTTCTTCCGCCAGCCTCTTCGCCGCCGGCAACGTGTCGCCATCGCCCACCAGCTTCAGCCGCGCTTCGCCCGGAACTCGCGCAAAGGCCCGCAGCAGCAATGCATGGTCCTTGAAATCGGTAAACCGCGCGACCATCGTGCAGCTTAGGCCCTTGTCGTGATCCAAACGCGCCCGGCCGGGATGATCCGCTATGCCGTTCAAAACCGAAACCACCTTGGATGGATGGCAGATGCGATGTTCCGCGGCTGTCCGTACGCCCAGTTCGGACACGGAAATGATGCGGTCGCACCAGCGCGCCGCCAGCCGCTCGCAAACCGGCGCAGCGATGCGCCAACTTAAAGGCACCGCGCGACCGAAGGGCCACATGTGAACCGTGTACAGCGCGGCAATCTTCAACCGCTTGGCCGCGAGTCTGCCCAGAAATCCCGCCTTGAAGGTGTGCGCATGTACGATATCCGGTTTGATGCGGCGCATCAATCTCAGCAATTCGCCCAAGCCGCGCAAATCCTCCAAGGGCTTGATCTCGCGTTCTAACCCGGCAACAACGTGAACGGGAATGCCCTCTTCGCGGCAGGCTTCGGTGAGGAACCCTTCTTCGCCGGTTGCCACTTCAATCTCGAACCGGTCGCGCATGCCCAGAGCCAAGTCAAGCAAATGCGATTGAGCTCCGCCACGCTCGGCGCGCGTGATCAAATACAGCAGCCGCGGCGGACGCCCCTGCGAGGTATTTTGCTCGAGCACCGCAACGCTGCCCGCCTGTTCCAACACGCTCATCGGGTGGCCGCCTCGCTCATGGACAGCGAGACCATGCCATACTCCCGCCGGTAGCGGTCAAATACATTCAACACACGCTGCAGAAAATCCAGGTTGCGCCGCGGATGGCCAGCGAAATCCTCCGGATGCCACCACAAATGGAAAATCCGTTTTTCAATCGCGGCGCGCTTCATGGCACTCGCGATGCGCCGTAAACGCGTGTCTTCCAGGGCACGCAACGCGGGCGCAAAGGGCCGTAGATAGCGGCTCGCGTCCACCGGCGCGGGTTTGCCGCTCGCCGGCCAATCCACCGTCTGCGGTCCATTCACATCCCAATACGCGTCCATCAAACGCAGCGCTCGCAGCCACGGCCGCCGTTGTTCTCGAAACGTCACCGGAGCCTTGGCGGCGGCCGGTTCTGTGCCGCGATAACTTTGGAACCCGGCTTGGCCTAGAATCGGCAGGTAGCTGCCGCGCACCTGATTGCGCGGAAAAACGTACGATCGCAGCCGGTACCCCGAATTCTCGGCAATCCGCTTCGCGCTCGCCACATCCGCTTTGAACTCCGCTTCGCTCTGCCCTTGCTCGAGCGAATAGTAGTGCGAATACGAATGCGATCCCACTTCCTGGCCCGGCTCTTGCGCCACTTGCCGAATCAGCGACGGCGCGAAATGAAAAGGATCGTCCGTTTCGCCGCGCCCCAGGCTTTCACAATATGGATCGAGCGCCACTTGCTCGTAATGCGGCATGTGCCGCGGACGGCATTCCAACGCTTCCTCGCGCGAACGCGCAAACAAGAATCCAACCGTGGCCCAAGTCGCGCGCACCGCATGCTCGCGAAAGGCGCTCAAAATTCCCGGCACCACGCCGCGCGCCGCCAATAACCGCCGGCGTTCAGCCGCATCCAAAGGGCGATGGTCGCGCACGCCCCAGTGCAGTTCGAAATCGAGAGAGATAACCAGGGCGCCTTGTCCCAATCCGCCGGTCACGTTAATACGCCCCCACGCCCGAAATCACCGCGCGAAACGTTCTAACTACGATAGTCAAGTCCAGCCAAACCGACCAGTTCCTCACATAGTAAGAGTCGAAATCCACACGCTGTTGATAGGTCGTATTGTTGCGGCCCGAAACTTGCCATAAACCCGTCAAACCGGGGCGCGCTCGCTCATATGCCGCATAATCCTGGCCGTATTTCTCGATTTCGGCCACCACAATCGGCCGCGGACCCACCAGGCTCATCTCGCCCACCAATACGTTCCAAAGCTGCGGCAATTCGTCCAGGCTGAACCGCCTGAGGAAACGGCCGATGGGAGTAACGCGCGGATCCTTCTTAAGCTTGTGAACGCTTTCCCATTGTTCGCGCAGCGCGGGGTCTTGCGCCAGATAGTCGGCCAGTCTTTCGCGCGAATCGCTGTACATGGTGCGGAACTTCAGCGCTTTGAATGCGCGGTTCCCTTTGCCGATGCGCACTTGTTTGTACAAAACCGATCCACTCGAGGTGAGCTTGATGGCAAACGCCACAACGCCTATGAAAGGCAAGCTGAGCAGGCCCAGAGCGAGTGCGCCAAGGCAATCCGCCATGCGCTTCAACAAGCCTGCCCGGTGAGCCAAATCCTCTCCCACCAGCAGAGACAGTGGAGAGCCTGCTCGCGAAGTGGCCGCGACTTTAAATTCCTCGCCTGCGATTTGCGGCGCCACCAATAAATATTTGAAAATGTCCGCGGATTTTCTGAATAATTCGTCTGTTTCGCGATCGCATTCTTTCGGAACGGCTAAAATACCGTGCTCAATCCCGCAACAGTCGGCGAAGCTTTTAGCCCAACGCGTCTCGCTCACCAAAACACTTTGATTCTTCGCTTCCGCCCATTCTTGGCCGCCATTTGAAAATAAGGCGGCGATACGCAGCCGTTGCGCTTGGCTCCGTTCAGTGCGCGCCCCTTCCGCCAAAGCGCGATAAACGCCTCGGACCTGCGCCGGGTTTCCCAGGATCACTGCCCGCTTTTCTTCGCTTGCGGTTCTTACCGATAGCAATCGGCGAACCGTGCGCGTCAGAAGAAGCAACAGAATCGCCAAGGCGCACGCCAGAGCGAATTCCACTGCCAAGCCACCGCGCTTGCCCGCGAGCCCCGCCAGCACTTCGCCCGCGCCGAATCCCAGCGCGCTAGCGGCCAACACCGTTTGAGATTCACGAACCCAATGCACCGGAAGGCTTCGGTAGCTCCCCCACATCGCCGCGAGTGCCACGGTTATCGGCACTGCGGAGAAATCCGCCAGCTTCGGCCACACCGCGTTTCCATGCCGGCCCAATTGCAGGCTGATGGCGGTTGCCAGAGCGCACAACAAAGCATCGCTCAGAGCCCAAAGCCGCGGGTAACCGCCACCGCGCCTCCGTTCAAGTGGTATTGCCGCTGGCAGCCCATTGCTCAATGCGGCGCTCACGCCCGCACCGAATTATTCACATCGACGACGATCAAGACTTCTCTCCGAATCACCCGAGATCTATTCAGGAAGCGGCTGAGAACACGCTTAGCAAAATTTTTTCTCACGTTTTACCTAGCAACGCTTCCGTTTTCAAAAGCCTGTGTCTTATCTAGATAACATGAATGGCGGCTTGTACGAAACGCGCTGGAGTACTAAAACTTCAGCGGGTTTGTCGAGGCGGGCAAACTAAGTCCCCGCCGGCGCCAAACCAGGGAAAAAATTGCCGCCTTGGGTAATTGTTGCTTTATTTGCGTCTGATTTAAAAACGGCGGACTTTTTTACAAATGCTTCACTTTATCTTGCGATTTTCCCAATGGGAAACCCTTTTCTTTGCTTTATGCGGCATAGCCGGTTCAATGGTGCTCGCCGCCCCTCCAAACCAAGTCGCCGGTTATCGCCTGGTCTTCGCAGACGAATTCAAGACGCTTGACCTGGGTACTAGCATCGACCGCTCCTCTGCCCAACCGCACAAGTGGTACGAAGGCGTATGGTTCAGCCGCCGTCATGCGCCGCGCGAGCGCTTTTCTGTCGCCGATTCCGCCTTGTCGCTAGTGTGGCGGCGTGGCCAGCCTCAGCCCGATTCCAGCATCTCTACTTTCACCCGAGATAACCCTCACTATCATGCCTGGCGTTACGGCTACTTTGAAGCGCGCATGAAGTGGCAGCCCGTCGAAGGAGCATGGCCCGCGTTCTGGCTGATACCCGTGCAGGCGGCCGTGGGTGAATCGCAAGAAGCGGGCGAGATTGACATCTTCGAAGGGCAGGGCACCGAGCCTCGTATGTTCTTCGGCACCATTCACCGCTGGAACGGCTCGCTTGAATTGGACAGCACTTCGCGCCACAACCACTTTCCCCTGCCGCCGCAAGCCGATTTCGCGAACTACCACACCTACGGTTTACTTTGGGTGCCTGGCCGCGTGACTTGGTATTTTGACGGCATCGCCTTGCACAGCGAACCCACCTATCGCATCTTCGACCGGCAGGATTATTTTTTGATTCTCGGCATGCAGGAAGGATCGGACTGGAAGGCCGGCAACTTGAGCGGTGTCACCGCGCGGAGCTTGACGCTCACAGTGGATTGGGTGCGCGTGTGGCAAAAGTGAATAGCAAGAGGGACGGTCTCGTCTTTCCCAAAACGCCAACCTATCCTTTTCCCCCGAAGTAGACTTGAAGAACGGATGGGGTCTCAGGCAACCGGTTTTTCCACGCGCTTCTGGTTATTGATTGGCGCCACGTTCCTCGGCTTTCTCGGCATGGGAACCGTTTTGCCGGCCATGGCCCCACACGTGCGCTACGATCTCGGCGGCTCCGACCGCACGGTGGGCTGGGTCATCGGTACATTCTCCTTCATCGCCCTCGCCAGCCGTTTTTTTTCCGGCCCATTGTCCGACCGCCGTGGCCGCAAGATCACTTTCATGACCGGTTTGGCAAGCTGCGCGCTTGCGGGCGGCGCTTATCTTCTGCCTCTGCATTTGCCGGGAGCGTTCTTGGGCCGCGCATTGCAGGGCTTCGGCGAAGCTTGTCTCTACACGGGCGCGGCCGCCTGGGCCGTGCAAGTGGCGGGCGTCCACCGCAGCAGCCAAACGTTGGGTTACCTGAGTAGCGCCATCTGGGGCGGCATCTCCGCCGGTCCCGCGGTGGGTCATTGGGTTGGCTCGTTCCAACACGCGGCCATGCTCCAAGTTGCGGCCGCTACCGCCGGCTGCCTGCTGGCGTGGTTCGTCGGCGAAGACTTTCGCCCCGCGCGGCAGCATGCCAAGCGTTCTTGGATTCCCGCTGCTCTTCTGCCGCCGGGCATCGCCGTTGGATTCGTGAATGTTCATTATCCGGTCGTTACCGGCTTCCTGATCCTTCACCTTGCCCGACATGGCGGCTCCGGCCGCTCGGCTTTTTCTGCCTACGCGCTCACCATTCTGTTTTCGCGATTCTTCTTCGGCAGGCTGCCCGACCGTATCCATCCGAGCATCACGTTCTACGCCGGCCTCTTGTTCATGGCCTGCGGGCTGGTCATGTTGGGCCTCGGCCCCCAGCCGGCCTTAGCCATTACAGCCGCTGCGATTCTCGGCTTCGGCTTCTCATTCCCGTGGTCCAGCGTCGCCAGCACCGTGCTGCGGCGTACTCCCAGCCAACAGCACGGCTCAACCATCAGTGTGTTGGGTGCCTTCTATGATCTGTTTGTCGGCGTGAGCTCTTTTACGGCGGGCGCCGTCTCCCAGCGCTTCGGCTATTCAGCCGCGTTCTTCATGGCCGCGGCCGCGCTGGTTGCCGCCGCCATCGCCGCGCGCTTTGTCTTCTTCCCAAGCCCGCCGCCGCAAACGCCTTCGCCGTTGGTCGAGCAATTGGAAACCGCTGTCTAACCGGCGATCATAGTAAGAATGCCCATCGAAATCGGCGAACTCCTCGACCGCGGCCCCTGGCCCCGTCTCGGCAAACTCGTCACTCTATTGTGTGCGTTGGCACTCGTGTTTGACGGTTTTGATATCTCCATCGTGGGCTTCGCCATTCCCGCCATCCTGCGCGATTGGCATCTCCCGCGCGCCAGCTTCGCCCCACTGCTCGTGATCGGCTTGGTCGGCATGACGATCGGCTCTCTCTCCGCCGGAGCCATCGGCGACCGCATCGGCCGCCGCGCCGCCCTGCTGTCAAGCGTTACCCTTTTCGGCGTCGCCACCGTGGCCAGCGCCTTCGCTCCAAGCCTGCTCGTGATCGATCTGCTACGCTTCATCGCCGCCGCCGGTATCGGTGGGGCCATGCCGAATGCCGCCACGATGAGCGCCGAGTTTACGCCGCTAAAAAAACGCGCCATTGCGGTGATGCTCACCATCGTCTGCATTCCTTTGGGAGGCGCGTTGGCCGGTTCAGTCGCCGCCTTCGTTCTTCCCGCGGCGGGCTGGCGCGCGCTTTTCCTGATCGGCGGCATTGTTCCCATCGCGCTCGCCATCGTAATGGCTCTGCTGATCCCGGAATCGCCACGTTTTTTATCTCGCAATCCGCGCCGCGCCCCCGAACTCGCCCGCCTGCTCCTGCGCCTGCGACATGCCGTTCCCGCTAACGCTACGTTTGTCGAAGCCGCCGTTGCGAGCTCGGGGCAGGGAACGCTCATGCATGATTTCTTCGGCAACGGTCACGCCCGTAACACCGTTGCCCTCTGGCTGGCTTTCTTTTCGAGCGCCGCCAACGTCTATATGTGCTTCAGTTGGCTCCCGTCCCTGCTGGCCGCCGGCGGTTTGAATCTATCGGCCGCCAGCCAAGGTCTGGCCGCTTTCAACTACGGCGGTGTAGCCGGGGTGCTCTGTTTTGTAACGCTGGTGAATCGCTTCGGCTCGCGCCCGCTGGCTCTCGCCGCGAGTTTCCTGGCGGCGTTGACGGCGTTGCTTCTGGTCGCTATCCAAATCAAGCCTGCTGGCAATGCACTTCCGTTATTGGCCGCTCTAGCCGCGCACGGCTTCTTTGTCAATTCCGTGCAAACCAGCTTCTTTGCGCTCAGCGTTCATCTCTATCCCACCAGGGTGCGCGCCATCGGCGTGGCCGCTTCTTCCGCGGTCGCCCGCATGGGCGGAATTCTCAGCGCCTCCATCGGCCCCGTTATCGTTCAAGCCGGCCGTCCGGCGTTCTTTAAATTCCTGACTTTGGCCATGGTGTGCGCCTTCATGGGCCTTGCCGTTCTGCGCAGCCACATTCCGCGCATGCATGCCAAAACGCTTTAGCCGTAACGCGCTAGCGCCGCGTGCGCTGTTCCTGGCAATCCTCGGCAACCAGCGGCATGCCCGCCTCCATGCCGGAATGCGATCGCACGTTGTAACGCGCGCGCGCCGCAAACAGCTTCTCCACTTCCTCGCGCGGCAACGCCCGCGCCCCGCCCAACATTTCCGCCACAAACGTGATCCTGGCAAAATGTTCCACCGTCTCCATGCGGAAAAACGCCTGCCACACATCTTCCCCATACGAGGTGCAGCCGTGGTTCTCCAACAGCAGCGCATCGTAGTTCGGTATGAACGGCAGCATCCCATCGCTCAGCGCGCTCGTGCCCGGCAATCCATAGGCCGCCAGCGGTACCGATCCCAATTGAATAATCACCTCCGGCAGCAGCGCCTTGTCCAACGGCCTTCCCGCCGCTGCAAAACCCGTTGCCACCGGCGGATGAGCATGCACCACCGCGCGCACGTCCGGCCGCAGCGAATAGATGGTCGTGTGCATCGCGATCTCGCTCGTACACTCGCGCTCGCCTCTCACCTTCGCGCCGTGCATGTCGCAAAGAATCAGGTCCTCCGCGGTAACCATTCCCTTGCTGATCGCCGTGGGCGTACAAAGAATGAGTTCGTCGGTGAGCCTGATGCTCACATTCCCATCGTTCGCCGCCACCCAGCCCTTCTCATACACCAAGCGGCAGACGCGCACGAGGTCCTCCCGATGCTCCTGCTCAGTCTTACTCATGCGAATCCGATTTTAGCAAGCCGGATGACTAGCGGAAGCTTAAACTACGTCTAAAGACCTTGCTTCGCTGTCGCATACCGCGCCTGCGAGGACTTTCGCGAAGGTTCACTCTGCTTCCGAATCGGTGTGCCAACCGGATTGGTCCAGTGTCCATTGCGGCGCATAAAAATCTCGGTGACCCGTCCCGCATCAATCTTGTGCTTTGCGCCCATACTGATTTCAAGCCGGTACCGGCTGTACAGAATCGCAACATCGTCAAACTGTTGCACCTCCGTGCATGGGAAATCGAGATGTACGAGCCTGCCGCCCTCCGCCTGAAAGCTCGCGGCCGATTGCGGCACTTCGCTTCGATTTTTCCACTTCCGCTCGCCCGCGCTGATCACGATCGTCCCCACAGGCGCCAAGTTCTCAAGAGCCTGTTTGTCGTTGGCAAACCAGGCGTGCCAAACGGCTTCCCGCACCCGCTGCAGTTCCGCCCTGTTGTCTGCTGGCGATTCGCGCCCTGCCAGCGCCACGCTTGCCGGCGGCGCCAAGCGGGTCGGAAGAAACCAGTTCACCTGGCCGGCGTATTTTAGAAATTGTTCCCGTTTGCCTCCCAAAGAACCTCCAGCCCCAACCGGCTGGCCACCGCCGAAAGGAACGCTGTCCCTGGCGGCCAGCGCAAGCCGATCCGTGCCAAGCGCGCCGGTCTTTCACCGCTCATTTGGGTGGTTCCTTTTTCGTCTCCGCCAGAATGTGGGCGTTGCGCCGCCCATCGGCGCTCGCCGAAACGGTGTGATACGCGCCGGGCGCCTCATAGAATGCCTCGCCGCCATGAAGCACCCCCGCGCCACATCACAACCTTGAACATTATTGTCGGGATCTGAACGGTTGTGGATGGGGTTGGAAAAAGATCTACCGCCGGGCGAGCAGTTGCTGGCCCTGTTCCGTCCCTTCCTCGAATCTCTGGCCGCCTCCGATCTATCGCCGAAAACCATTCAGAAACACGTCGATAACATGTGGGCCTTGGGCGGCGAGTTCATCCGCGACCTCCACAACGATCCTTCACTGCGAAAGAAGCCGGTGAACCGGGTCCTCCCTAAAATGATCCGGTACGGCCGCCCGCTCCTCTATCATGGCGGCGAAGATCAGCGGAGATCGTTTCGATTCCACCTGCCGCAAACTCCGCCGCTTCCTCACAGAGATGGCTCGGTGGCGCTCGCCGTCACCCACAGATTCCCCCGCTTTTTAATATGGGATGCGGTAAAGTACTAGGTGCCACAGAACCGGCATTTGTACTAGGTTTATACAGAAAAGGGAGGGCCATGAAGCCTCTTCAAAGCAGTACCCACGCCGTCGTTTTCGCATCGAGATACTTGCGCTTGGCGAAAGCGTTTGCGTTTTGCGCGGCTTTATTGGCCATCGGCGGAACACCGGCTTTCGCGCAGGTGACCGGCGCAACGGTTTCAGGATTGGTTCAGGACACTTCGGGCGGAATGGTTCCGCGTGCCGCCGTTTCCATAAAGAACGTGGGAACGGGCGAAGTTCGCGAAGCCACCACGAACGCTTCCGGTTTCTACTCAGCTCCGAATCTTCTTCCCGGCGACTATGAAGTAACTGTTTCCGCGCCTGGTTTCGCCAAGGCGTTGCAATCGGGCCTTACTCTCACAGTGGGCGCGCAACAGGAATTGAACTTTAGCCTCAGAGTGGGCGTAAACACCGAAACGGTGGAGGTTCATGCCACGCCGCCCAATATCCAAACGGCCTCTTCCACCATCAGCGCCACTGTGGATTCAAAGACAGTGAGAGAGTTGCCCCTCAACGGCCGGGATTGGACCACTCTTGCCACCCTCGAACCCGGCGTCGTCAGCATTCCCAATCAGGCCACCGCCAGTTTCAGCGCCAACAAAGGCAACCGCGGTTTCGGCAACCAAATGAGCAACTCGGGTCACCGCGCGAATGAAAATGCTTATCGCGTCAACGGCATCTCTATCAACGACTATTCGAACGCGGCCCCAGGCGGCGCGACCGGCGTCAATCTGGGAGTGGACGCGATTCAGGAATTCTCGGTTCTCACCAACGGCTACACGGCGCAGTATGGCCGGACCTCGGGCGCGGTAGTCAACGCCATCACAAAAGGCGGCACAAACTCCCTCCACGGAACCGCTTTCGGCTTTGATCGCGACAGCATTTTCGACGCGAGAAACTTCTTCGATCCGTCCACCATTCCATTCTTCCGCAGGGTTCAATTCGGCGCATCGGCCGGCGCGCCCATCGTTAGAGACAAAACATTTATTTTCGGGGCCTACGAAGGCATCCGTCAAAATTCGTCTTCTTCGGGAGCCATCCGCGTTCCAGACGCCGCATCCCGCGCTTTAGCCGTGCCCGCCATTGCGCCCTATCTTGCTCTCTGGCCGGTCGCCCCGGCCGGCGCGCCCGATGTGAACGGAATTCAAACCGTGAATATCGGAGTTCCCACCAGCGCAACTGAAAATTACGCTTCCATCCGGGTAGATCAAAAACAATCCGATAAAGACAGTCTGGCCTTCAGCTACTTCTTCGATTCAGGTCCGCAAAAGCAGTCCGATCCTCTGGGCAACACCGTACATCAGGTTTTTTCGCGCCGCCAGATGTTCAGCGCCGAAGACACCCACATCTTTACGCCCAACTTTGTGAATACTGTCCGCGGCGGTTTCAGCCGCGTGATTGGCGATATCAACACGCCGGTCTCGGGTTCCGCCGTCGCCACCAACACCGCTCTGGCCATTGCGCCTGGAGCGATTGGACCGCCGCAAATCCCCGTACCCGGCTTGACTACCGCCTATGGCCTCGGAGGATTCAACCAATTCAAGCACGGCTGGAACTCAACCCAGATCTATGACGACGCCTTCCTCACTCTGGGAACTCACTCACTCGCGTTCGGCTTCGCCTTCGAAAACATGCACTACGACGTGCTTGAGCAACTCAGTCCAAACGGGCGCATGAACACCTACAAGAACCTCGCGGCCTTCCTCGGTAACGCGGCGGACAAGCTAAATGCCCTAGCGCCCGGCGGCTCCCATGAGGTCGATCTCCGTGAAAAGCTCTTTGCCGGTTACATTCAGGACGACTGGCGCGCACGCTCCAACCTCACACTCAATTTGGGTCTTCGCTACGAAATGACTACCCGGCCCACCAACGCTCAATCTGTGCCCGGCTATTCGGTCAACGGCTACGACGTGGCGGGAGCGGGCTTTCAACAGATCATCAGCTTGTCGAATTGTACGCCGGGAACCACGGCCTGCGGACCCGTGGGCGTGAGCAGCCCGATCTCCACAAACCCGACCATCGTCAATTTCGAACCCAGAGCCGGTTTCTCCTGGGACCCCTTCAAGAATGGAAAGACGGCCATCCGTGGTGGATTCGCTATGTTCGACGTGCTGCCGTTGCCGTATGAATTTGGTTTGAATACCGCCGCGACAGCGCCTTTCCAAATCATCGGCGCCGATGCCAAGGCCACTTTGGGAACCGGCGCGGTCGATCAAAATATCAGCTTCAACCAACAAGCGATCAGGAACCGCTTCATCGATGCCTATCCCAAGCGCGCCGACGTGCTGAACTGGAACTTCAATATCCAGCGGGAGCTTGGCCGCGGTTGGATGGTGTTGGCGGGTTATGTGGGCTCCCGGTCGATCCATCTATCGGCGGCGGCCGATGACGTGAATCTGGTGCAGCCGTCTGCGGTCGGCGGCGTAGGTTATGTGTTCCCCTGTAACCCCGCGCTGCTTGGTTCGGGCGCAACGTGCGCCAGCCAGCAGACCGGCACGCGCATCAATTCCAACTGGGGCGGCGGTGCCGGTATCCGCCCGGTGATTTACGACGGCACGGCATCTTATCGCTCCTTCCAGTCGCAGCTCAAACGGAGCCTGAGTCATGGCGTGCAAGGTCAGATCTCCTATACGCTCGGCAAATGCATGGATCGCAGTTCGGCCCCGGTTACGGGAGACACTTACCTCAATTCAATCGCCGTTCCGCTGCTGCTTGTTCCCGCCACAAGGTCTGGCGCCTGCGACTTTGATCTCCGCCAAGTGTTTGTCGGAAATTTCATTTGGCAGATCCCTTCGCTCAAATCCTCGTCGGCATTCGTATCAAAAATAGCGGGAGGCTGGGAGATTGGCAGCATCGTGACTCGCGCTACCGGCGCGCCTTTCACGGTGACAACCGGCGGTGGAAACGATCCCCTCGGCACCGGCTTCAACGGCGATTTTTCCATGGATTACGCGAGTCTCCTGCCAAACTGCAATCCTATACATGGCGGTGTCAACTACTTAAATACCGCCTGTTTCACGCCGCCCACGGCTCCTACGTCCTTGGCCGCGGCCTCCGCCGCGAATCCCTATGGTTGCGCGCCGGGTTCGTTCCCCGCTTTCTCGGGGACGTTGCCTTCCGGCAGCCAGCTCTGTTCCAACGTGCTAGGCAACGCTGGGCGCAACAGTTTGTACGGGCCGGGACTTGTAACTTGGGATCTGTCCGTCTTCAAGAACACTAAAATCGAAAAGATCTCCGAGAGCTTTAACGTGCAAATTCGCGCGGAATTCTTCAACGTTCTGAATCACACAAATTTTCTCTCGCCGGGCTTCATCAATACTTTCGGCCAAAACAATTCGGTATTTGCCTCCAACGGAAGCAGTCTGCCGACGGCCCTCAACCAGACCTCCACGACCTCGCGGCAGGTGCAATTCGGCCTCAAGCTCGCCTGGTAGAGCCTCGTGAACGAAACTCATCTCAACGAAGTTGCAGCGGCGCCGCCGGCTGTCTCAAACCGCCGGGCGAAAATCATGCGGGTCATCCGCGTTGCCACGGGCAACTTCCTTGAAATGTATGACTTCATGGTCTTCGGCTATTACGCTGCGGCCATTGGGAGAACGTTTTTTCCGCAAGCGAGCGCCGCCGCCTCTCTCATGTATTCTCTCGCCACCTTTGGCGTGGGTTTTCTGATGCGGCCTTTGGGAGCCCTGGTGCTGGGTTCGTATATCGACCGGCGTGGACGCCGCGCAGGATTGATGCTGACCCTTTCTCTCATGTCGATCGGCACATTGTCGATTGCCTGCATGCCTGGCTATAAGTCCATCGGGATCTTGGCTCCGTTGCTGGTCGTTGCCGGCCGTCTTCTCCAAGGCTTCTCGGCGGGCGCGGAGCTAGGCGGCGTCTCGGTCTATCTTTCTGAGATTGCCACGCCTGGGCACAAGGGCTTTTATGTCAGTTGGCAATCGGCCAGTCAACAGTGCGCGGTGATCTTTGCCGCCGTGTTGGGCGTCCTGCTTGAGAGTTGGCTGTCTCCCGTTCAAATGGATGCCTGGGGATGGCGCGTACCATTCTTGGTTGGCTGCTTCATCATCCCGTTCCTCTTCTTGATTCGCCGTTCCCTGTCCGAAACCGAAGAGTTTCTGGCGCGCAAACACCCGCCCTCAGCTTCGGAAATCTTGCGCTCTATAGCGGCTAACTGGCGCATTGTGGCCGTCGGAACGATGCTGGTGATGATGACCACCGTCTCGTTTTATATCATTACCGCCTACACGCCAACCTTCGGACGCACCGTGCTGCACTTGGCCGGTCACGACAACTTCGTCGTAACTC
>Ga0209068_10000836_pt1 | contig 15768 bp, 18 predicted proteins | sample ColStrG_CSR_2012_FD_187200 | JGI IMG/M metagenome (GOLD analysis project Ga0209068, IMG submission 187200) | Freshwater sediment microbial communities in response to fracking from Pennsylvania, USA - Cold Stream Run_MetaG_CSR_2012 (SPAdes)... | ecosystem: Environmental > Aquatic > Freshwater >... | reverse complement strand
CAGCCGGTCGGCCGAGCGTTGCAGGCGGGTGCGCACGAGCCCCTCCGACAGGCGCGACGCGATCTTGCCGAAACGGTTGGCGTGGACCTGCGAATTGACGCGAAGCGCCCGGGCGAGGCGACCGGCGGCGGTGTCAAAGCGCTGGCGCGGCATCGCCACCAGTTCGCCGGCGCGCGGCAAACCGCCGGCGACCGCCCGAAGCCGCGTGCGCTCGACCGACAGCGTGCGGCGCATTCCGGTGCCGAGCCGCAACGTCAATTCGGCCACCTGCTGCAGCAGATCGGCGCGCTTGGGCACCGCCCATTCGGCGGCCTTGGTCGGGGTTGGCGCGCGCGCGTCGGCGGCCAGGTCGATCAGCGTCCAATCGGTTTCGTGGCCGACCGCCGAAATCAGCGGAATGGCACTGGCGGCGGCGGCGCGAACCACGATTTCCTCGTTGAAGCTCCACAGGTCTTCCAGGCTGCCACCGCCGCGCGCCACGATCAGCACGTCGGGACGTGGGATCGGGCCGTCGGCCGTAAAGGCATTGAACCCCTTGATGGCGACGGCGACCTCGGCGGCCGAGGTCTCGCCTTGCACCCGCACCGGCCAGACGATTACATGGGTGGGAAACCGCTCGGCAAAGCCGTGCAGCATGTCGCGGATGACGGCGCCGGTTGGCGAGGTGATGATGCCCACGATGCGCGGCAGGAAGGGCAGCGGCTTCTTACGCTCAGGCGCGAACAGACCTTCGGCCGTCAGCTGTTTCTTGCGCTCCTCCAGCAGCGCCATCAACGCGCCCACGCCGGCAGGCTCCAGCGTCTCGATCACGATCTGATATTTCGACGAGCCCGGATAGGTCGTGATCTTGCCAGTGGCGATCACTTCCATGCCCTCGGCGGGCTTGAAGCGGAGCGAGGAGAACACGCCGCGCCAGATCACCGCGTCGATCTTGGCGGTCTCGTCCTTCAGCGCGAAATAGCAGTGGCCGGAGGAGTGGGGGCCACGATAGCCCGAAACCTCGCCGCGCAGCCGGATATGGCCAAAGCCACCCTCCAATGCCTTCTTAATGGCCTGGGCAAGCTCGGAGACGCTGAACTCGGCAACGTTGACTTTCACTTGCCAGCCTCGATCTGGCCGCGCAATTTTTCCTCTTCATACTGGATGAACCAGCCGATCATCTGCCGCCACAGCGCCTCGCAGAGATCGGGCGGCACACCCTCTTCGGCCGCGATCGCCCGCACCTTGTCGATCACCTGCTGATTGCGCCAGGGCACGTTCGCCTCGGCCTTCTGGTCGAGCTTGAGCTGCCAGGCGCGTTCCACATAGCCCATGCGCTCGGCGATTCGCGTCACCAGGACGCGATCGACCCTGTCGATCTCGGTCCGAACCTCGGTGAGCGAACGGCAATCGGCGGGCGATCTCACACCAATTGGCGATTCGGCATCTGGCGGCATGACTTTGTCCCTCATGGGCTGGTGCCGAGTTTCGTGATTGCGCTGCTGGTCAGCGGAAAGCCGCTGCCTCCCTCGGAAACGCAGCTATCGGCATCGGTGGTCGCGGTGCCGATGGATTTGACGACCGGCGCGGCTTCGGGGTGGGCGGCAAGCACTTCAGGCAGCTTTGATGTGCCGTCGGCCGGAACCGCCTTTTGCGGCGCAACAAGCCGGCATTTGGCGAGCACGATCTCGGTGGCACCTGCCAGATGCATCACGGCGCTGTGCAGCCCAGGGGCAAGCTCTGGGCGGACACGGACGATCTCGGCCAGGGCGGTTTGGGGCGACGGTCCAACCGACAGGTTGGCCTTGCGGCCATCAATTCCGGAGGCGAACCCAACCACCTTGATTGGGGTCAGCAGAAGCTCGCCCGCATCCATGACATCACCACTGACGAGCGCGAAGCTGGCCAAGCTGTGCGTCCAGTGGTCAGCCTGCCAAGGCACGGCATCCTTGCTCGGGTTGGTGCCGGCATAGACCACATTGGCGCCATTGCGGCACGCGAACTCGACGATATGATATGTGCCCGGATCGAGATCGATGACCGCCGCGCTCGCGCCAGCGCCAAACAGGTTTGCGACCTTCTCGATCCGCACGGTCTTGAAACCATCGCCCTCGGCCTGGGCAAGGACAATCCGGCTCTCGGCACAGGTCAAGCCAGCTATGCCGGACGATACCAAAACCGTGGCCTTGCCGTAACCGGGTGAAAAGATTCCGGCCGACGTGCCAAAGTTCGACAGCGAGGGCGGCGTGAACTCGGATTTGGGCGAATAGCCGCTGCAGGCGGCCAAGCTAGCCGCGAGAACCACGGGGGCAATTGGCCGATGCCTGCTCCACATGCCTGCCATCTTCAACCAATCCAATCCAGCAGCTTTGGTCCGCCAGTCACACCGACGCTGACTTGCCAGCCTTCCTGGCGGAACCAGCCGGCTTGCCAACGCTATTGTCCCACCAACGATTGGCGACGGTGAACCGGCCCGCCGCCTGTTCGATGACCTCGGCGGCGCGGAACAGCGTTTCCTCATCGAACGGCTTGCCGATGAGTTGTAGCCCCAAGGGTAGTCCGTCGGGCGCGAGCCCGGCCGGAACCGCGATGCCGGGCAACCCGGCCATGTTGACCGTCACCGTGAAGATGTCGTTGAGATACATCTGGATCGGGTCGGCGTTCATGGATTTCAGCGCGAACGCGGCGTTGGGCGTGGCCGGCGTCAGCAACACATCGACCTTTTTGTAGGCCTCGTCGAAGTCGCGCTTGATGAGCGTGCGTATCTTCTGCGCCTGGAGGTAATAGGCGTCGTAATAGCCCGCCGACAGCACATAAGTGCCGATGATGATGCGCCGCTTGACCTCATGGCCGAAGCCCTCGGCCCGGGTCATCTCGTAGGTATCGATCAAGTCCTTGCCGGGCACCCGCAATCCGTAGCGCACGCCGTCATAGCGGGCGAGGTTGGATGACGCCTCGGCAGGGGCGACGATATAGTAGGCGGGCAGTGCGTGCTTGGTGTGCGGCAGGCTGACATCGTGGATGGTCGCGCCCGCCGCCTTCAGCCAGTCGATGCCCTGTTGCCAGAGCTTCTCGATTTCCGCCGGCATCCCATCCATGCGGTATTCCTTGGGCACGCCGACCTTCAGGCCCTTGATGCCCTTGCCGAGCGCTTTTTCGTAGTCGGGCACTGGGGCGTCCACGGACGTTGAATCCTGGGGATCGTGGCTCGCCATCGCCTTGAGCAGGATGGCCGCATCGCGCACGGTCTTGGCGATGGGGCCAGCCTGGTCCAGCGAGGACGCGAAGGCGACCACGCCCCAGCGCGAACAGCGGCCATAGGTGGGCTTGATGCCGACGGTGCCTGTCAGCGCGGCGGGCTGGCGGATCGACCCGCCGGTGTCGGTGGCCGTCGCGCCAAGGCACAGCGAGGCCGCGACCGCCGCCGCCGAGCCGCCCGAAGAGCCGCCCGGCACCAGGTCCGCGTTCTTGCCCTTGGAGCGCCAGGGATTGATGACCGGGCCGTAGTAGCTCGTCTCGTTCGACGAGCCCATGGCGAACTCGTCCATGTTGAGCTTGCCGAGCATCACCGCGCCGGCGTCCCACAAGTTCTGGGTGACGGTCGATTCGTAGGTCGGCTTGAAGCCGTCGAGGATGTGGCTGGCGGCCTGGGTGTGAACGCCCCTGGTCGCGAACAGGTCCTTGATCCCGAGCGGGATGCCTTCGAGCGGCCGTGGCTTGCCCTTGGCGAGGGTGTTGTCGGCGATCCGGGCCATGGCGCGGGCCTGCTCGGGCGTGACAACGACATAGGCGTTGAGCGAGGGGTTGGCCTTATCGATGGCGGCAAGGAACGCGTCGGTCAGCTCAAGCGCCGAGAAGTCTCGCTTGGCGAGCCGGTCGCGCGCATCGGCAAGCGTCAGAGTGGTAAGATCGCTCAATTTGCCCTCGTTGGTCCTTGAGGCACCGGCGGGTTCGGCCTTTTGGTGATCCCTAACACGGGGTCTTCGCGTCGGCCAAGCGCGCCCTGTGCAAGGTGATCACGGCAAGCTGAACAGGAGTTACTTGCAGACGCATATACCCCGGCGTAAGCCGAAGAGGACATTTCCACTTGCACCACGCTTCAGGGCGTTCCAGCCGGAGGTCCAGACCATGCAGATCCTCAAATCCGTGTTCCTTGTCATCGGTCTTTTGTGCTCATTGGTGGGCACCGCCCATGCCGACCAGATCAGCAATTATGTCAAGGATGGCGTGGCCATTGGCGGCGCCGACCCGGTCGCCTATTTCACCCAGAACGCCTCCGTGATCGGCTCGCCCGATTTCACCGCCGAATGGAACGGTGTCACCTGGCGCTTTGCCTCGGCCGCGAACCGGGACTCTTTCAAGGCGGACCCGGCCAAATACGCTCCTCAGTTCGGCGGCTTCTGCGCCACCGGCACGAGCTTCGGCAAGAAGGTTCCGATCGATCCCACCCAGTTCAAGGTGGTCGACGGCAAGCTATATCTGAATTCCTCGCCTGGTGCGCAAGCACGCTTCCTGGGCGATGAAAAGGGGACGATCATGAAGGCCCAAGGCATTTGGCCCAAGATCGAAACCGTGCCGGCCGACAAGCTTTAAGAAGACCCTCCCGCGCCTGTTGAGTTGATCAAAGCGAGCAGCGTCACGGCCTCCCCCTGGGCCGTGACGTTTTTCATTTCAGCTCAGGCTACTCCACCACCTTGGGCACCACGAAGAAATGATCCTCGCTCATCGGTGCGTTCTTCACGATGTCGGCGGCCTTCTCGCCGTCGGTCACCACATCGTCGCGCTGGCGCAGCTGCATCGCCACGGTGCTGGTCATTGGCTCCACGCCATTGGTATCGACCTCGGAGAGCTGCTCGACCCATTTCAGGATCGCGTTCAGCTCGCCCTTGAGTCCGGCGGCCTCGGCGTCGGTCACCTTCAGCCGCGCCAATCGTGCAATCCGGCGCACTGTGTCTTCGTTGACCTCTTCCATGGGGGCCTTCTCCTTGAAACGGCGTTACCGGTAAATAGCCTGCCCCTGCAGCCAAGCGCAACAATGCTCCGGGGGTTCACGGTCGGTGAAGGAAACGAGGGACCCCGGCGATTTGCAAGTCACCGGCATCAGGCCGTTCGCCAATTTGGCGTGGAACGTAACGCGGCCGCAGTGGCATGAACCGCCGATCTGTTCAATGTCGCAGTTCCTCGGTATGTCTCCCTGACGGCTCGCGAGGTATCTTGAGGGGACACCATGACGGAACGCAAGAACGGACCGGGGCGCTTTGTGCTGGCTGCCAGGCGCCTCGGCGTGGCGGTGGCGCTCACCGAGCACGCGCAAAGCACGCGCACGGCCGAGGAAGCGGCGGCCGCCTGTGGCTGCGCGGTTGGCCAAATCGTCAAATCGCTGGTGTTCAAGGGCCGTAAATCGGGCACGCCGTATATGCTGCTGGTGTCCGGCGACAACCGGGTGGACCAGAAGGGCGTCGCGACGCAAATCGGCGAGCCCCTGGACCGGCCGGATGCCGATTTCGTGCGTGATCTGACAGGCTTTGCCATCGGCGGCATACCTCCCTTTGGCCACGACACGCCGCTCGCGACCTTCATGGACGAGGATTTGTTTCGCCATGCCGAGATCTGGGCGGCGGCCGGGTCGCCGAACGCAGTGTTCCCCACGGCTCCTGGAGCGTTGGAAAAGGCTTGCGGTGCCAAGCGCATCAAGGTGACGTGAGCCTAGCGCCCACCGGCTGCTGTCAGCCACGATCAAACCCAATCCCTGGCCACCCAGCAGGAGCATCAAATTGCGCGCTTTTATTCTTGTCGCCGCCCTTGGCCTCATGGCGCCTGCCGCGCCTGCGTTCGCCTTTGATTGCGCCAAGGCGCGGACCAAGGTCGAGACGGCGATCTGCGCCGACCCGAAGCTCAAGGCCGCCGACGATGCGATGACGGCGGTCTATGACAATTTGCACGCCGCCGCGGACGCCGCCGCCAAGGAGGCCTTGCGGCTGTCCCAGCTTCGCTGGATCGCTCAGCGCGAGGGTTGCGCCTATCCCGACGCCCCGGACATTCCCGGCTGCGCGCGCGAATTCACCGCCAAGCGCCAGGCCGTGCTGACCGCCTCACCCGAAACCGGCCCCGGCGATGGTTCGGGCCTGGCCCCCTGGTTCGTGCAGCGGGAAGGCAAAAAGGGTGGCTGGGACATTCGCTTCGATCTGGTGCGGTTCGCCCAGCCACAGAGTGCGGGCGAGGAACTGTTCAATCGTGAGATCACGGCATTGCTGACCCCGGCTTTGCTGGAGAATTCCACGCTCGGCACGGCCACCTTGATCGTGGCCCGCGACCGCATCTACGCTTACGGCGTCACCCTGACGCCGACCTACGCCTCCAAGCGCCTGATTTCAGCGCTGGCGGAAGGCTACGAGGACCGCGGCGGTGCCCATCCCATCACCTGGTCGCGCGCGATCAATGTGGCGCTCGACGACGGCCATCGGCTTGGCTTCAGCGACGTGTTCCCCAAGGAGGCCGTCGGTATCTTCGCTAAGCTGTGCGCGGACCAACTGATCGCCGCCCGCCGGGTACGAAACGGCGATGCCGCAATCAACCTGGAGGAGGGGGCCGACGAAGTCATCCTGGCCCACGTCAAGAACTTCGAGACTTGGTCATTTCGCGCCGACAAGGCGACACTGCTGTTTGACCCCTATCTCATCGGCGCTTGGGCCGAAGGGCCCTACACCTGCGAAATTGAGATGCCCGAACTGAGGGCCCACGCGCTGCCGGGCGGCCTGCTGCCTCCATGATGCCGAACTGCCACTCCAGCGCCAAAGTGCTCAAACCTTAAGTATCTATTCAACTCTGTCCCACACTCTCATTCCCCAGGATCGAATCGTCTTGCGGGGGAACGAAAATGGCGCGACGGCACAACGCCGCCGGCTTGCCGGCCGTGATGTCTAAACTAGGGCGCGTGGCACCCATCGTTCTTGGAACCTTGCTGACCGGCTGCGCCACCGCACCGGGTGGGCAGGCGCTCCTGACGATGGCCGACGGTTCTGAGCAGACTGGCTCGCTGTCGCCGGTGGGCGGCGCCGTACCCAAGGACGCCGCGGCCGCCCGCGAATACTGGGCAACCGCCTATGCCAAAAATCCGCACGATCTGAAGGCTGTCGTTTCCTTCGCCCACGCCCTCAAGGCCGACGGCGCCAAGGACAAGGCGCTGAGCGTTTTGCAGCAAGCCGCGATCTACAATCCCGACAGCCTCGTCATCGCATCCGAGGAAGGCCGGCTCGCCCTCGATATGGGCCAGAACGATCTGGCCGGCAAGCTGCTTGCCCGCGCCAACGATTCCACCAATCCCGATTGGCGCGTGTTGAACGCGCTCGGCACATTGGAAGTCACGCGCAACAACCGGACGGGCGCCCAAGACTATTTCCAGCGCGCCATCCAGCTCGCGCCAAATCAGCCAAGCGTGCTCAACAATCTCGCGCTGCTCTATGCGCTCGGCGGCGATCCAGCCAAGGCGGAAACACTTCTGCGCAAGGCAGCCGCGGCCGGAGGTGACGTCATGCGCATTCGCCAGAATCTGGCGCTCGTGCTCGGCGTCGAGGGCAAATACGAAGAGGCCCAGCAGTTGACCGCCAGCGACCTTGGCGCCGACAAGGCCAAGTCCAACCGGGCCTACATGGAGAAGATGGTGGCGGCAACGCCCGTGAAGCTCGGCAAGCAAGACCTCGTGGGCGCTTGGCAAACGGCGGTCGAGGGTCCCACGCCCACTCCCAGCAAGCCCAACGAGTTCCCGACCAGCGCCTGGGTGGTCGACGTCGCCGCCAAATAGCGATGGCGGCTTTCCGTGGGCCCGCTGTCCAGGCTATGTGTCTCACGTCGCCTTAGACCGCGCGAGACCTGGGCCGGCCGATGCACTGTGACACCGATGCCGCCACCGCGATCTTCGCGGCCAACCGCGCCAATGCCGGCGCACGGATTCGTTATACGCCCGGGGAGCCGCTGTCACGGCTGTCGGACCTGGCGGAATGGGGCGGCCACCGGGTCAAGTTTCCGACGCCAACCGACCGGGCCGAAGCCGTGCTGCTCAACACTGGCGGCGGCATGGCGGGCGGCGATGCGCTTGCGGTTTCGGTGGCGCTCGAAGCCGGTGCGGAGCTGACTTTCACCACCCAGTCGGCAGAGCGCATTTACCGCTCGGCCGGCGCCACCTCCACCATAGCACTCGACCTCGAAGTGGGAGCGGGCGCCGACCTCGCGTTCATCCCGCAAGAGACAATCGTGTTTTCGCACGCCTGCCTCGCCCGCACGATCACCGCCGAAGTCGCTGAGAGTGCAACGCTGCTGCTGGCCGAAGCCCTCGTCTTTGGCCGCGCTGCGTCTGGAGAGCGGGTGACGGGCGGCTCGCTGCGCGACCGCTGGCGCATCCGGCGCGGCGGAAAACTCGTCTATGCCGACGATGTGCGTCTCGAGGGCCCCATGTCCGAACTCTTGCAGCGTGCTGCAATTGGCGACGGAGCCGGCGCTGTCGGATGCCTGCTGCTCGTATCGCCCGACGCAGCCGACCGTCTCGACTTTACCCGCGGGTTGCTGGGCGGCGCTCAATGCCGCGTTGCGGCAAGCGCCTGGAACGGCCTTCTCGTGGTTCGCGCGGCCGGCGAGCCAGCCGCGCTGCGCCAAATTCTCGGCCGAGCGATTTCGGGTCTTTCGCAGCGCACACTGCCGCGTGTATGGTCGCTGTGATACGGAGCCCCGCAGTGCTATGAACCTGACGCCACGCGAAAAAGACAAGCTGCTCATCAGCATGGCCGCCATGGTCGCGCGGCGGCGGCTGGAGAGGGGCGTGAAGCTCAACCATCCTGAGGCGATAGCGCTCATCACCGATTTTGTCGTGGAGGGCGCGCGCGACGGCCGCATGGTCGCTGACCTGATGCAAGCGGGCGCCAAAGTCGTGACACGGGCCCAGGTGATGCCGGGCATCGCCGAGATGATCCACGATGTCCAGGTGGAAGCAACGTTCCCAGATGGCACCAAGCTGGTGACGGTTCACGAACCGATCAGGTGAGTTGAGTCATGATTCCCGGCGAGATCATCCCTGCCAAGGGCGACATCGAACTGAACGCGGGCCGCAAGGCGGTGACGCTGAAGGTGTCGAACACCGGCGACCGGCCGATCCAGGTCGGCAGCCACTACCACTTCTTCGAGACCAATCCGGCGCTCGACTTCGATCGGGCCATGGCGCGAGGCCATCGGCTGGACATAGCGGCGGGCACGGCGGTCCGCTTCGAGCCGGGCCAGAGTCGCGAGGTTCGGCTCATCCCGGTCGAGGGCAAGCGCGAAATCCACGGCTTCAGGCAAATGGTGATGGGAAAACTCAAATGAGTGAGAAGCACTATTCCGGTAGCTGCCAATGCGGCGCCGTTGTCTTCGAAGTCGATGCCGATTTGGACGGCACGATCACCTGCAACTGTTCACGCTGCCAACGACTGGGCTCGGTGCTCAGTTTCACGCCGCGCACCAAGTTCACGCTCAAATCGGGCCAGGGCAACCTCACCGAATATCTGTTCAACAAGAACCGCATCAAGCACCAGTTCTGCAAGACTTGCGGCATCGAACCATTCGCCTTCGCCGAAGGACGCGACGGCACACCGATGGCGGCAGTCAACGTCAATTGCCTGGATGGCGTCGAACCAAGGGCGCTGAAGTCCAAGCATGTGGATGGAAAGTCGTTTTGAGCTCGGTCCGCCATCCCGCCTATGCACCACCGTTCGCCGAACTGATGGAGAGCCTCGTGTCGGGAGTGCAGTTGGGGTGAGTGGGTGCGTCCACGTTATGTAGCAGCCGAAAGTTGGGGCACCGCCAGAATATGAATACTCGAATGGTCACCCTTGCTTTGCTCTTCATCGCGCCTGTGCGTGCAACGGCTGCCGACGAAGCCGCTTCAAAGTCGTTTGTGGATAGCTGCAGAGTCGCGGCCTTCTCACGATCACATAGTGCATTGACTACTGATCGAGAGGCGATCTTGTTTTGCGATGGCTTCGTCCGTGGCTTTTCGACTGCGAAAATGCTCTGGGCGCCACAATTAGCTTATTGCGTTCCCGCAGGCATCAGCGTCGTTGAAATGGAGGCAGCATACATCACTTGGATCGATGCGCACCCTGAGCGGAAAAGCCACTTCATGGTCGAGACCTTTCTCGACGCTATGCGCGCGACATTTCCTTGCAGTAAGTAGGTCGGGTCGAACGCAGCAATGGCCCGGTCTACGGTCAAAGAAAGTACAACATGGCCCTCAAAATCCCCCGCGCCGCCTATGCCGGCATGTACGGCCCCACCGTGGGCGACAAGGTGCGGCTGGCCGACACCGAGATCATCATCGAAGTCGAGAAGGATTTCACCACCTATGGCGAGGAGGTGAAATTCGGCGGCGGCAAGGTGATCCGCGACGGCATGGGGCAGTCGCAAGTGACCAACGCCAAGGGCGCGGTGGATACCGTCATCACCAACGCGCTGATCCTCGACCACTGGGGGATCGTCAAGGCCGACGTGGGCCTTTCGGACGGGCGCATCGCCAAGATCGGCAAGGCCGGCAATCCTGACATTCAGCCCAATGTCGACATCATCGTCGGGCCGGGCACAGAGGTCATCGCCGGGGAAGGCAAAATCCTCACGGCGGGCGGCTTCGACAGCCACATCCATTTCATCTGCCCACAGCAGATCACCGAGGCGCTGATGTCCGGCGTCACCTCGATGCTCGGCGGCGGTACCGGCCCCGCGCATGGCACCTTCGCCACGACCTGCACGCCCGGACCCTGGCACCTCGCCCGTATGATCGAGGCGGCGCAAGCGTTCCCCATGAACCTCGGCTTTGCCGGCAAGGGCAATGCGTCGCGGCCTGAGGCACTGGAGGAAATGGTCAAGGCCGGGGCCTGTGCATTGAAATTGCACGAGGATTGGGGCACAACGCCCGGCGCCATCGACAATTGTCTGTCGGTCGCCGATGATTACGACGTGCAGGTCATGCTGCATTCCGACACGCTCAACGAGAGCGGCTTTGTCGAGGACACCATCGCCGCGTTCAAGGGTCGCACCATCCACGCCTTCCACACCGAGGGCGCGGGCGGCGGGCACGCGCCGGACATCATGAAGGTCGCGAGCCTGCCCAACGTGCTGCCGTCGTCGACCAACCCGACCCGTCCGTTCACGGTCAACACGCTGGACGAGCATCTCGACATGCTGATGGTGTGTCACCATTTGTCGTCGAAAATCCCTGAGGATCTGTCCTTCGCCGAAAGCCGCATACGGAAGGAAACCATCGCGGCCGAGGACATTCTGCACGATCTTGGCGCGCTGAGCATGATGAGCAGCGACAGCCAGGCGATGGGCCGCGTTGGTGAGGTGATCATCCGCACCTGGCAGACCGCGCACAAGATGAAGACGCAGCGCGGGCCGCTTCCCGAAGATAAAGGCAAGGGCAACGACAATTTCCGCGCCAAGCGGTATGTGGCAAAATACACGATCAACCCGGCGATCGCCCATGGCGTTGCGCACGAGATCGGCTCAGTCGAGGCGGGCAAGCTCGCCGACCTGGTGCTGTGGAGCCCGGCCTTCTTCGGCGTGAAGCCCGATTGCATCATCAAAGGCGGTATGATCGCGGCAGCCCCAATGGGCGATGCGAACGCGAGCATCCCAACGCCGCAGCCGGTCCACTACCAGCCCATGTTCGGCGCGTTCGGCGGCGGCCCGGCGGCAACGTCGGTGATCTTCACCAGCGGTGCGGCGATCAAGGGCAAGCTGGCGAGCCGGCTTAATGTCAGCAAGCGGTTTGTCGCGGTCAAGAACACGCGCGGCGGCATCGGCAAGAAGGACATGGTGCACAATGGCGCGATGCCAAAACTGGAGATCGACCCCGAGACCTACGAGGTGCGGGCGGACGGCGAGCTGCTGACGTGCGCTCCCGCCACGGAGCTGCCGATGGCGCAAAGGTATTTTCTGTTTTAGGTTGGTAACCGCATCAAACGCTTCGACTCGCCTACTCTGCCAAGGAGTCGTTCATGAGCAAACTCGCCGAAAAGCCGAAAGCGAACGAACTGTATAACTCTGACTTTTTCCTTTGGACCCAGGAACAAGCGCGGCTCTTGCGCGAGAAACGCTGGAACGACCTCGATCTGGAAAACCTTGCGGAGGAGGTCAGAAGCGTGGGCGGGTCAGAAAAGCGGGAGATCAGGAATCGGCTCGAACTTTTGCTGATGCATCTGTTGAAGTATAAATTTCAGCCAGGGAAACGGACCCCAAGCTGGACGACCACGATCAGACGCCAGCGAATTGATCTACAAGGCGTGTTGTCTGACAGCCCTAGCCTTAAGGCCTATCTCGCGAAGGTGTTTCCCGACAGGTACCCATCCGCACGGCTCGATGCTGAGGCAGAAACTGGTATCGCCTTTGATCTATTCCCGGAGGATTGCCCGTTCACACTTGAAGAGGTCATGGACACCAAGTTCATGCCCGATGAACCTGGCATTTTGAAGATGGCCAAAAAGAAGAAGTAACTGAGGAAAGTCATGATCTACGTCATAGCCACCATCCAGTGCAAACCAGACAAACACGCGCCCTATCTGGCCGGCGCCCGCAACATGATCGCGGCTACCCGCAAGGAAAACGGCTGCGCTTTCTACGATCTCACTCAGAGCATCACCGGGCCCAACGAGTTCACCTTCGTCGAGCGGTGGGCCTCGCGCGAGGCGCTGGAGGCGCATTTCAATACGCCGCACATGGCGGCCTGGCGTGAGGTGGGCAAGGACTGCGTGGCGGGTCGCAATATCGAGGTCATCCACGCCGACAAAGTCGAAAAGCTCTGAGGAAGGATGATCCGCGCAACCAAGGTTGAAGCTGACCCAAACTCAGCTGCCCGAAGGACAACAGCCGCTGGCGGCCGGCTCCCCGAGGGGGAGTCGCCAGCGGTCAGCAAAGTAGACTTCGTGCTTCTGGACTTCGACGCCCGCTACCGCCGCCGCACGGCCATGCGCAGTGAGGAAGGGCTGGACTTCCTGCTCGATCTCGAGCGGGCGCAGCGGCTCCGGCATGGCGATCTGCTGGTGCTGGAGGACGGCCAGCGCATCCGCGTCGAGGCCGCACCGGAAGACCTCGCCGAAATCCGCTGCTCCGCTCCGGGCGGGCTCACCCGCATCGCCTGGCATCTCGGCAACCGGCACCTGCCGGTGATGCTGGCGCTGGACCACATCCGCATCCGCCGCGATCATGTCATTGAGGAGATGGTCGTGGGGCTCGGCGGAACGGTCGAACATGCGCGCGCCGCATTTGACCCCGAGCGCGGCGCCTATGCCGGCGGCCACACGCACGATCTTGACAATGGCGGATGATCTGAAACCGCCGCAAGCCGGTGGCCGCCAGGCGCTGCTGTTGCAGGTGTGGCTGTCGCCGAGCTTCCCCGTGGGCGCGTTCGCCTACAGCCACGGGCTGGAGCGGGCGGCCGAGGCGGGGCTCGTGAAGGACCGTGCCAGCCTTGCCGCATGGATCGCCGATCTGCTCGCGCACGGCTCCATCCGCAATGATTTGATCATCCTGGCAGCAGCCTGGCGCGCGGCTTCGAGCGCCGATTGGGAGGCACTGGGCCAAATCTCCGAACTCGCCGCCGCGCTGCATCCCTCGGCCGAGCGGCGGCTGGAGTCGGTAACCCAAGGCCGGGCGTTCCTGGACGCCATCGAAGCGGCCTGGCCGGCTAGGCAAATTAGGGGTCAGACCCCTTTCGGCAGTTGGGCACCACAATTCGAAAGGGGTCTGACCCCTAATTTGCTGCGCGACGCCGTCTACCCGGTTGCAGTCGCCTCTGCCGCCACCAACCACGGCATCGCGCTCTCACCGCTTTTAGACGCCTACGCGACGGCCTTCACTGCCAACCTCACCTCTGCCGCCATCCGCCTCAGCGTCATAGGCCAGACGGATGCACAGCGGATTTTGGCGCAGCTGCTGCCCCTGATCAGCACCGCTGCCCGGTCGGCTGAAGCGTCAAAGCTGGACGACCTGGGTTCCGCTACTTGGGTTGCCGATCTCTGCTCCCTTGAACATGAAACACAGTACACGAGGCTGTTCCGCTCATGACCAAATCCTCGAACGGCCCCTTGCGCGTGGGCATCGGCGGACCCGTAGGTTCCGGAAAAACAACGCTGACGGAGCAGCTGTGCAAGGCGTTCCGCGGCAAGCTCGATCTGTGCGTCATCACCAACGACATCTACACCAAGGAAGACGCCGAAATCCTGATGCGCGCGCAGGCGTTGCCCTTGGAGCGGATCATGGGCGTGGAGACCGGCGGCTGTCCGCATACCGCCATTCGCGAGGATTGCTCGATCAATCTCGCCGCCATAGCCACCATGCGCTCAAAATTTCCCAAACTCGACCTGATCCTCATCGAGAGCGGCGGCGACAATCTCGCGGCCACCTTCTCGCCCGAGCTCGCCGACCTGACGCTCTATGTCATCGACGTGGCGCAGGGCGAGAAAATCCCGCGAAAAGGCGGACCGGGCATCACCCGCTCGGACCTGCTCATCATCAACAAGATCGACCTTGCGCCGCATGTGGGTGCGGACCTTTCCGTCATGGAGCGCGACGCCAAGCGGATGCGGGATGAACGGCCGTTCGTGTTCACGAACATGAGGACGGGCGTGGGAATGGCCGACGTGACAGCGTTCATAGAGCGGGCGGGCGGGCTGCTTTAAGCCGTGCCGTCCGGATAATACCGCCGCACCAGAGCGGGCATGGTCACGCCCTGCACGACCACGGTGAAGATGACTACGGCATAGGACGCGGTGAGAATGGCCGGCTTATAGGGCGTATCGGGCAGCGACAGCGCCAGCGCCACCGAAATGCCGCCCCGCAGGCCCGCCCAGGTGAGGATAGGGATGGCGCCGCGGCTGAAATTGTCCCACCGGCTTAGGGCCGTGAGGGGGACGGCGACGGAAAGATAGCGCGCGGCAAGAACGATGGGGATGGCGGCGAGCGCGAGCGCGAGACCGGCGCTGCTGCCACCGATCAGCAGTACTTCGAGGCCGATCAGCAGGAACAGCACCGAGTTGAGCAGTTCCTCCACCAGCTCCCAGAACTGGAAGATGGTCGCGCGGGCAACCTCGCTCATCGCGTATTTGGCGCCGTGGTTGCTGATCAGCAGCCCCGCCACGACTTCGGCGATGGGGCCCGAGACGCCGAGTTGCTGGGCGATAGCATAGGTGGCGGCCACCAGCGCCAGCGTGATCATCAGCTCAAGGACATGATCGTCCGTCAGCGCCATCAGCCGGTAGGCGGCATAGCCGGTGGCCAGCCCCAGCGCCGCCCCGCCCACGGCTTCGAGCAGGAAGAGTTTTGCGGCTTCGGGCAGGCTGGCGTCGTGTCCGCCGCCGATGGCCATCGCCAGGATCACGGTGAACAGCACGATGCCGACGCCATCGTTGAACAGCGCCTCGGCCGCCAGCTTGGCGTGCAGCGAGGCGGGTACGCGGACGGTTTTGAGCAGCGCCAGCACGGCGACCGGATCGGTCGGCGAGATCAGCGCGCCGAACGCGAGCGCCCAGATGAGCGGGAGGGTTTGGCCGAGCGCGCGGACGGCGGCGAAGGTCGCGAGCCCGGCGACGGCGGTGGAGATCAGCACGCCCACGGTCGCGAGGACGGCGACGGCGAGTTTCTTCTGCGCGACCTCGGCCAGGTCGACATGGATGGCCCCCGCGAACAGCAGCGCCGAGAGGAAACCGTCAAGCAGCAGCGCGCGGAAGTCGATGGCGGCGAGAGTGGCGCGGGTGGATGCGGCGAGGGAGA
>Ga0209068_10000835_pt1 | contig 15769 bp, 18 predicted proteins | sample ColStrG_CSR_2012_FD_187200 | JGI IMG/M metagenome (GOLD analysis project Ga0209068, IMG submission 187200) | Freshwater sediment microbial communities in response to fracking from Pennsylvania, USA - Cold Stream Run_MetaG_CSR_2012 (SPAdes)... | ecosystem: Environmental > Aquatic > Freshwater >... | reverse complement strand
ATTTGACTGGTCAGCCCTTAAACGGGGCATCCAAAGCGCATATGCGGCCATGCCGAAAGTGCCGCCAATAACAGTCCAAAGATTTTGACCTGATGAGGCCGTCAACACTTCATCGAGACTTGAAAGAACTATGAGAGTTCCGATGCCCTGAAAGTAGATCAATAGGCCCAGAACTGCGGCAATGAAGAAAAAAGCCAGTTTAGCCCAAAAGCTATTAAACCTACGGCGAGCCCAGGCTGAGACATAAAAGGCTACAGCGAAGCTAGCCAACATCAGACCCCAGACGGCGGCCGAAATCATAGGTGCCTCCCGCAAGATTGGCCGCCTCAGTTGGCGACCTATTCAGCAGCTTCGAGCATCGCCTTCCGTCGCAACTGCAAGACGCTCAGTTCGCTGGCGTCGATCTACGACCGCTGGGAAGAGGGCGGCAAGATCGCGACCGGCCACTCACACATCACCATTCTTCGCGCCCTAGTCAACTTCGGCGCAATCACCCTTCAGGACGGCCAGTGCGAACGCTTGCAAACTGAGACACTGCCCGCGTGCAGGATGCTGACAAAATCTGACAGTGCCCTCCCTTAGGGTTTGGCATCGCCAAACAGGAGAGCGCCCCATGAACGCCCACAGCCACCAAGCAGCGGCGAAAGTCACCCTCCCCGATCCCAATTTCATCCTTCTCTATGTCGAGAGCCCCGCCGCCAGCGCCGCGTTCTACGGGGATTTGCTCGGCCGGCCGCCGGTCGAAGCCTCGCCGACCTTCGCGATGTTTGCGCTCGCCTCCGGCGTCATGCTCGGCCTGTGGGCGCGCCACACGGTCGAGCCCGCCGCCACGGGTGGCGGCGGCGGCGAGATCGCGTTTGCGGTCGCCGACGCTGACACGGTCCAGGCGCTGTATGCCGATTGGGTGAGGCGCGGGCTGACCATCATTCAGCCGCCGACCGACATGGACTTCGGCCGCACTTTCGCGGCGTTCGACCCGGACGGCCATCGTCTGCGCGTCTTCGCTCCGGCCGCGTCATGAGCCGCAATTGGATCGCGGTCGCGTCTGCGGATCACGCCAGGCGCGGCCGCACGGGCGGCTTCATGCAGGTCTGTCACGGCAAAGGCGGGCCGCTGCGACGCCTTCGCGAGGGCGACGGCATCGTGTACTATTCGCCGACCGTTTCGTTTGGAGGAGACGATCGCCTGCAGGCCTTCACCAGCATCGGCTTCGTCAAGGACGAGCGCGTCTATCAGGTCGACATGGGTGGAGGATTTCAGCCTCATCGACGAGACGTGAGCTATGTCGACGCCAGCGAGGCCTCGATCCTGCCTCTGCTCGACACCTTGGAGCTGACCCGCGGCAAGCGAAACTGGGGCTATCCGTTCCGAATGGGCCTGGTCGAGATTACGGCGCGCGATTTCGCTATGATCTCGGCAGCCATGATCTCGGCGGCCATGAACGCAGCGGCCTTGGGAGCGAAGCCCGCGGCCGGGCGAACCGACAGCACGCTGATGTCAGCATGCCGATGACAATATATTGGGAGGATGCAGATGCCGGTTCGATCTAAATCTCTTGTCACGGCCGCCACTTGCTTGGCGGCGGCGATCGCTTTTGCTGGGCCGGTTCATGCGCAAGGCTTGAAGCAGGTCGGCAGCATCGCGATCCCGGGCGGTCCGATCAATACCTTCGGCGTCATGTACATCGACCAGGCGAGCGGTCTCGGCTATCTGGCCGACAAGGACAACAAGGCGGTCGACATCATCGATACCAAGACCGATACCTATGTGGGACGCATCGCCGGCTTCACCGGCACGACCAGCAGCGGCGCGACCTCCGGGCCCAACGGCATCATCGCGATCAACGACGAGCTGTGGGTCAGCGACGGCGACAGCACCATCAAGGTGATCGAGCCCAAGAGTGGCAAGATCACCGGCACGATCTCGACCGGCGGCAAGAAGCGCGCCAATGCGATGGCGCATGATCCCAAGGATCACATCGTCATCGTCGCCAACCCGAACGACGAGCCGCCCTTCCTGAGCCTCGTCTCCACCGCGCCCGGCCACCAGATCCTGGCAAAAATCCCGGTCGAGGACGCGGCCGAAAGTCTCGAGCGCTCGGACTATTACGCGCCGACCGGCATGTTCTACACCGACGTTCCGATCCTGCGCGCCGATCACACGCGCGGCGCGCTCGCGCAGACCGATCCGCGAACCGGCAAGCTGGTGAAGCTCCACGAGATCGACCGCTGCCATCCGCACAGCATCGCGCTCGTCGCGGACACCACGCTGTTTCTCGGCTGCAGCCTCGCGCCCGCGGCCGGCGGCGATCTCGCGGTTTTCGACGTCGGCAGCGGCAAGGCCTCGTCCAACGTGGCCGACCTCGGCGGCTCGGGCGACACCGTCGTCAATCCCAAGCTCGGCCAGTATTACCAGTCTGCCAGCACCGCGGCGGGCGGCCCGGTGCTGCGGGTCCTCGACATCAAGTCGCGCACGCAGGTTCAAAAGATCCCGACCTCGAACGGCGCCCATTCGATCGGCATCGGCCTTGCCCAAAGCCACGTCTATCTGCCGACCACCGCTAAGGACGGGCCCTGCGGCGGCTGCATCCTGGTGTTCGCGCCGCAATAGGTCATTCGCAGCGAAGCGCCGTTCCGTGGCGTCGTGGGTGCGGCTGTGCTAATTTTCCCGGCTCGGAGGCGCGCAACGCCGTGCCTCGTGGCGACCAAAAAGAACAGATCGGACCTGTCTTTTTCAGAGCCGTCTATCGTGATGTCGGGAGGACGCTCATAATGTACCTGGTGTACAAAAACGCGCTCGGCGCGATCGCACTGACAGCCGCGATGCTGATGACCGTCGCGGTCGCGCAGGCGTTCGATGAATCGAAATATCCTGACCTTAGCGGCCAGTGGAAACGGCCGGCCGGGGTCTCCAATCAATACGACACGAGCAAGCCGCGCACCGCCGAAGAGGCGCCGCTGACGCCTGAATATCAGAAAATCTTCGAGGCCAATCTCAAGGACCAGGCCGAGGGCGGACAGGGCACCGACCCGACCTATATCTGCATCCCGGACGGCATGCCGCGGGCCATGAACGTGATTTTCCCGATGGAGATCGTGATCACACCCAAGACCACTTATGTCATGATCGAATATCTGAGCATGCTGCGCCGGATCTACACCGACGGGCGCGAATGGCCGAAGGACTTCGAGCCGAGCTTCATGGGCTACTCGATCGGCAACTGGACCGATGCGGACGCGAGCGGCCGCTTCAATACGCTCGAGGTCGAGACGCGCCTGTTGAAGGGTCCGCGCGCCTATGACTTCAGCGGCATTCCGCTGCACGCCGACAACCAGACCGTCGTCAAGGAGCGCATCTACCTCGACAAGGCCAATCCGAACGTCCTGCACGACGAGATCACGACCTTCGATCACGCGCTGACGCATCCGTGGAAGGTGGTCAAGAACTACGTCCGCGAGAACAGGCCGGTCATCTGGTTCGAATCGATCTGCGCGGAGGGCAACGAGCACGTCCGCATCGGCAAGGACAACTACATGATGAGCGCGGACGGCTATCTGATGCCGGCCAAGAAGGGGCAATCGCCGCCGGATTTAAGATATTTTAAAGGTTCGCAGAAATAGAGAACACGACAGATGTGATCTGGGCGCGGAGCGACGCATGGCCGGGATCGTGACGGCGGTAAGCCGCAGCGCCACGCACACGTTCACCAAGCCCAATGCGAGCGGCATTCGGTTGGTGCCCGGACTCGGTGTCGAGGGCGACGCGCATCTGGGCGTCACCGTCAAGCACCGCACGCTGGTGAGGAGCGATCCGACCAGGCCCAATCTGCGGCAGGTGCACTTGATCCATGCCGAACTGCACGAGGAACTGCGCGCGGCCGGATTCGTGATCGCGCCCGGGCAGATCGGCGAGAACGTCACGACCCGCGGGATCGATCTGCTCGGCTTGCCGGCCGGCACGCGGCTGCATTTGGGCGAAGCCGCGGTGGTCGAGGTGACGGGCCTGCGCAATCCCTGCGGCCAATTGGACCGCTTCCAGGCCGGCCTGACGGCCGCACTGCTCGGGCGCGACCAGAACGGCAAGTTGATCCGCAAGGCCGGCATCATGGGCATCGTGCTTGCCGGCGGCGACGTTCGCCCGGGCGATGCCATCGGCATCGAGTTGCCGCCGGAGCCGCATCAGCCGCTCGACCGGGTGTGAGGGCGGCGGCGAGTCTGAGTTCGTGGAAACGCCCCTGGACCAAGCCGAGAGTTTGCGTCTTTAGGGACGCAGGGCCTCTCACTCCTTCTCCCCGCGGGGGAGAAGGTGGGACGAGGGGGCTCCGGCGGTGCGATTCGGAATCATCGTGCCCCCCTCTCCCCACCCTCTCCCCTTCGGGGCGAGGGAGTGAAACTCAGTGCCTACCCCACCAGCGAAGCAGTGCATACCCTAACACACGTGCGGAGGGGCGCGCATTGCTGTCCCGCGTATTACCTCCGCGAGGCGTGCGGCGCCGTCCTGTGGGTCGCCGATGTTCTCGATCACGATGTCGGGCGCGAGATCGTCGATCGCGGGCACTGCGCGATCCACCCTGCCCGCCACGTCGCCTTCGCTCTCCCGGCCGCGCGCAGCGAGGCGCGCCAGCAGAACCTCTTTCGGCGCCGTCACCATGACCACGGTGACGTTTTCATAGCGCTCGCGCAACTGGCGCACGACCGCACGGGAGACGTTGCAAACCACCGTCTTGCCGGCGCGAAGCTCCGTGTCGATCGCGGCGGACAGGGCGTATTTGAGCCCATGCGCCGCCCACCAGAACGCATAGATCCCCTGCCCGATCGCGGCGTCGAATTCGAACGGCGAGACGCTGGCATGGTCTTCCGCCGCCGAGGGCGGTCGGGTCACGATGCGGCGCGGAAAGACGATCCGCTGATCAACTCGCGAATCAGTTTGCGATTCTCGCGCGCACAGCGCGCGTGCCATCGCAATCAGCGTATCCTTGCCGGCGCCGCTTGGTCCGACCACGACAACGAGCGCGCCGGGGCCGATGGGCGCGGTCATGCGACGCGCGCTCCGCTGCGCCACACTGAGCGGACCACCGGAACATCCCGGGCGACACGGACGCGGACCAGATCGGCGCGCTTGCCGATCGCGATCTCGCCGCGATCATCGAGACCGACGGCCGCCGCCGGCGTCCGCGTCACGGTGCAGACCGCCGCCGGCAGATCGATCGTCGGAACCGCTTTGGGCAGATGAAACGCCGCCATCAGCAGGCTGGCCGGCATGTAGTCCGACGACATCACGTCCAACAGGCCGGCACGTGCCAGCTCCGCGGTCCCGACATTGCCGGAATGGGAGCTTCCGCGCACCAGATTGGGTGCCCCCATGAGGACGCCTATCCCGGCGGCGTGCAAAGCCTGCGCGGCCTCGAGGGTGGTCGGAAATTCGGCGATCGCCACCTGATCGGCGACCGACTGCGCCACATGCTCGAGCGTGGTGTCGTCGTGGCTCGCAAGCCGCAGACCCTGGGCGCGCGCGAGAGCGACCAGGTCGTGATAGTTGTTCGCCGAATTGCGCGCCGCATAGTCGCGGCGCTGATCGAACAGGACGTCGAGCTGCGCATCGGTCAAACCACCCGCCTTGCCGCGATAGTAGGTGCGCAGCTTCTCCTGGTCGCGGAATTGCCGCTGCCCCGGCGTGTGGTCCATCAGCGAGACCAGCCTGACCTCCGGCCGGCCGATGAGCGCCGTCGCCTCGGCCACCACATCGGGCATCGGCACCTCGCAGCGCAGATGCAGGAAATGCCCGACCCGCAACATGTCGGCGTCGCGCGCGGTCGCGATCGCGGCCGCCAGGACGGCGGCTTCGCCGCCCACCTCATCGACGCCCTCCTCGCGCCAGACGCGCAGCGAATCGAGCACCGTGGTAATGCCGCAGGACGCGAGCTGGCCATCGTAAGAGACCACGGCCGCCACCGGATCCCAGTAGACTTTCGGGCGCGGCATGTAGTGCGCCTCGAGGTGATCGGTGTGCAGCTCGATCAGGCCCGGAATGACGAAGTCGCCCGCGACATCCTGCGCGCCGGCGGGCGTTTGGTCCCCGCCGAAGTCCGCGATCATCCCGTCCACGATCGCGATCCAGCCGGCCTCGATCACGCGGTCCGCGAGCACCAGACGGGCATTGGAGAGAACGAGTGTGTCGGAATGCATGATTCAGGCTGCCGGTGCAAAGCGGGTGACATCGACCTCGATGTCGGCGATGGCGCGACGAACGTCATCGTCGTGCACGATGGCGACGATGGCGGTGCCGTGCCGCTTTTTTTCCGCGATCAGCGCGATCACGGTGGCGCGGTTGGCGGCATCGAGCGAGGCGGTCGGCTCGTCGAGCAGCAGGATCGGCCGCTCGGGCAGAAAGCCGCGCGCGATGTTCACGCGTTGTTGCTCGCCGCCCGAAAAGGTGACCGGCGGGACCTGCCACAAGCGCTCCGGAATGGCCAGGCGATGCAGCAGAGCCGCCGCCTTCGCGTGCGCCTCCGCGCGCGAAGCGCCCTCCACGACGAGCGGCTCGGCGACCACATCGAGGGCCGGAACCCGCGGCACGGCGCGCAGGAATTGGCTCACATAGCCCATCACGGTCTTGCGCAGCTTCAGAATTCCGCGCGGCTGCGCGCCCGCGACATCGATGGCGGTGTCGCGGTGCCGGACGAGAATTTGCCCGCTGTCGCAGCGGTAGTTGCCGAAGATCATCTTGAGGATCGAGGATTTGCCAGCGCCCGAGGGGCCGGTCAGGACCACGCATTGTCCGGCGCTGACTGAAAAGTCGACGCCGGCCACGACCGGAAGGCGCAAGCCGCCCTGCAGATGCATCGTAAAACTCTTCCTGGCTTGGCGCAGCTCGAGCACGGCGGACATCGCAAACCTCATGCGGGGAGAATCGAGGAAACGAGCAGTTGGGTATAGGCCTCATGGGGATCGTCGAGCACCTGATCGGTGAGACCCTGCTCGATCACCTCCCCGCCTTTCATGACCATGATGCGGTGCGACAACAGGCGTGCGACCGCGAGATCGTGGGTCACGATCAGCACCGCGAGCCCGAGCTCGCCGGCCAGGCCGCGCAAGAGATCGAGCAGGCGCGCCTGCACCGATGCATCGAGGCCGCCGGTCGGCTCATCCATGAAAATGAGCCGCGGGCTGGTCACGAGATTGCGCGCGATCTGCAGGCGCTGCCGCATGCCGCCAGAATAGGTCCGCGGCGCATCGTCGATGCGGGCGCGATCGATCTCGACCCGATCGAGCCATTCGGCGGCGGTGTGGCGGATACGACCATAGTGCCGCCAGCCGACCGCCATCAGGCGTTCCCCGACATTGCCGCCGGCGGAGACCGACATGCGCAACCCGAGCGCCGGATCCTGGTGCACATAGCCCCAATCGGTGCGAAACAGGAACCGCCGCTCGGCTTCGCCGAGCGCGGCGAGGTCGCGCATGACGCCGTCGCGGGTGCGGTAGAGAACGCGTCCTGCATCCGGCGCGAGCTGGCAGGACAAGAGTTGCAGCAGGGTGGTTTTGCCGGACCCGGATTCGCCGACGATGGCCAGCACCTCGCCGGCATGGAGCTCGAACGACACGTCGCGGCAGCCGAGCTGCCGGCCATACCATTTGGACAATCCTTCCGCCGCCAGCAGCGGCCCCTCGTCGGCGCTCATTGCGGCACCCGGTCGAGATCGACGCGGAAGCTGTAGCCGTGGCGCTCGTAGCCGAGCGACTCGTAGAAGGCGTGCGCCCGCACCCGTTTGGCATTGGAGGAGAGCACCAGCTTGTAGCACTGCTTCTGTCGGCAACACTCGAGGGCAAAGCCCATCATGGCCGCCCCGATGCCTTCGCTCTGCCGGGCCGGCGCCACCACGACGTCCTCGACGATGCCGGACGGGGCGCCGAGATGGCCGAGATTGTCCATCACCAGGAGCGCGAAGCTGCCGACGATCTCGCCATCCTGCTCCGCCACATAGAGTGTGTAGTCGGGGTAGCGGGCAAAACGCTCGAACAGCGCGACCCCCTGATCGATGGTGAGCACGTTACCGTCGTCGAGATCAGGCTGGGCATAGAGGCCGAGCACCGCCGGAATGTCGGCAGCGCCCGCTTTGCGCACCGTGACGGACGCGGGATCAGGCACGGCGCGGCTCCTCTGAATGTGCGGGCGGCGCCGACGCGCCGGCTTGGTCGCCACCCTCCCGCTGGGTTTCGCAATAATCGGTGTCCGAGCACAGGAACATGCGCCCGCCCCGATCATCGATGATGACCTCGTCGAGGAAGCTCTCGGTCGAGCCGCACAGCGCGCAGGTCGCGTCGTGCCGGTAGGGCTCGAACGGGTGATCCTCGAAATCGAGCGAGACCACCTGCGTGTAGGGCGGGATCGCATAGATGCGCTTCTCGCGGCCGGCGCCGAACAGCTGCAGGGCCGCGCAATCGTTCATCTTGGGATTGTCGAATTTCGGCGTCGGCGAGGGATCGGTCACGTAGCGGCCGTCGACCTTGACCGGATACGCATAGGTGGTGGCGATGTGGCCGTGGCGCGCGATGTCCTCGTACAGCTTGACATGCATGAGCCCGTACTCCTCCAGCGCATGCATGCGGCGCGTTTCGGTCTCGCGCGGCTCCAAGTATCGCAGCGGCTCGGGAATCGGAACTTGATAGACCAGAACCTGTCCCTCGTGCAGCGGCGCCTCCGGAATGCGGTGGCGAGTCTGAATGACGGTCGCCGCCCCGGTTTGGGTGGTGGTGCGCACGCCGGCGGTCTTGGCGAAGAACTTGCGGATCGACACCGCGTTGGTGGTGTCGTCGGAGCCCTGATCGATCACCTTCAAGATGTCGTCGGGACCGAGGATCGAGGCGGTGACCTGAACCCCGCCGGTGCCCCAGCCGTAGGGCATGGGCATTTCCCGGCTCGCGAACGGCACCTGATAGCCCGGAATGGCGATCGCCTTGAGAATGGCGCGCCGGATCATGCGCTTGGTCTGCTCATCCAGATAGGCGAAGTTGTAGGTGGTGGCGCTCATTCGGCGGCCTCCGGAATGCCGGGCCTGCCGTCGCGGGCCGCGGCCGCGAATTCCTCGCGCAAGCGCCGCACCAGCCCGAGCTCAGCCTGGAAGTCGACGTAATGGGGCAACTTCAAGTGCTCCACAAAGCCGGTCGCCTGGACATTGTCCGAATGCAGTAGGACGAATTCCTCATCCTGCGCTGGAGCTTTAACGTCCTCACCCAGCTCGCGCGCCCGTAGCGCGCGATCGACCAGCGCCATCGCGATTGCCTTGCGCTCGCCCTGGCCGAAGGTCAGGCCATAGCCGCGCGTGAAGCGCGGCGCCTCGCTCGCGGTCCCGCCGAACTGGTTGACCATTTGGCATTCGGTCACCGCGATCCGGCCGAGCGGCACCGCAAAGCCCAGCTCCTCGGCGAAGAACTCGACCTCGACGTCGCCGAACCGGATCTCGCCCGCGAACGGATGGGTGCGTCCGTAGCCGCGCTGGGTCGAATAGCCGAGCGCGAGCAGAAACCCTTCATCGCCGCGCGCCAGGTTCTGCAGCCGGAGATCCCGGTCGGCCGGCAGCGACAAGGGCTCGCGCGTGAGGTCGCCGACCGGCGCGGCCGGATCAGCGGCGCCCGAATGCTCGATCAGGTCGTCGGCCGCAAGCAGATCCGTGACCCGCGGCGTTGCTTCCTCGACCGCCGGCGCCCGCGCCGGCTGCGGCACGGCGCCGCCTGCGTCGAGCTCGTGATCGAGCAGCCGGTGCGTATAGTCGAAGGTCGGACCCAGCACCTGCCCGCCCGGCAGATCCTTGAAGGTCGCCGAGATGCGCCGCGCCAGGTCCATTGCGGCGGTATCGATCGGCTCCGACGCACCGAAGCGCGGGGCCGTGGTGCGGAAGGCGCGCACCAGGAAAATGGCCTCGATGAGATCGCCGCGCGCCTGCTTGACGGCGAGCGCGGCGAGCTCCCGGTCGTAGAGCGAGCCCTCGCTCATCACGCGGTCGACCGCAAGCGCCAGCTGCTCCGAGATCTGGGCGAGCGAAATCTCCGGCACGGACGGGTCGCCGCGACGCGCATGCGCAAGCAGCGCATGGGCGTTCTCGATCGCCCGCTCGCCACCTTTGACCGCGACATACATGGGCCACCTCCCTCAAGAGCCGACGCGGACCGAGCGCGGCAGCGCCGCAACCGCATCCTGCGTCACCAGAATGAGATCGACGCCGCGCGGGAACGTTTCGCGATTGGCGACGAGCCGCGCCCGAAAATCCGGCGGTAGCGGTTGCACGGAAAAACGCCGTGTTCCCGCGATGCCGGGCCCCGACAGCGCGAGCGCGTTGCCATGCTCGAAGCTTGCGACTTGCACCACCAGCGTGGTCGAGCGGTCTGGATATTCCAGCGAACCCGGCGAAAACGCATCGAAGGGCGGCATTGCGGCAGGATCGGACACGAATCCAAAAGTTGCTCGCGCCGAATCCGTGGCCTGTGGCGCGCCGGTGTGAAACGTGAACCAGGCGGCGACCTCGCCCGCGGCGGCGAGCTCATGATCGAGCCAGAATGGTGTTTCGTAGTCGAGCAAGGTCAACGCCACGGCCGCGGCGGTTTTGCTGAGCGGCGGCGGGACCGAAAGCTTGGAGACGAGTGGCCGCGGCAGACCGGGACGCGCGAGCGCCTCCATGACGGTGCGGAACACCGCCTGGCTCGCCAAAGCCGGATCGTCGAATGCGGGCGCCAGCATCTCAATCCTCGCCCCGCACCAGGGTGAAAAAATCGACGCGGGTCGCCGCCGCCTGTTCGCGCTTCTCGGTGCGCTCGCGCGCGAGGCGGCCCCGGATGGGCGCCAGCACGTGCCGCTCGATCGCATCCCGGCAGCGTTCGCTCTGCCAAAGCGCATCGCACACGGCGGCCAGCCGCGCCTTGTCGTGATCGCGACCCAGCAGATAGGAAAAGCCCACCTCGCCTGAATCCATGCGCACGGCCGCGCGCGTGACGCTCGCCTCGCCGAGATTGAAGGGAGCGCCGTCGCCGCCGATGCGGCCGCGCACCATCACGAGCCCAGTCGCGACCGGCCGCAGCTCCACATAGCGCAGGGGATCGGCCACGGCCGCGAGGCCTTGCTGGATTTCCGGTGTGTGCGCCTGCGCCAGCAGCGCCATGGCGGCCCGGCGCGGGCCGGTATCGGGCGCAGACGCGGCAGGATCAGGCATTTGCGGCTCGGACATCGGCGGCTCGACGGTCGAAGGGACCTGGACTTGGCTCTCAAGTTGTCTATAGTACTAGACAACTTTAAACGCCATTTCAATGACGTCCTGATGACCAACGATCGCCCCCGGGGAAATCGATGAGGCCGCAGCGCCCGGCGCCGGCAGAGGCCACACACGGCGTCACCCTGTGGCGCCGGATCGCCGATGACCTCGAGCAGGCGATTGCGCTGGGCACCCACGCGGCCGGCGACCGTCTTCCCGGCGAGGTCGAGATCGCCACCCATTTCGGCGTCAACCGGCATACGGTGCGGCGCGCGCTGGCAGAACTGGCCGAGCGCGGCCTGGTTCGGACCGAGCGAGGCAGCGGGACCTATGTGGAACGCAGTCGACTTACCTATCCGATCGGCGCGCGCACGCGGTTCTCCGAGAATGTGGGATCGGCCGGCCGCGATCCGGGCGGGCGCCTCATCGGCCATGGCCGTGAGCCGGCGACGCCCGACACCGCCCAGCAGCTCGGCCTCGAGGTTGGGGACATGGTGGTTCGTTTGGAGATTTTGCGCAGCGCGGACCGGGTGCCGATCTGCGCGACGACCAGCTGGCTGCCGGCTGCGCGCGCCGCCGACGCGGCGCGGGTCTTTCGCGCCCGCCGTTCGATCACCGCCACGCTGGCGCATTTCGGCATCAAGGATTATCGGCGCCAATCGACCCGCATCACGGCGGCGGCGGCCGATGCGCTCGATGCCGAGCGGCTTCACTTGGTTCCCGGGCGAGCTGTCCTCATCGTGGACAGCGTCAATGTCACGATGACCGGTACGCCGATCCTGACGAGCCGGGCGCGGTTTGCGGCCGACCGCGTCGAGCTTTTGGTCGAGAGCTGATTCCGAGATCGGTTTCACAATGGCAGGAAACAGAAGCCGCGCAAATATTCTTGCGTCGTCGCATTTTCGGACGGAGAACCCGATCCCGCTTTTCCTGAAAATGCTCCATGTCCGCCCGGCGCCGCCGTCACTTCGGCGCTGGCTTGAAATATCTCAAATCCGGCGGCGCCTGGCCCTTTTTGGTCGGCATCAAGGACCCATCCGCGCTGCGCGTATAGTTTTCCTTGCCGATGACGAGATTGACGTTGCTCTCGACGCAAAACACCTCGGGCCATTGCGCGCGCAGGTCCGGATTGTGCGTGTATCTTCGGTCGACGCTCCAGGGCCGCGTCAAGGCGTGGTCGATCACGGTGACTTCATCATGAAGAATGCCCGGATTGTCCCGGTCGAGATGAAACCGCTCCTTGAAGACCGACTGATTGTCGGCGTGCAGCGGCAAACCGCTGGCGTCGAACGCGCGCGGACCCTTGAAGGGGCCGCGCGTCTCGGCCGCGAGCACGCTGTAGCGGCCGTCGCCGTCTTCATCGATCCAGTGGCCGATCGAATAACCCTGATAGGTCGGCTCGATGTCGGCGGGCCAGTCGCGTCCGTCGGTGAAGATGCGACGATGCTGGTCGACGCCGCCTCCCACCAGAATATAGGTGACGTCCGGCGTGACGATGTATTCCTGCGCCCCGAAATACATCATGCGCGGCATCCCGCCCGGGAAGCAGAGGGCCGGCGGATAATTGCCCAACCCACCCTTGGCCTGATCGGCCATGCTGTCTTCAAAGACCTTCTGATATTCCGGGGTCAGTGGGGCTTGCTGTCCGCGCCCCCAAAGCCTGGTCTGATCGAAGGCTCCCTGGCCCCCCACCCCCGGGATGAGGAGACGGCTCCACTGCCCCTTCCAGTCGGGATACTTCGCATCGGCCGCAGCGCCGCTGATCGTCAGCATCAGCACGGCGGCCGTCGCAACCGTAATCGCAGCAGTCGAACTTCGCTCCAACATGGTTGTCCTCCCGGCATTGCGAAACGACCCGTTGTCGATCGTACGTCATCGTTCTGTCATTCGAAAGTCGTCCTTGCAGCCGGACAATCCGACGTGCGACAGGCTTGAACCATGCCCACCACGACACTTTCGACGACGCCGCTGGTCCATCCGACCGCGGAGGTGCGCGACTGCAGGCTCGGCGCCTATTGCGAGGTTGGCGCCCGCACCCAGTTGTTGGAGGTCGCGCTCGACGACTATTCCTATGTCGTCAACGACAGCGATGCGGCTTATGCGACCATCGGCAAGTTCTGCTCGATCGCCGCCATGACCCGCATCAATCCCGGCAACCACCCGATGGACCGCGCCAGCCAATCGCATTTCAGCTATCGGGCCAGCGCGTATTTTGCGGGCGAGGCCGATGACGCGGAATTCTTCGCCTGGCGCCGCGCCCACGGGGTCACGATCGGTCACGATGTCTGGATCGGTCACGGCGCGATCATTCTGCCGGGGCGCACGATCGGCACCGGAGCGGTCGTCGCGGCCGGTGCGGTGGTGACCAAGGACGTGGTCCCCTATGGGATCGTGGCCGGCAACCCGGCCCGCTTCATCCGCGCCCGCTTTCCCGATGAAATCGCCGCGCGCTTGCAGCGGCTGGCCTGGTGGGATTGGAGCCACGAACGCCTGCAGGCGGCGTTGCCGGATTTTCAGAGACTTCCGATCGACCGCTTTCTCGATCGGCACGAGATGGCGACGGCGATGGCGTGAAACGGTTCTTGGCGGCTTGCAACATGAGCACAACTCGGCATCATTGAGATCAAGATCGAGATCCGAACCCATGGACATTCGCATCGAGGGCGGGCGCGTCCTCATCGGCAGCGCGCTCGAGCGCACCACCCTCCATCTGGCTCCCGCGCCGGGCGTGATCAGCGCGATCGGCAGCGATGCGCCCGCGCGCCGCCGCATCGACGCCGACGGCCTCATCGTGCTCCCCGGCATCGTCGACATTCATGGCGACGCCTTCGAGCGGCAGATGATGCCGCGGCCCGGCGTCGGCTTCGACCTCGACATCGCGCTCCTCGACAGCGACCGGCAGGTGCTCGCCAATGGCATCACCACGGTATTCCACGGCGTGACCTGGTCATGGGAGCCGGGCCTGCGCGGGCCGGAAAATGCCCGCCAGATGCTCGAAGGCATCGAGCGGCTGCGGCCGCGGCTCGGTGCCGACACGCACTTTCATCTGCGGCACGAAACCTACAATCTCGAGGCCGAGCCCGAAATCCTGCAATGGCTGGCGGAGCGCCGGATCGGCCTGATGGCGTTCAACGATCATATGCTGATCGCCGACGAGACCTCGCCGCGCTCCAAGAAGCTCGCCCAGATGGTCGAGCGCTCGGGCGTGACCCGCGAGGAATTCCTGGCGATCGTCGAGCGCGTGCGGCGGCGTGCCAACGAGGTGCCGGCATCGATCGAGCGGATCGCGCAAGCCGCGCTCGCGCACGGCATTCCCCTCCTCTCCCACGACGATGCGAGCCCCGATCAGCGCCGCTGGTTCCGCTCGCTCGGATGCCGGCTGGCGGAATTTCCGAAGACGGTGGAGACCGCGCAGGAAGCCGCGGCGCAAGGCGACGGCATCGTGCTCGGCGCCCCCAACGTGGTGCGCGGCGGCAGCCATATCGGCTGGATCGACGCCAAGGACATGGTGGGGCGCGGCCTGTGCTCGGTGCTCGCCTCGGACTACTACTATCCGGCACCGCTCCTGGCGGCATTCCGTCTCGCCGCCGAGAACGTCGTGCCGCTGCATGCGGCCTGGGCGCTGGTCTCGCAGACCGCCGCTGCGGCCGCCCGGCTCACGGATCGGGGCACAATTGCGAGCGGGCGGCGCGCCGACCTGATCCTGGTGGATACGCAGGATCAACGGCCGCGCGTGGTCGCCACCATCGTGGCGGGCCGTATCGTGCATCTGGTCGACGCCGACCGTATCGTGTCGTCCTGAAACCGGCCTGCGGAAAGGACGCGCACCTTGGTTGCCGGCCCGCGATTTGCCATCTACTTCGTCCCGGCCGCCGGAACGGCGCTCTACCGGTTCGGCGCGGCCGTGCTCGGCTATGATTGCTACACCGGCGAGAGCGTCGCACGGCTGCGCGACGTCGGGCCGACCGAGGCCGAGTGGGCGTCGCTGACGGCGGAGCCGCGAACCTACGGCTTCCACGCCACCCTGAAGGCGCCGTTTCGATTGCGGGACGAATTCGATCACGACGATTTGCTCGCGGCGGTCAAAACGCTTGCGGCCGCGACCTCGCCAATCCCGATGCTCGAGCCCGCCGTCGAATTGATCGGGGGATTCGTGGCCATCGTTCCGCGAGCGGCATCACCGGCCCCTGATCGGCTGGCGGCGGACTGCGTCACGGCGTTCGAGCGGTTTCGTCTGCCGATGACCGCGCAGGAAAGAGAGAAACGCTTGGCGGCCGGGCTCAGCCCGCATCAGGCCGCCAACCTCGACCGCTGGGGTTATCCCTATGTGTTCGAGGAGTTCCGCTTTCACATGACGTTGACGGGACGCATTGGACCGGATCGACGCCTGGCGATCCACGCCCTCCTGCAAAACGAGTTTGCCAAGCGCTGCGGACACGGACCCATTCGGCTCGATCGGCTCGCCCTGGCGCGCCAAGACCGTCCCGATACCCCGTTTCGCGTCATCGGCCACGCCACGGTGAGCCGGGC
>Ga0209068_10000834_pt1 | contig 15814 bp, 13 predicted proteins | sample ColStrG_CSR_2012_FD_187200 | JGI IMG/M metagenome (GOLD analysis project Ga0209068, IMG submission 187200) | Freshwater sediment microbial communities in response to fracking from Pennsylvania, USA - Cold Stream Run_MetaG_CSR_2012 (SPAdes)... | ecosystem: Environmental > Aquatic > Freshwater >... | reverse complement strand
TTGGCTGCGTGACTTCTGCCTGGGAGCGGTTCTCTAGAGCCGACACGCTGGTCTACATTGATCTACCGCTCATCACGCACCACTGGTGGGTGACAAAACGCCTGATCAAAGGCCTGTTCGTAGCTCCGGAGGGCTGGCCGGAAAATAGTCCGATGTGGAGCAGCACGATGAGCAGCTACAGGGTGCTTTGGCTTTGCCATCGCCGGCTGACGCCCAGGTACAGGCAGCTTGTCGCCGATGCGGCGGCTTCGAAACGGGTCCACCACGTGAAGTCACCAGCCGAGATAGCGGCCTTCCTCGATGCAATTGAGCGCGAGAATGTGAGTGCCTGATCGATCGGCGTACGACAAAGAAATGCGACCGCGGGTTGGCGCTATTGCGAAGAAGCGGCCGCGAGGATCAAGGGACTCGGCTGATCGTAGGCGATTCCCGGGGACTCATGAATATTTGATTCGTGAGGTTCCAGGTGCCCGTCATCGCGTAGCCCAGCGTCGGCGTGTAGGCGTACGTGACCTCACCCCAAACATAGTAGTTGCCCGTGGTCGCAAGCGTTCCCGGAAGGGTCACCGCGGTGCCGACCGTCCGCGCCGTGCCGTTGAGCGTATCGCTCCAGTCGACCGTGGCATTGCCTTTGTTGTCGACCTTCACCCCCGATATGGTGACCGTGAGCGGGCCCGACGAATAGGGAGCGATGACGGCGGACGATGCGCCGAGGATGCCCGCCATATCGGTGTTTTTGATCGTGGGGAATCGCGAGGCGAGATCGGCGACCGAGTGTGTCGTGATGGCGACCTTGCGATCGATGGCGACGCCGTCGCCGATCTCGATGCCGCCCAGATAGGCGGTCAGCATGAAGGGCAGCAGCACGGCGAACTCGACCGCGGCCATGCCGCTCTGACCGCCCGCAAAGGCGCGCAGTCGCGACCGGAGATCGATGGAATTGGGAGCGGGGGTCATGATTGGTGTGCTCGTTGTTGAATCATGGGCCGGCTGTGTAGGGCTCGTTCTTGAACGCGGCTGTCGCCATGAGCAGCAAGTTGCCGTTGGATTCGTTCGCCATGCTGAGCCCGAGTGGCCCGAGGAAGACAGGCCATTGATACATCACGCGCATGACCACCACGTCGCCGGGTTGTCCCGGTTGAAAGGCCCAGCTGTTGGTCACTTTGCCTGTCCCGTCGAACGTCAAGGTCGGCATCGAGGTGTTGGCGGCGCCGAACGAGTTCGCGGTCTGCACGTCGATCATGAGCTTGCTACAGTTGAACAGCGCCTGGACTTTGTTGCAGACCGCGGTCGCGAATCCGCTCTGGGTCATGTTCGAATTTTGCGCCGACCCGGTCAGGATCTGGCGGCTCGAATCGGCGACGGCGGACTCGAGCACCTGTCCGGCGAAGAACGCGAATGAGGTTTGCAGCGTGGCCAAGACCAGCGCGATGAAGGGCGCCGCCACGATGGCGAATTCGAGCGCGGCCGCGCCATCTTCGCGCCGCGCGAAACCGGTGGCGATTGCCAGCCGCTTGGCCAGCCGCTTGCGGCCACAAGCCAGCTTGGTTCTGAGAATTGTCAGCATCACCGAGGAGCTCCAATTCGTTCCGATCGGTGTTCCGGTTTAGCAAACAAGCGTTGCGCAAGTGTTGCGCCCCGTTGCGGGTCGATTGGATGGAAATTGACGCTTTACCAACCATAATGGGGGCCGCTGAATGGTCGGCGTCGCGCCCTCGGGCGATGTGGTGAACGCGAGGTAAATGCCGACGCGGAACAATCGCGCGATGGCCTGGTTGGAAGTCGCGGCGGGTTTGCGTGCCGGCAGCAGCACGCGTGGGTTGCCTGTTCAGGTTGCGCTCGCCGTCGACGGCGGCATCATCGTGCAGCCGGAAGCCGCCAAGGCCAATATCGAGAGCGGCATCATGTACGGCTTGTCCAACGTGCTGCATGAGCGCGTGACCTTGAAGGACGGCGCGGTGGAGCAGTCGAACTTCAACGACTACAGCGTGATGCGCATGTCGGATATGCCCGACGAGATGAACATCGCCTTCATCGACAGCGATGCGCCGCCGACCGGTCTGGGCGAGGTCGGCACGCCGTTCGTGATGCCGGCGATCGCCAACGCGTTCTACCAATTGACCGGCAAGCGGCTCTACCACATGCCGTTCACGACGGAGCGCGTGCGGGCGGCGCTGAAGGCCTGAGAGGGGGAGTAGCGAATAGCGAGTGGCGAATAGGGAATTGTCTAGCCGCCCCTATTCGCTCCTCACTATTCGCACTCACTGACTCACTCACTGCTCATATCGCAGCCGCGGGTGATCCCGATAATACGACCACAGATGCTGGGCGAGCCACACCATCTGGGCGCATGCGCAGACCAAGGTCGCTTGAAGATAAAGCTCGGCGCCGCTCGCCAACAGGAAGGCGAGGCTGCTCACCCACAAGATGGCGAAGCTCATGAGATTGGCGGCCAGGATGATGACGAGCGTGCGGACCCCGTGGTCCACCATGCGACGCCGCATGTCGAGCTGAGCCAGCAGATATTCGGTGCAGCCATAGGCGCACACGACAGCAGCAAAAAAACCAACAATCAATGTGCCAATCACCAAGCAGCTCCAGGTCGGCTTTGCGGCCTTTTCGGAGGAAATGTGCCGCGGTTTGGCGTCCGAAATTGCTGCAATCTCCTCATTTTACAGGGCCCGCATGCGCTCAACCAGCGTCCTCGGCGCGCCCGGTAAAATCCTGCTCCGATTGTTGCAAGTTTGTCACGCGAGCGCTGGCTCCAGGGTTAGTGCAGCGCGGGCGCATCTTCCCGAAATGGGCAGCTTCGGTCCTTTTCGGGTGAAATCCGATCTTCCGTTTCGAAAATGCGACACGCAAAGTTGATAGAGCGGTCTCTGCTCCGCGGTAGCGGGAAACCGCTCCAACAACAGCTTGCGGCGGCCGGCCATCGCTTTAGCTCGGTTTGGGCCTGAAGAAATCGCCCCAGACGCCGTCGAGCTTCAGCAGGGCCGCATCGAGCGGCAGGACCGACAGCCGCTCCCCGTCGCGCAGCAACAAGCCCAGGCGGTCGAGCTTGGCGAGCGCATCGCCGACCTTGAAGCCGACCGCGACTCCGAAAGCGCAGCTGAGCCAGCTCTCGATGCTGTCCTCGAGCCCGGCCCGGTCGGGCGCACTCGATGCGGTGCTCAGGAAATAAAATGCCAGGAACGCCTCCTTGCATTCCTGGTCCTCGGCCGCCCCGATCATGGCGTCGAAAATCCCGGCATTATTGTTGACGTTGCGGAAGTAGACGTTCTCGGTCAGCTCCTTCTGGTACTGGAGCGACTGCCGCTGGTATCTCAGCCATTGCCGCATGACGAATCCGCCGAGCGCGACGAGGCCGCTCAGCGCGGCGAAGGCGCCGGCCATCTGCTCGTCCGCGACGCTCGCCGACAGCCCGAAGTAGAAGCCGATGACGAGAAACAGGACCGTGATGGTCGAGGCGAGCTTCAGGAGGATGGGCAGGCCGCCGGCCAGCGCCGGGCCGCTGAGCAGAATCTTGTCGCGCCAGCTCAATACGACGCGGACATTGGGGAACAGCGCGTTGAGATCGATGCCGGCGATGTTGCGGAAGTATTTGATGAGCACCGAGCCGGGCCGGATCTTGCCGCGCGCCAGACGCCTGCGCTCGCGCCGGGATACGATCTCGGCTTCCGGCTTCATCGCCACGAACATGACGATGTCGTCGTAGACCAGCACCTGCGTGGCGCGCTTGCGCAGACCCAACCAGCCGGGGGTTTCGAGCGTTTCCTCGTGATGCCCACGCCGGAAGAACCGCACTTCGCGGAAATCGTCGACCGGCGCCTCGATCTCGACCCGCATGGTGGAGCGCTGGCGATGGGCCTGCGCGATTTCGGCGTGCGACATCTCGACGAAGTTTGCGTCCGCGAGCACGGTCGCGAACGAAGCGACGAGATCCGCATAGGCGCGCTCGAGCGCGGCCTGGTCGAAGCGCGCATGCGGCTCGAGCTCGGGATCGAAGTAGAAGTAGTCGTCGTGCAGCCGTTCGAGCTCGGCAAAATATTCATAGTGATAGAGGGCGGCGAGCCGGCGGCAGATCTGGCGGAACTTGTCGCCCTGCGTCTCGTCGGCGAGGCCACCGTGGCCGATCAGGGCATCGAGAATGTCGGTCTTGCGGACCGCGATGAAATGATCCCGATCGTCGACGGCGTCGGGCTGCCGGCGATCGGTCGAACTCGACGTCATGAGATTCAAGCCCTGGATGCAATCTCCGGATACTATGGAGCCTCTTGGTAGAACGCCTTCGCGTCGGAGCTGAACGCGTGGCGCGAGCCCGGGTCGAGATAGAGCATATGGCCGCCGCGATAAAGACGCAGCTGCGCCCGCGTGGGGTCGCCCATCTGCGGGAGATGGTCGAGCACGTAGCGGCTGACCGCATAGGGCGTGACCATATCGCTGTAGCCGTGGGCGATGAGCAGCCGGAATGACGGCGTCAACGAAAGCAGGGTGCGCAGATCGTCGACCACATTGGCGCCGAATCGTCCGGAACCGCCGTCCCAGTCCCATTTGCCCGAGATATCCGACGCCAGCAGGATATAGGTCATCTCGGTCTTGAAGCCGAGCTCGTCGCGCGCATAGGCCGCGTAGGCGCCCCCATAGGCGCGCACCACGCCGTCGAGCAGGGGATCGGGCCCTCGGTTGGTCGCCTGATCCGGATAGGGATCATCGACCGCGAAGGTCGCGTCATAGTGGCTGACGATCTTGCGCTCGCCGGCTTCGAGATTCTTGACATAGCTGTCGCGAATGAAGCCTCGCGTCTTTTCCACCACCTCTTCGGGCAGCCCGGTGAGAGCGGCGACGCGCCCATAGAATTTGTGGGCGGCCTCGCCCTGGGGCGGAGCGCCGGCCAGCGTCGAGAGATAGTCGGTCAGCGCAAAGCGCTCGGCTTCCGCCAGCTTCTCCTTGCTGAAGGTGCCCTTGCGTTCGAGCTCGGCCGCCGCCAGCGAAGGCAATTGCAAGGCCGCCCCCAACGCGAGGCGGGTGCCGCCGAACGTCAAGGCGCCGTCGAGCAGCGGGGAAAGCATCACGATGCCGGAGATGATGATGCCCTGCTGTTCCTGCAGGGCCTGCGCGACCTTGGCGGCGCGGAATCCGCCATAGCTCTCGCCCAGAATGTATTTGGGCGAGGCGGCGCGGGCGTTGCCCGAAACATAGAGGGCGATCGCTTTCGCCATGGAATCGGCATCGCGCCGCACCCCCCAGAACGCGCTGCCGCCGTCGGCCTTCGCGGGCCGGCTCCAGCCCGAGCCCACCGGATCGATCAGCACCAGATCGGTGAAGGCGAGCCAGGTGTCGGGGTTGTCCTGCAGCTTGGTCAGCGAGCCGTCGTGGCCCGCCAAGGCGAACTGGGCGATGCGCGGTCCGACCAGGCCGAGATTGAGAAACGCCGAGGCCGCGCCCGGTCCGCCATTGAATACGAAGGTCACCGGCCGATTTTGGCCGAGGCCTTTGGCGACAAAGGCCGTGTAATAGATCGCGGCCGAGCGTTCGCCCGTTTGATCGTAGAGCGAAAGCGTTCCAGCCGTCGCCGTATAGTCGAGCTTGCCGCCCGCCATATCGACGGTGTGCTGGGTGACGGCGTCGCCCGGCAAAAGCCGCAGCACGCCGGGACCGGGGGGTGCCTGGCGCTGATCGTTCGGCCGCTGCTCGGGCTGGCGCTGCTCGCTCGGCCGTTGCTCGGTTTGCGGATGATCGGCCGGCGGCTGGCCCCCTCCGCGCGGGCGGTCCTGGGCGGCGGCCAACGTGGTCGCGCCGGCGAGCAGCAGTGCCAGAAGGAGGCGGCTCGTCATCGTGCCGGCCGGTGATGTCAGCGTGGGCATTTCCTGTTCCTTTTCCGGTGCGCCCCCGAAATCAGCATCTTTGCATTGTCGCATTTTCGTAACGGAAAGCCGGGCTCCGCCCGGCCTTCGCGAGGCAAGCTTTTCCTGAAAATGCTCCGGGCCATCTTAAACGAAGATTTTGCGGTCCGCAGGTTTTGCGGCGGGCACGTAATGGCTTCAATGCGGCTTAATGAAGATATCATTCCAGAGCTGCGTCCATTTCGGCCCATTGTCCAGCATCTGCACCGGGTCCATGAACGTGATCTCCGTGTCGGCCGGCAACGGCCTGACCTTCAGATTGGTCGGAACGATGTCCCGCTTGGCTAGGATCTCCTGGCCGTCGCGCAGCATGAATTCGTAGAACAGCACCGCCGCATTGGGATGGGGCGCGCAGCGGGTCACCGATACGCCGGTCGCGAGTGCGATGAGCGGCGGCAGATAAAGCGGCCGCACCGGCGCCCCCAGTCGTGCCAGCTGCTCGGGCTTGTAGCTGTAGACCGTCATCGCCAGCGGCACCTCGCCGGCGGCCACCATGTTGGCGATGAGGGTATGACCGGTGCGGGTGGAGACGCCATTGGTGCGCACGATGTCGGCGAACAGCGCCGCGCCTTTCTCCTCCCCGAGCTTGTGCAGGAGGGCCGCAAACCAATCGACGTCCTCCGCCTCGATGGCGAGACGGCCCTTCCATTTCGGGTTTTTCAGGTCGTCATAGCTCTTGGGCACGTCGTCCGGCTTGACCAGGTTGGTGTTGTAGGCGCCCGAGATGATATTCACGCTGACCCCGACCCATGCCCCATGGGGGCGCAAGGCTTGCGGCATCAGCTCGCTTGTGGTCGGAGATTTCACCGGCTGTAGCAGCTGCTCGCGGTAGAGCGGCTCGAGCGCGGGGGTGCCGGAGGAGATGACATCGGCCGGGCAGCGACCGGCACGGCTTTCTGCCACGGCGCGCTGGATCACGTCCTGATTGCTCGCGCGCCAGACCTGGACCGCCACGCCGTACTTTCTGGTGAAGGCGTCGGTCAGCGGCGTCGTGTCTTCCGAGACGCGCGACGTGTAGAGGCTGAGCGCGCCCTCCGTCTTGGCGCCTGCGGCCAGCCGCGCCACGCGATCGGGCGCAGTATCCGAGGCGATCTCCGCAAGCGTGCGGGTCTGCGCCAGTACCGTCTGCGCCAGCAGCACGGAGGCACCGGGCGCGAGCAGCACAAGGCCCGACAGTGGGCGCAAAATCGCCCACCCAATCCGCCGCCTTGGCTTGCGCACCGCCGCCCCAATCGCCATTAAGGCCGCTCCCGGCATTCCGTATTGTCGGCCGGCCGCGATCTCGGCCGTTTTTCTTGCCCGAAAGCCTAGTTAACCCCTTGGAGGGCGGCAAGAACCTCCGCGGACCCGGTCGCGAGCTTGGGCCGTCCTCCTCGGTGGACAACCAAGGCGATATCGGGGAATGTCACCCCTCCGGCGCGGTCTGCCGGCCGAGAATTAAGAGAATGTCAGGGTCCAAGGATGCCATTTTCCAAAGCTTCGCAGGCGCTTGAACGATTTACTGTCCTCGATTTGACGCGTGTCCGCTCCGGCCCCACGGCGGTGCGCCAGCTCGCCGATTGGGGCGCCAATGTGATCAAGATCGAGACCCCGGCCCGCATGGACACCGGCGATCCGGCGGGCGGCCCCCGCCACGGGCCGGACTTCCAGAATCTCCACCGCAACAAGCGCAGCATGACCCTCAATCTCAAGGAAAAGGCGGGGCTTGCGGTCCTTCACCGCATGGTCGAGACGGCCGACGTGGTGGTCGAGAACTTCCGCCCGGACGTGAAAGATCGTCTCGGCATCGATTATGCGACGCTGCGCAAGATCAACCCGCGGATCGTCTATGCCAGCATTTCGGGCTTCGGCCAGGACGGCCCCTATCGGGAACGGCCGGGCTTCGACCAGATCGCCCAGGGCATGGGCGGGTTGATGTCGATCACCGGATTGCCCGGGCAGGGCCCGGTCCGGGTCGGCATCCCGGTCGCAGATCTCACCGCCGGCTTGTTCTGCGCGCTGGGCATCATGGTAGCGTTGCTCGAGCGCGAGCAATCCGGCGAAGGCCAGTGGATCCAGACCTCGCTCCTGCAGGCGCAGATATTCATGCTCGATTTCCAAGCCGCGCGCTGGCTGATCAAGCATGACGTTCCGGGCCAGGCCGGGAACAATCACCCGACCAGCATCCCGACCGGCGTGTTCAAGACCACCGACGGCCATATCAACGTCGCCTGCGCGGGCCAGAAGATCTGGGAGCGCTTCTGCCAGGCGCTCGACGCGCAGTGGCTGGCCCAGTCCCCGGACTATGCGAATGCCGCCGCACGTCTGAAGAATCGCGACGCGCTCAACGCCGAGATCGACAAGCTCCTATCGACCCGCAGCAGCGCCGACTGGGTCGAAGCCCTCAATGAGGCCGGCGTTCCGTGCGGGCCGATCTATTCGATCGATCAGGTGTTTTCCGATCCGCAAGTCGAGCATCTCGGCATTGCGCAGAGCGTCGCGAAACCCAATGGCGAAACCCTCAACGTCGTCGGGCAACCCGTGGTGCTGTCGCGCACGCCGAGCCGGATCGCGTCGGCGCCGCCGGAGATCGGCGAGCACACCGACGAGGTGCTCAAGGAATTCGGCTATGGGGACGGCGAGATCGCCGCTTTGCGCCAAGCCGATGCAATCTGATCTGTCGGCCGGGCTCGCCAAAGAGACACAAGGGACATAAGGACCAACCGCATGACGACTTCCGACAAGATGCTATCGCGCCGGGACGGGCAAGTTGGCTACGTGATCTTCAACAATCCGGAGCGCCACAATGCCGTGTCGCTCGAAATGTGGGCGGCGACCAGCGCAATCCTGGACGAGTTCGCCAAGGATCCCGATGTGCGCGTCGTGGTGCTGACCGGGGCCGGCGGCAAGGCCTTCGTGTCGGGCGCCGACGTCTCCAAATTCGAGAGCGAGCGCGCTTCGCAGGATGCCACCAAGATCTACAACACCACCGTGGAACGGGCCAATTCGGGCATCTACGATTTTCCCAAGCCGACCATCGCGATGATCCGCGGCTATTGCATCGGCGGCGGCGTGGGGCTGGCGGCCTGTTGCGATTTGCGCATCGCGTCCGACAATTCGCGCTTTGCGGTGCCGGCCGCCAAGCTCGGGCTCGGCTATTCGTTCGGCGGCTTGAAGAGGCTGATCGACATCGTCGGCCCGGCCTTTGCCAAGGAGATTTTCTTCACGGCGCGGCAATTCGACGCGGAGGAGGCGCGCATGATGGGGTACGTCAATCGCATCGTGCCCGAGGCCGAGCTCGAGAATTACGTGAAATCCTATGCGGAGACGATCGCCGGCAATGCGCCGCTCACCGTGAAGGCCGCCAAATACATCGCCAACGAGGTCATGCGCGAGGAGAGCAAGCGCAATCTGGCGCGCTGCGCCGAGATGGTCGAGCAGTGCTTCGCCAGCCAGGACTACACCGAAGGCCGCCGCGCGTTCATGGAAAAGCGCAAGCCGGCTTTCACCGGGAGCTGAGGCAGGAGCGGCAGGATCCGGCGGCAAGCGGTCGCGGATGCCGGCCAGGGAATTGGTGGTTCAATCGCCGGGAACGGACGGCAAGGTCCGGTGGGCGGTTCGGGAGCGGGCTTGGGGAGGATTAGGTCTTGGCGTCAGTTGAATTGCGGGGTCTGACAAAACGCTACGGCTCGCACGCGGTCGTCGATGACGTGTCGCTGACGATCGAGCACGGCCGTTTGGTGTGCCTGCTGGGACCGTCGGGCTGCGGCAAGACCACGACGCTTCGCCTCATCGCGGGCTTCGTCGAGCCTTCCGCCGGCGAGATCCGGGTCGGCGAGCGGATCGTGTCGTCGCCGGCGCGCACGCTCCCGCCCGAGCAGCGCAACATGTCGATGATCTTCCAGAGCTACGCACTGTGGCCGCATATGACGGTCGGCGAGAACGTCGCCTATGGGCTCAAGCTGCGCAAGAACGATCGCGACACGATCGCCCGCAAGCTCAAGTCCATTCTCACCACCACCCATCTCGAGGCTTTGGCCGACCGCTATCCGGGCGAGCTGTCGGGCGGCCAGCAGCAGCGCGTGGCGCTCGCGCGCGCGCTCGTGGTCGAGCCGGAGACCTTGCTGCTCGACGAGCCGCTGTCCAACCTCGACGCCAACCTGCGCGAGGAGATGCGGTTCGAGGTGCGCCGCCTGCACGACGAGTACCGTTACACGACCGTCTACGTGACCCACGATCAATCGGAGGCGATGACCACGGCCGATATCATCGCGGTGATGAACGGCGGCAAGGTCGAGCAGGCGGGTTCGCCGGAAGATATCTACGAGCGGCCCCGCTCCGAATTCGTCGCCCGCTTCATCGGCGGCAGCAATGTGCTCAAAGGCAAGGTGGCGGAAGACGGCCGCGTGGAATTCGCCGGCTCGCTGCTGCGCTGCAGTGGGCGAAAGGCTGCCTCCGGCAGCGCTGTCGCGGTCTCGATCCGGCCCCACGTCATCAGGCTCTGGGTCAGTCCGCCCGAGAAGATGGACAACATCGTTCCGGCGACCGTGGTGCGACAGGTCTTTCTCGGCTCGAGCCGCGATTATATGGTTGCGGCGGCCGACGATACGCAGTTGCGCGTGGTGGCTCCGACGGCCGAGAACGTTCCCCAGGGAGCCCCGGTTTGGCTCTATATGCCGCCCGACGGCTGCCGGCTGCTGAGCGATTGAGCCGCGGGTCCGGAAACCAGACGGGAATTTGAACGGGAGAAAACCACAATGAAAAAACCGGAATTTTCCAGGCGCGACATCCTCAAGGGCTCGACCGCGCTCGCGGCCGGCGCAATCGCCGCCTCGACAGGAGCGACCTCGGTCAGGGCTGCCGCCCCGCCCGCCAGCACGGTTACGCCGGCCTTGATCGAGGCGGCCAAGAAGGAAGGCAAGGTCGTCTGGTACACCTCGCTCGATCTGCCGGCGGCCGAAAAAGTCGCCAGGGCGTTCGAGGCGAAGTATTCCGGCGTCGCGGTGCGGGTCGAGCGCACCGGCGCCGAGCGTGTATTCCAGCGCATCGGCCAGGAATATGCCAGCCGCATCCACGCGGCCGATGTTGTGCAATCGTCCGATGCGTCGCATTTCATCGTGTGGAAACGCGACGGAATTCTGGAGCCTTATGTCCCCGAGGACGTCGCCAAGTTCTATCCGGAGGAACACAAGGATCCCGACGGCATGTTCGCGAGCTTCCGGGTCTGGCTCAGCGTCATGGGCTACAACACCGATCTGGTGAAACCTGCGGACGCCCCCAAGAGCTTCGCCGATCTGCTCGATCCGAAATGGAAGGGCAAGATCGTCAAGGCGCATCCGGGCTATAGCGGCACCATCATGACGGCGACCTTCCAGATGGCGCGCGACATCGGCTGGGATTATTTCGACAAGCTCGCCAAGCAGAGCGTCATGCAGGTGCAGTCCTCCTCCGATCCGCCCAAGAAGCTGGAGATCGGCGAACGCTCCGTGATGGCCGACGGCAACGAATACAACATGTTCCAGCTCAAGGAGGGCGGCAAGCCGGTCGAGATCGTCTATCCGACCGAGGGCTCCCCGCTCATCGTGGGTCCCAACGGCCTGCTCAAGGGCGGTCCCAACCCGAACGCCGGCCGCCTGTTCCAGAGCTATTGCTTCTCGGTGGAGGGCCAGCAATCCCTGATCGACGTCGGCGGCCTGCGCTCCATGCATCCGCAGACCAAGGAGAAGCCGGGCCGCAGACTGTTCGCAGAGATCAAGAAGCTCAAGGACGATCCGGCCGGTGTCGAGAAGACGAGCGAGGAGATCAAGGCGCGCTACACCAAGCTGTTCGGGGTGTGATTCCCAGTCCTCGCGAAACGAGGACCCGACATCAGGGCGTTTACGCCCGTCTTCGACGGACTATGCGGCCGTGTCCTCTCGATTGGCTGCGGAGTATGGGTCCCTGCTTTCGCAGGGCGACGTGGTTGTTTGGACGCCTTGCACCGTCGAGCGCGAGACCGGATGCCATGCGCAAGTTCGGACTTTCCAGGCGCGACCTGCTCAAGACGTCTGCGGCTCTCGCAGCCACGACCTTTGCAACGCCGCTCAGGGCGGCGGCCCCGGAGCCGAGCCCGGTGACGCCTGCTCTCATCGAAGCGGCCAGGAGAGAAGGCAAGGCGGTCTGGTACGCGGCCATGGACTTGCCGGTGGCCGAGCGGATGGCGCGCGGCTTCGAAGCGAAGTATCCCGGGATCGCGGTGCGGATCGAGCGTACCGGCTCGGAGCGGCAGTTCCAGCGCCTCGCCCAGGAATACGCCGCCAACATCCACGCCGCCGACGTGATCCACGCCTCGGATGCGTCGCACTTCATCGCCTGGAAGCGCAACGGCTGGCTCGCACCGTTTGTGCCGGAGGAGGTCGCCCGCCATTTCCCGCCCGAGCATCGCGACCCCGACGGCTTTTACGCGACCGCGCGCGTCGCAGTGGTTTCGCTCGGCTACAATACCGATCTGGTCAAGCCGGAGGATGCGCCCAGGAGCTTCGTCGATCTTCTGCATCCGAAATGGCTGAACAAGATCGTCAAGGCCCATCCGTCCTACAGCGGCACCATCATGACCTCGACATTCCAGGTCGCCCGCGAGCTCGGCTGGGACTACTTCGAGAAGCTCGCGAAGCAAAAGGTCCTGCAGGTCCAATCGGCGGTCGATCCGCCCAACAAGCTCGCGCTTGGCGAGCGCCACGTCATGGCCGACGGCAATGACTTCAATCTGGTGCAGCTCAAGGAGGCGGGAAAGCCGGTCGAGGTGGTCTATCCGCTCGAAGGGGCGCCGCTCATCGTGTGCCCGAACGGCGTTCTCAGGGGCGCCCCCAATCCCAACGCGGCGCGCCTGCTGCAGAGCTACATTCTCTCGCGCGAAGGCCAGCAGCTGCTGTGCGACTTTGCGGCGCAGCATTCCGCCCACCCGGAGGTCACTGAGAAATCCGGGCGCCGGCTGCTGGCGCAGATCAAGGTCATGAAGGACGATCCGGCGGCGGTGGAGGCAGAGGCCGAGGAGATCAAGGCCCACTATGCGAAAATCTTCGGCGTGTGATAGCAGTACGCCGATGAGCTCGCTTCCGACCCTTCGTTCCCGGTCATGTCTCCGGCCCTGTTCCGATTTGGGGCGGGCATGACGAAAGCCAAATACTGGCGCATCCAGCATCGGCGTATCCCGTGACTGTCGCTTTGCCCGCACAACCCGCGTTCCGGCCGGTCAGGTTCGATCTGTCCTGGCCAATTCTCCTTCTGTTCGCAGCGCTTCTGTGCGTGATGATCCTGCTGCCGCTGTCCTGGCTGGTCTATTACAGCTTCGTCGACCGCAGCGGCGCGTTCACGCTGTCCAACTTCACCCAGCTCGTCACCAATCCGATCTTCCTCGATCCGCTGATCACCACGGTCATCATCGCGACCTCGTCGAGCATCATCTGCTGCCTGGTGGCGGCGCCGATCGGCTGGCTGGTGGCGCGCACCGACATGCCGCTGCGGCGCACGGTGCGGATGCTGGTGACCGCGTCTTTCGTGACGCCGCCCTTCCTGGGCGCGATCGCCTGGGAGCTGTTGGCGGCGCCCAATAGCGGGCTCATCAACAAGGCCTATCGGGCCATGAGCGGCGCGCCGCCGGACGAGCACCTGTTCAACATCTATACGCTGACGGGGCTCATCTTCGTGATCTCCTGCTACACCTTTCCCTACGTGTTCGTGCTGGTCGCCAATACGCTCGATCGGATTCCGGGCGAGCTCGAGGATGCGTCCTCCATCCTCGGCGGCGGCACCTGGGTGACGGCGCGGCGGGTGACTATCCCGCTCGCCATGCCGGCGCTGCTCGCCGGCGCGCTGGTCGCCTTCCTGCAGGCCATGACGCTGTTCGGCTCGCCCGCGATCCTGGCGCTGCCGGCCGGCTTCCACACCATGACGACGAAAATCTGGAGCCTTTTTCAGTATCCGCCCAAGCTCGAGCTGGCGGCTGCCGCTTCACTTCCGCTGCTCATGCTCACGGTGGCGTTGCTGCGCGCCGAGCACGTCATTCTCGGGCGCCGCGGCTATTCGGTGCTCGCCGGCAAGCAGGGCAATCCGCGGCTGGTCCAGCTCGGACACGGCAAGTGGCTGGCGCTCGGTCTGGTGTTCGCGGTTCTGCTCTGTCCGGTGTTCCTACCCTATGGGGCCTTGTTCAATGCGGCGTTCTCGCGGGTCGCTTCGCAGTTCATCTCGTTCGACAATTTCACGTTCCACAACGTCGAATTCGTCTTCTTCGAATTGTCGTCGACCCAGCTCGCGGTCAAGAACACCTTCCTGCTCGGCACCCTGTCGGCCACCATCGGCACCGCGATGGCGCTGGTCATCGGCTATCTCACGGCCCGCAAGGCCGTGACCGGCCACCGCGTGCTCGGCTTCCTCGCCACCGCTCCGGTCGCGATCCCCGGCATCGTGCTCGGGGTCGGGCTGTTCCTGAGCTACACGAGGCCGCCGTTCGTGCTGTACGGCACCCTGTGGATCCTGCTGATCGCGTTCGTGACCATCGCGCTGCCGGCGGCCTACCAGCAGCTCCAGTCGGCGTTCCGCTCGGTGCATGCGGATCTGGAGGATGCCGGCCGCATTCTCGGCGCCACCAGGCTGCGGACCCTGTGGGACATCACCGCGCCGCTCTTGCGCACCAGCGTGATCGCGACCTGGTGCTTCATCTTCGTCGGCGTCATTCGCGAGCTGTCCGCCGCCATCATCCTGTTCACCTCGGAGACCAAGGTCATTTCGGTTCTCATCTTCGATCTCAACGAAAGCGGCGATCTCGGCGCCATCGCGGTCTTGGGACTCATCATGCTCGTCATCACCTTCGCGGTGGTCACCGCCGTCAATCAAATACCCGGCTTCGGCGGCGCCCGGCTGCGCAACACCTGATCCCGCAACTCTTGAACCTCCGGTACGTGAATCCACATGGACGCTGAGCTTCCCCGTATTGCGGTCGCCGAGCACTTGGCGAACAAGATCAGCACGCTCGACCCGGTTCGGCTGCCTGCAGCCGTGCGCCGCAAGTGCGAAGATCTCCTGATCGACGTGATCGGTCTGTGCGTGACGGCGCGGCGCGAGCCCTACGTCAAGAGCGCGATCGCGGGCTGGGACGATGAAGGCAGTTGCACCGCGATCGGGCACGCGCGGCCGATGAGCGCGGCCGGCGCCGCTTTCGTCAACGGCACCGCGGCCCACGGCGAGGATTTCGACGACACGTTCGAGGGCGGTCCCGTGCATGCCGGTGCCGTCATCGTGCCGGCGGTGCTGGCCGCCTGCGAGCGGTACCGTCTGCCCGGGCCGGCGGCGCTTCTGGGCATCGCGGTCGGGGTCGAGACGATTTGCCGGCTCGGCCTGGTGGCACCGAAGGCGGTGCACAAGGCCGGCTTCCATCCGACCGCGATCTTCGGCGCCATGGCGGCCGCTGCCGGCGTCGGCGCTGCACTGCGGCTGCAACCGCGCCAGATGGTCGACGCGCTCGGCATCGTCGGCTCCATGGCGAGCGGCATCATCGAATATCTGGCCGAAGGCGCCTGGACCAAGCGCCTGCATCCGGGCTGGGCCGCGCAATCCGGCATCCGGGCGGCGCTGCTGGGGCGGGAAGGCTTTCTCGGCCCGCGCACCGTGTTCGAGGGCGTGCACGGGCTCTTTCACGGCTTCGCCCATACCACCAAGGGCGATTACGACGCCCTGATCGGCGATTTCGGCGAGCGCTGGGTGACCGAGACCCTGGCCTTCAAACCCTATCCGTGCGGCACCATGACTCACCCCTATATCGACTGCGCGCGCCGGCTCGCGGCGCGCGGCATCAAGGCGGATGCCATCAAGGAGATGGTCTGCGAGGTGGCCGAAGGGACGGTGCACCGGCTGTGGGAGCCGCTTGCCGCCAAGCAGCATCCGGGAAACGGCTACGG
>Ga0209068_10000833_pt1 | contig 15821 bp, 13 predicted proteins | sample ColStrG_CSR_2012_FD_187200 | JGI IMG/M metagenome (GOLD analysis project Ga0209068, IMG submission 187200) | Freshwater sediment microbial communities in response to fracking from Pennsylvania, USA - Cold Stream Run_MetaG_CSR_2012 (SPAdes)... | ecosystem: Environmental > Aquatic > Freshwater >... | reverse complement strand
CGACGCAACGTGGGATCGCCTAGGGGGTCGGTCTGCGGCTCGGTGTGGGTCCTAAAGATGTTCTCAGTCATGGCTGCTATCCCTTGCGTGTGAATTCCATTTTCTTTTTGCCCAGCTCTACATATCTGCTGTCCATGATCTTCGGGATGATGTATGTCCCTTCTCGGAGGTCGTAAGTGACTAGATTCGGCTTGCCGTCCTTCATCTCATACACGCTGAACTTTTCAGGCGCTTTCGTTTTGATGTAAGTGAACTTGTCGTCGTGATAGATCGACTGGATATCGAAAGGCGCTTCGTTCGCTTTGTAGGCGTAGTCGAACTTGAGTTGGGTTGGATAGGCGCTCTTGTACTCGTCAACAGCCTGTTCAACATGCGATTGAAGCGCGGCAAGTTGCTGTCGAGACTGTTCGAGTTGGGCAGCCGGCACAAACTGTGGAATGCCGCTCGCGGCCACAATCGCGGAACGGTCGGCTGGTTCCACGATCACCTTCAGGTCAGGGCTGGTGCCGGGTGTGGAGCCCGATATGTCTTGGAGTGTGAAACTGTAGATGTTGCCCTTGTCCGTAATGAGGTTCAAGTTGGAGCTGATGCCTTGCTTTGCTGGATGCACAAAGCAGAAATTCCCGACCACGTCTACGATCCAGAAATCCTTGTCGCCAGTGGCCGCTTCCATGATCTTTTCGGTGGTGGGTAGCTCAATGAGGGTTGTGTATTTCAACTTCGCGCGAATCGGAATGATGTCCTGGGAGTGATACTGCACCGTGCGCGCGGAATCTTGCGCTACGAGGCCGATCGAATAAACGATCAACAGACAATTGATAATCCATCTCAGGTGGTTCACGGCATTTCTCCTTTGTGGTTCGCTGTAGCGGTTGATCTGGCCAGCGTGCGCGGCTGGAATGGGTAATCTTGTGCCAAATGGCGAAGCCCATCCGCTATACCGAAGCGATCGAAGTAGTCCTGCTTCTTTAAGTTGTCGCGGGCGTTATTGGTTGCCATCCAATGCGAGACCGAATCGACGTTCAAGTGCACTTTCTTTGAGGCCTGCGCCTTCCGAATCAGCATTTGCCCCGGCGGAACAAGGCCGCCGATCAGGTCCAGTTCCGTGTCGTTCAGATGAAACGCCTCGCGGTAAACTTCGCGGTTCATCTCCGGATTGGCCAAGAAGATCTTCGTGGGGCAACTCTCGGCCACAATCGCCAGCATTCCCGATTCCTCCAACTCTTTGATAGATTGCGTTGCCAGGATCATCGCGGCGTTGTGCTTGCGCCACGTCTTCTGCGCCTGCACCACGTATTTGCGGATCGTCTCGTTCTTGATGAACAGCCACGCCTCATCGAGCAGGAAGGTTTTGAATGTGGCGAGTCGTTTTGGGTCTGCGATCTCGTTCGACGCGCGATGCAAAACGTAAAACAGGAGTGGCTCAAGAACTTCAGGCGCATCATTCCAGCCGTGGAAATTGAACGTCTGAAATTTGGAGAACGAGAGCGTGTCCTCAGCGTTGTCAAACAGAAAACCGTACTGTCCACCGCGAGTCCAGCGGTGTAGTCGTTCCTTCAACTCGCCGATTATGTTGCAAAAGTTCGAGATCGTGCGCTGGTTCGGTTCCAGCACGTACATGCGCTCTATCCCATCCCACAACCGGCGTTCTTCTTTGAAGTCGAGCCGGTGGCGCAGTTCGTTGCCCTCAATGAGTACACGGAAGAAGCTGAAAAGAAATTGCAGGTTCTCTTTGGTCTGAGGCAGGCAGAAGGGATTGATGGTGAAATCCCGCGCCTCCTGGCCGACGTTCAAGTATGAACCACCAAAGATCGTCGTAAGCGACTGAAAGCTCCCGCCGATATCGAAGATGAAGGTTAGCGGTGCGTACTTCTGCGCGTTCTGAAGAAGAAAATTACAGAAATACGACTTCCCACTGCCCGTCATTCCGAGGATCAGCGTGTGGGCAACCTCGCCGTTATGCAGGTTGAGAAAGTAGGGCGTGCTGTTGTCGGTTTCGAGTGCGGCCAGGTACTCCGTACCGAGATGCGCATTCGTCTTCTCGCCGGCGAGGATCGTAAAGAGAAAAGACAAGTCGGCATAGTTTGTGTTCAGCAGATACAACTGGCGGAGGTTCAGCACGTAGTTGCCCGGAACGGTGGAGAAATAAGCGTTAAGCTGGTTGTAGGTTTCCACAAACAGATTGCCGTCCGCATTGGTGAAGACGCCGGTAAACTCGGCTACCAGTTGATCGAGCTCCGTTCTTGCCTGACCGGATGACGCCCGGCCATAAAGCACAATCGTGAGCGAGAAATCGCCAAGCGATTGGCCGTCACCCAATGCACGCAGGCAATCCCCAAGATTTTCAATGTCAGCCTGCTTGGACTCATCTACCAGCACATCGCGCGGGTTCGCCTGTGTCGCGTCGTTGCCCATCTGAGACACAAACCCTGTCTTCGACATATTGAAGTGGCGGCGGCGCTTATTTACTTCCTTGCGGGCTTTGTCCGCGGGGAGCGGCGTCCATTCGGTGACGACATAGAAGTTGGCCGGAATCTTCAGGAGTACGTCAAGCACGAGGGGACGCGTCTCGGTGATGGCCTCTTTCATCGTCAGCACGCGGACAATGTGATCGCCTACGCGCAAATGATCTCGCTCCGCTTCGATATCGGAGTTCACAACCTGATAGTCGAGAAACTGCGTGGACTGCGGCCTGCCAGCAATACGCCAGTCGTCATAATTCAGCAGGCGTCGGAAAAAAGTGAATTGCCCCTGCCGATTCAAGACCTCGACTTGCATGAAGTCTGCTAGCTGGTGACCGAATGCCTGCACATGATGGTCGAGGCGTTGAAGATCGCGCTCGATATGCGTCCGCAACAACTTCTTCATGTTGTCGCTGGTGAACTGCGATTTGAGTTCGGCAATCGCGCCTTCTGGATCGCGTAACAGGCGAGCCAGGGCCGTCCCGACGCCGGTCTTCGACCGGGCGCCTTCGAGTAGGATGCAGTAGAAGATTTCAACCTGATAAAGATGGTCGCGCTTCCGTTCAAAGAACTTTCGCCGCTGATCGATCGCTGCATCCACGACAGGGTCGTCATACGTTGCGAATGGGATGTCAGGGCGATTTGACTTGAAGAGATACTGGTAGACGTGGAAGCCTGGACCAAACGCTTTAAGCGCCGCTTCTAACCGCTTCACTGCATACTCTTGTTCCGACCGGTCAAGACTCTCGTAGTCCACGCCGGAAATACTGAAGACCATCCCTACATCGCCGCTCTTGGTGAGGAAGGTCGTCTCATTCCAGAAGCCGTAGAGATTGATGTGATCGTTGAGAGCTGCGCTCTCTTTCCACGGCTTGATGACTTTGTCGAGACGCAACATCAAACCACCTCCACGCGCGGGACTTGCTGCTTGGCCGCGTCGTAGCGCAGCTTGTAGCGTTCAGACTTCGCCAGGATGCGCAGGAACGCCGGATCGCTGTTCGTTACCCAATGACCGAAAGCAAAACCGCCAATGAACACGGCAATGCCGGCCAAGATGGAGTTGAAGAGATTGAAGGCTCCCACCGCGCCGACGCAGACGAAGTAGAACAGAGTGCGCTCGACGCCCAGGTAGGTGAGCGGCTTATGCATGCTCTTGAAGACTCGATTTGTGCGATGCTTCTGATCTGTGTTGTTTGGCATAAGGCACTCGTTCAGCATCTGTTGAACTTGGCGGGTTGGATCTTCTACACGCCCCAAAGCCAACTCAGGACGTTTACGGCAAGGACGGCGATCCCGGTTCCGGCGGCGACACCGGCCAAGGCTTTCTTTGCGCCGGGTTCCCCGTGGGCGAAGCCATAGCCGCCGATCACGATGGCAACGAGACTTGCGACCTTCGCAATCGTGCCCGTGAAAAGGCTCTGTATGGCGGTAAAGCCCGTGTCGAACGGTGAACCCTGCGCCAGCGCCGCCACAGGAATGAGGAAGAACAGGGCAAGAACAACTGTGGTTGGACGCACGTGTTTCGACTGAAGAAGGCGTCCGATTTGGCGGATGGAATGAGCTCGCGACCAACAGTGCATTTGCACCTCCCGCAGCACCTCAAATCGGCTGCTTGTGGCGCAAACGTAACGCTGCTCAAACAACATGTCCAACAACTTCTCGTCCATCTGTTATTCCTGGGAGGAATAACAGATGGACATGGTGTCGCGACCAAGTAATACGCGCCGCTCGGCTCGATACTTTCGGTGAAGAATTTTCCTCAGCAAGCGATTGAGCGGCAAATACGACTCGGACGCCCGCTTACGGAAACCGTCTAGTTAGGCATCCGTGAGACGCAGCTGTGACGGCGGGTCCGTAGTCGGTCCCTTCGCAAAACGGCGCCCAAGTGCCTGCCGATGAAGCAGATGAGACTGTCGTTGTCAGCTTGTTCGGGCCGTCTGTAGCGCCGGTTCCGCATCCGCGAAGTGATTTGCTCAACGAAGTGTGAGGTGACAAATCAGTTTGCCGCTGTCTGATATTCCCGGCAGGAATATCACGCGGACGAGAAGTTGTTGGACACGGCTGAAGGAATCGATCAAATTGGCTAGCACTGTCCGTCGGCGCGAACGCAACGAAGCGGACGGACCACGGTTGTGGAGAAGAGGTCTTTATGTCAGCCCGGCGCAATCTGATCACTCCAAGTGAGTTGTCATGCTCGGCTTCGAGAGGCGCCTGTCAGTCAGCAACACACTCCTCGCTTTCTCAACATGCACCCAAAAACTGCGGGCACTATGTAGCATGATTCCAGGCACCCAATCCGTCTGGCTCACCGCCCGTGAGGCCGCGCTATACGTCCGCGTATCGCACCGCACTATCCTAGAATGGGCCAAGACCGGCCGCATACCCGCCCACCGTCTCAGCGGCACCGACCGTATTACATGGCGTTTCCGTGCTGAAGAGTTGGACGGTGTTATGATGGCCGCGCCATCTGCCGCAGAGAATGGAGAGTCATTCAATGCGACGGGAAAGTAAAAGCACAACCGGTTCTGTGGTCAAGGACCGGCGTAGTAAGAAGTGGCAGTTCTTTTGGTGGGCCGATGGCCGACGCCACAGCAAGACGCTAGGCCATTTTCCAACCAAGAAACAGGCGTGGGATGCAGCTCAAATCTTCCGGGTTACTCCACTGCCCCAACCGCAACCGTCCAGTGCGCCCACCGTGGCTGCGCTGGTAGAACGCTACCGAGCTGAGCGAATGCCAAAGCGATTCAGCACAAGGCGCAGCTACGAGTCTTGGCTTAAGTGCCACGTAGTGCCGCGTTGGGGTGCACAGCCGATCACCGCTGTACAACCCAGGGATGTGGAGCTTTGGTTAGCTTCCCTTCCCCTTGCGCCGAAGTCCAAAGCTGAGGTCCGCGCTTCGTTGGGCCGACTGTGGGACTTCGCCATGTGGTCCAACTGCGTCCCTGTGCAACGCAACCCGATGTCACTGGTCAAGGTGCGCGGCGCATCCAAGCGCCTAACGAAGCCGCGAAGCTTGACCGCGGAAGAGTTTCAGCAGTTCGTTGTTCAACTGCGGGAACCATTCCGCACCGTAGCGGTGCTTTGCGTTTCGCTGGGTCTGCGTATCAGTGAATGTCTTGCGCTGAAATGGTCCGATGTCGATTGGCTCAACGGTGCGCTGCTAGTTCAACGCGGCATCGTCATTGGGCGAGTTGACGAGACAAAAACCGAAGGGTCACAGCGGGCGTTGACTCTTGCCCCAGAGATTCTAGCTGCACTGAAGAACTGGAAAACGTCAACGCAATTCGGCACGGCTGACGATTGGGTCTTTGCTTCCCCATCGCAGCTTGGCCGGTTGCCGTGGTCTTATCCCTGGACGGAGAAGCTATTTCAGGACGCGGCTACCGCTGCGGGTCTTGAGACGTTCGGGACCCACACATTGCGCCATAGCTACCGAAGTTGGCTCGACGCCGTGGGCACCACGATAGCGGTACAGCAAAAACTCATGCGCCACGCAGATATTCGCACCACGATGAACGTTTATGGCACTGTGGTGACGGATGAAATGACTACCGCATCGGGGAAAGTGGCGCGTTTGGTAGTTAACGGCACGGGAAGCGGCACGGAACCCACTTCAAGTCATTGAAAATATGGCGGAGAGAGTGGGATTCGAACCCACGTTAGAGTTTCCCCTAAACACGCTTTCCAAGCGTGCGCCTTCAGCCACTCGGCCATCTCTCCGATTCGTTGAGGAGGATTGTTGGGAAGGTTTCCGGCGCGACTAGAGGTGCTCGACCTTGCTAGCGTGCATCGGAAACAGCTGACTCTTTTGATTGTATGGTGATCTTCGGCAGGTCGCAACCCATCCGGGCTGCCGATTCGTGTCAGGCGTCCTGAAATGAAAAGCAGGTCCCCTTCGGCTGCGCTCAGGGCAGGCTCTCCACTTCGCGGTATCGACGGAAAAACGGCGATTCCACTCCGGTAGGGATGACAAATTAAACTTGATCGGAGTTCCTTAGCTAAGGGATGGGATGCTCGCCTTAGGAAACTCTGCCGTTACCCGCTGCGGCTGCGGCAGCTTGCAGAGGAGCTTCCACGCGCTCGGGTGCAGGAGGAATCGTGCTTGTATCGACGACTCTGTTATGCAGACAGAACAGAGCCAGCTCGAGCCGATCTGCGACACCGAGCTTGTCGTAAACTTTACGCAAGTAATTCTTCACCACTTGTTCCGTCGTGCCAACGCGGTGGGCGATTTCTTTGTTCTTCATGCCCTGGGTTACGCAGGCAACAATGACGGATTCTTTCGGGGTCAGCTGTACTTTGGACCGGGCGTTGGCTGGACGCGAGGCATTATTACGGAAAGCGTTCAGAACCCATCCCATGCCTTGCAGGTCGAGCCACGGCTCGCCGGCTGCGACCTTGCGGACGCATTCGATGAGCTGATCGGGTTCGATTTCGCGCGAAACCACAGAATGCGCTCCGCGACGCAAGCACTCCAGCGTCGTTTCCTGCTCGGGCTGTTCAGTCACTACGATCACGCGGGAGTCGCGGGATTTACGGAGAAAATCGGTGACAGCTTCCGCCGGCTCGGAAGCCAACGCGGATTCTAAAATCAAAACATCAATGGCGAACTTGCCGGCAGATCCCAGAGTCTGGGCGAGCGATTCGGCTTGGCCCACTACGCGAATGTCGTCTTCGACGGCAAAGATTTTGCGCAATCCGGCGCGAAAGATCGCCTGTTGATCCGCCAACAGAACGCGGATACCGGCTTCTTCTCCGGCCGACCCCCCGTTACCGTCGTGGGTCGCTGGCAGGTGGTTTACACCATCTTCCGCGAGTTTGACCGCTGTGGTTGCCATGCTCTTCCTTGTGGAGCCCGCGTCAGCGGCGCTCGAGGTGGTACTGATCGATCACCACGCCTACACCGCGGCGACCGCTCTCTTCGTAATTCCTTACGACCCGGCCACTGCAGTCCAACTGGACATCGTGCGCCGTACCCACCACCTGAGCTGGAACGGAGATCGTGAATTCCACGCGGGAACCCACGGGCATATCCGCATCTACCTGAAACAGGACACCATTGGCTGAGATGTTTTGCGTGGTTGCCAGCGCTTCCCTGCCGCCAGACTTCAGCGCGACTGGAAGCTCCAGAGGAAAGCGAACTGCACCCTGCACGCTGGCAAACGGAGACTTGGCTGGCGCGGCTGCTGCGCCCGCACCGGACGAGGCCGACGCACCCTTGGATTTCGACTCAGGATTCATCGGATTCGTGCCCTCCGTCATTCCGCCTTGGTTCGTCATCGTGAGGAGAGAGTACACCCGGTATGGTGCAGAAAAAAGTTACTGAAGTTTGAAAATTGGACGACGGCTTGGTCTGTAACCTATTGGCCTAAAGAGACTTACGTAGGGGTTACAACTCTGGTTCAGAGGCGGGCGAAGCAGGTTGGAGCGCCCGAAAAGAGTGGGTAATTTCGGTCAATTTCGGGTCAAAACTTGGTGGTTTCCGTGAAGTTAAAATCGCGGACTTTCATGGCCGGGACGACCATGTCGAAGGACTCTTCGCCGGTGGAACGCACTGGAGTACTCATCGATTCCACGTTCGAAAGCATGTGGAGCAGGCTCTCGTTGAATCGGAAGTTCCGGATGCCACGCTGGATCTTGCCGTTTTCAACAAGGAATGTGCCGTCGCGGGTCATGCCAGTCATCATCTTGTCGTAGGGCTCAACTTCGCGGATGTACCAGAGCCGGGTGACCAGGACGCCGCGCTCGGTGCCGGCAATCATTTGGTCGACTGTTTGGGGATTCGCAGGGGCGGCGAAAACGATGTTGCTGGGCATTTCGCCCATCTCGTTGGGGAGTGCGAAACCGTGACCTGTGGCTTGGACCGGGCCAACTTTGTCGGCAAATTCGGACTTCCTGATTTTCTCCGCCGTGGCGCGGGAGTGCACCAGCTGGCGGACTACGCCGTTCTCGACGAGCTGTACGGGCTGGCGCCGGATGCCTTCGCCGTCGAACGGGATGCCGGTTTGCAGAGTGTGGGAAGCGTCATCCCAGATATTGATGTTGTCGCCAAAAAGCTTTTTGCCAACCCGGTCATTGAGGAACGAGCGTTGATCGAGGACAGAGAGGCCTCCGAAATCCCAAAACATGAAGCCGACAATATCGAGCACTGCGGCGGGTTCGAGGATGACTGTGTATTTTCCGGGGGGGAGGTCTAGCGGATTCGCGGAGTCGACGGCTTTGCGGGCGGCGGTCTCGGCCAACGCGAGGGGATCGAGATGCGCGTTGTCGGGCGAGTTGGCCTTTTGCCAGCCGGAGCCGTTCGCTCCAATCATGGTGATGGAGACTTCGGCTAGCGTCTGCGTGTGCCAGTCGTGCAATCCGGCGGAATTGAAAATTCCTTCGAAGCTTTCTGTGCTGGCGTAAATGCCTGCCGTGGTGAGATTGTGTTTCTTCGCTGTGCTGACGATTCTCTCGACGCCTGTTGCTCGGTCTTGCGGCGTCAGATTCGCGGTGCTGTTGAAGTGCCGTGAAGGGATCGTGGTTGGCGGACCTCCGTTGGACGGCATCGGGAGCAGGTCGGGGTCGGGCTCCTGAACTTTCGCTAGATTCTCGGCAGAGGTTACGGCACGATTCAAGCTTTCGTCGTCCAAGCGGTTCGTGGTAGCGCGCGCGGTGCGGCCGTCTTTGGAGATGCGGACGGAGACGGAGGTGTTTTCCTCCGTCATGTTTTGGTGGATGACGTTGTTGGCGAAACGGGTGAGCGAACTGCGGCCGCCGGAGAAGGTGACTTCCAGCTCGCCAGAGGACGAGGCTTTGCGAAGCTTTTGGAAAATATCGGCGGCCTGGGATTGGGTCAGCATTGTCTCGATTCTTAAACCTTATCTCGGTGGCTAAAGCCGCTTCTAGCGCAGGTTCTATGCAGCGCTAAAGCGCTGCTCCACCCAAAAGCTACAGCAGGTCCCTCTACTTCACAGTTGCTTCGCTCCGCAAAGCAACCGCTCCGGTCGGGATGACAGACATCTAACTACCCTGAAACGCGCTGCCTACGCGAATGTTCTTAAAACGGGCCGGAGCGGCGCCGTGGCCTGTGCCCATGGTTTGCTGGGGCTGCCCTTTGCCGCAATTGGGCGTACCCCAGAGCGTCCACTCGTCGCGGGAGCAGATGGCGTCCATCGAGTTCCAGAATTCGGTGGTGATACCGGAATACGACGGATTCTTCAACATGCGAGCGCGCTTACCACTTTTGATTTCCCAGCCGACTTCGCAGCTGAATTGGAAGTTGTACCGCTTGTCGTCGATCGACCAGGAGCGGTTCGTTTCCATGAAAATGCCGCTGTCGGTCGAGGTGATTAACTGTTCTTTGGTCAGCGGATCGCCGCCGGGGACGATGCTGATGTTAGTCATGCGAATCATGGGAATGCGATTCCAGGCTTCGGATCGCATAGTGGCGCCTGAGTGAGTTTCGCCGATAGTATGCGCGGTCTCGCGGGAGGAGAGATAGCCCGTGAAAAGGCCGTTGCTGATGATGGGAGTGCATTGCGCGGGGACCCCCTCATCGTCGTAGCCAAACGTGCCAAGACCGGGGCCATGTTCCTGGCGGCCATCGGCGACGACGTTGACGATGTCGCTGCCGTAGCGAAGCTTACGGAGTTTCTCCAAGGTTAGAAATGAAGTGCCCGCGAAGTTTGCTTCCATTCCGAGAACGCGGTCGAGTTCGATGGGGTGTCCGACGGACTCGTGAATCTGCAAGCCAAGTTGCGAGCCATCGAGAATCAGATTGAAGGTGCCTTCGGGGCACTGATCGGCTTTCAACAGAGCAACCGCTTCCTCTGCAACCCGGCGGGCATTTTCTACCAGCTTCATCTCGTCAATCAGCTCGTAGCCTTTGGACTGATACTGGCCGCCAAAGGAATTCGGGTAGGAACGCTTCTGGATTTCGTTTCCCGCGAAGGCGTAGGCGGCGTAGCCGGCTCCGGTGGAAAACTTTGTCTGGTGAATGTTCGCGCCTTCGGAGGAGACGAACCACGTTTCTTCGCGGTCGAAACTCATGCCGGTTTCAGTGAGGGTAACGCCGGAGACGGTGCGCATCTCGGCATCGATCTTTAAGAGAAGATCTAAGTTCTGCTCAATGGAAGTGGTGAAGGGATCGATCTTGTGAGGCGTTGTCCACTCGGCGACGACGGGCTTTTCTTCGGTAAGGCGTAGAGGCCCGGACTGTACGCGGGCGGAAGCGTGGGCTACCTCGATGGCGAGAGCGGCAGCTGCCTCCACCGATGCGCGCGTCAGGTCGTCGGTGGCGGCGAATCCCCAAGCGCTGTTGGCGATGACGCGGATGCCCATGCCCAGCGATTCCGCATCTTGTGCGCTGCCTACTTTGCCATTCTTGGTAGAGAGTGCACGGCTGCGATGCGAGACGATGCGCGCATCGGCATAAGAGGCTCCGCGAAGCGATGCGACATTCAGAGCCCAGTTTGCGATTTCATTCATGGTCGAGTTTTTCGGATCAACTTTCAATTTACCACGGCGGAAAAGGCACCGAGTAAAGCATCCACCCGCTAATGAGGATCGGGCCTAACGAGGATTGGCCCTCCATGCTAAAGTGACGTGTCGCTGCGTGGTCGAGACGGACGGCCTTCACTGGCGCCCCTAAATTGAGGAAGAGGAATGGCAACCGAAATTGAGACCAGCACCGGGGAGCCGCGGGCGGCATCCACGCCCGGCGAATCACGCGGCTCGTTGCTGCGCGTACTGGGGGTCGGATTCGGGCTCGCTGTCATCATTGGCAATACGATTGGCGCAGGCATTTTACGCAATCCGCAAGTGGTCGCGTCGCAGCTGCCGGTGGTCTGGATGTTCATTGGCGTGTGGATTGTCGGTGGTCTGTATGCCCTCCTGGGATCGTTCGCGATTTCGGAGCTTTCGGCTATGTTGCCCCGCGCCGGCGGTTATTTCGTTTTTGCGCGCAGCGCTTTCGGCGAATACGGCGGATTCATCGTAGGTTGGACCGATTGGATGGCGCAGTGCGGCAGCACATCCGCGGTGGCGCTGGTAATCGCGGAATACCTGCAAGGATTTTTCCCGCGACTCCTTGGTCATGAAGTTGTGGTCGCCAGCAGTTTGGCGATTTTCTTCGGAGCACTGCAATGGCGAGGGATCAAGTGGGGCAGCCTGATTCAGAACTCGACCACATTGGCCAAGACGCTCGCGTTTGTCGTCTTTGTGGCCGCGGCGTTCCTGTTGCCACACGCTCAGGTGGCGCAGTATCCGGCACAACCACTGGCAACCGGCGTTGGCCTGATTACTGCGATCGTGATCGGTTTACAGGCCGTGATCTACAGCTACGACGGATGGTACGGCTGCATGTACTTTTCCGAAGAAGTGCGCGACGTAAAGCGCGATATACCGCGCTCGATGATCGGTGGCGTGCTCGCACTCATGGCGATTTATGTTCTGGTCAACGTGGCGTTGGTGCGCATGCTCTCCTTGCCGACGATTGCTCACGAGAACATGGCGATGGGTACGGCCATGCAAGCGATGTTTGGCCCGCGCGGCGATACCATAATCCGGCTGGTGATGATTGTCTCCATGATGAGCGGGATCAACGCCTATCATCTGATGGCTAGCCGCATTCCCTTCGCCATGGCCAAGAACGGAATGCTGTTCAGCGGCGCCAGTCGCGTAAACCGCGGCGGAACTCCGACCGTTTCACTTTTTCTGAGCGTACTGGTGGCCGTGTTGTTTATTGCCGGCGGCAAGATTTTCGAGCGTGTGGTGGCGATCATGGCATTTTTCTTTGTCGCTGACTATGCCATGGCCTATGCAGCAGTGTTCGTTCTGCGTTGGCGTCAGCCGGAGCTGCCACGGCCCTACCGGGCATGGGGATATCCGTGGACCACCGGCCTCGCGCTGCTGGGATCGATCGCGTTTCTCATCGGCGCCATTTTTGGCGATCGTGAAAACAGCGTCTATGCCGTGCTGGTGCTGGCGCTGAGTTATCCGCTGTTTCTTTTGAGCCGATTTCTTCTGAAGAGATCGGTCAATAGCCCGGGAGCGTGAGACTGGATCCAAGTTGCTGCCCTTAGAACGCTAACTATTTCCCAAACCCCAATCCCTTCATCAACGCAACCATCTCCGGTTTCTTCAGAAACTCAACAAATTCCTTTGCTGCGGCTTTCTTTTTCGACGACGCAAGCACGATGCAACCTTGCTGCAGCGGCGGATAGAAATCCGTGGGAATTTCCGCGTAGCGGCCTTCGGCTTTCATAGCAGGAGCGACCGCTAGAGACAGCGCGATGACGCCCACATCCGCAGCACCAGATTCTACGAATTGGGCAGCTTGCGAGATATTTTCGCCTAACACCATTTTGTCTTTGAGTTTTTCGTAAAGCTTTTCGTGTTCGATTGCGGCGACGGCGGCGCGTCCGTAAGGCGCGTGCTGCGGGTTCGCGATGGCGATTTTCTGGATGGAAGGATCGAGAAGGACAGCCAATCCCTTCGTTACATTCAGCTTTGAGTCGTTGCGCACCCAGAGGACGATTTTCCCAGTGGCGTATTGGTAAAACGTCCCCGGCTCGGCAAGGCCAGCGGCTTCGAGCTTCTTCGGGTAGTCGAGATCGGCGGAGAAGAATACGTCGAAAGGTGCTCCGTTCTGGATTTGGGAAAAGAAATTCCCGGAAGAGCCGAACGTTAGCTTGACGGAATTGCCGGTCTGCTTTTCGTAGCGGGCGGCGATGTCTTTTAAGGCGAACTGCAGGTCCGCGGCGGCCGCGACCGTGATTTCCTCGGCGGAGAGCCCTGGGATGCAGAGGGCGAACAGGAAGAGGGCAGTAAAGACTTTCGTCATGCTTGTCATTTTAGCAAGAGGGATTCTCATGTGACTTGTCATGCTGAACGTAGTGAAGCATCCCTGCCCATTGAGATCACGTCTGGGAAAGGGATCCCTCGCCTTGCTCGGAATGACAAATCATTGGGAATGACGAATCAATGACAAATCTTGGCTCAACAAGAAAATGGGCGGCCGAAGCCGCCCATTGGATCGAACCTCTTCTCCAGCTTTTAACAGCGGACCGATCTATGTTCCTTCATTCCAGCTCGCCAGATATTCTTCCTGTTCCGGAGTCAGCTTGTCGATCTTGACGCCCATGGCTTCGAGCTTCAGGCGCGCGACGCGCTTGTCGAGATCGGCGGGAACGGTGTGAACTTTCTTTTCCAGGGTCTTGTAGTTCTTGACCATGTATTCGCAGCAGAGCGCCTGATCCGCGAAACTCATGTCCATCACGGACGGCGGATGGCCTTCGGCGGAAGCTAGATTGATAAGACGGCCTTCGCCGAGAAGGTTGATTTTACGACCGTCCTTCAAGCTGTACTCTTCAACAAAGTTGCGCGTGGTGCGCTTCGAGGACGCCATATTTTCCAATGACGGAATGTCGATTTCGACGTTGAAGTGACCCGAATTGGAGATAATTGCGCCGTCTTTCATCAGATCGAAGTGCTCTTTCGCCAGAACATTCTTGTTGCCCGTGACGGTACAGAATACGTCGCCCAGCTTGGCTGCTTCGTGCATGGACATCACGCGGTAGCCTTCCATCACCGCTTCCAGAGCCTTCGTGGGATCGACTTCGGTGACAATGACTTCGGCGCCAGCGCCGCGCGCGCGGGAAGCTAGGCCACGTCCGCACCAGCCGAATCCCGCGACAACGAACTTCGCTCCGGCCAGCAGGAAGTTGGTGGCGCGAATGATGCCATCCAGCGTCGATTGCCCTGTTCCGTAGCGGTTGTCGAACATGTGCTTGGTGTCGGCGTCATTGACGGCGACGATGGGGAATTTCAACGCGCCTTCCTTGGCCATCGCACGCAGCCGAATCACGCCAGTGGTGGTTTCTTCGGTGCCGCCGAGCACATGCGCGAGTTCCGCAGTGCGCTTGGTATGCAGGATGCCAACGAGGTCCGCGCCGTCGTCCATGGTGATCTGCGGCTTGTGATCGATAGCCGACATGATGTGGCTGTAGTAGGTGTCATTGTCTTCGCCCTTGATGGCAAAAACTGGAATGTTGTAGTCGCGGACAAGGCTGGCGGCAACATCGTCTTGTGTCGACAGCGGATTCGAGCCGCAGAGAACTACATCAGCTCCGCCATCGCGCAAGGCGATCATCAGGTTCGCGGTTTCGGCCGTCACGTGCAGGCAGGCAGCGATGCGAATGCCCTTCAGCGGCTGGTTCTTGATGAATTCCTTGCGAATGATCTGCAGAACCTGCATGGACTGGTTGGCCCAATCAATGCGTTTCTTGCCCAGATCGGCCAGTTCCATATTCTTTACATCGCAGTTCAAAGTGGTGGTGGACATGCTTCTCCTGTGTCAGCTTCCGCTGTTTCAAAGTTAAAAAGTGTTCCAATGTGGCGCTGGGGCCGTGACCGGCCCCAGTTCGAAATCTACTTGCGGGCCCCGACTGGCTCGGCCTGACGTGCTCTTGCGTCCGCGGCAAGCTTGCTTGCCTTGTCCGTCGTTTCCCAGGTAAAGTCGGCATCTGTGCGTCCGAAATGTCCGTAGGCGGCTGTCTTACGATAGATGGGACGGCGCAAATTCAGCGACTCGATGATGCCCTTCGGCGTCAGGTGGAAGTTCGCGCGAACTACATCGGAAAGCAGGTCAGCATCGACCGTGCCTGTGCCGAAGGTATCGACGCGCACGCTCACCGGCTCAGGCACACCAATGGCATAAGCCAGTTGCACTTCGCAGCGGTCGGCCAGCTTCGCGGCCACGATGTTTTTCGCGATGTAGCGCGCCATATAGGCCGCGGAACGGTCCACCTTCGTCGGATCCTTGCCGCTGAATGCGCCGCCGCCGTGACGGCCCATGCCGCCGTAAGTGTCGACAATGATCTTGCGGCCTGTGAGACCGGAGTCGCCCATCGGTCCGCCCACTACGAAGCGGCCCGTGGGATTGATGTGGTATTTGGTGTCGGCGTCAAGCAGGTTCGCGGGGATGGTGGCCTGAATCACGTACTTCAGGATGTCCGCGCGGAGTTCCTCTGTCGAAACATTCTCGGCGTGCTGCGAGGAAATTACGACCGCGTCGACGCGGAATGGCTTGCCAGCTTCGTTATATTCAACTGTGACTTGGGATTTGCCGTCGGGACGAAGGTAAGGGAGTTTGCCACTCTTGCGAACTTCGGAAAGCTTCAGAGTTAACTTATGCGCCAACGAGATGGGCATCGGCATCAACTCTTCGGTTTCATTGCAGGCGTAACCGAACATCATTCCCTGGTCGCCAGCGCCGCCGGTATCGACTCCCATAGCGATATCACCGGATTGCTTGTTGATGCTGGAAATTACCGCGCAGGTATTGGAATCGAAACCATAGAGCGCGTTATCGTAGCC
>Ga0209068_10000832_pt1 | contig 15840 bp, 20 predicted proteins | sample ColStrG_CSR_2012_FD_187200 | JGI IMG/M metagenome (GOLD analysis project Ga0209068, IMG submission 187200) | Freshwater sediment microbial communities in response to fracking from Pennsylvania, USA - Cold Stream Run_MetaG_CSR_2012 (SPAdes)... | ecosystem: Environmental > Aquatic > Freshwater >... | reverse complement strand
ACGACGACAGCACCCGGCATCTCGTGCGCCACAATGACCCAGAGGTTGCGGGCGACGACATCGACGGGCGACAACGAGGTGCTGCTCGTGTAGATCCCCTGCGCGAGCCTGACGAGCTGCCCGCGGCCCGCGGCCCGCGTGACCGTGGACCGGTTATGGTCGCTGGTGAAGACGATCTCGTCCCACGCCTTGGCCACCGTGGTCACCTCCTCGAAGCGGTGCAACCTTCAGCAACAATGGGCAGAGCATTGCTGTTCAATGTAGCGGAGACGACGCAGTCCGCAACATTTTACAGAACTGAGCTGACGGTGACGGTCATTGCTGCGGAACGCTGTGTGTGGTGAGGATCTGCGCAACAAACCGCAGGCATGCGTTCCGGGCGCCTAGGAGCCTGCTGAACAACACCTGATTCGAGCTGGGTTTGGCGCTGTTCGTGCTCCGAGCGGGCGGCGAGGGGGAAACCTCCGGGTCTGGACGGTGTGGTCTTGGTTGCCGGTCAGGGTCGGTCCAGGGTTGTTGTCGGCTCTGTGGTGTCGGTGCTTGCCCCCGGCGGTGGGTCAGGCCAGGGCCCAGGTTCCGTCGTGGTGGACCAGGCCGAGGTTGACCAGCCGGCGCAGGTTCAACGCGGCGGTGCGCTGGTGCAGCCAGGCATTGTTTTTGGTGACGCCGCGGTAGCGGAGTCTGCGGTTACCGCCGGCGACGAGCCAGGCGATGGACCGTTCGACCATGGGGCGGTGTTGGCGGTAGTCCGCCTGCCATGCCGGGTCTTGGGCCCGGTTACGGTGCCTGCGTTGCAGGTCGTCGTGTTCGTGCAGTCGTATCGTCCGCCCCGATGTGGAAGTGGTGCACTGGGCGCGTAGTGGGCAGGTGGCGCACGCCGACCCGAAGACCGCGTTGCGGGTCTTGGTGATGGTGCGGGTGATCCCGGCCGGGCAGGTCAGCGTCCCGGCCGCGGCATCGATGGTGAAGTCGTCCAGGGTGAACCCGCCAGGCACCGCCGGTCGCAGCGGCCACGGCTTGACCACGGGCAGGTGACCGGCACTGGTGATCGCGGCCAGGGCGTCGCCGGTGCCATAGGCGCTGTCACCGAGGACCTGCAGCTTCTCGGTGCCTGGCCCCGGGGTGGGCACGGTGTCGTCGGCGGCCAGTAACCGGATCCCGGTCGCACCGTCGGCGCCGTGCGCCCCGGCGGCCCGGGTCAGCTCACACGCGGTCACGATCCCGGTGTCGGGTTCGACGGCCAGGTGCGCCTTGAAGCCATCATGGCTGCGCGCGGTGGTCTTGTGGGCGTGCCGGGCATCAGGATCGACCACGCTGATCACCCGGTCTTTGGCCACCGCGTTGCGGATCCGCCACTTCCCGTCGGTGCCGTCCGAGCCGTCGGCGGGTTCGACGTCCTGGCCGGCGATCAACGCCAGCAACGCCACCGCCTGCGCGGCGACCGGGTCCAGGTCCCATCCGCCGACGACGGCCAGCACCGCCAACGCGTCGGTGACCAAGGCGTCGACCAACACGGCGCGGGCCTGCTCGTCGTCCCAGGCGATCGTCGGCTTGCCGGGGTCGTCGTAGTCATGCCCCGAGCACACCGCCGCCACCACCGCATCGGCGCCAGGAACCTCACGGCGGACCCGGCGGATCACCGCGATCAGCTGGGTGACGGTGTCTTGGGTGGCGACCGCATCATCAAGGATCGTGGAGTCCAACGCCCGACGGGTCTTGCCCTTGATCACCCCGCTCTGCGCGACGACGGCCTTGACCGCGTCGAAGATCCGGTTCGGGGCCGCCGAGGCGGCCAACCGCCGACGCCAGTACGTCAACGTCGACGGGTCGAACCCGCCATGGCCGATCGCGAGTCCACACGCGACCTTCCACCGTAGGTCCGTGCGCAACGCCGCCATCGCCTCGCGGTCCGACAACCCATGCAACGCCTGCAGGACCAGCACGCAGGCGGCCACGTCAACCGGCACCGACGGGCGACCTCGACCCGTCACGAACAGGTCCTCGAACATCACCTCGGGGAACAACACCCCCCGGTTATCGGCCAGCAGCCGAAACACACTGCCCGCATCGACCAGATGCCCAGCCACCGACTCGGCATCAAGAAGCTCACGCTCATCAACCCGACGACCCTGCATGCACCAATCATCCCAAACAGGTGCTTAACGGACCGAGACGACACGCGTTTTTCAGCAGGGTCCTAGCCGTGCCCTAAGTGGCGCAAGACCCCGACGAAAACAGCCGGGCGATCCGGGATGTTCTACGCCCTCCACGCAAACCTCTTTGTGTGGAGGGCAGATGACCAGACGCGACTACGGCTCGGTACGACGGCTGCGATCGGGGCGGTGGCAGGCCCGCTACGCGACGCCGGCCGGCGAGCGGACGACCGCGCCCGAGACGTTTGGTAGGCGGGCCGAGGCCGCGGCGCACTTGGCCAAGACCCAGACCGACATCGAGCGCGGGGCCTGGCTCGATCCGGTGGCTTCGACCCAGACCGGGCCTGGTCGCGAGTCACGATTGAGCTCGGCCTTGATCGCCTCCAGTAGCAGGAGTGCGTGATCCCGAGGGGTCGCGCTGTCGAATTAGCACCCCTCTTGTCCGTGGATCTGCCATCCCAAAGCACTGCGAGGATCCGTGGCCTCAGGTTGCGTGGGCGGTGCGCGCCGCTGCCACGAGGTGGTCCATGGCTCGACCGGCACGAACGAGCATGTCCCGCGTCGCCGGGTCAGCGCTGTAGCCAGCTCGCGTCTTCATCGCCAACAGCGTCGCGAGGTACTTGTCCACACCTGCCATGGCCGCACCCAGCAACGCCTTGGCCTCGTCGTGACTATCGCCCTGTGCGTGCACGCCCAGGCGCGCGCAGCAGATGACATCGGACGCCGCGATTCCAGCGTGCACAGCGAGGGTAACGGCAGCATCCGCGACGTCGAGCTCACCGTCGTCGCCTGCGTAGTCGCGTACGAGGTTGTAGGCATCTGCGAACTGCTCGGCTTTGCGTAGGCGACCGGCGCGGGCGGCTCGGTCGCAGGGTCGGGGGCGAGCTGCCATCAGGCACGACCCCTCGTGGCACGCGTCCGGCGGACTGTGGTGCGCAGCCAGGTCGCGTCGCCGGCGAAGTGCAGGCCTTCGGCGACAACCGACGCCAGAACCGGGTCGTTGGGTCGAGCGACGATGTCGGCTTGCGTGTACTCCAGGACTCGGGCGTCGTTGCCGGTCCACGCTGTTGCCGCGCTAGTGAGCGTGGAGACCTGCGCGTTCCAGAGGTCGACGTCGGTGCCGTCCGGGTAAACCAGCAGCAGGTCGAGATCAGAGCTCGTGCTGTGGTCAGGGCGAGCGGCCGATCCGAAGACCGCGCCGAACACCACCGGTTGCTGCCAGGCGCGAACATGATCCGCAAGCCGCTCCAGCAGTCTTTCTCGGGAGCGCGCCAGAGCTATCACAGGATCCGCGGCCAGGTGCTCCCGGTTGAGCGAGTACAGGTAGGCGCGGCCAGCGGAGCGACGGTGGACGATCCCCTGGAGCGCGAGCCGATCGAGCGCCCGACGGATACCGGCCACCGAGTGCTCGCCGATCACGTCGCGCAGCGTCCCTGGGGTGAAGTCCGCCTGAGCAAGCGCGAGGACGCGAAGGACATCGCCGTCCACCGACGGGGTGACAACGGCCAACGGCCGACCCAGTTCCATGTCCGCCATGCTAGGTTACACATGCCTACTTTTCTAGGCATATGCCCACTATAGTTGTCGATGTTCCTCTCCCGTGCGACCCGATGGGAATCCAGCATCGGGCCTTGGCGTGCCCAATCTGTGTCGCAAGTCGACCCCGCTCGCTGTCAGACCTTCCTGGTACTTCTAGGGCATGGACGGGACACCGATGATTCGTGAGGCCTCGGGCAACCTCCTCGCTGCTGAGGCCGAAGCCCTCGTCAACACGGTCAACACGGTCGGAGTGATGGGCAAGGGGATCGCTCTTCAGTTCCGGAGGCATACCCGGAGATGTACGCCGCCTACCAGCGTGAGGCGAAGGCAGGCGAGGTTCAGCTCGGTCACATGAGTGTCTGGCGTACCGAGGCCCTCGACGGCCCGAAGTACGTGATCAATTTCCCGACCAAGGCCCACTGGCGTACGTCGTCCAAACTAGCGGACATCGATGCCGGGTTGGTGGACCTCGTCCGGGTCGTCCGAGAGCTCGGGATCCGGTCCATCGCCGTTCCCCCTCTGGGTTGTGGTCACGGCGGCCTCGCCTGGTCCGACGTCGAACCGAGGATTCGGACGGCGTTCGAGCCACTCGACGACGTGGACGTCTTGGTGTTCGCCCCTGGTGCAACTCCCAAGGCATCTGACATGCCCACGGGTTCGGCCCGGCCGAAGATGACGCCTGGCCGCGCGGCGATGGTCCACCTCCTGAACGCTATGAAGACGTCGCCCTCGCCGCCTCGTTGATCGAGGTCCAGAAGCTTCTCTACTTCCTGCAGGCGGCCGGCGAACCCCTCCGTCTCAACTTCGTCCAGGCGCGCTACGGGCCATACGCCGACAACCTGCGCCACGTGCTGACTGCCGTCGAGGGTCATCTCCTCACCGGCTTCGGCGATGGGAGCGCACCGGTCCTCGACGCCATGCCCATTGCCGTGCTCCCTGGAGCCGACGACGCCGCAATGGACTTACTCGCTCAGAGTCCTGACACCTCACCCGCGTTGATCGAGTGCTGGACCTCGCCGAAGGGTTGGAGTCCATGTACGGCATGGAACTGCTAGCAAGCGTGCACTGGGTGGCGACCCAGCAGGAACCAGCGGCTGCATCGGACCCGGAGCTGGCGGCCAAGCTCGTACAGGACTGGACCCCACGAAAGGGGCGCATGTTCACCAGCGAGCATCTGCGTACCGCTTGGACCGCTCTCCGTGACCAGGGCTGGTTGCCGGCCTGACGCCAACCGCAGCATTGCGAGCCCCTCACGAAACGCCCGTCGTGCCCTTCGCGTGCCCTAAGTGGCTGGAAAGCGCCGGATCTCGGGGGACACCCGTGGAGCCCATACCGCGCTGACCTGCGACGACGTACTCTGACGGACGAACGTGGATGGCTCGGAGGGTTCTTCCAAGCTGGCCATGTCGGTTCGATCCCGGTCACCCGCTCCACCGTGGAGCCGCAGGCGGACCGACGTAGAAGCCCTAGCTCCGACGACCGCTGACGCGGCGTGCACCCGTAGCAACGGCGCCACTCCTACACCTGCGCTGATGCTCACGCCCCCAAGGCCGAGTCAGGCAGCGCCCACAATCGCTCGCCGAAGGGCACCGCGTCCCTCCCGGTGTGGAACACGACCCCCATGCTGAATCTCTTTCCGAGCTTGTCCCGCAGGAACCTGAGTCCGACGCCGACACCGAGCCTGTCGCCTTCATCTCCATCCCCGCGACACGGCGGTCCGCGCACTCCAGCACGAGGTGCCGTCCGAATCGACGTCGCAGTCTTCGGCAGGTCGGTGCGGACCGTGCCCGACTCGCTCCGTCGAGTGCTGCGCCGTACCCGGACGCTCGCGGGTGACGTGTCGAGGTCGAGGTCGTCACGGGTCAAGGCCATCAGCTCACCCTGGCGAAGCCCCGAACCCGCCGCGCGGAGGGGTGCCCGGTAACGGGGCGGCGTCTTCTCGGCGACCTGGACCGGGGAAGCAACCGATCCGCCAGATCGGGGACCTGGCCAAGGCCAGATCGGGGACCCGGCCCAGCGCCGCCTTCGGTGTCCCGCGCCACGGATGCGGCACGGCTGCGCATCGATGACCCCGTCCGTCACCGCAGTCGCCATCGCCGCCCGCAACAGACGGTAGGCCTGCGCTTGGCGGGTCCGCCCCTCCGACACCGATGCCGAGGCTGGTCTGCCGTTCTTTCCCCCAGTTCGACCGATCCCGAGGGGTCTAAGCGTACGATCCCGAGGGGCTGTGTCACCGATCTGCCACACCTCTCCCGTGTCGCTGCAGTCCACAGGAACGTCGAAGATCGGCCGCCTGACCGCACGGCTGGGTGTCGGAGTGCGAGCAGCGGTCGCAGCCGGCCCCGTGCGAGCGGCATGGGTGCTCGGGTGATCTCCGGTTGAACCGTGAGCTTGACCAAGAGCGGTCCCCGCCACCGGTCGAGGTATATCGTGTTACGTACTAGTCGGCAACTCGCAGGCGGGGTGCCGCAAGCCGACGGAGGACGAGGTCGATGGCACGTAGACCGGGCGCCGTGCGCTGGACCGATCCAGGACTGCTGATCTTGGGCAGCCTGGCCGCGGGGCCGCTACACGGGTACGCAATCGTTGAAGATGTTGCGCACACGTCCGGTGTGAGGTTGGGGCCCGGCACTCTTTACGGCGCGCTGGCGCGGCTTGAGGAGAATGGGCTGGTCCGCGCGCTCCCCGGCGAGGACCGCCGCCGGCCGTATGAGATCACCTCAAGTGGCGCCGACGTCCTGGCCAAGCAACTCGTATCCATGACTCGGTTCGCGCGGACCGGGCGGGCGCGGCTGCAGTCCCGGGCGGACGGCGGTGCGGCGTGAGCGAGCGGCCCCATCCACTGCCCCTGGCCGCGCGTGCCGCGCTGGCGACCTACCCTCCGTCGTTTCGTGAGCGGTACGGCGGCGAGCTGGCCACACTCCTCGAGGACACCGGCGGGGGGCCGCACGTCGTGCTCGACCTTCTGGTCGGGTCGCTGCGTGCGTGGCTGCGTCCGGTGCTTGGCGCAGACGCCACCGACCGTGTTCGGCGTCGCAGACTCGCCACCATCAGCACCGTGTGGGTCTGCTGGTGCGCGGTGTTCGTCGCCGCAGGCACGCTGCTGCGGGTGTTGGAGGACCCGCCGCCGGCTGGCTTCGACCCGAACAGGGGTGGTTGGGGGGCCGTGCACGACATCGTCGCGACCGGTCTGGCCGCGGGGTGGCTGTTGGTGCTCGCAGTGGGTGCGCCGATGGGGCTGCGGGCGCTGCGCAACAGCGCCGGGGTCCGTCGGGTGGTCGCGCCGCCGCTGCTGCTGCTCGGTTTCTGCTTGCTGCTGTTCGTGCCGCTGCAGGTGTACGCGACGCAGCACTGGGTAGGGCAGGGTCGCTCGGCCAGCGCGTCCGACATCCCGCTGTGGTGGGCGCTGTTCGGCCTCCTCTGGCTGGTCGGCATCGGCGTGGACGTGGTCTGGGGGACGGCGGCACTGGCTGTCGGTCTGCGCCGCGCCGAGCTCGGCGCAGACCGGCTGCGCCTGCCCGCCATCGCGGCCGCGGTGCTGGTCCTGCCAATGGCGCTCATCGTCGTCGCGCTGGTGGCCATCGCGCTGGCTGGCGCACACCCGAGCGCCGGAGGACCGTTCGAGCCCCTCGTCTACGTCACCCTGGCGGGGCTGCTGGGCGCGATCGCCGTAGCGTCAGTGTCCGCCGTCCGGGGCGTGCGCGTCCGCGCTGCCACCGACTGAGGGTCGACTCGGTCTCGCACAAGGTGGCGAAGTGGTGTCGGTGTAAACAGTGGCTTGAACCAACGCGGCTGCTCAACCAGTCAAACGACTCGCGCATCAGCCTTGACCGACTCCGCCGCCGGTCCTCCTCGAGCTGGTCATCTCCCGTCTGGAAGTCACCGATCCAGGCCGCCGGGTGTTCAAGGCGGGCTAGCGCTGGAAGTTCGGTGCGCCCTCCAATCCAGATTGGACTAATCGTGCTCCCGAAGACGGCCCGCCGACTCACCTCCGGGATCCGCGCACGACAGCCCAAGCACCCGGGCCGAGGCAGCAGGGTACGGCCGAGATCCAAACCGACGCGACCTCGGGCCGTGGCTCGATCCCGTGGGGGCGGGGTGGGCTGCCATCAGGCACAGCTCCTCGAGTCGCGAGTCCGGCGGATTGGCTGATGACCACGGCTGGCATGGCCGTCTCAGCTTCCTTCGGGGTTGCTGTCAACTAGGGAGTCGACACTGAGACCGGCGACCAGACATGTCCGGATCAGATCGGGGTGGCGGTGACGATGAGGTTGTCCTGGTAGCCGCCGTGGTTGGGGTCGTAGGTGCCGCCGCAGGTGATGACCGTGAGCCGGGGTGAGCCTTGGTTGGTGAAGAACGTGGCCCAGGGCAGTCCTTGCTTGAGGTAGAGGCGCCGCTCAACGACCCGGTAGGTCAGAGTCTTCCCGTCCGAACGTCGGACCTGGATCTGGTCGCCCAGGTTGACGGCACCGAGGTTGTAGAGCGCGCCACGGCCCTGGGTGCGGGAGTCGCGGTGTCCGACGATCACAGCGGATCCCGTCGCGTCACCGGGCGCGGGCCCGAACTCATACCAGCCGACGTGGTAGGCGTTGTGCGGGATCGCCACCGTACCGTAAGGGGCGACCCCAGCGGGTTCGACCGAAGCGCTCACGCCGATGCTCGCGATAGACAGGGCTGTGGGCGTCGGCGTCCGGGGGTTGTCTCCGCGCTGGGCGGCGAGGTCGGCCTGGTAGATCGGGATGTCCGAGGAGCCAGGTCCAAGATCCGGCGCCGCGTCCGGTGCTGTGGCTTGTAGTGCCCAGGTGGGGCCGGCGGCGACCGGGAGCTGACCTATGCCGGAGGCGTCCGGGCGAGTCAGGGCCCACCCGACAGGGATCAGGACCAGCGCGCCCAGACACCCGACCAGCAGCCCCAGCCAACCTCGGCGGTTCATGCGCTCCCACTCTGACAATCGATGGTGTCCGCCACTAGGCGGGTCTGCGGCGGACGCGAGCGTGGGGGTGGTTCCACCTCAGCCGGTGACACCACCCCCACGGCAGGTCAGCCCTGGCGCGAGGTGGCCAGGACGCGGCCACCCGCGACCAGAGCACCGAGCACGGCCAGGACCATTGCGACCACGGCGTAACCGGGGAACGACGACGCATCGTTGGCCAGACCAGCCTCACCCGCCGGGACACCCATCGGGGCCAAGCCCAGACCGGTGATCTTCTGCACCGCGACCGCGAACGTGGCCGGGTAGGTGCCGTAGGCGAACACGATCGTGTTTGCTCCGGCCGTGACCGGCAGGTTGGTCGAGTACACGGTCTTACCACCGGCCACAACCCCTACCTTGTACGTCGCGACGGGGACGACGGCGCTGGCCGAGTTCGGGTTGCTCAGCGACTTGATCAACGTGGCACCGTTCGCGGTGATCGCCACTGTCGGTGCATCGGCGATGTGCGCGACCGTGACTCGTCCCATGCCCGCAGCGAGCATCGAGATGTCGTTGTCGAAGACGGTCGCAGTCGGCTTCCCACCGGTGGTCAGGTGCGCAGCGATGGTGTAATTGTGCCCGCCCATCACCGGGATGTTCGCGGGGCCGATGACATCGGCGGTCTTCTTGCCCGCGGCCGTATCGGCGGCGTAGGAGGTGACCTCGACCTTGTAGGTGCCGGCCGGCAGGGACAGCGGCCCCGCCATCGCACCGGGCTTGAAGTCGGTCAGGGTGATCTTGTCGTTGACATAGACGTTGACCTCGACACCCGGGATGCCGTGGAACACGCTCACCTTCGCATCCGCGGTGGCCGCACCCGCGGGCGAGGAGAACAGCAGGACAGCGATAGGAGCGAGCATCAGCGCCGCCCCGATCAGAACAGTGGAACGAAGCGAACGCATCGAGACTCCTTCAGAAAGTGTGACGACCTTCGCTACCACTTCTGCCGAAGGAGCGACTTCGGATGCACCCCGCGGTCACCGAATCGGGCCCGCGTCGACCGTCGGGCATGACACGGCGCCGCACCCTCCGCATGGGCCTCTCATGCCATGGACGACCTTCTCTGATCGCCGCGCTGATCCACGTGATCGGATTCCGTGGTCTCACGACCATCGTCTTCGCGGCCCGGGACCCCAGCGCCATCGGGCTATACGAAGGCCGGATGGTGCTCGCGATCAGGGAGGACGGTGGTCACGGTGGGTCGAGCGTTGGGCCTTATCGATGCGCCCGACGTAGCCACCGGCTGCGGCCAGATCAAGACCGGAGGGTCACGAGGCGAACGGGTTGCCAAGCACAACCGGCTCACTGAGATAGCTACCGCCCGAGTCGACCTTCCGCTCGTTGTCACTCGCTGACCCTTGCGGTCCCGAGCGGCATGTCGCCTTCTCCAAACCATGTCTGGGTGAGTCAGGACGCAGACCACAACCGCTCACATGTGGTGGCCGCGGGCATCAGTCTGGGCCGGGTGCCCCGAGAAGATCCCACCGGTTGCCGAACGGGTCGACGAACACGACGACGCGGCCATAGGGCTCGACCCGTGGCTCATCCTCAAAGGCAGCGCCGGCCGCACGCAGCGTGACGACACGCTCGTCGAAATCCGGGACGCTAAGGAAGAACGCCACACGGCCCCCGGTCTGATTCCCAACCACTGCGTGCTGCGCGGCCGAGTCAGCCTGCGCCAGGAGGAACCCGGTCGCTCCGGGCGAGGGCCGCATCACGACCCACCTCTTGTCTCGACCTTCCGTCGAGGTCGCCGGCTCGTTCCTATCTACACCGAAACCCAGCACGTCGGTGAACCACGCGATCGCACGGTCGTAGTCGTCGACGACGATCGTGACCAGATCAACCCTCGATGAACCGCCTGCGCTCCGCACCACCATGGACCAAACATCTCACCCGTTCGCGTGCCGTGACAACGCGATGAAGCCTGACGCGAACCGGTGCTTGCCTCTTGCGAGCCACGCCAGGCACCCGGGCATCACCGATGACGAACTCGATGTCGCCGTGCTCCAGACCTTCGGTCGCAAGCGCCGCACCAAGCAGCTCGCCACCCATCTCGCCAAGGCGAAGGAGCCCGCGGTGGATCTGCCGTGAACCGGGCATCGAGGTCCTGGTTATCGGCACACCGGACCGGACAGGGACGACCTCGACCATGCCGCGCAACGCGCCTTCGCTCGACTGGCTCGCGAGGTCAACGTGACCATCCGCCTCCTGGTGGCGCAAGGCCACCGACGCGTTCCACACCGACGTCACCTCCCGCCGAATAGTGGCGCGGACGTCTGATACTCAATCGAAACTTCAGGGTTGCTGTCTCTCGGCGCGCGCAACAAGAGTTCTTATGCAGGATTGCCCCCATGCCAGCTGACCGGCGAGACCTGCGTCGCCGGCTTTTCCACGTCGCCGCTGAGCAGGGCGGCTACTTCACAGCGGCACAGGCCAAGTCCCAGGGCTACTCCTACCAGGCCCAGGCTCACCACGTCGGGGCCGGCAACTGGCTGCGGGTTGACCGGGGTGTATTCCGGTTCGCCGAGTGGGTGCCCGATCTGCACGACCACCTGATCCGCTGGTCGCTCGGGTCGAAGGGGCGCGGGGTCATCTCTCACGAAACGGCACTCGCGGTACTCGGAATCGGGAGTTCGAGGCCGCCCGCGTCCACCTCACGGTCCTCGCTGGATTCCCGACGCGGGACGGGGCGATCATCCTCCACATCGCTGACCTTCTCGTCCGCAACACCTCGTGTCGCGGTTGTCGTCACGGTCGGGTGCGAACTCGGCCGCGGGACCGCGGTGTCGGCGCCGTCCCGGCGCCGCAGCTGGATCAGGCTGACATCGATGTACCCGGTCCGGAAGCCTGCCTCACAGTAGGCGAGGTAGTACTCCCAGGTGCGCCGGAAGGTGTCGTCGAAGCCCATGGCGGCCACGGTCTCCCATTGGGTCAGGAAGCGTTGGCGCCAGCAGTGCAACGTACGTGCGTAGTCGAGCCCGTGATCGTGGCGCTGGATGATCCGCAGGCGCGTGTGTTCGGCGAGGGTCGCCTCGATCGCGTCGATCGAGGGGATCAGTCCACCGGGGAAGATGTGCTTGTTGATCCACGTGTAGGCGCGGCGGCTGATCAGCATCCGCTCATGCGGCATGGTGATGGACTGCAAGGCCACCCGCCCGCCGGGTTTGAGCAGTGTGTCCAGGGCCGCGAAGTAGGTGGGCCAGTACTCCGCCCCGACCGCCTCGATCATCTCCACGCTGACCACGGCGTCGTACTGGCCGACCGCCTCGCGGTAGTCCTGCAGCAAGATCGTGACCCGGTTGTCAACCCCTGCCCGGCGAACCCGCTGTTGGGCCAGCCGCTGCTGCTCCACCGACAGCGTAAGCGAGGTCACCGTAGCGCCGCGCTGGGCGGCGCGGATGCTCAGTGCGCCCCAGCCGGTACCGATCTCCAACACCTGGCTGCCTGACTGGACGCCGGCGGCGTCGAGCACGCCGTCGATCTTGCGGAGCTGGGCTCGGGTCAGACTGTCACCGCCGTCGCCGTTGCTGTCGTTGACGTCTTGGGGGTCGAACCAGGCGCTTGAGTAGGTCATGGTTTCGTCGAGGAACGTCGCGAACATCTCGTTCGACAGGTCGTAGTGGGCCTCGACGTTGCGCCGGGCCACTGATCTCGTATTCGACTCCAGGTGTCCGCGTACTCGCTGCGCCCATACCCGAAGCCCCTGCAGGCCGGGCGGGACGGCGGTGGTGAGCTGGGTGGCCATCGTGGTGAGCAGGTCGGCCAGCTGCGGGGAGCTCCAGTCGCCGGCTTGGTAGGCCTCGCCGAAGCCGATGTTCGCGTCCAGGCCCAGCCGACGGAAGAGCTCGGCCGGGCGGGCGATCTGCATCACCGGGTCATCTGGCCCGCCGGCTCCCCAGCGCTGGCCATCTGGCAGCTCGACCCGGATCGGCATCCGCCGTACCCCGGTCCGGAAGATGAGCTCCGCCACGCTCGCGCGGACCGGTGCCCAGGGAACGTGGACGGGGACCGGTCGGACGGGCAGCGCGGGGACGGTCGTGCGGGCCGGGTGCGGCTGCACGTGCCGCGGGTTGATGGTGGACGAGCTCACTGGACCCCCTCCTGAGGGATGTGTGGTGTGCGGGGCAGCACGGGGATGCGGCCCAGCCACAGTCGGATTCCGTGCAGCCTGATCAGCGCGGAGACGCGGTAGGTGCCAAACGGGTGGCGCAGGAAGGTCCAGACCAGCCGGCTGCGCGAGGCCGGGTGCCGGATGCCTCTGAGCTGGACGGTGAAGACGGTCTTGCCGTGCTGACGCAGCGACACCGCGACCGATACCTTGTGACCTGGCCGGCTGACGCGCATCTGGTAGCCGCCGCCCATCGCGAGGAACGGTGAGACGTAGAACTCCTTGGCCGTCTCGGCCCGGCCCTGCCCATCGGGCCGCAGCAGGTAGCAGTGACGTTCGCCGTAGGTGTTGTGCACTTCGGCCACCACGCACTCAGGGCGGCCGTCGGGCAAGGAACACCAGTACAGCGTGATCGGGTTGAACACATGGCCGAGGGCGCGGGCGTTGGCCAGCATCACCACCCGTCCGCCCTCCAGGTCGACGCCTTGGGTGGCCAGCCACGTGTCGAGGTTCTCCCGGATCGACCGTCCCGGCGCACCGAGATGGTCAGCTGCCTCGAACTGGCCGAGCGGTCGAAGCCACCGGGGCAGGACCGGCAGTGCGTCCAGGTCGACCAGCCATAGTGAGATCCGATGCGTGAACGTCCGGTTGACCCGCTGCCGCCGGGCATGGACCACCTCGGCGTCATACAGGGCCGGCAGCACGTCGAGCTCGGACCTCGCTGCTACCACGGCGCACCCAGCGATGCGGCCGCCCGGACACCAGCGGCGCAGCCGTCCTCGTGAAAGCCCCAGCCGTGGTAGGCCCCGGCGAAGGCCAGCGTCTCGTCGTTGACGTCCGGCAGCCGGCGCTGCGCCGCGACCGACTCCGGGGTGAAGACTGGGTGTTCGTACGACATCTTCGCGATCACGCTCGACTCGGCGACCCGCCCGTGTCCGTTGAGGGTCACCACATAGTCCATCGGCTCGCGGAGCCGCATCAAGCGGTTCATGTCGTAGCTCATCAGCGGCTTGGCCTCCTGCCCGGAGCAGGTCGCCTTCAGGTAGTTCCACGACGCGCGGGAACCAGAGCGACGAGGCAGGACCGAGGCGTCGGTGTGCAGCCACGCCTCATTGCGGGAGTAGGTGAAGGCCCCGAGGATCTCCTTCTGCGCCAGGCTGGGGTCCGCGAGGATGCCCAGTGCAGTGTCCGGATGGGTCGCGATCACGACGCGGTCGAACAGGTGCACGTAGTCGGCGTGGTCGCGGATCTCCACCGCCTCGAATCCTCGGGTTACCGTTCGCACCGGGGTCGCGATACGCACCGAGGACAACCGCTCCGCCACCTTGTCGACGTAGCTGCGCGAGCCGCCGACAACCGTTCGCCATGGGGGTGAGCTGCCGACCGAGAGCATCCCGTGGTTTTCGAAGAACTGGAAGAGGTTCCGCGCTGGCTGGCGTGCGCTGACCTGTGGTCCGGTGGACCACACCGCCGACACCAGCGGCATCATGAAATGGTCGACGAAATAGCGGGAGTAGCGGCCGGCGGCCAGGAACCCGCCCAAGGTCAGCTCGTCAGAGCCGTCTACGACGCCGGCAACAACCTCTCGTGCCTCACGGTGAAATCGCGTGACCTCGCCGAGCATCCGTAGATACCCGGGCCGAGACAGGTTGCGGGGGTCAGCGAACAGGCCCCGCAGCTTGCGCCCGCCCGCATACTCAAGGCCGCATCCCTCGCAGCGCACGCTCATCGACATCTCGGACTCCTGAGTGCTCACGTCCAGCTCGCCGAACAGCCGCAGCAGCTGGGGGTAGGTCCGTTCGTTGTGCACGATGAAGCCGGTGTCGACCCGCACAGTGCCGCCGGACGGCCGGTCGACCTCGTGGGTGTGAGCGTGCCCGCCGAGGCGGTCGTCGGCCTCGAACAAAGTCACGTCGTAACGCCGCTGAAGAAGGTAGGCAGCGGTCAGGCCGGCGACGCCGCTGCCCACCACCGCGACCCGGGGCCGGGTCACTGGGACACCCGGTCCGTCGACATGTCCGGCGCGTCGGGTGTCAGGGCATCGAGTTGGGTGGCGAAGGCGCCCCCGTGCGCACCGGCCCACTCCCACAGACGGTCGGCCTCCCCTTCCGGCGTCGCAGTCCAGGGCAGGCGCACCGTGGATCGGGGACGGCGGTCGTGCCAGAACCGGCCACCGCGATGTGCGCCGGCCGGTGAGCTGGCCAGCCAGACGATGGTGTCGGCGCCCTCCCGCGGGGATCGCAGCAGCGACCCCATCAACCGAGCGAACCGGGGCAGCGAGGCGTGCAGCCCCGGCGTGTCCACCCACCCGGGGTGGGTGACGTGGAACGTGACACCGCTGCCCTGGGTACGCCGCGCCCACTCCTGGGTGAGTACGACCTGGGCGCGCTTCGCCTGGGCGTAGGCAGCCACGCCGCTGAACGAGCCCGGGTCCGGCGTCAGCGCGTCGACATCCAGCCGCTGCGTGTACATCCCGCCGGAGGAGACCGTGATCACCAGCGAACCGGGCGTGGCGCGCAGCAGGGGGAACAGCGCCGACGTCAGCAGGAACGGTGCGACCACCTGCACCTGGGCGGTGGTCTCCAAACCGTCGACGGTCTGCAGGTGGCGGCTCATCAGTGCGCCGGCGTTGTGAACCAAAACGTCCAGGGTTCGCGACCCGGCGAGCAGGGTGTCCGCGACGGCGTGCACGTCGGACAGCCGAGCCAGGTCGGCCACGGCAACCTTCAGCTCGGCACCGGGCACCTCGGCGCGGATCTGGTCGGCCAACAACTCGGTTCGGTCACGGTCCCGGCCGAGCAACCACACGGTGGCCCCGGCCCGAGCCAGCTCCGTCGCGACCGCTCCACCGATGCCGCCGGTGGCGCCGGTGACGACGACTACCCGGCCAGCCATCGAACCGCCCGCCGGCTCCTGCCAGGCGTAGAGCCGGTGGCGCGCCAGGTAGCCGACCCGGCTGAAACTCGGCGCCACCGTCGCCTCAAGCACCAGGTCCACGACATCGGCCGCGGCTCGCGCCACCAAGCCGGTCACCGCTGCCGGCCCAGTGGCCCGGAGGCTCGGGC
>Ga0209068_10000831_pt1 | contig 15841 bp, 17 predicted proteins | sample ColStrG_CSR_2012_FD_187200 | JGI IMG/M metagenome (GOLD analysis project Ga0209068, IMG submission 187200) | Freshwater sediment microbial communities in response to fracking from Pennsylvania, USA - Cold Stream Run_MetaG_CSR_2012 (SPAdes)... | ecosystem: Environmental > Aquatic > Freshwater >... | reverse complement strand
ACCGACCCTCAGAAGGTCGTCGAAATGATCAGGCCGATCATTGCCGCTCGCCGTGACAAACCGCAGGACGACCTGATCAGCGTGTTGGTGCAGGCGGAACTCACCGACGACGACGGTGTGACAACCCATCTCACCGACCGCGAGATCGACTCCTTCGTACTCCTGCTACTCGGCGCGGGATCGGGAACGACATGGAAGCAGATGGGTATCACGCTGGCGGCGCTCCTGCAGCGGCCGGACGTGCTTGAGGCCGTGCGCGACGATCGGCAGCTGCTGCGTCCGGCAATCGAGGAGTCGGTGCGGTGGATGCCGACCGACCCCATGTTCTCCCGGTACGTAATCGCCGACACCGAACTGGGCGGTGTCGAGCTCCCGGCGGGATCGGTGGTGCACGTCGGAATCGGTCCCGCCAACCGTGATCCCGCGCGCTGGGACAGACCCGATGAGTTCGATATCACCCGAAAGTTGAAGCCGTCGTTGGGATTCGGACAGGGTGCACATATCTGTCTCGGCATGCATGTGGCTCGCGCCGAGATGACCATTGCGATCTCGGCGCTGCTCGACCGGCTGCCGAACCTGCGGCTTGACCCCGACGCCGAATCGCCCCGCTTCGTCGGGATGTACGAGCGCGGGGCGACCGCTATACCCATCCTCTTCGATAAAGGACCCCGGTGACCTGAGATGAACCAGTCCGAGTCCAACTACACACAACCCGACCTCATGCTGCTCGGCGACGACCACATTCGCGCGTATCGGGAAACCGGCGGCGAGGTCGGGTACATCTGGAATGGCGCTCCCACGCTTTTGCTCACCGCGACCGGCCGCCGCACCGGCCAAAAACGCACCTCGGCGCTCATCTTCGGACGTGATGCCGATGACTATCTGGTGGTGGCTTCCATGGGTGGTGCGCCGAATCACCCGCTATGGTACTTGAATCTGCAGGCCAACCCCGAAGCCACGATCCAGGTGAAAGCCGAAACTTTGGCGGTTGTCGCGCGCACCGCGTCGGCCGCCGAGAAGCCGCGCCTGTGGAAGATCGTCACCGATGTCTGGCCCAACTACGACGTCTACCAGTCACGTACCGATCGCGACATTCCCATCGTTGTGCTCTCACCGACATGACAGCCGCTAGCATTTCGTTGATGTCATGGGCTGAGGAACGCGCCACAGAGCGATCGGCTGCCGTCCAGCGGTCGCGCGCCCGCATCGCCAACCAGGTGAGGTTGATGCTCGACGCCGCCCTGCGACTTATTCGGGAAAAGGGCGACAGTTTCACCACCCAAGAGCTGGCCAAAGAGGCCGGCGTTGCACTACAGACGTTCTATCGCTACTTCCCCAGCAAGGATGAACTGCTGCTTGCCGTGATCGCCGACGCGATGACCGAAGCGTGTTCCCGTTGGGCGGCCGGCGCCCAGGAATTGGCCGATCCGGTCGCGCGGTTGCGCTTCTACATCACCGCGGTCATCGAGGTGCTCGACGCCGAAGATGGCGACGGTGGCGCAGCTAAATTCATCGTGTCAACGCATTGGCGGCTGCACCGTATCTTCCCCGATGAGCTTGCGGCGGCCGAGAAGCCTTTTGTCGAACTTCTGCTCACCGAGATCAAGGCCGGTATCGAAGCCGGATTGCTGGCGCCCGCCGACCCGGAATGGGCTGCCTGGTTCATTGCCGAACTGGTTCGGTCCGTGTACCACTTCCACGCCTACGCACCGCTGGAGGCCGACGCAACGGATCGCCTCTGGGAGTTCTGCCTAACTGCCCTGGGCGGGACGCCACGATGATTTTTCCGAGAAAGACCGAGTTCCGCCACGTCGCCGGAGTCGCGTTGCCGGTTGACGCGGGCTGCTGCCTGAAGTAGCCGTGATGTGAACGACTTCAACATGAGTGAGCTGACGCGGCTGTTGACGATACCGGCGGGTGCCGGGGTTCCCGAGACCAGCGCAACCCGGCCGCCGTCGGATCTCGATGAAACCGTCCCCGAATTTTCGGCCGAATACACGGAGGCCGAGTACCTGCTCGCCGGTGCCGCGAGCAGCTACGCAGGACCCGTCACCGGCCCGGTCAGAGTCACCACCAGTGGGAATCGCTACGTCACCCGAGTCTTGGTCCGTTATCCAAAACAGTTGGCCGGCTTCAGCGGTCGGGTTGTCATCGAGCCGTTCAACACCACCTACGGCGTTGACCGGGATGCCCTGTGGCTACATGTCGGTGCGATGCTGCAAGCACAGGGCGACGCCTGGATCGGAATCAGTGTGCGCGCCTGGTCGGCAGGAGAACTCCGGCGCCGCGACCCAGTGCGCTATGCCGACATTGAAATTCCCTCCAACGACCTAGTGTGGGAACTGCTTCGGGCGATCGGCACGCTGGTCAAGCAGGGCGATGAGCACAGCCCGCTGCACCAGCTTCCGGTCCGGCACGTCTACCTCGGCGGTTACTCGCAAAGCGCGGTTGACACCGCAACTTTCGCGGCGGCGTTCGGCGCGCTGACCCGAACGACCGACGACCGTCCCGTCTATGACGGCTATTTTCCCGCCTCCCACGCGGCAAGTCTGACCCCGGTCGCCGTCGGGGAAGGCCTGCCCCGATTCGAGTACGCCCCAATGCCACCGGCCGGGGTTCCGGTCATTGAAGTCCAACCGCAAAGCGACGTCGAAGGATTCAGTTTCCAAGAGTTTGTCAATCCTGGCGCCGCTTCGGTGCGGCGCGATGATGGCGACGTCATCGGAGATCGTTTCCGGTCGTACGAAGTCGCCGGCGCACCCCATGCGGCCAAGATCGTCGGCTGTGACGGTGTCGGCTCGAGCTTTCCGATGTCGGCGTTCCTCCGAGCCGCGTTGCGGCTGCTATTCCGTTGGGCCGAAGACGACATCGCGCCGCCGACGGCGCCGCGTATTGCCCTGCGAATCGATGACGTGGTGGCCGAGGCGCAGGTTGACCGGTTCGGCAATGCGATCGGGGGTGTGCCGTCACCATTCCTGGAAGCGCCGATCGCTTGCTATGAGGCACACTCGACACCAGGACCGCTGTGCATGCTCGCCGGCCGTGAGACGGCTTTGCCTCAGGAGGTGCTCGCTAGCCGGTACGGCGACGTACACACCTACCTCGCCGAGTTCACGATCAGCCTCGACGCGACCATCCAAGCGGGGTTTCTGCTGGAGGACGACCGCCCCGCAATCCTGGAAGCCCAGACTGCCAAAGCACACGCAGCGTTTCGTCCAATCTCCTTGCCAAACAGGGCCACAACGACGTGACCGTGTCGACCGTGCCCGTCCCGGACAGCCTCGAACAGGCGCTGTCCCCGCAGTGGCTCACCGCCGCGCTGCAACCGCGGTTTCCCGGCATCGACATATGTGCGGTGGTGCCCGGCCCGGTCGTCGACCGGATCTCCACCAATGCGAGGTTTACGATCGAATGCGCCGGCGGTGTTCCTGAAGGACTCTCGCCGGCCCTGTGCATCAAAGGCTACTTCAACGAGATTGGCCGGGCGGCCCGCTATGTCGGGGCCCCCGAAGCTTATTTCTACCGAGATGTCGCCGCCACGAACGGGGTGCGCACGCTGCGCTGTGTGTATGCAGATATCGACCCGGATACCCAGCACGGTGTGGTTATCACCGAAGACGTTGTATCGCAGGGAGGTAGTTTCCTCGACGGCAACAGTCCGTATATGGCCGGCCAAGCGGCCGAGACGCTGGCTGAGCTGGCCCGGCTGCACTCCGCGACGTGGGCCGAGCCTCGCTATGCCGACGTGGCGTGGTTGGGACCGCGTCTGGGTCGCGTGCTCGAGGTATGGGGCCAGTCGACCACGATCGCGACGATCGCCCGCAACTTCGAAGGACCGAACGGGCAACGGGTTCCCGCCGAGGTAAGGGACGCAGTACGGCTGGTGGAGGCCTATCGCCGCTTCATCGTGCCGACCGGCGCGGAGTTGGCGGCCAAGCCGTGGTGCGTTATCCACGGCGATGCCCACGTGGGCAACGTTTTTCTCGATGGCGCCCAGATCCCGTCCATGTTGGACTGGCAGCTAGTCCAGCGCGGCACGTGGTGCCTCGACGTCGGCTATCACCTCGCCTCGACACTGACCGTCGAGGAGCGCCGACGCACCGAGCGCGATCTGCTGCGCCATTACCTGGATTGCCTCGCTGCACAAGGCGTCACGCCACCTGTATGGGACGAAGCATGGCGCGCCATCGGTTTAGGCATGGTCCATGGGTTCTTTCTGTGGGGCATCACCACCAAAGTGCAGCCCGATGTGATCGCCACCTTGCTGCATCGGATCGGCACGGCAGTCGCTGATCACGATGCCCTGTCGGCGCTGCACGAGTAGAGACGGAGGCATCAGATGGACCCAAACGCTTCGAACGCTTTTGACGGATTACGCGTCGTCGAGTTGGCGCAGTGGGTGTTCGTGCCGGTAGCCGGTGCGCTACTGGCCGACTGGGGTGCCGACGTCATTCGCATTGAACGCCTCGAGGGCGATCCCTATCGAGGGCTGGCGACGCAGGGTATCGGTACCGACCGCGACGGCATCAACTTGTCGATGGCTCTGGCCAATCGGGGCAAGCGTTCCGTCGCGCTGAATCTTCACCATAAATCTGGATTGACCGTGCTCCATGAATTGCTCGCCTCCGCGGACGTGTTCCTCACCAGCTTGCGCCCCGGCGCGTTGAGTCGGTTGGGGCTTGACACGGAGACGTTGCGCGACCGGTATCCCACTCTTATCTACGCCCGCGGTCATGGCTTTGGAATGCGTGGCCCGGACGCTAACCAGCCTGGCTACGACAGTTCGGCATTCTGGGCGCGCGGGGGAGTGGGCCATGTCCTCACCCCTCCCGACCGTGATTACCCGATCAGCCAGCGTGGTGCGATGGGCGACCGAAACGGCGCTATGGCACTGGCATTCGGCATCGCCACAGCATTGCTTAAACGAACAAAAACGGGCGTTGGCTCAGTGGTCGATGTGTCGCTGCTAGCCACGGCGATGTGGACATTGTCGTCTGACCTCCTCGCGGCGCTCAACGGCGGTGACGTCACGCCGATGGGTGGTCGTGGGCCGCAGGTCAATCCGCTTATCGGCAATTACCGGACCAAGGACGGCCGGCACATTCAACTAATGTTCCTACAAGCGGACCGCTACTGGCCGGAATTCTGCCGGTTGGTCGGCCGTGACGACCTCATCGAAGATCCGCGCTTCATCGATATGGGCGCGCGACGCACCAATAGTAATGCCTGTGTGGCAGAACTGGATTCGATGTTCGCTCGCCGTACGTTCGTGGAGTGGAAAGCGCTGCTGGCCAAACTGGATGCGCCGTGGGCGCCCGTGCAATCCGTGCACGAGGTGATCGAGGATCCGCAGGTGGTGGCTAACGGGTATGTGGGGGAGGTCAGGCTCGACGAGGGTCCGGCGTATCGGCTGCCGAACGTTCCCGTGCAGTTCGATGAACAAGCAGCGCCGTTGCGGCGAGCGCCCGAGCACGGCGAGCACACCGAGGCGCTGTTGCAGGAACTCGGCTACGACTGGGATGCAATCTCGAAGATGATGCAAGAAGGGGTGATTCCGTGACGGCGCGCCCGGTGCCGGTTCCCGACGAGTTGTCGGCGCCGTTCTGGTCCGCCGCGGCCGAGCACGTGCTGACCGTGGCGCGCTGTGCGCAGTGCGGTCAATTCACCATGCCCCCCGATGCGGTATGCCCGCATTGCCACACCAGCGATCCGAGATTCGAATTCACGCCGGTCAGCGGCCGCGGCACGGTGCGGTCATGGACGGTGGCCCGGCAGGCGTTTCTGCCGGGATTCGAAGATGACCTGCCATTCGTCCTCGTCGACGTGGAACTCGTTGAGCAGAAAGATCTCCGGATGATAGGCCGCCTGCTGGACGGCGTCGACGCAGACCTGCACATCGGCGACGCCGTTGTCGTCGGATTCGAGGACCTCGCGCCTGGCGTGGCCGTTCCCGCCTTCGAGCTGTGTTGAGCACCAGATTCGCGGCGAGCAACAAGGTCGCCGTCGTCGGCTATGCGCACAGCGAGGTGACTCGCCGCGCCGGTCAGCCGCTGGGTGCGTTAGCGGTCGACACCGCGCGCGCCGCCATCGCCGACGCCGGCTTGCGCCTTGACCAGATCGACGGGTTCGTGAGCTCGAGCTTGTTGCCGAGCGCGGGAGGCCGAGCCGCCGAAGACGGCGTCAGCATCGTCTCCTCCGAATGGCTGTCCCAGCACCTGGGCGCCACTCCGCGTTACGTTGCCGGCTTCGATGGCATCGGCCAGATCACTGGGTCGATGGCCATTGCCGTCAACGCGGTGGCCACTGGTGCTGCCGATTATGTGTTGTTCCACCGCGCCCTGCACAATCCCGCTGGGCGGTATCACGCCAACCCCATGCGCGAGGTCCGGGGGCTGCAGCAATGGACGGCACCCCAGGGCTTCTTTGGTCCGCTGGCCATGATTGCGTTGCCGCACAACGAATATCTGCAGCGCTTCGGCGCGAGCCGGGAATCGATGGCGGCCGTGGTCGTCGAGGCGCGCAAGAACGGCGCGCGGATTCCTTGGTCGTTTTGGCACGACCGGCCGCTTGCCGTCGACGAGTATCTTTCTGCACCAATGTTGTTCGACCCCGTGTGTCGCTACGATTGCGACATTCCAGTCGACGGTGTGGCTGCATTCGTGCTCACCTCCGCCGAGCGCGCGAAGGACTTGCCGCACCGTCCGGTTTACGTCGCCGGTTATGCAGCGGGTACGCCGACCCGGCGGCGTCTGCCGTTGCACTGGCCGTTGGACGACATTGTCGAGGTGGGCGCCGAGACCGCTCGGCGGCTCTGGGCGCACGCGGGCATCTCGGTCGACGAGGTCGATCTACCGCAGGTCTACGACGGATTCTCGCTATTCGTCTGGTTATGGCTAGAGGTTCTCGGACTCTGCCCTCGAGGAGAGGCGCATCGGTTCGTCGAGTCTGGTGGCATCGACAGTGATTGCCCAGGCGGGATACCAGCGCTCTCGGGTGGTGGCGCGCTCGGCAACGGGCGCATGCACGGAATCCCACAGATGCTCGAGTGCTACCTGCAGTTGGCACGGCGAGCCGGTGAACGTCAGCGCGAAGGCGCGACTATCGGCCTGGCATGCCATTCCTCACCGCATTTCGGCGGGGCCGTTGTCTACAGCGCGGAAGCCTTTTGAGAGTTGTCTTGTTGGTTCCAGAAGAATAGAGTTCTACTGTCACTCGGGGTTTCGGGAGTTGCCGTGGGTTTTGCCCAGGAAATTGATCCGCGCACAGTGCGGCTGGTCGTATGACGAGCGCCAGCGTCGGGCGTGAATCGTGGGTAGAGCGCGCGGTTGATCGCTCGGCCGCCGTCCAGCGTTCGCGCACCCGCATCGCCAAACAGGTGCGGGTGATGCTCGACGCAGCCCGGCGACTCATCCGTGAGAAGGACGATTTCACGACCCAGGATCTGGTCATCGAGGCCGGGGTGTCGCTGCAGACCTTCTATCGCTACTTCGCATCCAAGGACGAACTGCTGCTCGCGTTGATCGCAGACGCGATGACCGAAGCATGCGATCGTTGGACACAGACTGCTGCCGACATACCCGATCCGATGGATCGTCTGCGGTTTTACATCACCGCGCCGCTCGAGCGGTTCGACGCTGATAGCGACGAAGGCGCCGGCATGCGGTTCATCGTGTCAACCCATTGGCACCTGCACCGCAAGTTTCCGAATGAGCTTGCCGAGGCCGGGAAGCCGTTCGTCGATCTCGTCCTCGCCGAGGTGAATAGCGCAGCCGCAAGCGGCATACTGAATCCCCGCAATCCCGAATGGGATTCGTGGTTCATCGTCGAGCTGCTGCGCTCGATCAACCACTACTACGCCTACGCGGCAAAGGCCGACGACGACCTGAAGTTGACTAAAGAAAAGCTGTGGGAGTTTTGCAGAGCTGCGCTGGGCGCACCTCGCGCATGACCGCCGACCACATTGCGAAAGGATGCCCAGTGACCGATTTCGACACCACCGACTTCTTCACCGATCCATCGTTGGTTCCCGATCCGCACCCGTATTTCGACTATCTGCGCGCAAAGGGCCCGGTGGTACGGGAGTCGCACCACGGGGTCGTCGCGGTCACCGGTTATGACGAGGCCATGGCGTTGTACAAAGACATCGACTCGTTCTCGAGCTGCGTCGCGGTTGGCGGCCCGTTTCCGCCATTGCCGTTCGAACCTTCTGGTGATGACATCAGCGATCTGATCGAGCAGCACCGCACCGAATTGCCGCTGCACGAGCACATGGTGACGATGGACCCTCCGGACCACACGCGCGCCCGCTCGGTGTTGAGCCGGCTGCTGACGCCCGCGAGATTGAAGGAAAATCAGGACTTCCTGTGGACCCTTGCCGACGAGCAGCTTGATGAATTCGTCGAGCGCGGTGAGTGCGAATTCCTCGCCCAATATTCCAAGCCTTACTCGTTGCTGGCCGTCGCCAACTTGCTCGGTGTTCCCGAAGTCGACCACAAGGAATTCCGCATGGCGTTGGCGGAAACGCATACGGTGGGCAACCTGGACCACGATCCAGCGCCGATCAACCCCTTGCAATTCCTCGACGAGAAGTTCAGCTTCTACATCGAAGACAGGCGCCGCGAACCCCGTGGTGATGTGCTGAGCGATCTTGCTGGTGCGAAATATCCGGACGGTTCGACCCCCGAGGTCGTCGACGTGGTTCGAACGGCCACCTTCCTGTTCGGGGCCGGCCAGGAGACCACCGCCAAGCTGCTGGGCGCCGCGTTGCAAATCCTCTGCGACCGGCCGGATCTGCAGCAGGCGCTGCGTGACGATCGCAGCCTGATCCCCGCGTTCATCGAGGAAACGCTGCGGATGGAAAGCCCGGTGAAGAGCGCTTTCCGGTTGGCCCGCAAGTCGACCTGTCTGGGTGGTGTCGACATCGCAGCCGGTACCGTGGTGATGGTCTCGCCAGGCGCGATCAACCGCGATCCCAACCGTTTCGAAAACCCGCACGAGTTCCGACTCGACCGCCCTAACGTTCGTGAGCAGATAGCATTCGCGCGCGGCGCGCATACCTGCCCGGGTGCGCCGCTGGCCCGGGTGGAGGGCCGGATCTCGCTGGAACGCATTCTGGACCGGATGGCCGACATCCGGGCGAACGAAGCCGAGCACGGGCCGGTCGGTGACCGCCGCTACAACTACACGCCGACCTTCATCATGCGGGGTCTCAATGAGCTGCACATCCAATTCACGCCAGCCACGTAGGTGAGGAACGGTGCATCGGATCGCGGTAGCAGGCCCAGCGGTGTTATTGGCCTTGGTAAGTGTGGCCATTGCGGCTGTGGCGCCAAAAGCGGCCGCCTCCAGTGACGAATGGGGACTCAACGGAACCTACATCGCGACATCGAACGGTGACTGGTCGCGTACCAACGACGTTTTCCGCGACGAGACCAGCGTACGTAGTACCTGGACGATTACCACGACTTGCACGACGCCGGTCGAATGCACGGGTCGGGTCAGTAGTGATCTGGGGTGGAGCGCGGACGTGAGCATTCACGGCAGCGAGTACGTCGTTAAGCGTGACATTCCCAACTGGGAGCCATGCCCCGACGGCAGCCCGCGTGCCGGCCATCAGAGTTACCGGTTCTGGCCGGTGGACGAAAAAGGCTGGGTTGATTTAAGTTCAACGGTATTCGGCGGCCAGGACAAGACTTCGGGTGAAAGCGGCGCCTGCGGAAACAATCAAGCGCTAATCATTCAGATGCCGTTCCGGTTGGAAAAAGTCACCTGAACGCGGCTAGGCGGGGGACCCGCCGACCGTCACGCCGGCGGCCTTTTCGAACGGTTTGATGACCGCCGTGAAATCGGAATCGGGCCCTTCCTCGCGCGCCGCGGCCTCCCAGAGCCGCCCGATTGCTTCGGCGACGTCGACGGGCACGCCGAGAGCTTTGGCCTCGTCGAGATAAAGTCGCACATCCTTGAGCATCAGCCCGGTCGCAAAGCCGTAATCGAAGGTGCGCGGCAGGATCGCGCGGGGGAACTTATCGCGGCTTGCGCTGGTTGCGCCTGAGCCCGCGTTGAGCACGTCGATCATCACAGCGGGATCTAGACCGGCCTTGACGCCCATCACGACGACCTCTGCAGTGGCGACCAAGACGTTGGCCGCCAGAATGTTGTTGGCGAGCTTCATCGTCTGCGCCGACCCGGGCTTTTCGCCGATGTAGAACGGTCGGCCGAGGACGTCGAGTTCGCTTCGTATGACATCGAATTCGTGGCTTGGCCCGGACACCATGATGGTAAGCGCCCCCTTTTCGGCTCCGCTGACACCGCCACTGACCGGGCTATCGATTGCGGCGATGTCCCGTTCGGCCAGCAGGTCATGGATTTGCATCGCCGTTCGGCTGCCGACGGTGGACAGGTCGACATAGCGCTTGACCCGCGAGCCCTCGATCACGCCAGCTGCGCCCGTCGCCACTCCCAGCGACGCCGACGGCGACGGCAGGCTGGCCATGACCGTCTCGGAGCGATCGGCGACCTCTTTGGATGATGCCGCTGCTTGTGCCCCGAGGGCTACGGCGCGCTGCAGTGCCGCGCTTTGTGTGTCGAAGACGACCACCTCGTGATGCGCTTCGATGAGGCGTCGTGCCATGGGGAAGCCCATGTTTCCCAGCCCGATAAACCCGATCTCCATCGCTGGCACTAGTCCTTGTCCGGGGTTTGGTCGAGTTCGGCGAATGTCTCGCTGGCGATACGAAAGCTGTCTACCGCGGCCGGCACGCCGGCGTAGATGGCGACCTGCAGAAAGACCTCGCGAATCTCATCCCGGGTCACGCCGTTGGTCAGTGCCGCCTTGACGTGCGTGCGCAATTCGTTCGGCCGGTTGAGGGCTGAGATCATGGCGAGGTTCAGCATGCTGCGAGTCTTTCGTGGCAGCTCCTCACGACCCCACACCGCACCCCAGCAGTACTCGGTGACGAGATCTTGTAGGGGCCTGGTGAAGTCGTTCGCGTTGTCGACGGCTTGCTTGACGTATTCCTCGCCCAGCACTGCGGAGCGGATTTCAAGTCCCCGTTGGTAGGTGTCGCGGTCCACTGCCTTCTCCTTCGCGATCAGGGTCATTTGCGGCCAGCTAAGCTCCCAGGATGGCACTGCCTGGATTGGTGCTCATACACGGTGGCGCGCACGCCGCCGATTGCTGGGATCCCACGGTCGCCGAATTGGCGAGACAGGCACCGCAACTGCGTGTCCTCGCGGTGGACCTCCCCGGCCGCACCGCCAAGCCGGCGGAACTGGCTAGCGTTCAAATCTCAGATTTCGTGAATTCCGTGGTCGCGGACGTCGACGAGGCGGGACTTGGTGCCGTTGTCGTCGTCGGGCATTCGATGGCCGGACTGACGGTGCCCGGCGTCGTCGCAAAGCTCGGCGCGGCGCGGGTACGCGAGCTGATCCTGATCGCGGCGTTCGTCCCACCGCAGGGACTGTCGGTGGTGGACACGCTCGGTGGACCGCTGGCCCCGCTGGCACGGTCGGTGCGTTGGACCCACATGTCTTCGATACCCAGGCCGCTGGCGCGATTCGCCTTCTGCAACGGCATGACACGCGCCCAGCGCGAGTTCGCGCTTGCGCGGCTGTACGGCGAAGCGATCAACGTCATCGTCGAGCCGGTCGACCGCAGTGACTTGCCGGGTCACGTACCGCGGACGTGGATCATGACGCTGCGCGATCGGGCGCTGTCCATCCGACAACAGCGGTTCGCAATCGAATCGCTGGGCGGCGTCGACACTATGATCTGCGTCGACAGTTGCCACAACGTGATGATCTCCGAGCCGAATTGGCTGGCTGTAACACTGGCCGAACGATGCCGGCTGCGTGCCAGCGGCTAGCTGGCCGTCGCGCCGAGTGCAAACGCACCGCGAAATGCCGGCCTATTTTTCGCAGTGGGCTTACGCTCAGCGTTTGAGTGAGCCTTTGAGTGCAGCAACGGTTTCCAGGTCGTCGAGCGCTGCGACACCTCTTCGCAGGCCTTCCGTCGCGATATCTTCGACCTGCATTCCCCCCGTCCCCGCCGTGATCAGTGTGGCGGTGTAGGCATACAGCGCGCCTTGCCGGTACCGCAGCCACAGGTCGTCGCCGTCCGCCGTGCATGGCGGTGTGTCGGGAGCGTCGATTACTGCCGCCGCCGCGCGGTAGTTGTCAGCGACCGTTTTCCGCCGGGATGGTGGAGCGTTCGGAAGGCCGCCCGATGGAGGTGTTCATCAGTGAGTCAGTCAACAGCGAGGTGACGTCACCTGACGGGGGTAGAGCCATCCCAGCGGCCCTCGACCGGCATGCAGTGTCTCGGTGACCGAGGCCCAAACATGGAGAGGGGTCCGCGGCCCATCGCGTTTAGTCAAGACGGGCTATTGACGAAGCCATGCGAACGATCGTTATCATGAGTAAGCCATTCGATGAGACCGAGGTCACACCAGAGTTGTACCAATCAAGAGGAGTCGCCAGCGATGATGACGACGGTGGTGCGCGCCGCCGCCCAGCGGCCCCGCCCAGCCAAGGCCGGTGTGCGAAGCGACGGGATCTGCCGGCAGCCGTTCAACAAAGGTCAGGAATATCCGCTTGCCGAGCGATTCTGCGCGGCGAATGGACGCAATCAACTCGGAACGTGGCGCATCTACTGGTGCTAACTGAGTCAGAACCTCAACGATCGAAGGGAAAACAATGTCTGAGGGTCGAAGTTTGTTCTCCGAACGAAGCCAGCGTGCCATCTTGTGGTGGGGTATCGCCCTCGCCATCGTCTATATCTTTGCGTTCGCTTTCCTGCTGCAGCAGGTTCCCCTGAAGAATCCCGAGTGGAGCGCCGAGCAGGTGGCCCAGTGGTACGTGCACAATCAAGGCAAGATCAAACTCGGTGCGGTCCTGACCAGCTGGACAGGTGCTTTCATGATGCCGATCCTGGCAGTGGTAGCGGTTCAGATGGCGCGAGTCGAGACTGGCGGATGGAAAATATGGAGTGCGCTGTCGCTGGTCAGCGGTGCAATGATGTCGCTGTTCCTAATGCTCCCGCCGATGTTCTGGGGTGTAGCGGCATACACGGCCCCCCGCAAGGATCCCGAAGTCACCACGCTGATGCACGAATTGGCGTCGTTGACGATGACGACGACCGACCAGTTCTACATCTTCCTGTGGATCGCCGTCACTGTCATCGCGCTGCGCCCAGCCACCCAACTGGTCAAGAACAACCCATTTCCGCGATGGTGGGGCTACACCTCGCTGTGGATAACCATCATGTTCGAGGCGGGCGCAATCGCGTTCATACCACGTCGCGGCCCGTTTGCCTGGAACGGGCTGCTGGTGTTCTGGTCGCCGCTGATTTTGTTCTCGGTGTGGATCACGATTCAGAGTTGGTTGGTTTTCCGCGCGCTACGTGCCCAGCGAGCTGAACCGGACCCCCAGCCCACCCCGGCGGCAGAGAGCGCCACAGTTTTCTAGCACCGGTTGACCCGAAGCCGGCGGCTTGGCCGATAGGACTGCGTCAGTCGGGACGCCCGGTGATGCCGTGGGTGACCATCATGGTCATCTCTTTGACCATCCTGGCTTGGCTGGGGCGGTGGACGCCGGCGGGCACGATCCAGTCTTCGAGCATGACCGTGCCGATCACCATGGCGGCTACTGAGGTGATTGTTGCAGGCGGGTCCAGGTGCGCCAGGTGGCGTTCGTCGGCGATCTCAAGACCGACGTCCTGTACGGCTCGAAGGGCCTGGCGGATTCGGGTGCTAATGGCGACGGCGGATCTGTGTAAATCATTTTGGGGGTCCGTGCGAGCTTCCATGAGTTCCTGAAATAGCCTGCGGTCTTGCCGTACAAGCGTGAACAAACCGCTGACGAGGCTTTCGGCAAGGTCCTGGACTGAGGATTCGGCGGAAAACTCGCGCCACGAGGTAATCCAGCCGTCGATGAACTCGGCAAATGGTTCCAGGACGGTCATCTCGAACAGGTGGGCCTTGGAGCCGAAATGGCGGTACAGGGTCGGCTCGGCGATTCCGGCCAATAGACAGATCCCTTTTGTCGTCGTCGCTTTGTAGCCGTTCTCCGCGAAGAGTTGGTGGGCGGCAGCGAGCGTACGGGCCCTCGCGCCATTGCGCCAAGCCGGCCTGGTTTGTGAATCGGGCTGCATAGCAGAACATTCTAGATAGACATCGAGCGACTGGGCGGCATCCGCAACCATGTGCAAGTGCCGCTTGCATATTTGAGTTGAGCTGGCTCATAATGCAAGTGCCACTTTCAAGAGGTTGGAAGTCCATCGCGCAGTGAAGGGACGAGACGTGGCGACGATCCAGCGTGACGCGCTCGCTTCCGGAGGACTGCGCCCCGACCTGCAGGCTCACCGGCCGCGTCCGGTCCTGTGGTGGTCGAGCGCGGGGTTCGTACTGCTTGCCTTTCAGGTCTTCGTCCTGGCCAAATGGGCACTCGGATCGAACTTCAAGCCCACCGACCCCGGGCCCGACGCACTCCCGGCGTGGGAGTCAGTGGTGTTCACTGCGTTGCAGATCGCCGTCCCGGTCGCTGCGCTGGTATTGCTCTATCTCTGGGTGATCCGGCCGTGGCGCCGGCACGGATACCTGACCACTGACGCGATGATCGCACTGGCGGCATCGACGGTGTTCTTCTGGGACATGGTCATGAACTACACGTCGGTGACCCTGTTCTATAACTCGCACCTCATCAATCGGGGCGCTTGGGCAAACGGGGCGTGGCCGACGTGGACCAGTCCTCATGCGAATAGGCTGCCCGAACCGATGCTGATTGTTCCACCGGCCTACACCGCGCTTGTCTTCTCGCAGGTCATTGCGATCCTATGGTTATTGCGCAAAATCAAGGTGCGTTGGCCCGGCGTAGGCATTGTGGGCATCGTCCTCACCATCGTCGTCGGTTTGACCCTGACCGACACCCTCGTTGAGGGCCTGGTTTTGCGCACGGGCGTATACGCCTACCCGGGCGGTATCCGCGCAATCACGCTGTTCGCCGGACAGACTTACCAGATTCCGTTGTCGGAAACTGTGCTCTTCGGCGGCTTTGCCCTTGGTGCCATCGCATGTCTCAGCTATTTCCGCGACGACCGCGGCCGGACGGTTGTCGAGCGGGGAATCAACACGCTTAACTTGAGTTTCAAGGGCAAGCAGACGGTCAAGTTCTTCGCGATCTACGGAGCCATCCACTTGGGATTTGTGGTGCTCTACATGCTTCCGCAGCAGTGGTTCGGTACGCATTCGGATCCGTTCCCGGCGAATTACCCGTCATACATGGTCAACGACATGTGCGCCTCAGGCGCCTACGGTCATACGTGCCCTGGGCCGGGCGTGCCGATGCCAAGGCCCGCGTATAACCCGTGAACTGCCGTCTGCGTCGAGATGAGAAATATTGAATAACCGTAATTTCCAAGATCATTGGAGGTACTGAAGTGCCCAATCTGAAGCGTTGCACGCTCGGCGTTCCTTCTTCGCCGGTCGCGCAGGGTGTGCAGGCGGTCAACGGCTGGGAGACCGCGGGCGTTGACTTTTTTGCCCATTGGGACCAACGAAATCTCATTACGCCGCGCTCGACCTGGGCTCCCGACGTGCTTCGGGCCGTCCTTCACGAGCGCAGAGCGATATCTGTTCCAGCATAACCGATCACGGTCACAAGGAGGAATTCGTGGCGAAACGTATACAACTCGCAGCGGTGTGGGCAGGCCCGGTCTTTTTCGTCCTCTATCTCGCCGCGTTCGTGGGCTTTGCCAGGTTCATACCGCCGATGGCCCCGTCGTGGGACCCGGTCAAGGTCACGCAGGTCATTATCGGTCACGCAATCTCGATCCGTATTGGCATGG
>Ga0209068_10000829_pt1 | contig 15862 bp, 16 predicted proteins | sample ColStrG_CSR_2012_FD_187200 | JGI IMG/M metagenome (GOLD analysis project Ga0209068, IMG submission 187200) | Freshwater sediment microbial communities in response to fracking from Pennsylvania, USA - Cold Stream Run_MetaG_CSR_2012 (SPAdes)... | ecosystem: Environmental > Aquatic > Freshwater >... | reverse complement strand
GATGGTTGGGAGTGTTTCGGCCAAACGGCGGGCGCCGGAAGCGTCGAGCACGAACGCCTGAGCGATACCAGGGAAGCGCTGCGTGTCTGGCCGGCTGCCAAGCGCGTAGACCAGCGTGTCATACCGGATTGCCTGCGACCCTGACTCGGTCTCAATCGTTAGCAGCTTTTGATCGGCCTGGATGCTGGTGGCGCCGCCACGCACAAACTGCACCCGCGTGCCGCGCAGCATATCGCCGATCCGGTATGTTTTGGGGTTCTGAGCGGTTGCAACCTGATGCAAGCGTGTGCGCTCGACAAACAGGTCGCTCGCACTCGCGAGCGTGATGGCTGGCCCGTCCTTTGGCAAGCGGCGCGATAGGCGTAAGGCGGTCATCATGCCAGCGAAGCCTGCGCCCAAAATGACAATACGTTGCTCGTTCATGGTTCACCTCATTTGATGTGACTGACTTGATGTCACTGAGGAAGACGAGGGAAGGGTGTGGTTTGTGACACCTCTGAGCGCGCTTGCGCTAGCCGTATCGCCCTCGCCCGAGCCTGCGATTCGTGATCCCATGTGGTGACAGCGGGGTAGGGTGCGCAGTCAACTTCTAGAGCTCAGGCTACATAATGTCGACAGCGTGCATCGAGGTTGCGGGCAAGATCATAGCGCGCATGCCGCTCCTATAGCAAATTCCCAAACACATAGCCCTCGAGATAGCAAAATCAACGCATGCCAGGCCTTGACATACTGTCAATCGATTCGGAATTTGCGATATGTGGACCGGCGCGGGGCAAATAGCTTTGGGCGCGTTTTTATGTTGACCCCGTGGCCATGGCACTTGCAAGCGGGCAAAATCGGGAAAGATATCAAGGACACTTGACATCGGCCTTCGGATCTGATCGAGTCACATGTAAAGCAAACTTGACAGGAGATCGAGAGTATGCCCATTGTATTCTTGACCGCGCTAGCCGACCTCATGTGCCGTTTCGTCCTCCCGTTTGGGTTGTGCGCCTATTTCGCCCATCGCTGGCAGCTGCCGTGGCGGACTGTGTGTCTCGGTTTTCTGACTTGGCTGACTGCGTTGCCGTTCATCGTCGTCTTGCTCAGCTTGACCGCGACGGCGTTTCGCTCGCGTTTGCGGCCGGCATTGCCTAGGAGACGTCACGCTGCTGGCACTTTCGCCGGACGCGTGCACCGCTTGGGGCGTGTTCATACCAACAGAGTGCACTGGCTGGCATCGCCCATGGCAGCATCGAGACGGTCGTGCTCGGGTTGCAGGTGCTATTTGTCAGCGTCGCGCTGTTCTTCGCGCCGCAACTATTGCCAGCACACCTGAACAGGCACTATGTAGATGCGGGCCATGACTAATGCGCTGCGTGAGTTGCGGGCGCACAAGGGCTGGTCGCAGCAGGATTTGGCAGAAAAGCTTGAGGTGTCACGCCAAACCATCAATGCCATCGAGACCGGCAAGTATGACCCCAGCCTGCCGCTGGCGTTCAAGATCGCCGCCTTGTTCGGCCTGCACATTGAACAGATATTTACGCCTGCCGAGAAGCGTGACGGGGCTTAACCCGCGGTTTACGGGCTGTCTCGTCACGGGCGTGTCGAACGCAGGCGTGGCTTTGCCGGGACATTGGGTCAAAAATCGAATTGCGAATCGTCCCACGCGTTTGCATGCTTGCACAGGACGTGAAAGTGTGTTATTTCTACAACACATGAAGCGGCGCAAATCCGGTTCCGGTATTCCGGCCGAGGTCAAAGAGCAAGTCGAAAAACGCATTGAGACTTTCAATCGCACCGTGATCAATGACCCGAATTGTCGCTATCAGGCTCGCTACATGGGCTCGAGTTTGTTTCTGGACCGGGTGGATGACAATTTGGGTGAAACGAAAATATGCCGACTAAAGTTTACGGGCGATTTGGAAGATTGGGACTTTGCGATTTACCGCTATTCCAGGGAGGTTTACGACCCGGACGAATGGCTGTTCCCAGGTGGCGAGTTTGTTAATGGAACGCTTGAAGGTGCCATGCGAGCTGGGCTCAAAGCATACCCGTATGTCAAAATGTCCAGACTCATGAAGCTCGTCCGATGGTTTGTAAGGGGGACACTAGGACGACTTACCGGTGCGTGAACGGCGCTCCCGGCAGGTGGCGCGACATCGCTATTCAACGCTCGACTGTGGCTGCCGAGGGGTGAGCCCGCACGGGACTCGTGGATCCGGGCTCGGGCTGATACACGCATCGCACAGCCCGTCGCGCAAACTGGGTTTTGCAATCGAGCCATGTGCGCCTACGCAAGCGAGTCGAGTCGGTATAAAACGTGAACTTCTGCCTCCCGCCATATTCACGCGTGTCAGCGTCATTGTAGACATGAGCCATGGCTGATCCCAAACACGGATCGCAATCGGCTATGCGAGCGGGCTGGGCATTGGGGCCGGAGGAGAGCGCTGCCGAACGAAGCGTATACAGACCCGCACCGATTGCGGTCAGCACGAGCAGGCCAAATGCGCCCAGCGTCAGGTGATCGGGTTGAACGATCGATTGCCCGCGCAAGGCCTGCCAGACGAGCAAGAGCACCCAGCCCAAATAACTCATGGCGACGATCCATACCAGCTTTACGCGCTGGTTAATGCTCTAGCCGCGCCGCACATCGATCATATAGGCGGCTAGCGGAATGACCTGCAGCGCATGTAAGCCAAAGAAGTGCGATACGCGCAGGTCCCCGGCGATGGTGCTCCAGCCGAGGAAGGGAAGCCCTGGGCCGCCGTCTGGCATGCCCACCGTATGAGCCCCACGCGGCAGCATCGTGCCCGCGATTGCCATGCCGATCGCCGTGACAACCAGCCCAAGCGCAAGCCCAGCCGCCATTGGCCGCTCGGGCAAACGCTCGATCAGCAGCAACACACTGGTGACCAGGTGCAAGCACCACAAAAGGATGACAAAGTTGCCCATGATCGAAAACAAGGTGCCATCAAAGGACGTCGTCTGGTTGTAGTGACTGGTCGTTCCCCGCAGGGCTTGCAAGGCGATTATGCTAAGTTCGATCACAACGCTCAGCGCCACCGGCTATGACGCGCGCGATGCGTGTGTGGCGCTTCAGGAGGCTGAGAAAAAGGGCTAGCGTAAAAGCATAAATGGCGAACGACAGGCCAAACTTGACCGGCTTGAAGAGCGCAGGTGCACCGGTGATCAGCCGTCCGTCGAAGTGTGACGCGATGGCTACTATTGCCGCAGCGAGTGCGGAAATGACACCAGCCAGTGCGAGCCAGGACTCATGGGTCCAGGCCAAACGCAACGGACGCCTGATGATTGCCCTTAGTTGCAAGCTCACCTCCATGCGAACGAAGATGCTGATGTTGCGGATCGGTCGCTTGGAAGGTTGCAGCGCTGGCCGCTTCTACCCGATTCAAGCCAAGGGCAATTTTCCGTTGACAGCGTGTGCAGAACAGCGCAAACTGGCCTTGAAGCGCCCGCATGCCTCGTATGTGTTGGGAACGATGGACACGCCTGACACTTCGGGACGCGCGGCCGGGTTTCCTGGTGTTGGTGCTCTAAAAATACGGGTCTGGAGACTGAGCGATACCTGCCTCCCTCTGCGAGGACCCGCGTCCAAAGGGGACCTGCGGGATTTCGGGTTTCTTTCTACAATCCCAGGTATGAGCACCCTTGATCCCAAACGAACCGTGACTGAACTGCAAGAACTGCGCGCGCTCACCACTGACGGGAGCACCGGTGGCGCAATGCGCGTGGCCTGGACTGATACTTGGCTGCGAGCACGCGACTGGCTACGCGAGACGGCCAGTGGTCTGCCCCTTGAAGTCCACAACGATCAGGCTGGCAATACTTGGTTCACGCTGCGCGGCAAGAGCGAAAAAGAATTGCTCATCGGCGGTCATATGGATAGTGTGCCCAGTGGCGGCTGGCTGGATGGTTGTCTGAACGTGTTGGCTGGCCTGGAAGTGTTACGGCGTATCAATGACCAATATCATGGTCAACCACCGGTCACGGTGCGGCTGGTCGATTGGGCCGACGAAGAAGGGGCCCGCTTTGGGCGCAGCTTACTCGGGTCAAGCGCTTGCGGCGGCGTCAATTTTGTGCCCGATGTCGAGCGCGTCCGCACCGACAAAGACGGTATCCGTCTGGATGATGCCCTGCGGCGTTGTGGTGTCAATATCGATGAGATGCGCGCCAGTCACGCGGAGATCAAAAACGCGGCGGCATATCTTGAACTGCATATTGAGCAAGGACCGGTGCTCGAAAGTATGGATTTACCGCTTGGCGCGGTGCTTGGCACCTTTGGTGTTGAGCGGCATGCCATCAAGTTTACCGGCCAAGCCGCGCATAGCGGCAGCACGCCGATGGATAAGCGCCGTGACGCGCTGGCGGCGGCGGCCAAGCTTGCCCTCGAAATCCGGCCCATCGCCCACAAATATGGTGGCGTGTGCACGATGGGTAGCGTCGTCACCAAACCAGGCATCGTCACAGCCGTGGTGGGCGAGTGCGATGCCACGCTCGACCAACGCGCGCTGAGCGCGAGCAAGCTCGCACGGATGTACAAGGCGGCCCAGAAGGCCAGCAACGTTTTCGCCAAGGAGGAAAAGTGCGCGGTGTCGTGGAGCCGGATTTGGAACATCGAGCCGATCCTGTTTAACAAAGATCTGATCAAGATGTGTTACGACAGTTGCGTGGAAGTGAGTGGCCAGCCGGCCCACAAATTGCCCAGCGGCCCGCTGCACGACGCAGCCGAAGTGTCTCGCGCTGGCGTGCCGACCGTGATGATGTTCGTGCAAAGCCTGCACGGTATCTCCCATAACCCCATTGAGGATACGAAGATCGCGCACATCGAGATGAGTGTGCGGGCGCTGGACCGTTTGGCGGACAAGACGATCGCCTGGATTTTGAAGTAGGCAGGTGACCGGGGACTACGACATCGCCACGTCACTCGCTGGGTTGGGGCAGGGGATGTCTGCTGCCAAGGCGCGCAGAACATGCCTGCATGCGGGACATGCGCGTTTGGCCTGAGACGACGTCGGGGAAAGATCGAAATGCCGATTGATCTGTCTACCAGTGCAGGTGAGCGCTTCCAATCGAACTGTAGTGAGGACGTTCGAGCATTGGGCCATAAAAACCCAGCCCCGGGTGGCCCCTGGCCACTAAACCACCCCTCAAAGGGTGGCATAGGGCCACTTTCAGAGGGCCACAAGTGGCCGTTCTAGGGGCCAACGGTCTGCCGCATCCACTTTTTTTATCATACAAAAGGGCCAGAGGCCATTTAGGGCCAAGGCCCATGGGCTGGGCAATTCATCGCTCATTCACTGGCTTGTTCCATCTCGTAGTTTTACCTCAGAACAAAAGTTCTGGGTAAAGATGTGAGCAAATCCCGCCGTAAAAATTCAAGGTCTCTACCGTCTTGACAACCGGGTCCACATTACTCGAACGGAGGATAATCTACTGGCTATGGCGCTCATCGAGACAATACGTCTGAAATTTGCGGCGGACGAAATCGAATTGCCGAGACATACCGCCATGAAGTCTTTGGTTCGCAATATTGCAGTGCGAGAAATTCGTGAGGCTATTGAAACTGGTGAAGTGATCGAGGCGTATCCTAACGACAAGTACGGCCCGAGCTGTTTGACCTTTGGACACAAGCGCCAATAGGCCGCTTCATGTTCAATGTGGCGATCCAGCTCGTGATATGCTGAAAGTCATAACCGTTTACGAGCCTAACCCAGTCGAGTGGATTGAGTTCAAGCATAGGAAAGTGAATCATGGACAAGGAATTGAATGAACCGCTGGCTGAGGCAATGGTTACGTTCACGTTGTTGAAGGATGGTAAGTTCTACATCATCGAGCATGTTCCTGCGCGGGTGAACCAAGATACCGGAGAAGAATTCTTCTCGATCAAGACAGTGGAGCGGCTTCAAGAAATGATTTGGGATCGAGAGACACCGCTCAAGGTTTTGGAGACGCCCGTTTACGAATTCGCCCAACGGCACTAGTGGGTCATCCGATGTTAGCGTAGGCTTCAGGGCATGTCACGACACAGTCGAGAATCCATGCGAGTGTTGATGTTGCAATCTTGGGTGGTTTACCTCTAACGCGGTAGTCAACTTTTCGCCTCACGAAATAGGCCGTTTATTGCGCCGATGGCCGCTTTGCCCTCATTCACCCTCCTGAACCTGTCCACCGGCATTCAGTGACATCGTCATAGTCACGATCACTGAACGCAAAAACTACCGCCGCGATCAGACAGCGTAGCCAATATGGGCCGTGAGGTCAACCAGGCACTACTTGTAGATGGCTCGACACGACTCGTCACGCTCTCGGCCTGCGAGATAGGCATCCCGGACTTTCACACTGCGTCCGACAAATTCGTCGGCTTGCTGGCGGGGTTTCCACAAGCGGGCGCGCCGGGCGTGATCGCGACGTTGTAGGCGGTGAACGACCTGTCGAGCATGCTGATCGTCGAACGCTTTATCAGCACCATCTACGAGACGAGTTGCCGCCCCCCAAATCGGCCCAAGCAATCACGGATGGCATTCACGGTGGCTGAGAAGCACTTCACGGACTATGCGCCGATAGCCAAGTATGATGCGGAATTCGCCAGCAGTATCCCCAAAGGGGTGCTTAGGGCCACTTATGGGCTGGGGTGCGCGCCCCGTCACGCATTTCATCACGCCTGGAGTGCCTTCGCCAGCGCGCCACGCGCGACCTTTCATCTTCCATCTACGCGCAACATGGTTGCGCAATGCCGCCCAGATTGAAGCTGATCCGGTGCATCAGCCTTTCAAGCCGGTTGTGCTGATCCCCTCGACCAGATACCGCTGAAAGGTGACGAAAATGATGAACACCGGCACGAGCGACAGGGTGGACATAGCAAAGATGGCACCCCAATCCGTTTCGGCCGCGGGGTCGGCAAACGAGCGCAGGGCCAGCGACACGGTGAACAGTTTGGGCTGGCTCAGATAGACCAGCGGGGTCAGAAAATCTTCCCACGTCCAGTAAAACGAGAATATGGCGGCGGTGATGAGCGCTGGAACGATGAGCGGCAAAATGATGTGGAAGAATATGCCAAAGTGACTGCAACCGTCAATGCGGGCCGCCTCATCTAATTCGCGGGGAATGCCGCGAATAAACTGCATGATGAGGAAGATGAAGAACGCCTGCCCGCCCAAGCGCGGCAGTAACAGTGGCACATAGGTATTGAGCCAACCGAGGTTGCTGAACAGGACGAAATTCGGAATGATCGTCACCTGGCCGGGGAGCATGAGCGTCATCAGCATGCACGCGAACCAAAACCCGCGCCCAACGAATTTGATCCGACTGAACCCATATGCGACCACCGCCGACGCGCTGACCGCAAACAGCGTGCCCACGCCCGAGTAAAAGAAAGAATTGCCAAAGAACGTCGCAAACGTAATGCCGCCAAAGCCTTGCCACCCGTTTGGATAGTTGTCGAGCGTCACCCGGGTTGGGATCAGCTGCGTGAGCGTGATAAAGATGTCTTCGGTGGGCTTGAAGGAGCTGGCGACTAGCCACACGAGCGGATAGACCATGATGAGCGCCAGCAGCGCGACACAGACATGGAATACGACGCTACCCGACAGGCTGCGGTTTTTTTGCTTGTGCTGTACTAGGCGCGGCGCTGAAACGGAGTATTGCATCGCTCAACCCTCCTTGTTCTCGTAATACACCCACGTCGACGAGGATCGAAAGACGATTATGGCAAATACGGCGATGACGAGTAGCAGCACCCATGCCATGGCTGAGGCGTAGCCCATCTGGAAGTTCTCGAATGCCCGGCGGTAGATATACAGCGCATAGAACAACGTGGTGTCTAGCGGCGCACCACCGGTGACGATGAATGCCTGCGTGAATACCAAGAAGGCACTGATCATCTGCATGACGAGATTAAAAAAGATGACGGGCGACAAGAGCGGCAAGGTGATGCGCCAGAATTTGCGCCAGCTACCCGCGCCGTCGATGGCCGCGGCCTCATACAGTTCTTGTGGAATCTGCTTGAGGCCGGAGAGGAAGATGAGCATGGGTGAGCCGAATTGCCAGACCGCGAGCGCGATCAACGTCCAAATGGCCCAGATAGGGTCGCTCAACCAGGTGCGCGCTGGCACGCCAAAGATCGCGAGGAAGGCATTGAACACGCCTTCCGTGCCAAAGATCTGGCGCCACATCACCGCCACCGCCACGCTCCCACCGACGATAGACGGGGCATAGAACATGGCCCGGTAGATGCTGACCCCCCGGCGTTTGGCGCTGAGCATGAGAGCCAGTGCTAGCGCAAAGACCAGACGGAGCGGAATGGCGATGACGACATAGGTTAGCGTGGCTTGGACCGCCTTCCAATAACGGGGATCAGCCGAAAACATCCGTTCGAAATTCGCAAGTCCCACCCACTTTGGCGCACTCAGCACATCGTAGTCTGTAAAGGCAAAAACGAGCGATGCGATCATCGGCACCAACGTAAAGGCTAGGAAACAGATCAGCCACGGCGCAATGAACACATACCCAGCGAGATTGTGATTCTCGTGGCGCGCCTTTTTGAGCGTGGCGCGGGCCCCAACAGTTGCAACAGTGGTCATTGATCCTCTCCGGATTCATGTGCGCATGCGCACGGGCTTTTGTCCCTTGTATTCACCCGGTCACCCAGACGCGACATGTTGGGTGGGCGGGTATATCACCCACCCAGCATGCTCGTGACGCATTGAAGCGAAGACGACCACCAAGAGACTGGCAAGAGACAGACAAGAAACGGATGCCCTTTTAGGCCTTGTTCTTGGCGAGAATCGTGTTGGCTTCCTTGCGCAAGACGGCGGCGGCCTCTTCGGGCGTGGTCTTTTCATACATCACCGGCTCAATGACGAGCGGCCGGTAGACGTTCTTGATGATGTCGCTTGCCCCCTTTGGATCGGGTGGGCGAATGGGCTCGGCGAGCTTGCCCATGCGTTGGACAAAGTCGAACATCTCCTTCTGCGCTTTGCCGAGTTTGGGTTGCATGCTCTCCCGCACCTTGGATGAGATGGGCACGCCGCGTTCGGCAAACAGGACGGCGTTCGCTTCGATGTTGTTCGTGAAGAAGTCGATGAACTTGGCCGCCTCGTCGGGGGTTTTGGACGACTTGGAGACGCTGAAAAATTGGCTGGGCTTGATGTAGTTTGAACTCTTGCCCCCCGCCAGCCGTGGCAAGGGCACCAGCTTCACATTCGCCTTGTCCTCACCACCCATCGCCTTCCACGTGGCAACGATTTGGTTGCTCCAGAACGATTCGGATACCGCCTTGCCTAACGCCATCGGTAGCGCCTCAAGCCCCTTGCCATCGTAGGTTGACAAGTCCTCCGCCAGTGATGGGATGAGTCCAGCCTTTTGATACCGCACCAGCCGTTTCAGATAATCGATGAATGGCTTGTCATCGGTGTAGCCGAGCTGTGTGCCATCGTTGGCGTAGGCCCATGAGCCGAGCGACAAATACAGCGACTTCCACAACTGTTCATTCCACAGACCGGCGCCTTGGGCCCATATGCCCAATTTATCTTTCAGGGTGGTCGCAATCTTTTCGTGATCGTCCCACGTCCAGGTGTCCGCGGGCAGCTCTACGCCCGCTTTCTGAAACAGGGCCGTATTCAAGGCAAATGTCTGAGAGTTAGCGCCCAGGTTGATCGCAACGAGTTTGCTGTTGACGCGGCCCCCACTCAAGTATTCCTCGCCCACATCGGCAAAGTTTAGCGCCCCGCTCTTCGCATAGTCGTCGAGCGGGATGATCAGGCCCCGCCCGGCCCATTCTGCAATCCAGGCATAGTCTTGCTGCAAGACGTCCGGTAGGCCGTCGGCCGCCGCATAGGTGGTCATCTTGGTGAGGTAGTCGTTGAAGCCGGCAAACTCGTAGGTGATCTTCACATTCGGGTTCTGCTTCATATACAGGTTGATGACCTTGATGGTGCGGTCATGTCGGTCTTGCGAACCCCACCACGCCACGCGCAATTCAACGGCCTTACCCGAGGCCGCTGCTGGCGCGACCGTCGCTGCAGCGGCCGCGCCTGACGCGCTTTGCGAAGCGGGTGCTGGTGACGCAGGCGCACTACATGCCGCCAGCGCGGCTGCGCCGACGCCAAAGCCGGCGGCTTTCAAGAACGAACGGCGAGAGATAATTCGCTTCATGGTGCATTCCTCCAAATTGGCAAGACGATCGGGGGGTTTACGAGACCCCACGCTGATGTTTTCTGTCCACGCGCTCCTCCGAGCGCGCTCGGGCTGATGAGCATTTGGCCTTGTTTGGCCTTTGACCGAATCTGCAGCTGATCATCATAGGATAATCTGAAAGCGCTGACAAGGGCGAGGGCAGCTGCGACCAAAGAAGCCTGCAGGCAAGGGGCGCAGGATACACGAAAACGGATGGTGCCCTTGGCTACCTTGGCCGCCAGCAAAGCCAGTATCAAGGATTCGTGTGCGCATGACGTCCATAACGCAACAACACCCAGCCGTCGCACTGCTGCGTGAACAGTTAGGCCAAGCTCACGCGTGGTTGGAGGGGACCATGGCCGATGTATCACCGCAGATGGCCCACGCGCTACCGCCTGGCACTGTGAGCCCGATCGGCGCCCAGTATGGACACGTGATCACGGCTGAAGACCTGTTCGTGAGCATCATCACGGGTGGGACGCCGCTCTGCGCGGCCGATTTTGCCAACCAAACCGGCATCAGCGAACCCATGCCGCTCAACCCGATGTGGGGCGAGTGGGCCCGGCGCGTGCGGATCGACTTGCCTGTGGTCCGGGCCTACGCGCACGCTGTCTATGCTGCGACTGACGCGATGTTGGCGGCCATGACTGAACAAGATCTCGGCCGTGACGTGAAGCTACCCATCGCCGGTGCGGGGTCCGCGACCATTCGTCAGCTACTGGGAAATCTGCTGCTCAACGCGTATAGCCACGCCGGCGAGATCTCGTGCCTGAAGGGCTTGCTGGGGCAGCGTGGATATCCGTCGTAACCGGCTAAGCGGACCAGCTAGCCAGGCAGACGGATAAAATGCGTCCATGTCCGCTACCCCCTCGCTCGCCCAACAGATTTTTGGTGCAAACGCTGAAGCCTACGCCACCAGCAGGACCCACGCCCAAGGCAGGAGCCTTGGCCGCCTAATCGAATTGACGCAGCCGCACCCCGACTGGCACGTGCTGGATGTCGCCACGGGTGCAGGGCATACGGCGCTCGCGTTCGCGCCCTACGTGCATGATGTGGTCGCCAGTGACATCACGCCTCAGATGCTGGCCCAGGCTGAGCGGTTGGCGGGTGAACGCGGGCTCGCCAACGTATCCACCCACATCGCCGATGCCGAGCACTTGCCGTTTGATGATGCATCGTTTGATTTGGTGACGTGCCGCATCGCGCCGCACCACTTTAGTGACGTGCAGCGTTTCGTCAATGAGTGTCAGCGCGTATTGAAGCCCGAGGGGTTACTTGTAATCGACGACAACATTGCGCCCGAAGACATGACCACTGCGCACTATATCGATGATTACGAACGCCTGCGTGACCCCAGTCACGTGCGCTGTCTACCGCCGAGCGCCTGGCGAAAGTGCTTTGCCCAGGCGGGGTTGCGCGTGTTGCGTGATGAGACCGTTGAAAAACAGATTGGCTTTGAGGAGTGGTGCGGTCATCAAAAAACGCCTGCTGAGTTGATGGGGCGCCTGCGTGACACGTTGCTGAACGCGCCCGAGGCGGCCAAGGCTCAGCTTAAGCCCACGCTGAAAGATGGGGTGCTCCATTTCTCCATGGTTGAGGGCATCTTTGTTGGGCAGAAGCGCAGCGCGCGCCGGGCCGTCTCGAGCGGGACAAAGTGGGAAAAGATGGCGAGCTTTGCGCGGGCCGTGCGTATGGGCGATCACGTGTGGGTCAGTGGCACCACGGCGACTGGTGCCGATGGTGAGGTCGTCGGCAAAGGGAACGCTGTCGAACAGACGCGCTATGCGTTCCGGAAAGTTGAGACCGCATTGGCCCAGCTTGGGGTGAGCTTGCAAGACGTGGTGCGCACCCGTATCTATGTGCGCAATCTGGCCGATTGGGAAGCCGTCGCGCAGACACATGGTGACATCTTCAAGACCATCCAGCCCGCCAACACGTTGGTGCGGGCCGACATCGTCGGCGACGAATACTTGGTTGAAGTCGAGGCCGATGCTTACCTTGGATGAATGACGGACCAAGGTAGGGCACGCTACAGCTTACACTGGAGTGACAGAGGTAGAGGCGGGGAAGTTGGGGCTCGGAGGTCTTTTTGCGTTTTAGCCTTCGTCTGAACAACGACCTGACCGTGTCCGAGACAGTCGCGCTTGCGCAGGCCGCCGAACGCGCTGGCTTTGACCAGTTTTGGCTGAGCAATGATTTGATGCTACGCAGCGCACCGATCATGCTCGCGGCCATCGCTCAGGCCACGACGCGCATCGCGATTGGCTCATGCATCCTCAACCCCTACACCATTCATCCGGCCGAGATCGCCATGTTGGCAGCGACGATGGACGAACTGAGCGGCAACCGCTTTCACTTGGGGCTGGCGGCTGGCGCGGGTGAATTTCTGAAGTGGATTGGCATCGAACAGCGCGCACCACGCCAAATGATGCGCGAGACGATACTTGCCATTCGGGCCTTGCTCCGCGGCGAGCGGGTGGCTTTTGTTGGGTCGCACCTGCGCTGGACGAACGAGGCATATCTGCGCTTTCGCGCCCCGCGCGCCACGCCGATTTATTTGGGCGCGATGAGCCCCGGGATGCTGCGCCTGGCGGGGGAATTGTGCGATGGGGTGTTACCCCTGCTATTCCCGCCCGAACATTACTTTCAGGTATGGCCGTTCGTCCAAGAGGGACTTGCGCAGCGGCTGACGGCCAGCCCTGCTTCCCAGGCGGCACTTGTGAGCGGCTGCTTTGACTTTGCAGCGTGTATTTGGCTGTCACTCCATGCCGATGATACGGCCGCGCGCATACCGCTTGCGCGCAAGATCGCCTATTACGGGCATGCGCTCAGCCCGCTGATTTACGAGCGGCTTGGCGTCGCACAGACTGACTTCCGACCGATCGAACACGCGCTGATGGTCGAGCGGGACGAAGCCAAGGCCATCGCCTTAGTGACAGACAAGATGCTGCGTATCGGCATCGCTGGCAGTGCGGACGATGTCGTCGCCCGGCTCGTGCCGCTCATCGACGCTGGTGTGGATCACGTCAGCTTTGGTCCACCGCTTGGGCCAAACCCCCAACAGGCGATTGAGGCATTAGGGCGTGAGGTGCTGCCGAGGTTGAGAGGAGACTAAGGCACAGCACCCGGCTCAGCCCCACTGGGCCAGCGCATGATGCGCAGCGCCACATCGATGCTTAGGCATTGCACACGTCCATGGCCTGTGCCGGCCTGTGCCGGCGAGCACCCTATACCGTCCGCCCAACCCGAGTCGCCTCAAGCATGGCATTGGGTAAGCGTCTGGGTGCCATGGCGTCGCCCACCAGATACAACTCGTTGACGTGGCCTTGCAGCGCCTTATACATGTCATCTACCGAGCGATATCCGGTCGCCATCACGACCGTATCGACCGCTTCAATGCGCGACGGATGGTGAGACCACACGTTTTCAACCTGGAGCGCACCTTCCTCAATTGCCAGCACGGCCGTGTTGGGTGTCATGACAATGCCTTTTGCAAACACGCGTTTGAACAGCGGAGGAAACGTCGTCGCGTCGATATCGGTGCCAACTTGCATCAGGCGAGTGACGATCTCAACTTCGTGTCCCCGATCAAGCAGGTATTCGGCCACGTTTAAGCCGTCTTGGGCGTGGACATCATCGATCACGACCACGCGCTGACCGATCTGACCCGTGGCGGTGCGGTCAAGCAGCACATCCAGCCCGTCAAGCACGTTGCCATAGTCACTGCCGGGGATGGCTAGCCGGAATGGGCGTGACCCGGTTGCGACGATGACGGCCTCGGGCTTTTCGGCCAGAACCGTTGCGACGCTCGCCGCTTGGCCCGTTCGGACGTCCACGCCAAGCTTTGCGCACTGAGTCTCCAGCCAATCTGCGATTTTGCCCCATTCAGCGCGGCCCGGCGCCAGCGCAGCGACGCGGACCAAACCACCCAGGCCGGCGTTCTTCTCAAACAGAATGACGCGATGCCCACGCAGCCGGGCCACGCGCGCAGCTTCCATCCCGGCTGGCCCGCCGCCGATCACGACGACAGTCTTAGGGGTATGGGCCGGGGAGATGTCCGCGAGTTCGCGCTCGCGGCTGATCATGGGGTTGTGGACGCACCCAACCGACTTACCCATATAGATGCGGCCGATACAGCCTTGATTCGCCCCGACGCAGGGCCGAATGTCATCAAGCTGGCCGGCCCACGCCTTATTCGGCATGTTCGGGTCGGCGATGATGGCCCGGGTCATCGCCACCAAGTCGCATTGCCCTTCGACCAGCAGCCGGTCGGCTAGGAGTGGTTCATTGACGCGCCCAGCGTAGATGATGGGTAAGCCATCCACCACCTCGCGAATCCCCGCAGCCAGATAGGCATGTGCCGCTGGTGGGAACGCCATGCCGGGCACAATGGCGGCCAGGTTCTCGAACGTCACCGCCGTCGATCCCCACACGCTCATGTAGTCGAACTGTTTGCTTGCGGCGATGTGGCGCGTGACCTCGAGCATATCGGCTTGGGACAAGCCGTTGGGTAAGAATTCATCGCCGGTCAGCCGCACACCGAGCACAAAGTCGCTTCCGGTTTGTTTACGGATCTCGTCGGTCACCTCGTAGAACAGGCGCATCCGGTTCTCAAGGCTGCCGCCATAGCGATCGGTGCGGTGATTGGAGAAGGGCGTCAGAAATGCGCCAAGCAGATGGCCGGAGCCGAGCACGATTTCCACCCCGTCCAGACCACCGAGCTTGGCCCGCAAACAAGCTGCGCCAAACGCGGTCACGACCTCGCGGATGTCGCGTTCCTCCATCTCGTGCGGCACCTCGCGGTGTAGCGGCTCTGGCATCTGTGTGGGGGCCCACAGCGCCAGCCAATCCTCCGTATCGCTCGAGGCCCGGGGTCCCATGTGGGTCAGCTGGGTGATGATGGCTGCGCCGTTGGCATGAATCACATCTGCGATTTTTTGATAGGGTTCGATGATGCGCTCGTCGTGGTTGGCGATCATCGACCATTCGGTAGCCGGTGAACGCTCGTGCACCGAACTCGAGCCGCCGATCATCACCAGCCCGGCTCCGCCGCGGGCCTTGGCCGCAAAATAGGCGCGCTCTTTCTCTCCCGGCAGGCCGTCTTCGGATAGCGCCGGCGCATGCGCGGTGCTGACGATGCGGTTTCGGAGCGTGATGCGGCCGAGCTGAAAGGGGGTAAAAAGGCGTTGGAAGTCAGGCTTTGCTTGCATGATCGTGATCGTTCTCGGGCTTTGAACGTGGTCACAGGCAGGCCATCTGGTGACGCCGTGAGCCACGTTTCCGTATAACTAGGCAGCCATTGTAATGACGCGTCAGGCGCGCGCAACTTGTCTGCTGACGCTACCCGATGGCGCGTAAGCGTCAAAGACGCCGATCACAAGTGGGCGACAAGCTAAACGACGAGCCCTCTCAAGCGCCTGACGTCCCTGTGACGGTCAAGCTGCGCCGTGTGACTCTCGCCAGCGAACCAGGCGACAGACTCGCGCAGTGACTCAGCGGCGTGCATGTGCCTCGCGAGCGTCTTGGGTGAGCGCGTCTACTTAGGCCGATGCCACATCCGTGCCCTGGGCACGCTCGAGCGGCACGGCGCTGACATCACTGTGGTGTAGCACCCGTTTGGCAGTGCGTTCGATCAGCAAGATCACACCGCACAATGGGTCGGGGCAGGCGATGCGAGCATCCGTGCTCA
>Ga0209068_10000828_pt1 | contig 15873 bp, 15 predicted proteins | sample ColStrG_CSR_2012_FD_187200 | JGI IMG/M metagenome (GOLD analysis project Ga0209068, IMG submission 187200) | Freshwater sediment microbial communities in response to fracking from Pennsylvania, USA - Cold Stream Run_MetaG_CSR_2012 (SPAdes)... | ecosystem: Environmental > Aquatic > Freshwater >... | reverse complement strand
GCTCATTGCTCTCGCCAACACCCTCGTCCGCGCCGATCGTCTCTGGCAGACAGAGGCTCCAAAATGTGCTTGACGATCAACACAGATGCTCACCGGGCCGAGTTCCGGTGTTCCACAATGCCGTGTTGACCTCTCCCCGCAAGCGGGGCGAGGAACGCTGCACCAAGCTTCCCATCCCTCCTGGCTCTACACTGCCGTGCTTGACGCGCTCTCGCATCAACGGCAGTTAGAAACCAACATCGACTGCCGGTAACAGGAGCGGAAATGGAACTGGGCCTATCTGGAAAAGTTGCTCTCGTCACCGGCTCGAGCCGCGGCATCGGGCGCGGCATCGCGCTGGCGCTGGCGGACGAGGGCTGCAACGTGGTGGTGACCGGGCGGGACGCAAAGGCGCTCGACGAAGTCGCCGCAGCGGTTCGCCACAAGGGCCTCAAGGCCACGGTCGTGGCGCTCGATCTATGCGCGGCCGGCGCGACCGAGACGCTGGTGGAAGCAGCGCGGGCCGAATTCGGCGGGTTGGATATATTGGTCAACAATGCCGGTGCCACCAAGCGCGGCGACTTCTTTGCGCTCAGCGATGCCGATTGGCAGGACGGATTTGCGCTCAAGTTCTTCGCTCATGTGCGCCTCGCCCGCGCCGCATGGCCGCTCTTGAAGGCGCGCCGCGGTTCGCTCGTCACCATCGGGGGCACCAGCGGACGCAAGCCGCATGCGAGCTTCACGATCGGGAGCTCCGTCAATGCCGCCTGCGCGGCCTTCACCAAGGCGCTTGCCGACTTGGGCAAGCAGGACGGCGTGCAGGTCAACTGCATCCATCCGAGCCTGGTCGATACCGACCGTCAGGGCCGGCGCATCGAGGCCGAGATGAAGCGCACCGGCGAGCCTGAGGCGATGATCCGCCGGCAATTCTGCCAGGAAACCGGAATCACGCGTTTCGGCACCACCGCGGACGTCGCCGGTCTCGCCTGCTTCATCGTCTCCAAGAACGGCAGCTGGCTGCACGGAGCGAGCATCGATTTGGACGGCGGCGAAATTCCCGTGCTTTGAGGGCCGCCGCACCGCGATCGATTTATCCCTCCGGGCATCTGCCCTTGTGGCCTCACTCGTGCTTGAATGGACGGGTTATTGCGCTTTCGTTTGTACAACATGGGGAAGGAACACCTGATGAAACCGAACCATAAGCTGGTGCTGGGCATGCTGGCGGGTATCGCGCTCGGCGTCGCGGGCGCCACCGCCATCCAGGCGCAGCAGCCCAAGGTCGCCCCCGGCTATGTCATCGCAGAGGTCGAGGTGAACGATACGGCGGCGTTTGCGAAATACGCGGCAGCCGTTCCGGGAACGCTCGCCCCGTTCAACGCCAAATACCTGATCCGCGCCGGCAAGATCCACGCGGTCGAGGGCGATGCGCCCAAGCAGCGCTTCATCGTCATCGCGTTCGACAGTGTCGAGAAGGCGCAAGCCTGGGAGGATTCGCCGGCCTATGAGGCCATCAAGCCGATCCGGCACGCCTCGGCCCACAGCCGCGTCTTCATCGCCGAAGGCGTCGCCCCGCAGTAGGCGCTTCTTGTCCCAGATGCGGTGCAGCGCGAAGCTCTTGCGGAGCGGTGCTCCGCTGGTCCGGGACCGTTCCAAACCCGCAGTCTGGAACGGTCACGGGTCTGCAGCGCACCACTAAGAAGTGCTGCGCTGCGCCCGGGACAAGTGCGCGATCACTTCGTCGCCTTCTGCAGATAGGCGATCAGGTCGGCGCGCTCGCCCGCGTCCGGCAGGCCCGCATAGGGCATGCGGTTGCCGGGCACCTGCTTCTGCGGATCGGCGATAAATGTGTCGAGGGTCTGCGGCGACCAGGCGATGCCGCTCTTCTTGAGCGCCGGCGAGTAGCGAAAATCCGCGATCTCGCCGGCCTTGCGCTCGAACACGCCGAACAGGCTCGGACCCACATTGTTCACGCCGCGCTCGAGGGTGTGGCAGGTCGCGCATTCCTCGAAGCGCTTCTCGCCGCGCGCCGGATCGCCGTCGGCACGCGCCGCGCCGGCCGCGGCCATGAGGACGATCGCCCCGATAAAAACGCTTGCACGCATCGCTGCTCCGTTCATGCCGGCACCAGCGGGCCGGGGTTCTTGATATAGCGATTCTTGATCGCATCCACCGTCCAGTAGGACAGCGCGCCCACCGGTCCGGTCGGATTGTAGGACGAATTGTGCGGGAACACGTTGGCTCCGATGACGAACAGATTGTGGCAGTTCCAGCTTTGCAGATATTTGTTCACGACGCTCTCGCGCGGATTGGTTCCCATGATCGCGCCGCCCGTATTGTGCGTGCTCTGGTAGGGCACCACGGTCCAAGGTTCGGTACGGGCCGTGGCCGGGTTCATCGCGGTCGGGTTCATGGACTTGGCGATCGCGTTGACGATCCCTGCGGCGTGCTGCCCCATCTTGTGCTCGTTTTCCTTGTAGTCGAAGGTCATGCGCATCAAGGGCTGGCCGAAGGCGTTGCGATAGGTCGGATCGAGATCGAAGTAGTTGTAGCGGTTCGCCATGACGCTGCCGCTCGCCCCGATATTCATGGCAGTCTGGTAATACTTGGCGGTGGCGGCCTTCCAGGCCTTGCCCCATTGCGGCGTGCCGGCAGGCACCGGGCGGTAGCCGATCGGCAGCGGGGTGTTGAAGCCCGCCCCGATATTGTAACCGCCGACGAAGCCGTGCGGCCCGCGATCGAACTCCAGATTGATGTTGAAGTCGTCGATGGTGACGTTCGAGCCGCCGGCGCTCATGAACGGGTTGAAGTGCCGGCCCTCGAAGAACAGCGTCGCGCCGGCTCCCGTCTGGTAGCAGTAGTTCCGGCCGACGACTCCGGTCTGACCGACCGGATCGTAGGGCTCGCCTATTCCTGAGAGCAGCAGCAGGTGCACGTTGTTGATCGCATAGGCGGTCAGCAACACGATGCCGGCGGGCTGCTCGAACTCCTCGCCGTTGAGCACATTCGTATAGGTCACCCCGGTCACCTTCTTGCCGTCCGAATCCTTGAGCACCTTGGTGACCCAGGCATTGGTGCGCAGCTCGAAGTTCGGACTGCGCATCGCGAACGGAATCACGGCCACGTGCGGACTGCCCTTGGCGTTGGCCTCGCAACCGAAGCGCTGGCAGAAGCCGCAATATTGGCACGCCCCGAATTTCGCTCCATCGGGATTGGTGTAGGCGCGCGACGCATTGGCGGTCGGCCGCGGAAACGGATGATAGCCGTTGTTCTTGGCCGCCGCCGCGAACACCTCGCTCGCCAGGATGGTGGTGAGCGGCGGCAGCGCGTAGTCGCGGCTGCGCGGCGCCTCGAACGGATTGCCGCCCGGCTGAATCTGGCCGCGCAAGTTCCCGGCCTTGCCCGAGACCGCCGCCGTGTATTCGAACCGATCATAATAGGGCTCGAGCTCCGCATAGGTGATGCCCCAATCCTGGATCGTCATGTCGGCCGGGATGAAGCTCTTGCCGTAGCGCTGCTCGTTGAGCGAACGCACCTTGAACTCCATGTCGGTCCAGCGCCAGGTGTGACCGCTCCAGTGCACGCCCGAGCCGCCCACCACATCGCCGGGCAGGAACGATCCGAGCCGCCGCATCGGCAATGCTTCCTGCGTGGGATTGTTGCGGATCGTGAGCGTATCGCGCGCCGTGTTCATCATGAGGTCGTGGCGCACCACGTAGCGCAGCTCGTCGCGCACGCCGGGCACCGCATAGTCGTCGGCGGTGGTGCGCATGGCGCCACGCTCGAGCGCCACCACCTTGAGCCCGGCCTCCGCCAGCTCCTTGGAGAGGATGCCGCCGGTCCAACCCAGGCCGACGACCACGACATCGACTTCCTTCAGCTTCGTGACCATGTCGTCCTCGCTTTAGCTCATGTCCGCGATGCTGAGCGGATTGGTGGGAAACGGCTTGTCGAGATATTTTGCGACGTTCTCGCGATTGACCTCGATCACGCCCGGGAAGCCGATCAATTTCCAGCCCACCTTGTCGCGGTTGCCGCCGTAGATCGGGTCCGAGAACATGCCCTCCATCACGGTCTGGTAGACCGTGGTCCAGAACACCCGCGCCGGCAGCCCGCCCTCGAAGGCGAGCGTGCCGGACGAAAGCCCTTTGAGGACCTCCTCGCGTTGCTTCTCGTCGAGCCGGTCGAACGGCTTGCCATAGGCCTTGCGGCAATGGACGTTGGTCGCCGCGATGCCGGCGCGGTAGAGCTGCGCGGGCGTGAGCGGCAGCTGGTAGCCCTGGCTCGGCACGCCCGTCTTCCAAGGGCCCTGATTGTAGAGGCGATCGCCCTTGCCCCAGGCACCGGCGAGCGCGCGGTCGATATAGATATTGATGCCGACGTCGGTGCCCTTGGGGGTGAGCTCATCGGCCGGCACCATGTGATCGACCAGGGCCTCCACGAAAGCCGCCTCCTCGAGATTCAAGAAGGAATAGCCGGCGGCGGCCGGTGCGGCGGCCTGCTGCGCCTGCGCCGGTGTGGTCAGATCCAGGCTGGTGGTCGTCGTGGCGGCGGCGGCGCCGCCCACGACGGCACCCTTGAGAAAATCACGTCGGCCGAGACCCTCTTCTTTTTTCATATGATCCTCCGTGTCCCTGGTTTGATCGGCTCGCTCCAGGTGGCGTTTCCGGGGGCCAAAATGCGCTATTGCGGCCGCATCGGCAAGGGCGGTCTGGCCATATCGTGCTGCAGCAAAATGCGCCGCCGAAATGATGCGGCGCTCGCGTTCATGGAGTGGAGGCCACCTTCCGCACGTACGCCCAAACGGTGTATCGTTTGCCGGCGGATCAAGAGCCCAGACGAAGGTTCAACCGCCAACCGCAAACAAAACATGGGAGGAGCGCGATGTCGAAAAGCTCGATTGCTTCGATTGCGCTGGTGGCCGCGCTGATGATGCCGGCGTCCGCCGCCTGGGCGCTTGATGAATCGAAATATCCCGACTGGTCGGGCCAATGGAGTCGCGTGCCCGACGGTGGGCCCCCGCGCTACGACACCACCAAGCCGCTGCGGGCGCAGCAGGCGCCGATGAAACCGGAATACCGCGTCCTGCACGAGGCCAGCATGGCGGATCAGGATGCCGGGGGGCTAGGCCTCGACCTCGCCTATCGGTGTATTCCGCAAGGCATGCCGCGGCAAATGTCCGGCGTATCGCCCATGGAATTCATCGTCTCGCCCATGGTCACGCACGTCTTGTTCGAGGTGATGAGCATTACGACACGCCGGATCTATACCGACGGCCGCGATTGGCCGAAGGGCATCGAGCCGACTTTCGCGGGCTACTCCATCGGGCACTGGATCGACGCCCAAGGGGGCGGCCACTACGACACGCTCGAAGTCGAGACGCGGTTCTTGCGCGGACCCCGCACCTGGGACCAGAGCGGCATGCCGACCGCGAGCGACAACGAGGGCGTGATCAAGGAGCGCCTCTATCTCGACAAGGCCAATCCGGCCATCATGCACAACGAAATGACCACGATGGACAATTCGTTGACGCGGCCCTGGTCGACCATCAAGAACTACCGCCGCGTCCAGAACGTGATCTGGTCTGAAGACAGCTGCAGCGAGGGCAACCCGCATGTCTTCATCGGCAAGCAAGTCTATTTCATAGGTGCGGACGGCTCCTTGATGCCGGTCAAGAAGGACCAGCCGCCGCCGGACTTGAAGTACTTCAATCAAACGCGGAAATGAAGAGGGATTTGCCGGCATCCGCTCGGCGGCCGACGCGGCGATACTGCCTGAATCTTGGCGAAGAATCGCGCGGCTAAATTGTGGTCGGCATTGGCCAACAATTGGGCCGAAGCTCGGGTTTTTATTTTTCAGGTTAACGAGCCAACGAATAATCCCTTGACCCGTATTGTAGTTTGCGCCAGACACCCCACCTATGGGTACCTGCAGGCGACTCTGCACCAGGGTTCCCTTCCTCAACCGGGCAGTTTGTCGCGGTCACGAACGTTCCAGTGATGCGCGACGCTCGTCAATTGGCCAATCGATTTGGTCTCTTGGCTGTCCCGAGCAGCGCCATCCCAAAGGCCTGCGCTGCCCGAACTAGCTTACCTCGAAGATGGAGCCATAAAGTACAATGAGAAATTTGATCGCACTGACATTCATCCTGTTGTTGACGGCATCGGCACAGGCGTCCCACGCGACCAGGCGCGGTGCCGACCTCGCCTATTCATGCGACACCGTTCGCTGGGCAAGCACCAAATTTTCGCACGAGCAGCTGCTGGCCTATGCCAAGGAATATGGCATTACGGTGAAGCAACAACGGCAGGCGATGGCTTGCGTAAATACGGCCAGCAAAGCGAATTGATCCTGTCCGAGGCGCCAAGTCGACCAATCAGCCAATCGAGGCCGCCGCCAGTTCGATCGATCTTCTCGTCAATCTGAGAACTACCAAGACCCTCGGCTTTGACCCGCCGCCCCGCGGCTGGTCCGGCCGAAGAGGTGATCGAATGCAACGGCGCGTCTTCATCGCGCTTCTCGGCGGCGGGGCCCTGGCCTGGCCGCTGACGGCGCGCGCCCAGCAGCCCGGCCGAATGCGGCGAGTCGGCGTGCTGATGGGATTGGCCGAAAGCGATGCCGGCGGGCAGCGACGCGTCATGGCGTTTGTGCGCCGGCTCGAGGAGCTCGGGTGGGTCGAGGGTCGCAATGTGCAGATCGATTATCGTTGGAGTGCGGGCGCGACCGATCAGGCGCGCTCCGCCGCCAAGGCGCTGGCGGAACTGCAAGCCGACGTGATCGTCGGCCACACTATTCTGCCGGCGCTTGCCCTTGCGCAGGCGACCAGCACCACTCCGATCATATTCACGGCAGTCGGCGAGCCGGTGTTCTACGGGCTCGTCGAAAGACTGGCACAGCCGGGCGGCAACGTCACGGGCTTTACAAATTTTGCGCCGACGCTCGGCGGCAAGCTGCTGGAGCTGTTGAAGACGATGGCGCCGCGCGTCACTCGCGTCGCGGTCATGTTCAACCCGGACGTGGAACCCGCTTCCGTGGCGTTCGCCAGTGCGGCGGAAGCCGTCGCCAAGAGATTTGCAGTGGAACCGATCTTCGCGCCGATCTATGCACCTGCCGAGATCGAGGTCGTCATGGCGATGCTCGGGCGCGAGCCGGGCGGCGGGCTCATCCTTCCGCCCAACGACTTCACGTCGATCCACCAGGAACCGATCATCGCGCTGGCGGCGCACTATCGGCTGCCCACGATCTATGGCGCCCGGCAATTCACCGCGGCCGGCGGCTTGATGTCCTACGGCATCGACCCCATCGAGCAATTTCAGGCGGTCGCTAGCTATGTCGATCGAATCCTCAGGGGCGAGAGGCCGGCGGACCTGCCGGTGCAGGCGCCGACCAAGTTCGAGCTGGTGATCAATCTCAAGACCGCGAAAGCGCTCGGCCTCGACGTGCCCCCGGCGTTGCGCGCGCAGGCCGACGAGGTGATCGAATAAGCCGACCTCATCCTGAGGAGCGCGCTCTTGCGCGTCTCGAAGGATGGATGCATAGCCCGCGAAGAGCATTAGGGCGTTTACGCCCGTCTTCGCGGGCTATGGCGTAAACGCCCTATCGGCACGGACTCGCGGCCATCCTTCGAGACGCATCGCTGCGCGATGCTCCTCGGGATGAGGTCTGATTTGCCGCCTTCACGCGTCAGCGCGCCGCTTGCGGCACGCTCGCTTCCTTCGACAGGCCGAGCTTGTTCATGACGCCGATCAGCTTCTCGTTCTCCGCAGACAGGAACTCTCCCGTCTCATGGCTTGGCAAGTAATGGCCGGTGAGCTGGGAGCGCTGAATCTCATCCTTCCATTCCTGCGTTTCCACCGTCTTCGCGAAGATGTCGTCCCAGTATCGGGTTTGCTCGGGCGTCATCCCCTTCGGGCCGATGACGCCGCGCCAGTTCGAAAACACCGCATCGACGCCCTGCTCGCGCCACGTCGGCACGTCCGCCAGAGCGCCGCCAATTCTCCGTTCCGACGAAATGCCGATCGCCCGCATGCGCCCTGCCTGCACCTGCGGCCCGACTGTCGACGCCGGCGACGCGGTGCTCTCCACATGACCGCCGATCACCGCCGTCGTCACGTCACCGGAGCCGGCGAAGCTGACTACCTTGATCTTCGGAAGCTCGATCCCGCTCGCTGCCTGCGCGACGAGCGCCAGCGCCACGTGATTCTGTCCGCCGATGCCGGAGACGCCGACGGAAACCGACGTCGGATCGTGCTGCAATTTGGCGATGAAGTCCTTGCCGGTCTTGATCGGCGAGTCGGCGTAGACCGCGAACGCGATCTCTTCGTCCTCGAGCAAGGCGAGCGGCGTGACGTCGCGGTAGCTCAGATCCATATTGCCGGTGATCTTGTTGGTCAGCAGCAACGGCGACATGATCGCGACCATATTGCCGCTCTTGCCGCGCTGGTTCATGTACACCCAGCCGATCGCGCCGAAACCGCCGGCTTTGTTCACCACCGTCACCGGCTGCTCGACCAGGTGCGTCGTCTGCCAGATTTTCTGCAGCAGCCGCGCGGTTCGATCGAATCCGCTGCCCGGATCGGTACCGACGATGATCTCGACCGGACGATCGGGCTTCCAGGATTTTTGCGCGAAAGCCGTCACCGGCGAAGCAATAACGAGCGCGAGCGCCAGCGCCGGAGCGGCGAGCTTGCTGGTCGCGATGGATTTGAAACTGGTTGTGACGATCGTGCTCATTTACTTCTCCTTGGCGCGCTTCTTTTCCCAATGCTCTCAGGCGCGTTTTTCCGATCGCAAATTTTTAGGCCGACATTATCCGACCGCGTGTGCCCGACCACAAGTGATCACAAGTGCGATCACGCGTGTCCGGCCGCTGCGAGGCGCCAATTACAGTTCATTTTAGTGGAGAGGCGTGAAACGTAGTGTTTTGACAAGGTCTAGTCAAGCTCATTTATTTGGACTAGTCCGGCCAACAAGCGAGCACGCACTGCGCGACAGCATGCACGGCGCAGCAAGCGTGACGAAGCATTCGGAAGAGACGCGGAGCGGCGATGGCGGACTGGGTCCTGTCTGTTTTCGTAGTCACGGGCGCGCTGATCTATCTGCGCGCCGCGATGAATTTGGAAAGGCTGCAGGTGGGAGACGCTCTGGGGCCGCAGGTGTTTCCCGCCATAGTGGCGATCTGCATGCTCTGTTCGGGGCTCATGCTGGCATGGGAAACATGGCGGAAACAAATGATTTCCGAGCACGCCGCGCCGCCGGCGCCGAAGCCGGGCGAAGCGGCAGCGCATCCGGCCGCAGGCCACCGGCAACACCTCGTGCTGGTCGCCATGGTGGCCTGGACGGCGCTCTACTACGTCGCCTTCGAGCCGGTCGGATACATTCTTTCGACGATGATCTATCTGTCCGCTCTGCTGTTCTACTTTCATCGAGTCAATCCGCTGATCAATCTCTTTTATGCCGCCGCCTTCACGACGGTCGCGTATCTCTTGTTCACGAATTTCCTCCAGGTCGTGCTGCCGTCCGGCATTGTGCAGCTCTAGCGGGGAACCACGACCATGATCGACAGCTTGCACGGCATTCTCCACGGACTGATGATCGCCGCACAGCCGATCAATCTTCTCTATACTTTGGTCGGCGTCTTCATCGGCACGATGATCAGCCATCTGCCCGGGATCGGTCCGTCTGCCGGTATCGCGCTCTTGATCCCGATCACCTTCGGCATGAATCCAACCACCGCCCTGATCATGCTCGCCGGCATCTATTACGGCTGCATGTATGGCGGCGCGGTCACGGCCATCCTGATCAACACGCCCGGCGATGCCGCGGCCGTGATGACGACCCTCGACGGCTATCCGCTCGCGCGGCAAGGTCGCGCCGGCGCGGCGCTGTCGATCGCCGCGGTGAGCTCTTTCATCGCCGGCACGCTCGGCGTAACGGCCCTGACATTCATCGCGGTGCCGGTCGCGCAGCTCGCGCTCCGTTTCGGTCCGACCGAATACTTCGCCCTGATGGTCTTTGCGTTGAGTACGGTCAGCGCGCTCACCGGCGACTCGCTCGCCAAGGGCTTGCTGTCGACTTCTCTCGGCCTAGCCATTTCGACCATCGGGCTCGACCTGCAGAGCGGGCGGTCGAGGTTCACCATGGGGATCGTGGATCTGCAGCAGGGCGTGAGCTTCCTGGTGGTGGTCGTCGGTATCTTCGCGCTTGCGGAGGTCGCCCGCATGGCGGAGGGCACGCTCGAGGGTACGATGCACAGCGTGCGCATCAAAGGCAGAATTTGGTTCACCCGCCAGGATTGGAAGGAAGCCTTCCCGGCCATCCTGCGCGGCTGGGCGGTCGGCTTCTTCTGCGGCGCGGCGCCCGGCCTCGGCGGGACGATCTCTGCGATGCTGTCCTACGTGACCGAGAAACACCTTTCGAAGACTCCGGAGAAGTTCGGCAGGGGTGCGATCGAGGGCGTCGCCGGCCCCGAGGCCGCCGTGAACGCGGATACCTGCGGCGCCTTCGTCCATCTGCTGGCGCTCGGCATTCCGGCCTCCGGGTCGACCGCGGTCATCATGGGCGCGTTCATCATGTACGGCATCCAGCCGGGACCGCTGCTGTTCCAGAACCAGCCCGACCTGGTGTGGGGCCTGATCGCGAGCATGTATGTCGGCAATGTTATGCTGCTCGTGCTCAACCTCCCGCTCGTCGGCCTGTTCGCGCGCGTGCTCTATGCGCCTCCGGGCGTGCTCTTGGTCATGATCCTCGGCATCGCGTCGGTGGGCGTGTACTCGTTCGAGACCAACCCGTTCATGCTCTACATGGCGCTCATGTTCGGCGTCGTCGGGCACTTCTTTCGCAAGCTCGATATCCCGAAGGCGCCGTTGATCTTCGGCATCATCCTGGGCGGCAAGATCGAGCAATCGCTGCGCCAGGCGATGACCATCTCGAGCGGCGACGCGATGGTTTTTCTCAAGAGTCCCCTTTCGGCGTCCCTCCTCTGTCTCGCGGCCGGGATGGTTGCGCTCTCGTTCTGGGCCAAGCGCAAGTCGGCCGCCACCCTGCAACAGGCGCAAGAACAGGCTCGTGCGCAACCCGTCCACTAAGTCCCGCGCTCAGGCCCGCGGGAAGGCTCGACACTCTCAACAAGGAGAAGGCAAAATGGCATCACGCATCGTACACATCGCCATCAAATGCAGCGACATGGACAACCTGGAGACATCGACGAAGTTCTACGAGGAGGTGTTCGGAATCTATCAGACCAAGACCGGACACGCGCGCGGCCACCTGTCGCGGCACATGACCGACGGCAATATCGACCTCGCTCTGATGGTCTACGACAGCGAGGACGAGAAGGAAGCCAAATTGGCGGGCGCGGGACCGCGCATCCACCATATCGGCATCGAGGTCGATGACCGGCCGAGCATGATCAAGAAGATCGAGGACAACGGCGGCACCATCTTCTCGGACCGCCAGGAGGGCGCGCTGAAATACCGTTCTCCGGACGGGACGCTCGGCGAGATCGTCGGGCTCGGGCGCTACAAGAAGAAGCACATGAGCGAGAAGTCCCGCATCGTGCATGTCGCCATCAAGGTGAACGACCTGGAGAAGGCGACCAAGTTCTACGAGAACGTGTTCGGCTTCAAGCAGCTCGCGACCGGCCATGCGCGGGGACACATCTCGCGTCACATGACCGACGGCGAGACCGATCTGGCCCTGATGGTCTACGACAGCGAGGACGAGAAGGAGGCGCAGCTCGCCGGTCCCGGCCCCTGCATCCATCACTGGGGCATCGAGGTCGCCGACCGCGACGCCTTCGCCGAGATCGTCAAGCAGCACGGCGGCACCATCCTGTCGAAGCCCGAGGCGGACGCGCTGAAATTCCGCGCCCCCGACGGCAACATCGCCGAGGTGGTCGGCAAAGGTGGCTTCGATAAATACAAGAAGAAGGCGGCCGCGCAGGCGCATTGAGCCGCTGCGGCCTTCCTCGCCCCGCTTGCGGGGAGAGGGCAACACGCGCCGAGCGAAAACCAGAACTCGGCCCGGTGAGGGGGCGCTTCCACAAGTTCAGACTCGCGGAAACGCCCCTCATCCCGACCTTCTCCATAGCCCGTCGTAGACGGGCGTAAACGCCCTGATGGCGCGCGGGGAGAAGGAGTGAGAGGTCGTGCGTCCCTCAAAGGCGCGCATCAAGCGCGCGCGAAAATGATGCAGGACGGGCTTCCGGTTTGCACCACTTGGCCGGTCGGCGTCAGCTTGCCGGATTTTTGATCGACCCGGAACGTGACGATGTTGTCGCTCTCCAGGTTGGCCGCATAGAGCAGGCTGCCGGTCGGATCGAGGGTGAAGAAGCGCGGGGTGCGGCCTTGCGTCGGCTCGAAGCCGACCGGCGCGAGCCTCCCGTTCGCCGGATCGATGCTGAAGGTCACGATGCTGTCGTGCCCGCGGTTCGATACGTAGACGAAATTCCCCGAAGGCGCGACCTGGATTTCGGCCGGCTGGTTGTTGCCCATGAACGTCTCGGGCAATGTCGGTATCACCTGAAAGGCCTTGAGCGCGCCGCGTTCGGCATCCCAGGCGAACGCCGTAACGGTGGAGTCGAGCTCATCGCACACATAAGCGAAGGGCTTGGCCGGATGGAAAGCGAGGTGGCGCGGCCCCGCCCCGGAGCGGGTTTTTGCGAAACCCGGATCGTTGGCCTTAAGCTTGCCGGTCGCTCCATCCAGCCGATAGATGTGGATCCTGTCGACCCCGCGATCGGGCGCCAGCAGAAAACGGCCGCTCGGATCAAATGAAACATAGTGCGGATGCGCCCCGGCCGCGCTTTGATTGCGGTGCGGGCCGACTTCGCCCGGCGCCGGCACCATGTCGGTGAAGGGGCCGAGCGAACCGTCCGGGTTGATCGGGAACACCGCCACGCCGGGGCCGTTGCCGATGACGATGTAGCGATTGCTCGGGTCCGGCGTCAGGTGGGTCGAGTTCTTGCCGTTGGTCGGCTGCTTGTTCAGAAACCTGATCTGCCCGCTCGCCTTGTCGATCGCATAGGAGGAAACTTCCGTACCGTCGCCGTGAACCGAATAGAGATACTTCTGCGCACGATCGAACGCGATGAACTGCGGGTTGGGCACGGTCTCGAGCGTCTGCAGCAGCGTCCAGTCGCCGGCCTGATCGATCCGGTAGACGCTGATGCCTTTTGCGCTCGCCTTGCGGGTCGCGCTGGTGAAACATCCGATATAGGCAAAGGCCGGAAAGGCGGCGCCGGTTGATTCCGCGGCCGGCGCCCTCGTTGCCGAGATACCGGCCGCGAGCGTCGCCATCCCGGCCGCTCCCAACAGAAACGTTCTGCGGTCGCTTCCTTTGTGCGTCAGTCCGTCAACACAGTCGGCAGTGATTTCCTTGTGCGGCGTCATGGCGTCATCTCCCCTTTTGGCGAGCGTGGCAACGGCGTTGCGCCAATACCGGCTCAAGATCAGAAGGATGCGGGCTCACGGGCTCATCGTCAGGCTAGCCCCGATGGAAACGGTCGGCAACGCCGGCCGCCCCCAAACGCGATGGCGCGTTTCGCAATCATGGTAATCGACCTGCTGCCCGATCGAGAAAACATGGTAGCATTGGCTTACCTTGAATTCGCGTTCGCTTCACCGGGAGGCTCGTCGATGACAAGAACGACAAAACTGAAAAGAATGTCTTTGTTTCTAGCGGCGCTCTCGGCCTCCTTGGCGTGGCCGCAGTCCGGCTGGACGCAACCAGCCTCGCCGCAACACGGCACGCCCGGCATCGAACGGCTGTACGTGCTCTATTGTGGCGACATCGCGCTCAACGATGCGTCGAGCTTCACGCCCGGGGCGAGCGGCCCCGGCGCCCTCTCGGACACCTGCTATCTGATCAAGCACGCGCAGGGTTGGCTCCTGTGGGACACCGGCCTGCCCGACAGCCTCGTCACCATGCCGGACGGCATGAAGAGCAATGCCGGCGTGTGGACCAGCAAGAAGACGCTCGCGAGCCAGCTCGCCGAACTCGATCTCAAGCCGTCCGACATCCGCTATCTGGCGCTCTCCCATTCGCATCCCGATCATGTGGGAAATCTCAACCTGTTCCCGCAGGCCACCCTGGTCGTACAAAAGGCCGAATATGATTGGGTGCAGCCGCTCGGCGGCCCGCGTTTCAAGCCGGAGCAGCCTGTTATCAAAGCCGAGGGCGATCGCGATCTGTTCGGCGACGGCAGCGTGGTGCTGATCGCAACGCCCGGACATTCGCCGGGTCACCAATGCCTGCTGGTCAAGCTGCCGAAGACGGGCGCAGTGCTGCTCACCGGGGACGCCGTCCACACCCGGGCCAATTGGGACAGCCACCGCGTGCCCGAGCGCAATTTCAACATGGTCCAGTCGCTCGCCTCGCTCGACCGCATGGCGGCGGTTCTCAAGGAGAACAACGCGCAGCTTTGGATCGGGCACGAGACCAGCGAGGTGCCGCTGCGTCGATATGCTCCGGCGTATTACGAGTAACTACGAGTAACATGGCGCTCGCGCTGCATGGAACGCGCTGATAGATTGCGCCTTTAGACCGTTGGGAGATCACCATGAAACTTCCGCGCCGCCGATTTCTGCATCTTGCCGCTGGCGTCGCCGCGCTCCCGGCATTTTCGCGCATCGCGTGGGCGCAAGCCTATCCGGCGCGGCCGATTACGCTGATTGTTCCGTTCGCTGCCGGCGGGGGGACCGATGTCCCCGCCCGCATCGTCGGGGAGCACATGTCGCGCACGCTCGGCCAGCAGCTCGTCGTGCAAAACGTCGTCGGCGCCGGCGGCACCATTGGGTCGACCCGGGTGATGCGCGCCGATCCGGATGGCTACACCATCGAGATGGGCCAGATGGGGACGCACGCCGCGGCGGTCGCGCTCTATCCGAACCTCGCCTACAAGCCCGATGTCGATTTCGAGCCGATCGGCATGGTTTCCAGCTATGCGTCGGTGATCGTGGCCCGGAAGGACTTTCCGCCGAAGGACCTCAAGGAATTTGTCGCCTTCGTGAAAGCGAATTCCGGGAAGCTCAACATGTCGCATGCCGGCGTCGGCTCGACATTCTTCACCACCTGCCTGTTGCTCAATTCGATCCTGGACGTGAAACCCGCATTGGTGCCCTTCAACGGCGGAGCCCCGGCCATGAACGCCCTGATGGGCGGTCAGGTCGATTATATGTGCGCCGACGTGCTCACCGCCGCTCCGCAGCTGCAGGCCGGCACGATCAAGGCCTACGCGATCGCGGCAGCCGAGCGCAGTCCGGCACTGCCGAACCTGCCCACGACCCGGGAGGCCGGGCTTCCCGAGTTCCAGGCCGCCGGCTGGAATGCCTTGTTCGCACCCAAGTCGACGCCGAAGCCGATCCTCGACAAGCTCAGCGACGCGCTCGACAAGGCGCTCGACGACGACAACACACGCAGACGCCTGGGCGAGCTCGCCCAAAATATTCCGGACAAGCCGAGACGAGGTCAAATGGCGCTGCACATGCTGGTCCAGAGCGAGATCGCGCGCTGGACGCCCGTCATCAAAGCTGCCAACGTCAAGCCCGATTGAGCCGCTGTTTTCCGGATTTCGGAGTGGCCACCATGAAACTTCCACGCCGTCGATTTCTGCATCTGGCAGCGGGTGCTGCCGCTCTCCCGGTTGTCTCCCGCATCGCGCGGGCGGACACCTATCCGGCGCGGCCGGTGCGATGGATCGTCGGATATCCGGCTGGCGGCGGCACCGACATCTTCATTCGCCTGCTGGGTCAGTCGCTCTCCGAGCGGCTCGGCCAATCATTCGTCATCGAGAACCGGGCAGGCGCCGCCGGCAATATCGCCACCGAGACGGTCGTGCGCGCGCCCGCCGACGGCTATACGCTGCTCGGGACCGACGCGGCCGCCGCAATCAACGCG